>Ga0315287_10001820_pt1 | contig 19898 bp, 17 predicted proteins | sample YL17G11_0_MG_FD_205037 | JGI IMG/M metagenome (GOLD analysis project Ga0315287, IMG submission 205037) | Sediment microbial communities from Yellowstone Lake, YNP, Wyoming, USA - YL17G11_0 | ecosystem: Environmental > Aquatic > Freshwater > Lake > Sediment | place: USA: Wyoming | collected...
AAGGCATCCCAGGCCGAGTTGGAGTCGCGCGGGGCGCAGGCGGTGAGCGCGACCAGCGGCAGGAGCACGATCCATTGGCGAGTCATGACTTGATCCCAACCTTTCGTCATGCTGACGCCAGCTCCCGCAACCGCCGCAGCAGGCACACCGTGGCCCAGGTATCCCGTTCACAGTACGCCAGCAGGTCCTGTCGCAACTGATCCCGCTCTGCCGGCGGAATCTTGTGCGCCACGAACAGTAGCCGCGCGATCTCGACACTGGCCAGCATCCCGTCCACGATCACCAGGTCGCTGTACGTCAGCTCCGGAATCAACGGAGTCAGGATGTACTTGAGGCTGAAGCTGCCCAGGAAGCCGGGGTGGTACACATGGTTCCGCACCACCGGCAACAGGTCCGTCAGCTTTCCCAGCAACTCCTCCAGCGGCTCCGCCAGGTCGGGAACCAGTAGCTGCAGTTCCCGGATGCGGGCCTTCTCGAACGCCGAGTAGGTCACGATCCGCTTTGCCCCAGCAGTGGCCGCGATCATCGCCTCGGCCAGTTCCCGGCGCGGGTCCCCCGGCCCCTCGGCCAGCCAGCCGACGTGACGGTGCGTCCCATCGGGCCGCTCCTCGTGATAGCTGAACTGGGCACAGGACTGCTGCCACGGCGCCAGCCCTTCCCACACCGGAACCGCCCGGCTCACCGTCTCGAAATCGAGGAATCCCAGCGGACTCTCGAAGGGCTCGAGCGCCCGCCCCAGGCTGGGCTCGACGATGAGCTGCCCCGCCTTGAGCGCCCGGACCTGCCGCTGGGCTGCCGCTGAGAGCTTCGTGCCCGGCGGGATGTCAGGAATGCGGTGCACGCCCATTTGCAGATAGCTGGCCGTCGTCTTCGGCCCAGCCAGGTAGAGCGTCGAGATGTGTTGCGGGTCGTCGGGCCAGCAGCGGTCGTGGAAGGGGCAGTCCCGTGGCTCGTGGCAGTGGAGTCCGATGGCGCATTCCGGGAGTGTTCCGGCAATCACCTCGAGTTGCTCTGCAACCCGCTCAGGCACCGATGGCAGGAACGCCTCCACCAGCTCCGTTACGTCCTCCTGCACCAGCAGGTCCCCGCGCCCCGGGTGGCGGTACTCCTTGTTGAGATGCATGACCTGCACACTGTGAATCGGAAGACCCGCTTGGCGCAGCACCCAGGTCTGGATCGCGGCGTCGGGGATGTGCTCGTCCTTCACGGATGTGGAGGACTTGACCTCGATCAGCGAGAAGCCGTCTGCGGTTTTCAGCAGGATATCGACCGCCACGAACACATCACCGGCGAGAAAGCTCGCCTCGAAGATGGCCGTCGCCCCGGCATCGAGCGCGGCCTGCGTGGCCGCGAGTCGCTCCGGCACGGCGGTGTGGGGAAGGTCAATGAGGACGCCCCCGGGGAACTGCTGTCGTGCGAGTTCCCCGACCTGCTGGCCCTGATCGAACCGGTCCTGCAGAACCTTGTCGGGCTGGAGCTCCACGGCGTCCGGCTCGTGGACCTTCCACCAGAGCAGCTTGGGGCATTGACAGCCGGCGACAAAGCGGGATTTGGAGAGGCGAGGCATTCCTAAGTCTCGCTACTCTGGGACCCAATGGTAGGCCCCATGTTCGCCGACGTGCCGCAGGACCCGGAAACGGGAAGTTCACGATGAGTGCAGCCGGCGTTCGAACGCCCGATCCAGCGCGCGCTGCAGCTTGGTCGTGAGGATCGCGAGGCCGCCGTACCCCTCCATCAGCTGCAGCAGGTAGTTGATCTCGATGTTGGGGTAGCGGTGGTGGCCGTCCTTCACCTCCGTCCTCCGCCGCGTCGAACAGCCGGCGCAGGCTCTTTTCGGTCTCGCCGAAAAGCGCGCTGATGCCACGGCTCGTTCCGCGGCAAAACCAGTCGTCGTAGCCCGGAGCTGCTACCCATCCGGGCTTCGAGCTGTCGGAGCACCCCCGGGGTCTCCCGGGAGTCCACGCGGTGAGCGGCCCCGATGCGCGGCCTTCCGAATGCAGTTAGGATCATGCGTTCGGCAGGATCAACATCAGAGGGGCCCCATATGGCGCAATTCAGTGTCAACACGCACAGGTTCGATCCCTACAAGAACTTCAAGTTCCGGGTGAAGTGGGACGGCAAGTATGTCGCTGGCATAAGCAAGATCAGTCAACTCACGCGGCGGACGGAAGTCATCCGTCACCGTGAAGGTGGAGACCCGAGCAGCAGCAGAAAGGCACCGGGTCGCACCGAATACGATCCCATTACTCTGGAGCGCGGGGTAACCCACGATATGGAGTTCGAGCGATGGGCGAACAAGGTCTGGAACTTCGGCTCGGGGCTTGGTGCTGAAGTATCCTTGAAGGACTTTCGCAAGGACCTGACCATCGAACTCCTTAACGAGGCCGGGCAGCTTGTCATCGCGTACAAAGTCTACCGGTGCTGGGTGTCTGAGTTTGAAGGGTTGCCGATATTGGACGCAAACCAACCAGCGGTCGCGATCCAGAAGCTCACGCTGGTCCACGAGGGTTGGGAGCGGGACTACGCAGTGTCCGAGCCCCAGGAGCCGTCCTTCACAGAACCCGCATAGTGAAATAGCCGAATCATGAACACGCCGAGACTCCTTAAGGGCGGTTTTGTCTACTATGCCTCCGGCGCGGCCGAAGGAAAGGTGATCACATTTCAGTACAATCCCGAGTTACTCAAGCGTACGATCATACCGATGGAAGGTTCCGTCCAACCGAAGGAGACAATCAGCCTCACACTCGAGCTTGATGCGAGCGATGCACTGGAGCATGCTGACCCCGCAGCGGTCAGCCTAGGACTTCATCCTGCGCTTGCCGCGTTGGAACTCCTGGTACAGCCACAAGAACAGTCCGGCTGGCTATTTGATTTCTCTTCATGGTTCTCTCGGAAGAGCAGTTCTCTGGTGTTGTTCGTCTGGGGTGCTCAACGTGTCATTCCGGTCCGTGTGCTGGAGCTCATGGTATCCGAGCAGATGTTCGATCCGAGGCTGAATCCGCTTCGAGCGAGCGTTGACGTGACCCTGGAAACCCTGACGGATGCCAGCGTGAAGTCCAATCCCAGGGCGCAAGCGTTGATGGCTTCCTCCCACGGCAACAAGGCCGCACTTGCGCGGCAATCAGGCTCGGTTGGGTCAGCGGAGGACCTGCTCAGGGACGAAGGACCGTGACGAGATGCAGGGGCTGTTTGTGTTTGGCGCGCGGCATTCCGAACGACAGGGGGAGACGATGAGACCGGTTGGGGACCACTTCTACACCACCTCCGCACCGGAGCGTGACAACGCAGTCGGTCGCTTTGGGTATCTCAGGGAAGGAACTGCTTGTGGGTGCAGGCGCTGCCGCAACGTCCCGCCCTCGATGAGCGGCATGACGAAGTAGAGACAGCCGGCGGCCTCACCACTGGAGAAAAGCAGGACGATGTTGGGATGCACCAGGCGGGCCGTGAGTCGAATTTCCTGCGCGAACTGGTCGGCGCCGAGCACGCGCGAGATCGAGGCGGGGAGGAGCTTGATGGCCACCTCGCGGCCAAGCTCGCGGTCGTGTCCCTTGAGGACGGCGCCCATGCCGCCCCGTCCCAGTTCGCCAGTGATCTGGAAGCGGAGGGAGAGGGCGGTCAGGACGTCGGAGGGAAGCTCCGTGCCGGCCATGGTGCTGGACAAGGGCCGCTCACACCTTCTGGTCCTGCAGCACGATCGGCAGGCTCCTGATCCGCTGCCCGGTGAGTGCGAAGATCGCGTTCACCACCGCCGGCGCGATCGGCGGGGTGCCCGGCTCGCCGACGCCGCCCGGCGCCTCGGTGCTCGGCACGATGTGCACTTCCACCACCGGCATCTCGCTTATCCGCAGCACCGGGTAGGTGTCGAAGTTCCCCTGCACCACCGCCCCGTTCTCCAGCGTGATCTTGCCGTAGAGCGCGGCGGTCAGGCCGTAGACGATGGCGCTTTCCATCTGCGCCGCCACGATGCCGGGATTGACGACCACCCCGCAGTCCACCGCGCACACCACCTTGTGCACCCGCACCTTGCCATTCTCGATGGACACTTCCGCCACTTCGGCGACATAGCTCCCGAACGACTCCACCACCGCGATGCCCCGCGCCCTCCCCGCAGGGAGCGGCGTCCCCCAGCCCGCCTTGTGGGCGGCGAGTTCCAGCACGCCACGGTGACGCGCGGCACCGGCCAGAAGGTCCCGCCGGAACTCGTACGGATCGGCGCCCGCCGCGTGCGCCACCTCGTCGATGAACCCCTCGGCGACGAACGCGTTCTGCGAGTTGCCGACCGACCGCCAGAAGCCGATCGGCACCCCAAACTCGGCGTTGACCCAGCCGAAGTGGAGGTTGGGGATGGCATAGGCGATGTTGGCCGCGCCTTCCACTGAACTGCTGTCCAGGCCCTTCGGAAGCGGACCGAAGACCGAAGTGAACCGGCTCATGATAGAGGGGCAGACGATGGTCTGCGACCAGGCTACCGGCTTGTTCGACGCATCGAGTCCTGCGGCGAGGGTGCTGTAAGAGGCCGGGCGGAAGAGATCATGGCGGACGTCGTCTTCCCGCGGCCAGATGACCTTGACCGGCCCACTGATGGCCTTCGACACCTGCACGGCGTCGATGACGAAGTCGAGTTCGAAGCGGCGGCCGAACCCGCCACCGAGGAACGTGGTGTGCACCGTGACCGCGCTCTCCGGGAGGCCCGTGAGCTTGGCCGCGATGCCCTGCACCCCGATTCCCTGGCCGGACTGGAATTGCGTCGGGGCCCAGACGGTGCACTTGTCGGCCTGCACCGACGCGGCGCAGTTCATCGGCTCCATCGTGGCGTGCGCCAGGTACGGCACTTCGTAGGTCGCTTCGACCCGCTTGGCGGCGCGCCGGAGCGCGCCGGCGGCGTCGCCGTCATGACGCGCGGTGACGCCGGGCTTCGAGGAGAGCGCCTTGAGCTTCGCCGAAAGGTCGGCGCTGCTGACACCGGCCATCGGGCTCTTGCTCCACGATACCTGCAGTGCGTCGCGCCCCTTTGTGGCGGCCCAGTATCCGGTGGCGACCACGGCCACGCCGCTATCGATTTGTACCACCCGCTTCACGCCGGGCACGGCGAGCGCCGCCTTGTCGTCAAAGCCGGTCACCGAGGCGCCGAGCACCGGTGCCCGCGCCACTACGGCGACCAGCATGCCCTCGGTGTGCGCGTCGATGCCGAAGCCCGCCGTGCCGTTCACCTTGCCCTTGAGGTCGAGTCGCTTCACCGGCTTGCCGATGAGCTTGAAGTCCTTCGGGTCCTTGAGGGTGACCTTTTCCGGCACCGGCATCGCGGCCGCCGCCACGGTGAGCTCACCGTAGCTCAGCTTGCGCCCCTTGCCGGTTTCCAGCACGTAGCCGTTCCCGGTGGAGCAGGCAGCGGGTTCGATGCCCCACTTCTGCGCGGCGGCCGCGACGAGCATGGCGCGCGCCTTCGCTCCGGCTTCGCGGAGCGGCACCATCGAGCTGCTCACACTGGTGCTGCCGCCGGTGCCCTGCAGCCCGAAGGCGGGGTTGACGTACTGGGGGCCGGCGGGCGCCTCCTCGACCTTGACGGTGGCCCAGTCGCCGTCGAGTTCCTCCATGATCATCTGCGGCAGCGAGGTCAGCACGCCCTGGCCCATCTCGGACTTGTCGACCACCACGGTGACCACGCCGTCGGTGCCGATGCGAAGCCACGCGTTGGGCTCGAACGGGGGACCGCTGACGACCGCTGCCCGACGCGTGCAGCCCGGGAGATAGACCGCGATGGTGAGTCCGGCACCGGCCGCGATACCGGCGCGCATGAAGTCGCGGCGAGTCGGGTTGTCGGCGCTCATGCGGCACCTCCCGCCGCCCGATGCACCGCCTTGCGGATACGCTGGTAGGTGCCACAGCGACAGATATTGCCCGACATGGCGCTGTCGATGTCGGCGTCGGTAGGCTTGGGCGTAGCGGCCAGGAGTGCCGCGGCTGACATGATCTGCCCCGACTGGCAGTACCCGCACTGGGGCACCTGTTCCTCGATCCAGGCCAGCTGCAGGGGGTGCTCCCCGTTGGCCGAAAGTCCCTCGATGGTGAGGATGTGCTTCCCCTCCACCGTGGACACCGGCAACTGGCAGGAGCGCACGGCGACTCCGTCGAGGTGAACGGTGCAGGCGCCGCACTGGCCGATGCCGCAGCCGAACTTGGTGCCGGTCAGCTGCAGGTCTTCCCGGATGACCCAGAGGAGCGGGGTATCGGGCGCCGCCGATGACTCGACGGGCCTGCCGTTCAGGGTGAACCTGGCCACGTGAACCCCCAGAAGAAGTCGGAGAGACAGCACCGAAACATGGAGAGGCGGGCCTTCAGTCGCCATACCGCCGATAGAACCAGCTCTTCACCCCCTGGGTGAGCACCATGTACGCGAGCAGCATCCCCGCGAGCAGCAGCCAGTAGAGCGCCGGCAGCCCCACGAACCCCAGCACCGGCGCCAGCGGTGACACCGTCAGCCACAGCCCGATCGCCGGGATCACCACCGATGCCACCATCAGCGGCCAGCTCGCGCGGCTCTGCAGGAACGGGATCTTGTTGGTGCGGATGACGTGGATGATCAGCGTCTGGGTGAAGAGCGACTCCACGAACCAGCCGGTGTGGAACAGCGCCGGGTTCGCCCGCGCGTGAAACACCGCCAGCATGATCCAGAACGTGAGATAGTCGAAGATCGAGCTGATCGGCCCGATGAACAGGATGAACCGCCTGATCTCGCCGATGGTCCACTTCCTCGGCCGGCTCAGCCACTCCGGGTCAACCCGGTCGGTCGGGATCGCCGTCTGCGAGAAGTCGTACAGCAGGTTGTTGATGAGCACCTGGATCGGCAGCATCGGCAGGAACGGCAGGAAGGCGCTCGCCCCCACCACGCTGAACATGTTCCCGAAGCTCGAGCTCGCCGCCATCTTGATGTACTTGATGACGTTCCCGAAGACGCGACGGCCCTCCACCACTCCCTTCTCCAGCACCAGCAGGCTCGTCTCCAGCAGGATGATGTCGCTCGACTCCTTCGCGATGTCCACTGCCGAATTGACGGAGATGCCCACGTCCGCGGCCTTGAGCGCCGGTGCGTCGTTGATCCCGTCTCCCAGGAACCCCACGACGTGCCCCTTGCCCTGCAGCGCGCGAATGATCCGCTGCTTGTGCGCCGGCGCCAGCTTCGCGAAAATGCTCGTCGTCTCCGCCGCCTCCGCCAGCGCCGCGTCGCTCATTCGCTCGATCGACGCGCCGAGCAGCACCGGCTCCCCCGGCATCCCCACCTGCTGGCAGATGTACCGGGTGATGATGTCGTTGTCGCCCGTGAGCACCTTCACCGCCACCTGCCGGCCCTCGAGCAGCGTCAGCGCTTCCCCCGCCGTCGCCTTCGGCGGGTCGAGGAACGCCAGGAACCCCAGCAGCGTCAGCTCTGATTCATCCTTCACCGCGTACACCGGCTCGTCCGGCGCCCCGGGCATCTCCTTGTAGGCCAGTGCGATCACCCGGAACCCCTGGGCGTTGAGCCCATGCACGATGGTCTGGCCCGTCGCGATGTCCTCCGCCGTCAGTGGCGCGATGGTTCCGTCGATGTCCGCCTTGTCGCAGAGTCCCAGGACCTCCTCCACCGCGCCCTTGCAGATCAGCGTGTTCGTCCCGCTCGCATCCTCCACGATCACCGACATGCGCCGGCGCACGAAGTCGAAGGGGATCTCGTCGATCTTCCGGTACCTCTCCTTCGCCTCGAGTTTCTCCTCCAGCTCCTCATGGTCGAGGATCGCCTCGTCCATCAGGTTCTTGAGGCCGGTGTGGTGGTAGCTGTTGAGGTAGCCGTAGTGCAGCACCCGCTCGCTGTCGTGGCCGCGCACATCCACGTGCCGCTCCAGCACGATCCTGCCCTCGGTGAGCGTCCCCGTTTTGTCGGTGCACAGCACGTCCATCGCGCCCAGGTTCTGGATTGAGTTGAGTCGCTTGACGATCACCTTCTGCCGCGCCATCGCCAGGGCACCCTTGGAGAGGTTCACCGTCACGATCATCGGCAGCATCTCCGGCGTGAGCCCCACCGCCACCGCCACCGCGAACAGGAACGCCTCCAGCCAGTTGCCCCGGCTCAGTCCGTTGATCAGGAACACCGTCGGTACCATGACCCCGATGAAGCGGATCATCAGCCAGGTGAATCCGTTGACCCCCTTGTCGAAGCTGGTCAGCTCTCGCTCGCCCTCGATGCTCGCCGCGAGCGCGCCGAAATAGGTCCGCTCGCCGGTATGCACCACCACCGCCGCGCCGGCGCCACTCTCCACGTTGGAGCCCAGGAAGCAGACGTTCGGGAGTTCGAGTGGTGAGTCGATATCGGCCGGCGCGGGGCCCGCGTGCTTTTCCACCGGCATGGCCTCGCCGGTGAGCGCTGACTGGTTGAGGAACAGGTCCTTGGTGGTGAGCAGCCGGACATCCGCCGGGACCATGTCGCCCGCGCCGAGCCGGATCACGTCACCCGGCACCAGGCCGACGAGCGGGATCTCGGTCTCCTTGCCGTCGCGGACCACCGTCGCCGTGCTGCGCACCATCGCCTGCAGTTGCGCCGCGGCGTTGTCGGCCCGCATCTCCTGCACAAAGCGCAGCACCACCCCCAGCACCACCATCACCAGCACGACTATCGCCGACCGCAGGTCCCCCGTGAGCCAGGAGACCAGGCCCAGGACCAGCAGCAGGATGATGAGGGGATTGCGGACGTTGTCGAGGAGGAGCAGCGGCTTCGACCGCCGCTTCGTGCGGGCGATCTGGTTCGGCCCGTACTGGATCAGCCGCGCCGCGGCCTCGGCCTCACTCAGCCCCTCCGCGCGCGACTCGAGCCGGGCGAGCACCGTCGCCTCATCGCAGCGCGCCCGCTCCAGCAGCGCCGCGGTGATCGCCGCGTGCTTCGCGTGATGAACCTCGTGGGGCTTTCCGGGGTGATGGGGAGCCGGCGTGGTGGCGGTCATTCACCAATTGCTTGCGCGCGCACCGACGCGTGAGAGCCGGAATGGGCGGCACGCATCACTTCGAGGAAGCCGAACCACCCCAGCAGGCAGCTCGCCGTCACGACGCCACCCATCAATGCTCCCATGATGCCGAGCAAGGCCGCGTCGGTCCCGGTCAAGTACAAGTTCCTGATCGGGGTGCGTGGGCCAAGCCACGCCGTGGTGTACTTGGCCGGCGTTCCCGGATAGCCGTAGATCGCCCCCGAAGGCGCCGCCGTGAAGTGTTCGAACGTCAGGGGTGTGGCAAGCTCTGTGTATTCCACCAGGTCTCGAAAGCCCGGGTGGTGGCGCTCGACCAGATCCAGCAACGCCTGCGTCATCCGGTGCTTGGCCGAGTCGTAGTCGGCGCCGCGTCTGCGCCAGGGCTCATCGCGATGGGCTTCCAGCGAGCGATAGGAGAGCGGGGCAATGATCTCCGCGGTGTGCCGCTGGGCCTGAGGATCCTTCAGCGACGGGAACGAGAGATAGGCCATCGGTGCCCGGCCGTCGAGCAGCTCGCTCCGCCGGGCATACAGCTCATCGTGGTCGAATGACTCGAACAGCCAGTAGTTCTCGCCCTGGAAACCCAGCTCGCGAGGATCTCGTCGCAGGCCAAGAAAGAGTTCGACCACCTCAAAGCCTTCCGGCGGCGACGTGAGTTCGTCACGGAAGGGGAGTGCCGATGCCGGCAGCATGCGCGCAAATGTGTTCCACGCCCCCGCGTCGGATACGATCACCGGCGCGCGAAATTCCGCCTGAGCCCCCTGTTTGCCCTTGCTGACGTTGACGGCGACGCCAACCGCACGGTCGCCTTCGAGCAGAATGCGGGTGACCTCGTGGTTGGGCAGCAGTTGGCCGCCCGCGGCGCGAATGACCGCGCCCGTGGCCTTGGCGATCGCTCCTGCGCCGCCCGCCGGATACCACGCTCCGTTCAGGTAATGAGACGCGATCATCGCATGGGTGGCGAACGCGCTTTGGCCTGGAGACACTCCATAGTCGGCCCACTGCGATGTGACCACGGCGCGGAGGTGTGGGTCACGAAAACGGCTTTCCAGATATTGCCGCGTGAGCTGCAGAGGAAGGTCACTGGCAAGGCGATTCGCCGTCCGAACCAGCCATCCCAGGGGTGCAGGCACCGCCCTCGACATGATGTGACGGCTCGCCCAGCCGACGGCGGTCCTCAGGTCGCGGAAATACTGTTCGATGTTCGAGCGCTCGTCGGGAAAAGCATCGATCAGGGCGCTTTGTAACTGCGCTTCACCCTTGCGCGCCTTGATCTGCAGATTCGGGTAGGCAAAGACATCGTAGACATCGGGCAGCGTGCTCCAATTCACACCGCCGTCGGTGATGAGATCAAAGAGCCGGCGGCCCATCATGCCCTCGCCCATCTCGCCTACGTAGTGAAGCCCGACATCCCACGACCAGCCGCCCGGCCGGGTGAATGTGTGCGTGAAACCACCAATCTTGAAATGCCGTTCCAGCACGAGCACGCGCCACTGGCGCAGCTTCGCCATGATGCTCGCGAAGGCGAGCCCACCCATGCCGGAACCAATGACAATCGCGTCGTATTCGGGCGGGGATAGCATGCGCTTCTCTCGATTCTTCACTGAATGTCGTGGGTCGAATGATAGTCCTGGCCTTCTGGCAGCGGTGTTCCGCGCTGGAACCCCCGCACCCTGCGCCTGGTGTTGGGGCCGTAAGCGGTGGCACAGCTGAAGTTTGCGACTGACCACAGCGTGCCAGACTTTGGTGGGCAACTATCGAACATCTTTCCCGCCCGGACGTCTTGGGCTAGGGTTGGGAAGTTGGCTCGAGCGGATTCGATGGTTCCCCCTCAGGGGGCGGAGGGCATCTGCGCGCACCAGTGACGATAGCGGCGGCAATGAGCCTGTTCGGCTTGCTCGCCTGCAACGACGGATCGGCCCCGAGCGGCGGCGGTGGTCGCACTTCCGGTTCACGATGACGGTGCAACGGTTCGTTGTGATGCCGATGGAGGGGTGGAACCCGCGGGACAGTGTTCCGCCCGCGCCTGCCCCGGAGTCGAAGGTGATCACCATGGAGCCGGCCAGCGTCGCCGGCGTGCGGCTCACCGTCCTCCGCTGGACGATGCCGCCGGTGCCCATCGATCCCGGACCAATGCTGCCGGTGCCCACTAATCCCATGCCGGTGCCGGACACGCTGAGCGCGCGGCCTGGCATGCCGGGGGCAATGCCGCGCCGCTGACGAAGGCCTGACTCCAGCGAATTTCGGCGTTTCTGCAACATGTGTTGCGGCGGCGCACTTCTTCCCGACGGGCGCAACCATCGGTAGGTTCTCCTTCGCCGCACCAGTCGCCGGCAGCCCGCCTACCAAGTGCAGAATTGCGTCCACGGCCGGACGTCCTCCGGGCCGGGTTTTCCCGGCCAGGGGACGACACCTTCTCTTCGAGAGTCACCCATGCAGATCCGCACGCTTCTGTTCATCCTCGCCGCCGGCGCCGTTTCAGCCGGTTGCAACAGCGACAGCCCCGTCACGCCGTCATCCGGCACCCCGGCAAGTGGCGTGGCCATGGCCAAGGCGGCCCCGGACGCAGACGATCCGGCGGTCGTGAGCCCCTTCCTGGCAGAACTGGACGCCCAGCTCGCTGCCGCAGGATCGAACCTCCGGGTGGCGAAGGCCGAATTCATCGTGGACACGTCGAACTGGACCGGCGCGTCGCAGACGATCATCGCCAACAACCGGTCCCGAGGGCTCAGCAGCGAGTGGGTGGCGGGGGACCCGCGGCGGGACGGGCGGGTGGGCGTGACCTATGCCTTTGACCCGCGACAGGGACGTGAGCCGTTCACCCGCAATCCGGACGGGTCGGGGCTTCGCCAGGTGCCGTTCGCGGAGCTCGAGCCGTACCTCGAGGAGACGATGACGGCGTGGCGCGGGCGGACCTGCTCCAGCGCCCCCATCACCCGGGTGGCTGTCCCCACCGGAACGGACCCGGACCTCCTCGACCAGCTCTTCCTCGGGTCCGATGGCGGACGGCCCTACCAGCAGGTCTCGGACATCGTGCAGGCCGGCTGGCAGCTGCCCAGCTTCTTCACGGCGTTCGCGGGTTCGGCTGGGAACAACATCATCGGCGTCACCTTCACCTTCTGGTTCGTGGACGCGAACGGTGATCCCACCGACATCAACCGCGATGGCAAGCGCGACACCGGCCTGGCGGAGATCTACTACAACACCCGCTTCGCCTGGGGCAGCAGCCAGGCCCTGAACGTGGTCGACTTCTACTCGATCATCACCCACGAGACCGGGCATTCACTGGGCCTGGCGCATTTCGGCAAGGTGTTCGTGACCAAGCATGACGGAGCCGACGGCATCCAGATCGCCGACATCAAGTACGCGCCCAAGGCATTGATGAACGCGGTCTACGTCACCGGCCGGAGCGAGATCGAGGGCACCGACAACTCCTCCTTCTGCCAGATCTGGGCAAGCAAGAAGTAGGCGCTTGTACGCCCATGTGAGCTTCACGCCCTCGGCTGGTCCCCTTCGTCGAGGCCCGCACGCCGTGTCGCGGGCTCGATAGTGAGCGGAGCCAGCCAGTGCGTGGCGCTCTTCCTGGCACTGCTGCTCCCATGCGCGGCACCGCACCGGGCTACGGCGCAAGACAGCGCGGCCACGCCGGGCGCGATGCCGGTGCAGTCCATGGGATTCCCCTCTACCTGGAAACCCTACGTCGGCGCATCGCTGCTGCTGAGCAACACGAGCACCGGTACCGATGTCGGCGGGCAGGGCCTCATCGGCATTCACAGGGAGTTGATGAACCCGATGGCGGGCGGGCCCGCCCTCCGGGGAGAGGGTTACGCGGGTGGCACCTCCGCCGGTTTCAATGGCGGCGCCCGCCTGCTCCTCGCGATTCCGGTCATCTGGGTTGCCGGAGGAGTGGACTACAGCTTCAGCTACGGGGAAGCCGACTTCATTCTCTCCGTGTTGTTCCCCACCACGCGCGGAGGGTTCTTCCACACCGGCGCCGAAGTGCGGCTCGATTGGCTGCCGGGGCGGAACCAGAGCTTCGAGATCGGCATGCGCATACCGATCTTCCAGCGCTACATCGGCAAGACCAGGCAGTACACGCTCGAGGCCCAGGTGCCGAAGCCGGTGCCAGCATTGGCCCGTCAATCGGTCAAGCCGGCAGAGCTCGATTCCCTCATGGCGGCGGTGTACCGGCCGGGACTCCAACTGCTCCAGTTCAGTTCCTTTTTCTTCGACGACAAAGGCGGCAGTTACGCCGAGTCGCTCCAGCGCACCCGTACCCTCGCGCAGCAGGTCAAGGCCATTCTCGACACGCCCGTCCCCGGACAGTCAGGCGCGACGACCTACGCGATCGTGGAGGCAGAGTATCATCGGGCGCTCGACGCCGTGTTCGGGGCCGCACTGACCGGGGGGCGTCCCGACACCGCACTCGGCCACCCCGTGGCTCGCCAGGCCGAGGCGATCGTGTTTGACCGGGTCATCCTGGCCTACAACCGGGTCTTCGGCCAGTACAAGAGCCACAACTCACTGCTCGGTCTGGGCGGTGCGGCGCACGATGAGTTCGAGGCATGGCTGCAGGCCCAGGACGGACTCGCCGCGGCGCAGCGTACCGCCGCTCTCGGCGTCTTCGACCGATGGCTCACCGTGCTCGACCAGCTACGGGCCCAATTTTCCCTCGACAGCAGCAATGACACCCGGCTGATCTGGCTCCCCATGCAGCTTGCCATCCGGCCGGACCAGCACGACCAGCAGGCGGAAATTGACGCCATCATCGAGCGGCTGGTGGAGCAGGACTTCACCGACGACAACGCGGCCGTTTACATGACCGGCCAGCAGTTCCCCTTCGAGCTCTCCCGGATGCTCCGGCGTACGGAGCGCTACCACGTGTTCTGGATTCACGACTTCCGGGGAGTGACCCCCCAGGGACGCCCCGACCGGGTGGCCTTCTCGATGACCCGGCATGGCTACATGGCCAACCTGCGCCGGAAGGTGGAGGCGTACGAGAAGACCGGCGTCTTCCCCACCTACCTGATCTTTCTCGACCAGAACTACTACGAGGCCAACAAGGGGAAGACGTTCCTGGGACTGCTGAACGACCCGCTCGGCGCGCCGTTCAAGCTGCCCGGCAAGGACTCGCTTTCGGCCGCGATGCAGGTCGCGCTGCGCGCGAGCCAGGACAGCTTGCGGGTCGCGGTGGCCAACTCGCCGCGGCTCCAGGCGGAGGCGGCGCGCCACCCCGATCCGCAGGCATGGCTCCGGCAGACGATCCGCGTCCACGTGAGCATCACCAACCCCTCGGATCTCTCCTTCCGCTCCAACCACCTGCTCGGGCTGCCGTTCGCGCCCGACAACCTGATCCGGGACCACCGCAAGCTGGCGTTCCGCGATATCACCGAAACCGATCCGGCCAGTGGCGAGGCCATTTTCACCGGGGTTGGAATCGGGGAGAACTACGTGACCCCGACCTGGGAGGACCGCGCGATCCTCGTGAGCGGTTCATCGCTGCTCGAGCTCAAGACCGAGGCGCGGCTCCTGCTGCTGCAGCAGGGGTTCAAGGAATCCGAGATTCCCGCGCCGTTGCAGCCCCAGCCCAAGCCGGCCGACTACGACTCGCTGGTGGCCGCGCTCGAGGCCCGGGGGGCGGTCGCCCGCGGGTTGAACCTCCACAACAAGACGGGGTGGGCCCGGAAGGACGCCAGCATCGTCCACATGGCGCTGTACAACCTGATGCCGCCCGGAAGCGTGCTCTACATCCCGGACTCCATCTGGACCAACTTCCTCTGGGCCGCCCAGCTGGTGACCGCCGCGGCGCGCGGGTGCCACGTGTTTGTCGTGGCCCCCAGCGTCGGCCACGCCCCGAGCGCCGCCCCCTTCACGATGTCTCGCATGCAGGAAACCTTCGTCCGGCTCACTGTCATCTACCAGGAGCTGGAGTCGTACTTCGAGGCGGTCGGGGGTGCGCTGCGGGTCGGCGTGTACACCCGGACGAGCACAGTGGGGGACCTGGGCGCCTCCACCGAGGAAGTCCTGGCCAACTACGACAAGTACCCCTTCCTGAAGGAAGAATATCCTTTCGGGCCCCAGTTCTACGCAGAGCTCCGGGTCCTGGCGGACTCACTCTCCAAGTATGACGTCCGGGCGAATCAGCTGCTCCAGGACGAGGTCGCGCGCGAGACCACGATCCACCGGAAGACCCAGTTCTTCGGTACCCGTGAGGCGCTGGACCGGATGGCCCGGAGCCCGGCGACGACGGGCTTCCTCAAGGACTGGATCACGCAGCTATCGGTGCCCTACACTGATACCGTCACCTACAGGCCGGTCCAGGACCGGCCCGAACTCAAGACCTTTCGCGAGATCGGCGCGGCCTCGCAGGCCCTGCCTCCCGAGGTGCGGGCCCGGGACGTCACCTACCTGACGGTCGGCTCGCTGAACAAGGACTATCGCAGCGCCGTGCTCGACGGCGAGACGGTCTACGTGCTCTCGGGCGACTGGAGTCTCATCGGGTGGCCCGACTTCTTCGCTGAGTGGGGGTTCGTGACCTGGGTGTCGAGTCCGGAAGAACTCGAGCAGTACCTGCCGCCGTATTCCAAGACCCAGCGGTGGTTCGGCCGGCGCCTGCGTCGCATCCTCTGACGCGCCTCCGACCTTCCACCGGAGCAGCTTGGGGCATTGCCAGCCGGCGACGAAGCGGGACCTACGGCGGCCTTTGCCTCTTCAATGAGGGGGCGGTGAGCGATCACCGGTCGGTCGTAGATCCTCAGGAATTCGCGGTAGTAGTTCGGCGCCTGTTCAGTGCGCCCCTGCCGCTCCTCAATCCGCCCGCGCTCCAGCCATCGCGCCGCCGCCAGCCGGTCTACCGCGATCGCATATGGATGGTGCACGAACGCCGGTGCTTTGACCGCCGCCTGCTGCCACTCGAGCTCCGCCATTGCCTTGCCGGCGGCCGCGCACATGACGACCTCTTCCTTGGAGTCCTGCGGCGCACGTGCTGTGCGCTTGGCGCAACGGAGAGCGTCAGCCAGTGACGGTGCGACGAGAATCGGCGGCAGGAGACTCTCTCGAAACGCGGCCTGTAGCGAAGGCGAGTTCGAGGAGTGCCGGCGTACCAGGAGGGTAAGTGATGATGAGAACCAGGTGAGAGCAGACGACTGATCAGCGTTCAGCGCTCGGAGGCCGCCACCGCCGTCCGAGGACAGGTATCCAGCCAAGCAGTCTGTTCCGCAGCCGCACCGGATGGCTCCGGACCACGACCGAAAGCATGCTCGGGAACCAGCGCTTGAGATAGACCGTCCAGACCTCGGTCCCACCGATCAGTACCTCCTGCCGCCGGCGAGCGACGGCGAGGAGGATCCGACGGGCGCACTCGTCCGGGCTCATGGCGTGGCGGTAGAGCGGGAGCACGCGGCCGAAGCTGCCGCCGGATCCCGTGAGCGCGTGTGCGGTGATGTCGGTCTTGATGAAGCCCGGCACGACGATGGTGATCACGATGCCCTGGTCATGCTCCTCGGCCCGCAGCGATTCGAAGAAGCCGTGCAAGGCGTGCTTGGACGCTGCATAGGCTGAGAGCAGCGGCCCGCCGTACTTTCCCGAGAGGCTGCTGATCACCACGAAGTGTCCGGCGCCGCGCTCGAGCATCGACGGTAGCAATGCCTGAGTGAGCAGTGCCGGGCCGAGGTAGTTGGTACGCAGCAGTCGCTCGTGCACTTCACGGCTGGTGTTCGTCACCCGATCCCGCGCGGCGAGCCCGGCGTTGTGCACCATGATGTCGACGCCGCCGAAGCAAGCCAGCGCCTCCGCTGCGCGAGCGGGGACCACGTCGAGATCGGACAGGTCGAATGGGATGAGCCGGACCTCCCCAGTGCCGCAGGCACGTTGCACCTCCTGGAGCGCTTCCTTGCGACGCGCCGAAAGAATGACGCGGGCACCGGCGGCAGCGAACGCCAGGGCGAGCGACCGCCCGATGCCCGAGGAGGCGCCGGTGATCCACACCACCTTGCCGGTGAAAGAGCCTCCAGTCATCAGTGTGCGACCTCCGCCAGCTCGCCCCGCACCAGCGCCTGGAAATCCACCTTGCCGATGCGGGTGCGGGGGAACTCGCTCCGGAACTCGATGCCCCGGGGGCAGGACCACTTGATCAGTCGATCCCGGCAGTGCGCTATGATCTCCTGCGCCATTGCCGGGCTCGGCGCCTGCCCGGCCTTGAGCACCACGAATGCCGTGACCCGCTCGCCCTGGGACGGATCGGGCATGCCGACCACGCAGGCTTCCGCCACGGCGGGGTGCTGGCTGATCACCTGCTCCACCTCCGCGGGATACACGTTGAAGCCGGAGGACTTGATCATCCGCTTGATCCGGCCACGGAAATAGAAGAAGCCGTCCGCATCCCGGTGCCCGATGTCCTCCGTGTGGAGCCACGTCCGCCCATCGCGGTGCCGCTTGAGCGTCTGGGCCGTCGCCGCTGGGTTGTCGAGGTAGCCGAGCATGACCGGCGGCCCGTGGACGCAGATTTCCCCATCTTCGCCGACCGGAAGCTCCTCGTCGGTGCCCGGGCGGCAGATCGCGACCAGCATATCCGGGAGCGGCACGCCGAGACTCCCCTCGCGGACGGCGTGGAGGGGCATGACGATCACTCCAGTGACCGCCTCGGTGAGCCCATATCCTTCCAGCAGCTTGACCGAACCGCCGCGCTCGACGACGGCGCGTTCGAAGCGCTCCTTGACCGGAGCAGGCAGCGCGTCGCCGCCGGAGAATGCCGCTTTGAGACAGGAGAGATCGGCTCGACGGAAGTTGGGGTCGCGGCTGATCGCCTCGTAGAGTGTGGGCACGCCGGCGATCATGTTCGGCTGCTTCTTCCGCACCAGCTTCGCCACGATCTCGGCCGAGAACCGTGGTACCAGGATCACCCGGCACCCGGTAATGAACCCGGCGTTCACCAGCGCGCCGAGCCCGAAGCCATGAAAGATCGGAAGTGCGGCGAGAATCCTGTCCCCGTCCTTCAGCCCGACCCAGGCGGCAAGCTGCATTGCATCGGCGATGAAGTTCCGGTGGGAGAGCATGATCCCCTTGGGTGTTCCAAGGGTCCCGCCGGAGAAGAGAATGCCCGCCATTGCGTTCGTGCTGAGCACGGGGCGGGGTCCGGGGGGAGCGGGGCGGGTAACAAGGTCCTTCCACCAGCGGACCGGCGCGTCGCGGGGCACGGCAGTGATCTTCCGACCCTGCACCAGCCAGAAGCCCAGTCTGCGGAGCGGGGTGAGCTCATCGGAAAGGCGGGTCAGAATCAGCGTCTCGAGGGGAGTGTGGCCCAGCGCGCCCTGGAATCGGTGGTACAGGGCGTCGAGGGTCAGGGCGAAGCGCGAACGGCTCAGGGTGATCAGCCGTTCCACTTCCGCTGCGGTCGAGAGCGGATGGATCATCACGCCGATGGCGCCGAGCCGGTTGGCAGCATAGAAGGCGGCCACACCCTGGGGCGAGGTGGGGAGCGCGATGGTGATCCGGTCATCCGGGCCCATGCCGAGTGATGCGAAGCCATCGGCCACCTGGTCGATGAGATGGCCGAACTCCCGGTACGTGGCAGTGGCACCGAGAAAGTCATAGGCCACGGCGTCGGGCACTCGCCGAACCGTGGCCATGATGGCATCGTAGAGCGAGCACTCCGGATAGGCGAGGTGGTGCGGCACCTCGCCGTATTCAGCCAGCCATCGTGGGGGGTCTTCCATTCGGGTCTCATCGCCTCCGTGGCGCAACCTGACGCGCCGCTACTTCCCGGCTTCGTACTTGAAGGACACGCGAAGCCGGGCGCGATAGAACTCCACCTTCCCGTTCTTCAACTGCATGTCCAGTTCGGCCACTTCCGCGATGCGGAGGTCGCGCAGCGTCCTGGATGCGCGAGCGACTGCTGCGGCGGCAGCCTTTTCCCAGGATACCGTGCTAGTGCCGATCAGCTCGATGACTTTGTAGACACTCTCGGCCATGAAATACTCCGTGGTGAACAGGGTGATACTGCCGCGGGCTTCGGTGCGAACAGGAGTTGAGCCTCAATAATGGCGCTGTCGTACGGGTCCCGCCGCAACGACGATGCACAGGACCATCAGCGCCAGCAGCGTCACGGACGCTGAGTAACGGCTCAGTGCCAGGCCGCCATCCGCCACGGGCTTGTCCAGGAAGTCGCCGACGACCGCGCCAAGCGGGCGCGTCAGGATGAACGCCGCCCAGAACAGCGCGGTGCGGGAGATCGTCGTGAAGTAGTACGCCGCCGCGATTGCGGCGAGCATGGCACCAAACACCATGGCGGCGCCAGTGTACCCGAGCCCGGCCGTATCCGCGGTCCAATCTCCCAGTGCCGTACCCAGGGTCTGCGAGAACATGATCGTCACCCAGTAGAACATCTCGGACGTGGGCGAGCTGACGGTATCCATTGCGATCGAGCCAAGCGCGCGGTACCAGAAGAACAGCGACGCCAGCAGCAGCGCGAGCAGAATAGTGGTCCCGCCGGCGTAACCGACGCCCAGCGAACGAGTCGTGAAATCGGCCAGTGTGGTGCCTACTGTCGTCGTCGCAATGATGGTGGTCCAGTACAGGAAGGGATGGAAGTTCTTCGCGGCCATCTGCGCAGCCACCGCAACAATGAACAGTGCTCCGAAGATTCCGGTGCCGACGAGATAACCGAGGTTCATCGACATCGACACGGCGTCCCCACCGGTCTCGCCCAGGGTCGTCGCGAGGATCTTGATCACCCAGAAGGCCAGGGTGACTTCGGGAACTTTGCTGAGCTTTTCCGTCACGGGATCCCTGGGAGGCGGTCACGTCCATGGTGCCGCAAGTTAGGTTGAAGTCCACACCGAAAGGAATGGCTCATGGCTGACACAGTGGTCGTGATCACCGGCGCCAGCGCCGGCATCGGCGCAGCGCTGG
>Ga0315287_10001821_pt1 | contig 19887 bp, 18 predicted proteins | sample YL17G11_0_MG_FD_205037 | JGI IMG/M metagenome (GOLD analysis project Ga0315287, IMG submission 205037) | Sediment microbial communities from Yellowstone Lake, YNP, Wyoming, USA - YL17G11_0 | ecosystem: Environmental > Aquatic > Freshwater > Lake > Sediment | place: USA: Wyoming | collected...
TAGCCTGCCTCCGTCGCCGGTCTGGACCGGCAAAGGGGGTACGCATGAGATGGCTGTCGGCAATACTCATTGCTGCGGTGCTGGCGCCGGCCAGCGCCAGCTCGCTCACGATCGAGGAGGCCACGTCTCGGGCGCTGGCCGCCAACCCCAGGCTCCAGGCTGCCAAGCTGTCCGCACTCGCCGCGGCGCAGCGGGCGCAGGAGGCGACCGGGCGCAGGTATGGCGAGGTGGACCTGGTCGGCTCGTACAACAACTACGACAGCAACCGCTCGCTGGTGCCGATCTCGGTCGACCTGTTCAAGATCCCGAGCCTGGGGTTCTACCAGCTCCCCTGGGACCGCAACCAGGAGCACTACGGGATCACCTACCAGATCCCGCTGCTGGCCGGCGGCGCGCTCCACGAGGGGCGCCTGATTGCCGAGCTCTCGCAGCACGCCAGCGAGGACCTCGCGCTGTACGGCGCAGACGAGGTGCGCTACAACGTGCGCGCGGCGTTCCGCAACGCGCTCACGCTCACCCACGCCGTGACCGCGGTCACTGCGTACGAGCAGGCGCTGGAGAACGACGCCAGGGACGCGGACCTCAAGGTAAAGGTCGGCGCCTGGGCGAGCGTGGACGGCGCCAAGATCCACTTTGCACTCGCAAGCGCCCGGGCGCAGCGGCAGGCCGCCCAGGCTCAGATCGATTCGGTCGGCGCGCTCCTCGCGGCGCTCATGGGGGAGGACCCGCCGCCGGAGGGGTACACCCTTGCCGACGCCCCCGCGGCGCCCGCCTCCCCCGGTGGCACGTTCCGCGACACCGCCGAGGCGGCGCTCGGCGGCCGGCGCGACCTCGCCGCCGTCACGACCACGGTTGCCATCGCCGAGCGCAGGAGGATGCTGGCGAAGGAGGCGTTCGGCCCGCAGGTCATGCTGGCGGGCAACTACCTTGCCAACAGTGCACCGGGGGTCGAGGACCGTATCGCCACCCGCGAGTTCGGGCTCTACGTGAAGCTCCCGCTGTTCATGGGTATGCAACGAGTCCATGCGCTGCACGCGGCCGACTTCGAGCTCCAGGCCGCCGAGCAGCAGCAGCGGGCCAAGGAGCTGGAGGTGATGGCGCAGGTGCAGGACGCCCTGGGACGGGTGCAGGCGGCGCGCGCTCAGCTCGCGGCCGGGGCGGCGCAGCGCTCGCTCGGCGCCGAGGTCGCACGGGTGGAGCACCTCAAGCTCGAACAGGGCGCCGGCAAGATGGAGGACTATCTCGCCGCGCGGGCGCAGGAGATGCAGGGTGATACCAGCTACTGGCAGGGCCTGTACGCCCTGCAGAGCGCTGTCGACTACCTCGACTTCGTATCGGCCCGGGGAGGCCAGCATGACTAAGAGACTTCTCACCGTTGGGTTCGCCCTCATCGTGGTAGTCCTCCTTGCCCTGGCGGTGGTGCACAAGAAGCGCCAGCTTGCCGAGCTTCCGCTTCCGGCCAACCCGCCCACGCCGGTGACCACGGCGACAGCCCGCGATGGACTGGCACGCAACAGCGTCGAGACCGTGGCGCTCATCCAGCCGCAAACGGCGGCGACCGTGGCCGCGCAGGTCCCCGGGGCGATCCTCGAGATGCGCTGGCGCGAGGGAGACGCGGTGGCAAAAGGCCAGGTGATGGCGCTCGTCGATTCCCGCACCCTCGACGACGCCGCGCAGGTGGCCGAGGCGCGCCTGGCCGCCGCCGAGGAGGACTACGGCAAGCAAAAGGCGATATTCGCGCGGGACAAGGCGCTGCTGGACGGGGGCGCCATCGCCCCGCAGGCGTTCGACATCTCCAAGGCGCAGCTTGCCGGCGCCGGGGCGGTCAGGGTCGCGGCCGAAAGGGCGCTGCAATCCGCCCAGGTGGTCCGCTCCTATGCCTCCGTGTCCGCCCCCTATGCGGGCGTGATCACCGCCCGGCTCGCCGAGCCCGGCGACCTCGCCTTCCCCGGGAAGCCGCTCTACACGATCCAGATCCCCGGCCCCGTCAAGCTGCTCTCGAAGCTGGCGCAGGATCAGTTGGCGCAACTGCGCGTCGGCGATGAGGTGACGTTCGGCAGCGGCGCCGCCACCGTGGCGGGGAAGACCACCAGGATCTACCCCGCGCTCGACGCCGCCCACCTCGGCTCGGTGGAGACGGTCCTGCCGCGCTCGCCGTTCGACCTGCCGCCGGGCGCCACCGTGAGCGCCCGCTACGCCGCCGCCTCCGTCCAGGGGCTCGTCGTGCCCAACGAGGCGCTGCTGCAAGGCATCGACACGACGCTGGTGGTCAAGGTCGAGGACAACACGGCCCGGCCCGTCCCGGTCGAGGTCCTGCGCCGCGGCGACGATGGCGCGGTCGTCGCGCCTCGGGCCGGCGAGCTGAAGGCGGGCGACACCGTGGTCGTGGGCCTGCCGAGCGAGCTGATGGCTCTCACGGCAGGGACGCCGGTCGCGGCGCAGGGTGGAGGCGCGTCATGAGCTTCGTCGCCGGCTATGTGAAGAAGCCGCACCTGTTGCTCTCCGTGGTGCTGCTGTTGGCGGTGGTTGGGGTCGTCGGGTTCTTCAAGATGCCGGTGAACCTCTTCCCCGACAGCGAGCGGCCGCAGATCGCCGTGGTCACAGTGTGGCCCGGCGCCTCGGCCGGCGACGTGGCGGGCGACGTGAGCCGCGTGATCGAGAAGGAGCTCAAGACGGTCGAGCTGGTCCGCCGCGTGACCTCCACCGCCAACGACGAGGTCTCGGTGGTGACAGCGGAGTTCGAGTACACGAAGGGCCTGGACTCGGCGGCCACCGACGTGTCCAACTCGCTCAACAAGATCCGTCCCCTCCTGCCGCCCGACATCCGGCCCTTCCAGGTGTACAAGGTGTCCTCCGCCACAGCGGCGGTGCTGACCCTCGCCGTGACGCCCAAGCCGGGCTCGCACTTGGATCTCGCCCAGGTCCGCCGGCTGGCCGAGAACCCGATCAAGGAGGCGTTGCTGCGCCTCCCCAACGTCGAAAACGTGGAGGTCTTCGGCGGCTACCAGAGCGTTGTCCAGGTGGACCTCGATCCCAACCGGCTGCAGGCGTTCCACCTCGGCCCGGGGCAGGTGGTCGAGGCCCTCAACAGTTGGAACCGCAACACCCCGGAAGGCCTCGTGCTCTCCCAGGGCAGCCAGATCCTGCTCAAGAGCCAGGGCGAGTTCGCCCGGCCCGAGGAGGTGAGCGGCATCGTCGTCAGCTCCGCGCCCGGGCCGCCCGTGTACCTGCGGGATGTGGCCAACGTCCACATCGGCATTCAGGAGCGCCTGTCGGCGTTCCACGGCAACGGCAAGGCGGCGATCGGCATCAACATCCAGCGCGCGCTCTCCGGCTACGCCCTGCCCACCATCGAGTCCGTGCTCGGCGATCTGCCGAAACTGCAGCAGCAGTACCCCGGCCTGGAGTTCACCGTCGCTGACACCCAGGGCGAGCTGATCTCCACCAGCGTGTCCAACATGGTCGATGCCCTGCGCGACGCCATCATCATGACCGTCATCGTCATCTTCCTGTTCCTCGCGGACACCCGCGGCATGCTGCTCGCAGGGATCTCGATCCCCTTCACCTACCTCATCACCTTTGCGTTCATGTGGCTGTTCGGCTTCGAGTTCGACATGGTGACGCTGACCGGCGTCATCCTCGGCGTCGGCATGCTGCTGGACGACGCGATCGTGGTGCTGGAGAACATCGAGCGCCACTATCACAAGCTCGGGAAGAGCATCGGGGAAGCGGTCGTCGGCGGGACCGACGAGGTGATGCTGGCGATCCTCTCCGGCACCTACGCCACGGTGGTGGTGCTGGTGCCGATCATCTGGATCGGCGGCTTCGTGCAGACCGTGCTGCGGCCGCTCTCGTTGACCCTCTCCATCGCGCTGATCGCCTCCTACCTCGTATCCGTCACGATCCTGCCGATCATGGCGCCGTTCATCCTGCGCCTCGGGGGCCGGATGGAGCGCTGGCGCTGGGAGCTCTCGCTCGACCGTTTCGTACAGGGCCGCGTGCTCCATCCGATTCAGGAGTTCTTCGTCAAGGCGGTCGGTACGGCATTGAATCACAAGGTGCTGTTCATCGTGCCGGCCGTCGTCCTGCTCGTGTTCTCAGGGAGGGTCGTCATTCCCCTGATCGGCCGCGACCTCATGCCGCCGATGGACACCGGGATCTTCCGCGTCACCTTCGAGAGCTACCCCAACACCTCGCTCGCCCAAACCGAGACCCTGCTCGCCGCGGCCGAAGAATCGATCTGGCGGCAGCCCGGCGTCACCATGACCTCGGCCACCCTGGGCGCCGAGCCCGGCGTCCTGTCGTTCGGCTCGGGCCGCAACCCGCAGCAGGCGTTCGTGACGGTCCACCTCGTCAACCGCTTCCAGCGCAAGGAGACGATGTGGGCGATCGAGGGGAAAGTGCTCGCGGAGCTGCAGAAGATGCCGGGCATCCGCTTCCCGGCGGTCTTCGACTACGGCGCGACGCCGCTCTCCACCATCCGTTCGACGGTGGACCTGATGATCTCCGGGCCGGACCCGGTGGTGCTCGACAGCCTGCGGAAAGACGTGCAGCAGCGGCTCATGGCCGCCGGCGGCCTCACCTCGGTGGTGCCCACCTGGACGCTGGACCGCGTCGAGTACCGTTTCCTCCCCGACCCCGACCAGCTCGCCATCTACGGCGTCAACGCCGCCACTGTGGCGGCGCAGGTCGGCGGCCAGGTACGCGGCTTCCCGGCGACGCTGTTCCGCGTGCCCAACCAGGACTCGTTCGCGGTGTGGGTGCAGGCCGAGGCCGCCCGCCGCGATAGCCCGAGCCGTCTGGAGACCCTGCCCATCCTCACACCGCGCGGGACCGTGCCGCTCGCCAGCCTCGGCCGCATCGAAACCGCCACCGTACCGACGCTGTACACCCACCAGAACATCGCCCCGACCGTCGATCTGCTCGGCTACCGCGACGTCCAGGCCGTCACCCACATCAACGACAACGTGGACAAGGCGCTGGCCGGCTTGCAGCTCCCGCCCGGCTATTCGATCACGGAGGAGGGCGAGCGCAAGACCATGGACGAGGCGTTCTCGTCGCTCATGGCGGCACTCGTGCTCGGGCTCATCCTGCTCTACTTCTCGCTGATCCCGGCGTTCCGGTCGTTCCTCCACCCGCTCACGATCATGGTGGCGATTCCCCTCGGCATGATCGGCGCGATCTGGTCGATGCTGCTGGTCGGCAAGCACCAGTGCATGCCTGCCTTCATGGGCATGATCCTGCTCGCCGGCATCGTGGTGAAGAACTCGATCCTGCTGATCGACTTCATCGAGGAGGCGCGCGGCCGCGGGGAGAGCCTGCACGACGCCCTCACGGGCGCGGTACGGGTGAGAACCCGGCCCATCCTGATGACCGCCGTCGGCACCGCGGTGGGCATGCTGCCGATCGCCCTGCAGTGGGCGATCGGGCTCGAGCGCCTCTCGCCGCTGGCGGTGGTCGCCATCGGCGGCCTGATGGTCTCGACGTTTCTGACGCTGATCTACGTGCCGGTGTTCTACGATCTGTTCGAGAACGCCAAGGTCTGGCTCACCTCTGGTCGCAAGCCCGCTCCGGCCATGGAGGGATGATGGCGAAGGGCCTCGGAACGAAAACCTCGGCGAGCGCGACAGCGCCCGACACTGGGAATGCAAAGGAGAAAATGATGACCGACGCAGCTGCACCGACTCCCGAACAGATCCTGGCCATGATGCGCCAGAAGATGGGTGACACGATGCCCGGCTGGCCCGGACTTCTCAGTGCCCTCGCCCCCGACCTGCTTGTCGCCACGGCGATGTCGTCGGCAAGCAGCGTGGGCCGCGAGGCCAGCCCGATCCCGCCCAAGTACCGCTCGCTGATCGCGGTGGCCGCCGCGCTCGGGGGCGGAAAGGTATCGTGTGCCCGCTCGCAGGCGCACATGGCACGAGCAGCCGGCGCCTCCACGGAGGAGATCCTCGATGCCGTGCGGATCGCCAGGCACCTGGCTGCCGCCGGGGTCCTGGACAGCGCATCCACCCTGCTGGAGGACATCACAAAGCTCTGATTTCGGGGCTGCCTCCGGAAGGCGGCCCCGCTGCCCTTCCCCGCTCGATCGGGCTGGGCACTGACCCGGAGAGAACGACGCGCAAAGGAGACGACGATGAGCGACGACACCAACCGCTACATTCCGCCCGAATGGGCCTTCGAATTTCACGGCCACATCTGCCCCTTCATGCCGCTGGGATACCGCATGGGGCTGCTGGCGCTCGAGAAGCTGGGTATCCCGAGGGAGAAGGATCACGGGCTGCACGTCTTCCTGGAGATCGGCGAGGGCCACCCGCAGACCTGCATGGGGGACGGCATCCAGGTCGCCACTGGCGCCACCTTCGCCAAGGGCCTCATGGAAAAGACCTCCTGGGGCAAGCTGGCGGCCACCTTCTGGTCCCCGGGCAAGACCCCGGTGAGATTCGCGCTCAAGCCGGCCTTCCTCGATGAGATGGGCCGATTCGAGTTCTTTGTCCACCGGAAGAAGGGCATAGAGCCATCCCAGATCCCGCTGCCCGTCACGCAGGAGGTCATCGACTGGACGCTCGGGCTCGGCGACGCGGAGATCTACGCCCAGGCCGAACGGCCCGACTTCCACTACCAGCCGCCCAAGGGCTCCTTCGCCAAGTCGCTGTGCTCCGTCTGCGGCGAGTACGTCTTCGAGCGCTACGTCCGCATGCTGGGCGGCAAGCCCGCGTGCATCCCGTGCTCGGGATACAAGGGGTAGGACGGGACCGCCGGCAGCTCGGCGCCCGACGCGCGGCCCGTTGCGGCGGACGGCACGAGCGGGAGGGCGCGCCGCCCGCCGCACGGGAAGCTGAATGACAGGAGAGGAGACCGCCGGTGAGCACCACGTTCATGCTGATTGCATTCGTCACGATCCTGCTGATCTCGGGCGTCTTCTCGATGTTCGGCAAGGGCGGCGGCTCGCTGTACACCCCGGTCCTGGTCATGCTCGGGCTCGCCGTCGGCGCGGCGATTTCCACCGCGCTCTTCCTCAACCTCGTCACGGCCCTCGTCGCCACCATCGTCTTTGCGCGCAACAAGATGGTGGATTTCAAGTTCTGTTTCCTGTTCCTCCCCGGTACGGTGGCCGGCTCGCTGCTGGGCGCGCTGCTCTCCAGCCGGGCGCCGCGGGACCTTCTCCTCGGCATCTTCTCGGTGTTCCTGTATGCCGCAGGCATCCTGATGATCGTCTCGGCCACGAAGAAGAGCGACGAGGAGGTGCTGGCCATCACCAGGAAGCTCGCCGTGATCGTCGTCGTCTTCTCCTTCGCCGTGGGCGTTCTCTCGAGCCTCATCGGCGTCGGCGGCGGGCTCGTCATCTTCCCCTTTCTCGTCCTCACCATGAAGTACCCGGCCCAGAAGGCGGCGGGGGCGAACTCGTTCATCGTCACGATCAGCTCACTGGTGGGGACCGTCGGCCATTTCGCTCTGGGCCCGGTGGACTATCGGTTGATCGCGGTCACGTCGGTGGCCTGCATCATCGGTTCCGCCATCGGCTCGCACGTCACCGTGAAGGCCAGCCCCGGCTTCGTCAAGGTGGCATTCGCGTTCATCATGTGGTTCTTTGCCACCCAGATCGCCCTCAAGCTGCTGGGGATCATCTAGCCTTGTGAAGGGATCGACGCGCTATGAGTCACGATCACGAACGAATCATTTCCGGAAACGGCACCATGGATCGCAGGCTTTTGGCCAGCGCCGCCCTCAACAGCGCCATCACGCTGGCGGAGTTCTTTGGCGGCCTCTTTTCGGGCAGCCTGGCGCTGCTGTCCGACGCGGCCCACAACCTGAGCGACGCGGCGGCCGTGGTCCTCGCCCTGGTGGCCCGGCGCTTCAGCCGCCGCCCGCCCACGGCGCGCCACACCTACGGCTTCAAGCGCGTGGAGGTGCTCGCGGCTCTGATCAACGCCGTGGTGCTCATCGCCATCACCGTGCTGATCGCGCGGGAGGCCGTCGTGCGCTTCCTCCACCCTGCACCGGTGCAGCAGGGGCTCATGCTCGCGGTGGCGTTGGTGGCCGTGCTCGCGAACGTGGGCTCGGTCTTGCTGCTGCGACGCCACGACAAGGACGACGTCAACGTGCGCAGCGCCTTCCTGCACATGGCCCAGGATGCGCTCGCCTCGGTCGCGGTGGTCATCGCCGCGCTGCTCGCCCACACCAGCGTCGGGCCGTACGTGGACCCGGCGGCCGCCGTCATCGTGGGCCTCGCCGTGCTGCGCAGCGCGCTCTCCCTGGTGTGGGAGACCGTCTCGACGCTGCTGGAAGGGGCGCCCGAGGACGCGGACCTGCCGGCCATGGCGGCCGCCGTGGGCAAGGCCTTTCCCGGCACACGGCTGCACCACGTCCATCTCTGGCAAAACGGCCCCGGCCAGCGCCTGCTGACCGCCCACGTGACGCTCGAGCACGCCATGGACGGCGCGGCCATCGAGGCGCTGCTCGCCCGCATCAAGGAGCTTCTCCACGAGGAGTGGGCGATCACCCACGCCACACTGGAGCCCGAGGTGGCGGGCTGCGGCGAGACCGAGCTGTTGGGGCGGTGGGAGGAGCACGGCGAGTGATTCGGGCTCACGCTCGCAGGTCGGCGGCGTACCGTCTTCGCACGCCGCCAGTCAGGAGGAGGAATGAACGACGCCATCGCACGCATGTCATCCCGGCTCCGGGAGACGCTTCATCTGGCGTGGGAACCAGTCGGCGTCAAGTTTTGGCCCGCACCGGCGCCGGCGCCCCGTGAAGGCTTCGAGCGGATGGCTGGCATCCGCTACTGCCAGGGCCTGATGCTGGCGCGCAAGGGAAGGGCGGTCCGCCTCGGGCCGCAGGACGTCTCCTGCCCGGCCGCCGCCGCTGCTTTCGGCTTCCGCCCACTCCCCGAGGGCCTTGCCTCCGGACAGGGGCTGGTGGGGTTTGGCATTGCCCGGGAAGCCGCGGTCGGGAAGGCCATGTTTGCGCGGATGACCCGCCTCGAGCCCGGCTGGCTGGGGGCGATGGACCTGGCGCCCCTCGGGGCATTCGCGGAGCTTCCCGACGTGGTCGTCGTGGAGGACCAGGTCGAGCGGTTGATGTGGATTCTCCTCGCCGACGTCAACCGCAGCGGTGGCGCCCGGGTGGCGGCGGACACGGCCGTCCTGCAAGCGACCTGCGTGGACTCGACCCTGGTTCCCTTCGTGGAGCAGAGAATCAACTTCTCGTTCGGCTGCTACGGCTGCCGGGAAGCCACCGACATCGAGCCGGGTGAGGCGGCGGTGGGTTTCCCGGGCGAGATGCTCCCCGCTCTCGTCGAGGACGTGGAACGGCTCGCCGCGCGCGCCATCCCCCGCTCCCGCGCCAAGCACCCCTACGTGGCACTCGCGGGGAAGCTCGAGACGAGCGCCAGCCCTTTCGGCGGCGACCCGTAAGCCGAAGGTGGCGTCACTCCATCACCGGGAACGGAAGGCGCCAAGCATCGGCGTTGGCGGGCGAGTCGAGGCCGCCCCGTCGCCCACGCGAGCAGTGCACCGGTTGACAAAGGAGCTTTGTTTTCTTACATTCTTACAGGAGGTATCCCCGTGATGCACGTGGCGACGGTGAGCAGCAAGTTTCAGGTTTCGCTGCCCAAGGCCCTGCGCGAGCGCCTGGGCTTGAGGCCCGGCGACCACCTCGTCGTCGAGGAGAGAGAAGGCAATCTCGTCCTCACACCGGCGGCCACCGTGCCCAAGGGGCAGTTGTTCTTTTGGAGCCGCCGTTGGCAGGACGGTGAGCTGCGCGCCGAGGTAGACATTCAGGCCGGCCGCACGTCACGAGCCTACGGCCCTGGTGAGACCGAGGAGATGGCTGCCGACATGCTCAAGGTCGCAGTCCGCAAAGCCACACCGCGGAAGGTGCGGTGAATCTCGTCTACACCGCCCGGTTCGCCCAGGCAGCCACGCGCCTGCCCAAGGAAGCCCGCGCCAAGCTCCCCAAGGCGCTCAAGCTCCTCGCCGAGGATCACCGACATCCTGGTCTGCAGAGCAGGAGAATCCAGGGCCTCGGTGACCGCGAGATCTTCGAAGCCCGCCTGGACCAAAGCGTCCGATTCACGTTCCAGATTCAAGGAGACGTTCTCATTCTGCGAAATATCGACGTCCACGACGCCTGCCTCAAGAGCCCGTAGCACCGGCCCGAGTTGCGGCCGATACACACGCTCACGTATCCGGTTCGGCCAGCGGTCCACCGTCACACCAGGTGTTCCAAAGATGGCGAGCTGCCTTAGAATCAAGGCGTGAACGGTACGCAGCACGTCCTCGATCTGCTGGCGCGAACGCCGTTCGGCGGGGCGAGTGACGCCGCGTTGCAGCACATCGCACCGCTATTCGTGACGCGGCACGTCAGTAAAGGGGCCGTGGTCTTCAGCGAAGGCGAGCTGGAGGGCGGCTTCTTCGTGATTGGAGAGGGGTGTCTCAAGGCCTTTCGTAACCTGCCGGACGGGCACGAAATCACAGTCTTCATCCTCGGCGCCGGGGACTTTTTCGGTTTCCTCCCCCTCCTCGACCAGGGACCGCTTCCGGTTTCAGTGTCCGCGCTGGCGCCGGCGCGGATTCATGTGCTCAATCGTGAAGATTTCGTTCGCGCCGTCACGGGCAGCCCGGAGCTCTGCCTCCTGCTGCTCAAGTACATGGCGCAGCGGCTCCGTGGCTGCTTCGATCGCGTCGGCCTGCTCGGTCGGCAGAACGCGATAACTCGCACGGCCCACGCGCTCTTGAGCCTTCTCCCCCAGGACCGCGCCTGCTCGGGCAGGTTGGAGCTCGAGCTCACGTCTAGCCAGGCAGAGATGGCGAAGACGCTCAACGTCACCGCGGAGAACCTCTCACGAGCCCTTGCCCGCCTGTGCCGCGACGGCACTATCGAGCGCCTCGGGCGCCGTCGTTTTCGTGTCCACGACATCAAGGCACTGGCCAACCTGGCCGGACTCGTCTAGCCTCGCGGCCGAGTCCGCGACAACCGACGATCACGACCACCCGCGCCTAGTCGCCTAAGTTCGCCGCGAGCCCCTCGCGAAACTGCCTCCCCGAAAAGCTTGTCGCTCGGCAAGGAAATGGTCGCGCTGCACGGGTAGCGTGCGTATTGGTAAGAGTTCGGGAGCGTTCCTCGGGGGCATGACTTGTGGATATTCACATAGATCGACAGGTGGGCATGATGGCGCTGGCGGCTGAGCATCTGCGGAGGCTCGGGCACCCACTGCGCCTGACCCTCTTCGCCCTCCTTCGACAGCGCGGCGAGCTGTGCGTTGGCGCGATGGCCACGGCGCTCGGCGTCCAGCAGGCCACCTTGTCAAGGCACCTCCGGGTTCTCAAGGATGGCCGGCTGGTGGACTCGCGCCGCGCCGGCTCCAACGTCTTCTATGCCGTCGATGGGGAGACGTTCGCCGAGCTCTCCGGCAAGCTCGGGGCGATTCTCACCGACAGATCCGGAAACGAGCGCAGCCGATGAGCCCGCGTCCTCTGGACCCAGCCACGGAAGCACTTCCGTCAACCCCACAGCGCTTCGGAGTCGCTGCTCTGAAGGAGGTAAGAGACACGGCATCACTTGCCCTGAGGTTGTCCCCACTTGTGAACGTGATCACTTGCATCTAACGAACGACTGACAGGGAGGAGACATGAGAGAAACTCAAGCTGCAACGCGCGCCGTTCTCGTCACCGCCGTCGTGGCGGCTGTTCTGATGGCCGCCACGACGGCCATGGCCTTCGAGCCCGAGATCACCTTTGAGGTCAAGGGGCAGATCTACTCGGAGACCACCAACTTTGGCACCGGGCTCGATCGCCAGGGCTCGCGGACCGACATTCATTTTCAGCGGCTACGGCTCGTTGTCACCGGAATGCTGGACGACACGTACGGCTTCAAGTTCCAGACCTGTGGCGCCTGTGGCACGTCCAAGCAGGGCGCGCTCGGCTACGCGGTCACGGCCCAGGACACCGACGCGAACGACCGTGACATCCGCATCATCGACGGCTACGCGATCGCCAACTACTCGGAACAGCTCAACTTCAAGATCGGTCTCACGAAGATCCCGCTGACCCGCGCGAACCTCGACGATTGCTTCGCCCCGCTGTCGCAGGACCGCTCGATGTTCGTCTACTCTCCTTACGGCTCATCGCCGGCCAAGTTCAGCCGCGACTTCGGCGCCGTAGCCTGGGGTGGATTCCACGACGACAAGCTGCGCTACTACGTCGGCGCTTTCCAGGGACGCGAGGGCGTCACGAAGACCGTTCACCCCTTCAGCGGCGCCACGGTGACCTCGTCGATCGAGCCGCAGAGTTCTCTCGAGTACGTCGGTCGCGTCCACTACGCCTTCCTCGACGCCGAGCCCGGCTCCGGCTACTCGGGATCCTACCTGGGCGACCTGAAGGTCTTCACCATCGGCGTCGGCGCCGCCTTCGAGCCGGACGCCGTCTACAAGAACGTCACCGCGGCAGGCGTGGTCCAGAACACCGATACCGTCGACTACACCGCGGTCGCCGCGGACGTGTTGTTCGAGTACCCCACCGACGCAGGGATCTTCACCGCTAACGCTCAGTATCTCAAGGTCGACTTCAACGACGCATACAAGACCAACTTCAACCCCGGCGACCGCCTCGTAAATATCACCGGGCTCAATGGCCAGAAGGATGGCTGGTTCGCGAAGGTCGCCTACATCCCGCCGGTCAAGATCGGCAAAGAAGGCAAGCTCCAGCCGTACCTTCTCTACGAGGATTGGAAGTTCGCCAACCTGCTCGGCATCACCGACCAGAAGATCACGCAGACCGGCGGCGGCCTCAACTACTACATCAAGCGGCAGAATGTCCGCTGGACGTTTGAGTATCTCAAGACCGAGTTCGACAAGGAAACTGGGTTCATCGGCGCGCGTGTCGATCCGACAACCTTCGCTCCGCTCGATAAGCTGAAGGAGTACAACACGTTCCGGGTCATGCTCCAGGTCGGCGTCTTCTAGACGAAGTGCTCTCGCAAGAAAGGAAGGGAATCCAATGATGAAGAGAATGACGTTGGTCCTGCTCGTGCTGGTGGTTTGCGGCGTCGCCGCGGCTGTCGCCGCTCCTCCGCCACAGGTCTCCGGCAAGGTTGTCGCGGTCGAGGACGGCCAGGTGAAGATTGCCCTCGATGGCGCCGCGCCCGCCTGGGTCAAGAAGAACGCGCCCGTCAAGTTCACCAACGGCGTCGGCAAGATCCTCGAGGTGTCCGCCGAGGACGTCAAACCGGTCGTCATTACCGTCAAGACCAAGCTCGCCTCGACGATGAAGGTGGACGAGGTCGTCACCTTCGAGAAAGGCCGCTCGATGGCGGGGTGCTAGGAGCGCGGCCGTCCTCCTAGCCCCCGGGAGTGTGGCTTCGGGCACCTCCGCTTCTGTCGGTCGGTGCCCGAGGCCCACGCTCAAGTGAACGATGTCTGTCGCAGCAAGGACGTGGCCATGAAGAGCGAGATCACGAGAAGGCGTTTCCTGGGAACTGCCGCCACCGTGGGCGCCGGCGCCGTTGCCCTCCCGGCCGCGGCGAGTCAGAAGATCCACCCGCCCGGATGGCGAGGCACCGAGCGCGTCGACAAGGTCCCGACGACCTGCGAGATGTGCTTCTGGAGGTGCGGCATCGTGGCGTCGGTGGCAAACGGCAAGGTTGTTCGAGTCGCCGGCCATCCGGAGCATCCCCAGAACCAGGGCCGTCTTTGTGCCCGCGGGAACGCGGGGACGGGGCTGCTCTACGACCCTGATCGGCTGAAGACACCGTTGCTGCGCACGGGGAAGCGGGGCGAAGGCGCCTTCAAGGCCGTGAGCTGGGACGAAGCCCTCGACTACCTGGCCGCGAAGCTCATCGCACTTCGCAAGGAGCACGGCCCCGAGAGTGTTGGATTCTTCCCGCACGGCAGCGGTGCGCGGTTCTTTGCCACGCTCATGAAAGCCTACGGCACGCCCAACAGTGTCGAACCCTCGTTTGCGCAGTGCCGCGGCCCGAGGGAGGTGGGCTACTCCCTGACCTTCGGGCAGGGGCTCGGCTCGCCCGAGCCGGTCGATCTCGAAGAGGCGCAGCTCGTCGTGCTGATCGGCAGTCACCTCGGCGAGAACGTCTTCACCTCGCAGATCACCGCCTTTGCTACGGGCCTGGCGCGCGGCGCCAAGCTGATCGCGGTCGATCCCCGCTTCTCGACGGCTGCGTCGAAGGCGGACTGGTGGCTGCCTATCCGACCGGGTACCGACATCGCCCTCCTGCTCGCCTGGATGAACGTCCTGATCACCGAGGGTCTCTACGACCGGGAGTACATCGGGACCTACGCCATGGGGTTCGAGCAGCTCGCGCAGCACGTGCGGCAGTTCACGCCAGAGTGGGCGGCGCCGATCACCGACATCCCGGCGGCGACGATCCGCGAGACGGCACGGGCGATGGGCGCCGCGAAGCCGGCCGTGGCCGTCCACCCCGGGAGGCACGTCACCTGGTACGGCGACGACACGCAGCGCGCCCGGGCGATGGCCATCCTGACCGCGCTCCTCGGCAGTTGGGGCCGCAAGGGCGGCCTGTTCCTGCCCACGCGGATCGAGCGCGGGAGCTTCGACCTGCCGGAGTTCCCCGAGCCGAAACGCGGCCGGGCCGACGGTGCGGGGACCCGCTTCCCCCTGGCGCCGGAAGAGATGGGAGTCACCAACGGCCTCATCGACGCGACCATTTCGGGCGACCCCTACCCGATCAAGGCATGGATCGTGTACGGGCAGAACGTGCTCGAAAGCATTCCGCAGCGAGGCCGGACGCTCGAGGCGATCGGCAAGCTGGACCTGATGGTGGTGGTCGACGTCATGCCCGTCGAGCAGGTCAACTATGCGGATCTGGTGCTGCCAGAAGCGACGTACCTCGAGCGCTACGACCCGCCGAACATCGTGGAGTCCGCAAAGAAGCCGTTCATCGCCGTCCGGTCGCCGGTCATCGAGCCCCTCTACGACTCGAAGCCGGGGTGGTGGATCGCGCGGGAGCTGGCCAAGCGTCTCGACCTCCTGGCCTACTTCCCGTGGGAGACGCCCGAGCAGCATCTCGAGACGATCCTCGCGCCGACCGGGACCAACGGGAACGAGCTGCGAAATTGCGGTGTCGTTGCCTTCCCCGGAAAGCCGTACCTCGAGGATCGGCCGCCCGCAGAGCGCTCCTTCGACACGGCGAGCGGCAAGATCGAGCTGTTCTCCCAGGAACTCGCGGACCTCGGCGCGGACCCGCTGCCCCGCTACACGCCGCCTGCCGAGCCGCCGGACGGGTTCCTGCGGCTGATCTACGGGCGCGCGCCGGTGCACTCGTTCGCGCGCAGCCAGAACAACGAGGCGCTGCACGCACTGATGCCCGAGAACGAGGTCTGGCTGCACACGAGCGCCGCGCGTGCCGCCGGCGTGGCCGACGGAGAGCGCATCGTTCTCGAGAACGGCGACGGCGCGCGCAGCAACCCGGTCCGGGCCAGGGTCACGGAGGGGATTCGCGACGACTGCGCATATCTCGTCCACGGATTCGGCCAGCGTTCGAAGGCCATGCGGCGCGCGTTCGGTCGCGGCGCCTCCGACAACGGGCTGATGAGCCGGGTGAGCGTCGACCCGCTGACCGGCGGGACTGGGATGCGCGTGAACTTCGTGCGCCCGGTCAAGGCGTGAGGGGGGAGGACCGGTGGCCAGATATGCCATGGTGACTGACCTGCGAAAGTGTGTAGCCTGCAAGGCCTGCACGGTCGCCTGTAGCGCCGAGTGGGACGTCCCGGCCGAGCTCGCGCGCACCCACGTGCGGACGACGCCGCTCGCCGGGGTGTTCCCGAACCTGAAGTCGGGCCCCTGCGTGAGCCAGTGCAACCACTGCGATCACCCCCCATGCGTGGAGCCGTGCCCGACGGGAGCCACCTATCAGGACGCCGACGGGATCGTCCGCGTGGACGGCGACGTCTGCATCGGTTGCGGCTTCTGCGTCGACGTCTGCCCATACGAGGCCAGATTCATCAACCCGCGAACCAAGAAGGTCGACAAGTGCGACTTCTGCCGGCCGCGGATCGAGCGCGGCGAGGAGCCCGCCTGCGTGGCGACATGCACGGCCCACGCCAAGTACTTCGGCGATCTCGAGGACCGCAACGGCGAGGTGCACCGGCTGGTCTTCCACGAGGGGGCCCGCCGGATGGAGACGGAGACGATCGCCGTGGGCCCGAACGTCTACTACCTCGGACAGCCGGAACAGCTCGACCTGGTGCTGGCGAGCTTCCCGCCCCGGCCTCCGCTGCTCCTCACCGCCGGAGAGGCATGGAAGAAGCTCGTGCGGCCGTTGGTGATCGGCGTGGTCGGCGCGACCTTGGTGGGTCAGGCCGCCGCGTTCTTCACGCAGCTCCACAAGGGGGAGGGCGACTTCGATGAGTAGCGTCATTCCGGTTACTCCAGCGCCGCTCACCACGGAGCAGGCCGAGGCAATGCTCCACCACCAGATCAAGAAGCATCACGTGGCGATCATCCTGGTGCACTGGTTCAACGCGATCACCTGGATCTTCGAGGTTTCGACCGGAGCGGCGCTCATCTCCTCCCGCCTCTTCCGCGTCGCTCCGGACTCCTACATTGCGATGTTCACCGGCCTGTTCGGCTCACGGGCCAACCTGCTGCAGTTCCACATCGCGCTCGGCCTGACCTGGATCATCGTCTTCCTGCCGTACGGCCTGTTCGGCTATGGCACGTACCTCCGCGCCGAGATGCTGAAGGTCACCGACCGGGACGACATGCGCTGGCTGATGATCCGCACCCTCCGGATCCTCGGGAAGAGCAACGAGCCGCTCCCTCCTCAGGGCATCTACAACGCCGGGCAGAAGGCCTTCTCGATGGTGGTCTGGGTGATGACGCCCCTGGTGATGGTCACGGGCGTGATCATGGCGTTCCGACTCTTCTCGCCCTGGCTGGTGGGTTGGGCGGTGGTCCTGCACTTCTTCGCGGTGGGGATGGTCATCGCCGGGCTGGTCGTCCACGTTTATATGGGCGCCGTCTTCCCCGAGGAGAAGCCCGCCTTCTTCTCGATGATCACCGGGACGGTCAACGAGCTGTTCGCTTACAACCATCACTTCAAGTGGTGGCGGGAGATGAAGCTGGCGCATCAGGCCTGGGAGCAGAGGCGGAAGCCGAAGGACGACGCGGCGGATGCGAGTGAACCTGAGAAGGAGCCTGCGGAGAAGCCTGCAGCGGACTCTCCGGAATAGCTGTGGTCACCCTGGCCGAACCGTGCCCCAACTCCGGGATCCACGTCTCGCACCGTAGGGCGCCGAGCCGGTTGTCGCCCGTGGCCAGATCGGTCAGACGGCCGGCATCCGCTTTCCTCCTGGTCTTCTTCGGCGTGCTCGCCGGCTGCGGGCGCGGCACGGAGGACGCGGAGTCCTGTGTTCGGTGCCACCGCGGTATCGAGCTTGCCTCACACTCACATGCCGGCTGTGTCTCATGCCACGGAGGGGACGCGGCGGCACCAGGCCAGGAGGCGGCCCACCGGGGCATCTACGATCGCAGCAATGCTCCGGGTGCCGGCAGATGGGACCTGGCATGCGGTTCCTGTCATCAGGACCAGGTCGGCCGCATGGCCTCCAGCCAGATGTTCACCAACGCCGGGATGATCGCGCAGATCCAGGCGACCTGGGAGGGAGAGCGAGCCGGCATCGCCTTCGCCGCGCAGGAAGGCTCCCACTTCGGCCCGGACGGCTCCGAGCTCGCCCACGCCTCCGCGATCGGGCTCGACAACCTGTCGGGCGAGCTGTACCGCAAGTTCTGCTCGCGCTGCCACCTCGCGCTGGCGAACGACGATCCGACGGTCGCGGGTCATCCGGCGGGCTGCGCCGCGTGTCATCTCCCTTACGGCGACGGAGACGCCTACCAGGGCGGCGACCGGACCGTTCACGGCCAGGGAGCGCACAGCGCCACTCACGCGCTGCACGGCCTCCCGCCGATGGAGGCCTGCGGGCGCTGCCATCACCGCAGCGGCCGGACGGCCCTCTCGTACCAGGGTCTGATGGACGGCAACAACGGCCTCGTGCCAACCCGCGACGGCCATCCCGGGCCTGTCACCGGCAGCGACGAGCGCTCGTTCACCCACATCGCCCCGGACGTCCACTTCGCGGCCGGCATGGAGTGCATCGACTGCCACACCTCGCGCGAGACCATGGGCGACGGGTATGCCCATGCCGGCATGGAAGGTCAGCTCGAGATTCGCTGCGAGGACTGCCACGGCGACGCGGCCAGGCCGCCGCGGCTCGCCGAGGTGAGTCGCGAGAGCGACGCACCGGTCCGCGAATCGCGCCAGCACGCCCGGCCTCTGGCGCCGGGCCAGCGGGCGGTCCTTACCGGCAAGGGACGGCCGTACTCGAACGTCTTCGAGAGCGGCGGGCGGGTGGTCCTCGTGACCAAGCGCGCCGGCACGCTGCTCGCCAGCCCGGTTATTACCGGGACGCCGGCGCACACCGTCGTCGGCCATGAACGGCTCGAGTGCTCGGCGTGCCACTCCCGCGCCGTGCCCCAGTGCTACGGCTGCCACACCAGCTACGACAAACGGGAGTCGAGCTGGGATTCGATCAAGGACGAGGACACCGCCGGTGCATTCGCCGAAACCGAGGACTACCGCGCGCTCTACCCGTTTCCCCTGGCGGTCGACGGACGCGGCGGGATCGCGCCGGTGACCCCCGGCTGCCAGACGTTCGTCACCGTGATCGAGGCCGACGGGCACCGCACGAAAGACGAATCGGTGGCGCGGTACCGCGGCGCGCCACAACTGCGGTTCGCGCCGTTCTATGCCCACAACACCGGCCCCCGGGCGGTGGGGTGCAGCGAGTGTCATGGTGATCCGGCGTTCCTGGGGTTCGGGCAACACGTCGTCGAGGATGGCGCCATCCGCAGCACGATGCTGTGCGAGCGGGACCCGCGCAAGGCGCTCGACGGGTTCTTGTCGATGGAAGGTGGACGGGTCGTCTCCCACGCGGCGATCTCACGGATTGGCGCACGTCCCCTGGAGCACGAGGAGGTGCTCGACATCCTTGCGGTCAACCTCTGTCTCGTCTGCCACCCGCAGGCCACTGATCCCATCTACCGCGCGAGGCTCGACTATGTCGCCCTGGACGACGTTCTGCATCGTCGCCTGCTGGCTGAGCGCCGCTAGCCCCGCCGGGCTGGCGGCGACCGCTCCGGCTGCCGGCGTTCCCGCGGCGGCCTCGGCAGCCTGTCTGTGCTGTCACGAGAACGCGCGTGGGATCCTCGAAGGCGTCATGGCCACTCGCGCTGGCGAACGCGCGTTCGCGCGCCGCGCTTTCGGCACCGAAGAAGGAGAGCGGTTCTTCACCGAGTCCTGCTCGGGCTGCCACGTCGCGGGCTGCGCCGACTGCCACGGCGAAACGGCACACCCGGCCGGACGGCCCGCCGATGACGCCTGTCTGCGCTGCCATCGCGGCTACTCGGTCGGCTGGGAGTACGAGGGTAAAGCCCCGCGGGACGACCACAGCCGCTACCGGCGCGGCGCGACCTCCCAGGGGGAGCCGTTCCTGACGATGCTGCCGGACGTGCACTTCGAGCGCGGCATGACCTGCGCCGACTGCCATCCCATGCGCTCCCTCCATCAGGGGCGGCTCGGCGCCAAGGGCTGTCGCGACTGCCACCGCTCGCCGTCGGCTCGCTCCCCGGAGCACGCGATCACCGCCCACCTCGAGTCGATGACCTGCGTCGCCTGTCACGCGGCGTGGGCGGCCCAGGAGTACGGGACCTTCCTCGTCCGGCCGACAACCGACGAGCAGCGGTCGGAGTTCGCTCCCCTGCCGGCCTGGGGACCGTGGCGCAAGAGCGCCCAGATAAAGCGCCAGGATGCCCCGCCGCTCGGGCTCGATGCACACGGCCTGGTGGCGCCGAT
>Ga0315287_10001824_pt1 | contig 19874 bp, 22 predicted proteins | sample YL17G11_0_MG_FD_205037 | JGI IMG/M metagenome (GOLD analysis project Ga0315287, IMG submission 205037) | Sediment microbial communities from Yellowstone Lake, YNP, Wyoming, USA - YL17G11_0 | ecosystem: Environmental > Aquatic > Freshwater > Lake > Sediment | place: USA: Wyoming | collected...
ACACAGGGGCGAACCTATCAGAAGGGAATGAATGCGCCGGCATTCATCAATCCATCGTCAGAGCCGCTGACCGCCAGCATCGCACTGCAAGACAGACTGAAGCAAGATATACGGGAGCTAGTGAACTTAGCAGTAAGCAGCTTGGCGGTCAGGAAGTCGGCCGAGAGTAAGGGGATGGACAACCAAGGTCTGGAAGCTGGCCTCTCTTACCTCGGGCTGGTTTTACAGAGCGCTGAGAATCAGATTGCCGATTACTGGTCGGCCTACGAAAGTAAAAATCCACGCCAGAGAGAGACGGCCATTGTTCGCTATCCAGATCAGTACGGACTGAAGACGGAGGCAGACCGGATCAAAGAGGCTGGTGAACTACAACAGATTTCCGTGGCGATTCCCGGCAGGCTAATCAAGCGGGAGTTAGCGAAGAAGATGGTCAGCGTGCTCCTTGGCGGAAAGACAACTGTCAACATCATTGAAGCTATTAACGAAGAGATCGACAAGGCCCAATACACAACGAGTGATCCCAACATAATTATACCCGCCCAGGCTGCGGGTCTAATCGGGAATCAAATAGCTGGTGTGGCACTTGGGTTCGAAGAGGATGAATATGTCAAGGCAAACGTGGACCACGCAGAACGGATTGCAAGAATCTCACGGGCACAGATGAAGGGCGGGCGAATCAGTCCAGAGGGCGAGCCAATTGTTGCACCAGTCGAGGGAACAAATCTTGCCGCTCGCGGGGTGACAGACCTTGCTACAAACATGCATGCCGGTGCCGAAGAGAAACAAGCCGCACGTGAAACTACCTTGAATAACAACACTGCTTCCACAGTTCGCGGTAGGGCGCAGCCTATGGGTCCGATTGGTGGCGCAGGGATGCCCGGTAATTTAGGTGCCGGTGGCGGTACAAGAGGAGGTAAGTTCTAGTGGGTTTGGGTTCAGTTCTCCTAGTATTGTTATTGACATTGATGCGATTTCGGACGAACTACTTCCGTTAGTTGTATCTGAAATACTGGGATCGACTGGAGTTACGGGCGATACTGGTCCGCAAGGTGGGACGGGCGACACTGGTCCGCAGGGTGAGACGGGCGCAACTGGTCCACAGGGTGAGATGGGCGACACCGGTCCGACTGGTCCCAGCGGCAGTGTCAGTGGATTTAATTCAAGGTGTCGCGTTTATTTTGATGGCACTCAAAATTTTGCGATTGGGACACCAAAGAAGGTTACTTTCAATCGCATTAACTTTGATACGAATAGTGAGTGGGATGTTGTCAACAACAGATTTGTGGTGAAGGAGGCTGGCTACTATTTGTTAGTTGGACAACTTCAATGGGCCAACTATAAGAGTCTCGGTTCCATGATGTTTTATAGGAACTATGTTCCAGGTAGTTCTCCCCCCGTTGGTGAGGCATTGTTGATAATCATGAGCATAAATACTCAGGCATTGTACCTTACTGGTACTACTATCAACTATCTGAACGTCGGGGATTACATTGAAGTATGGGGTTTGGCTTCTAATGCTATATCCTATGGTGGTAGTTCTACCATGTTTTTTTCGGTCCACAGACTATCTTAACTGTGGGCAAATTACTGTGTGACCGATAGATACTTCCAGTCGAGGAGTAAAATATGTTGTTAGTCAAAGAAACTTCGAGTATGAAGCACCTGTTATACGGACGTATTACCGTTGGTACAAGTGCCACCCAACTGACAATTGCCACTGGCCCTTGTAACCGAGGTGTCTTGGTTCGTGCGCCTGGAATTAGTGAGTCTGATGCCAACACCGACATCGTGTATGTTGGTGATGCAGACGTAACAGTTGCCAGTGGCTTTCCACTTCTCCCTGGCGGTGTTATCGAATTGCCAGTAGATGATCCCAGTTTGATCTATGTCATAGCGGCCTCTTCGCAGTCACTCGCTTGGATGGGGGTATAATCATGGGATTCGGATATTCAGGCGGTGAAATTGTTGGGTTGACTGGTGCTACTGGCCCTGTCGGACCAACTGGTTTAACTGGTTCCACTGGACCGGTTGGTTCAACCGGACCGCAAGGCGTGGCAGTACACTTACTTGGATCAAAAGCCACTGTCGGTGACTTGCCTTCAATAGGCAATACTGAAGGTGATGGTTGGTTTGTTATTGCCGACGAAGATTTATATGTGTGGGATGGTTCTGTCTGGGTGGACGTTGGACAGATTGTTGGTCCACAGGGTGAGACGGGAGTCACAGGGGCGACAGGCGTCACAGGGGCAACAGGAGCAACGGGCGTTGATGGGGCGACTGGTCCACAGGGCGAGACCGGGGCGACTGGTCCGCAAGGTGAGACGGGCGACACCGGCGCAACTGGTCCACAGGGTGAGACGGGCGATACTGGTCCGACTGGCGTTGGCGAGACGGGCGACACTGGCGCAACTGGTCCGAAAGGTGAGACGGGCGACACTGGCGCAACTGGTCCACAGGGTGAGACGGGCGATACCGGTCCGACCGGTCCGCAAGGTGAGACGGGCGACACAGGCGCAACTGGTCCACAGGGTGAGACGGGCGACACTGGTCCGACTGGCGTTGGCGAGACGGGCGACACTGGCGCAACTGGTCCACAGGGTGAGACGGGCGACACTGGTCCAACCGGTCCACAAGGTGAGACGGGCGATGCTGGTCCGACTGGCGTTGGCGAGACGGGCGACATTGGTCCAACCGGTCCGCAAGGTGAGACGGGCGACACTGGCGCAACTGGTCCACAGGGTGAGACGGGCGATACTGGTCCGACTGGCGTTGGCGAGACGGGCGACACTGGTCCAACTGGTCCAACTGGTCCACAGGGCGAGACGGGCGACACTGGTCCAACTGGTCCACAGGGCGAGACGGGCGACACTGGTCCAACTGGTATTACTGGCGCAACTGGTATTACTGGCGCAACTGGTATCACCGGAGCAACTGGTATCACCGGAGCAACTGGTATCACTGGTGCCACGGGAGCTACCGGGCCACAAGGTGCTACTGGTCCCACTGGCGTACAACAGGCACAGCGCCTGGCCAATCGAATCTATGTTGGACCTAACGGTAACTATGCAACTTTGAAGGAGGCCGTTGATTGGTTTAATGCTAGTGCTACCGAAGGCACCGAGATATTACTTGACGCCGGAATCCATCTAGTTGCTGCTACAGTGACTGTGAACGGAAGCCATTCACTACAGGTGCGTGGATTGGGTAGTTCAGTGACGTACTTGCATGCGGCAACCGGGGTGGCTGGAGCGCCAATGTTTAATGTTGCCTCCGACTGTGACTTTAATAAAATCACTTGCGATGGATCAGTTCTTCCAGGATACGGAGCAGCGGCAAACGAAAACTGCTTCACTTTCGATACTACTGCTAAAGTTTATTCTGAGATCACAGATATCATAATTGATGGCTTTAAGATTGCCGTCGCCGATTTGAAGGGCGTCGATCTCTTCGTGTTCAACTACATCATATCGAACTGTGGTTCTGGTATCGTAGTAAACTATACAACGACCGGGATTGATCCAACCATATTGGACGCTGAGATCGGTAATTTTGTTGACTGTACTGTTGGTGTTGATCTTATTAGTACCGGCTCAGGAATAAAAGGTGATTTTTATCTAGCACACTTGCTCTTTAGTGGCACAGGCACTTGCATCCGGTATGGTGGGGCTGCCTTCTTACACGGTGACTTCAGTAATATCATGAATTGTTCAAATGATAATACTGGCGTCTTCTTGTCGGGTTTCGATTTTACACTCGCCAGCGCCCGTGACGCGAATGTCCAAGTTGTTGGATGCGCCGGGGTGGAAGACAAGAACCCTCACGCCAAGGTAAATATTACCGATAATGTCGTGACCACGGCTTGCTCAGGCGCTAATACTTACTATAAAGTAAACGGCATGACGAGCAAACCGAGGATTCTATTTGACAACGCTGCCACAGCGGGAACCTGGGCAATTACTTATGGTGGTCAGTCGGCTACGGGCGTAGCTTGGAATGCCTCAGCCGCTGATATTAAGGGTGCCATTGAAGCGTTAACCAATGTTACCACTGTTACTGTTGTACAGGTAACGGCCGGTAAAGAGTGGACGTTTGAGTTCGTGACGGCAGGTGAAGGTTGGTTGCCACTGGCGGTAGATGTCGCTGGCCTAACAACTACAACTGCTGTTGAAGTTCTACCGAGTTTCTATGTTTGCAAAGTGGGGATAACTAACAACAGGCTTACTTTTCAAAGTGACAAACCATTTGATGGTACAGCATGGGTCTCAGGAAACCTTTCGGTTGATCAAAATAACCGAACTATAAACATCGGGATTAGGAAGAATGCAACTGGAAATGTTTATACTCCCTTTACCGTTAGAACAGGTCCATTGGGACAGCCATATCCATTTGCTATTTCCACGTACTTGCCTAACATGAAGAAAAATGATTTCTATGAGTTATGGGTGTCGTCGGGCATTGCTGGCGACGTAGTAACGGTTCAAGACCTTTATATACTGTTTGATTCGAAATAGAGGTGTAATATGGGCTGGACGTATGTTGGAAGTGACATCTCGGGTCTAACCGGAGCTACTGGGTCAACTGGACCAGTAGGCGCAACTGGCCCTAGCGGCGGTCCCACTGGTGTCACTGGTGTCACCGGTGTCACCGGAGCGACTGGTCCACAGGGCACCACAGGGGCGACGGGTGTAACCGGGGCGACCGGTCCACGCGGAGGGAACGGGTCCAAGGGCACCACAGGGGCGGCGGGCGTCACCGGGGCAACTGGTCCACAAGGTGAGACAGGCGACACAGGAGCTACCGGGCCAAAGGGCGACGACGGGGCAACAGGTCCGTCTGGTGGGCCTACTGGTCCTCAAGGTGCAGCCGGTCCAGCGGGCGCGACTGGTGTTACCGGGGCAACAGGACCACAAGGAACAACAGGTGTCATAGGTGCCACAGGCACTAAGGGCGACACAGGACCATCAAATGGTTTGCCAGTTCCGCCAACTAATCCAGGGCGCTATGATCTACAAGTAAACGATAACGGTGAAGTTTCCTGGCGATTCATGGGATAAGTAAACTCTAGTTTAAGGAACCAAAATGAAGTTTCGCTTCCACGTCATTGGCCTACCGCATACATCCCTATCACCTAAGTTCGAGGCATGCGCTTTTTCGATGAAGCTGTATAAGTTCTTGAAAATGATGGCAGACTTAGGACACGAGACGTTTGTGTATGGTTCAGAGAATGATGAAATCGCGGATCGGTGTACTGAGGCTATTCCGTGCATTTACGCGAGAGAGCAAGAGTACAATTTTGGACCTTTCGAAAAGGACAAGCTTTTCAATTTAGATTGGACAGGGGTTAAACCGTATTGGAAGATGTTCAACAACAGAATCGAAAAGGAACTACTCAAACGTAAGCAACCGAAGGATTTTATTCTTCTAGTGGCAAGTCACTTGAACGAACAAGTAGTGGATGCGGCAGGTAAGGATATCATTACGTGTGAGGCATTCATCGGTTATGACGGTCCAAGTCCAAAGCATCCATTTAGAGTTTACGAATCCTATTCACATTTACATCGTGTGCATGGCGCACAAAAGTTTAATTCGGATGGTTCGTTTTATGAAGCTGTTATTCCGAATTATTGGGACCACACGCAGTATCCATTGTGCGACAAGAAGGAAGATTACTACCTTTATCTCGGACGCTGTATCACACGTAAGGGAATCACTATTGCAAGTCAGACATGCGAGGCGCTTGGAGCCAAACTTATCATAGCTGGACAAGGCGCAAGACAAGATGGCGAGTACGTGATTGCTGAGGATGGTGGAAAGTATAGAGGAACCTACGTAGGATGCGTGACAGGACAAGAAAAGATTCAACTGTTACAAAGAGCAAAGGCAATCTTTGTGCCGACTGTATACGTGGAACCATTTGGGGGCACGGCCTGTGAAGCGCAGCTTGTTGGAACTCCAGCAATCACCACAGATTTTGGAGCCTTCACTGAAACTATAGAGCATGCTAAGACGGGATATCGCTGCCACACGCTGGATCAGTTTATCTGGGCAGCAAAAAATGTGGGCAAGCTTGATCCGAAGTATATTAGGGACAGGGCAGTAAGCTTATGGAGTATGGATCGTGTACGGCACATGTACGATGAATATTTTCACATGCTGTACGATCTATGGGGTAAGGGGTTCTACGAGCGGCACGATGATAGAACGCAACTCGACTGGTTGAACGGACGGTAATATGGCAATCACATACACTTTTTACGGAAGTGTCTCAGACGCTGATGTCTATTTTGGCTACCGCCTCTATGAGGACGTGTGGCAGAACTCAACCGCAACCATGAAGCGAAACGCTTTGATTGCGGCGACTCGGTGCATTGACGCAATGGTGTACAAGGGTTACAAGGCCGCTGTAAACAACCTACCAGATAGCGCGGATGAAGCAACTGTGAACGCCGCTTGGTTGTCACAACCGCTTGAGTTTCCACGTGGATCAAAAGTAGGAGAGAGTGACACCGTTGTTCCCGACGACATCGTAAGAGCAACATACGAAATAGCCTATAGCCTGCTCAGCGGAAAGGACCCGGAGGCCGAACTTGATAGCATTATGGTGACATCACAAAGTTATGACAGAGTTCGTACTTCCTATGACCGTGGAATGCTGCCGCTGGAGTCAGTGCTGAACATGGTCCCGTCTGCAATCGCGTACAATCTGTTGCTACCATATTTACGAGATAACCAATCAATCGGGATTTCCCGAATAAGCTAACACTGGGTTTTCCAGGAATGAATTTTATCGACGACCGCTAGATAGAATTCAAATCGTCTGCGGGGGTTTTGGAGAAACAATATGCTATATCTATCGGAGAGCGTTGAGAGTTGCTACGAGGGTGAAGACGCTGTTGCCGCCGCTGCCGAAGCCGCGCGTGTTGCTGCCGCTGCCGTTGGTGTTGAGCCAGCCAAATTTTCTCAGGACGACGTAAACCGGATTGTGGCCGCTGACCGCAGGAAGCTTGAGGAAGCGTTGAAGAAGACGGAGGCCGTGAACAAGGAACTGTTGACGAGCAAGAATCTGACAGAGCAAGAGCGGAAGGCTCTTGAAGACAATCTATCATCGGTGCAAGGTCAGTTGCGTACTAAGGAACAGCAAGCTGCCTTGGAGAAGAGACAAATGGAGGAGATTCACGCCAATCAACTGGCTGAGACCGAAAAGAAGGTACGAGTTTGGGAGGACCTGTATCGTGAGTCAACAATCGAACGAGAGTTGGCTGACGCGGGTAGCAAGCACGATGCTTTTAGTTTGAGTCAGATTACGACTCAACTGAAGCCCTGGACTCGACTGGTTCCAGTGGTGGATGCGTCGAATAAGCCAACGGGCAGCTATAAGGTTGTGGTGGACTTCCCAGACATCAATGCAACAACGGGTGAGTCAGAGATGACAACCCGAAGTCCAGAAGAGGCTGTGAAGAGAATGAAAGAACTACCGGGCACCTATGGAAACCTATTTAAGGCTAACGTAGCGTCCGGGATTGGTGCGAATAGCACTGGCGGCACAGCGCTGGGTGGCGACGGTAAGTTGAGTCCAAAGCAGATTTCTGCTTTGACTCCTGCGAAGTACCGTGAGATCAGGGCAACTCACCCCGAGTACCTTGGTCTAAGGCCAAATCGAGCGGGGGCGAAATAACTGTTCATCTGTATTGTGCAGATGACGAACAAAAGTCTTTTGTTTGGAGAGGTAACATGAAAAGTATGTATCTATCGCAGCCCGAGTACGGCTGCTATGCTGCATGGGTTGACTACCTTGTCGGTGCCAACTCTGCTGACGCTGCGACACCCGCCGCGAATGATCTCGGCGCGTACATCCCTCAATTGTGGGCTCAAGAAGGGCTAAATCGTTGGTCCCTTACACAGTAATGTGTTTGTAAATAAACAGTACTATATGCTGGAAACCCCGAGAATGTAAAGACCCTTATAATGGAACAGTTCTTTAATGCGGACGATCAGCAGGCAAGTTTGTGTGATCTGAGTTGGTTAGGCGGAATTATTGACGGTGAAGGAAGTATTCAAGTCGCAAAAGGTAGTAAGAAACGAGGCAAGGTCCAAGGTGTACATCCTCGTATTACGATAGTTAATACTTGTCCTATTTTGATAGATAAAGTAAAAACTATCTTAGAAGAGTACCACATTGCGTTTTACCAGAATACAACTCACTATGAATATAAACTCCCTGCCAAACCCTTGCACGGTGTTCTAATTCATGGTTATAAGCGAGCAACAAGATTTCTGGAACTAATTATTCCCTATCTTGTAAGTAAAAAGTTGAAAGCTTGTTTATTACATGATTTTTGTTTGATGAGGGCTCCCCACCCGAGGCAACCTTACTCCGAGGACGAGAAAGCCGTATGCCGAAAGATTTGGGAACTTAACGGACATGGGACAACTTGCTGGGAACACGAACGCGCCTCAACGACTTTACGTACTGCCCCTGAAAAGGGTGAAGATAAAGTCTGATCTGCATAGCGATATGCAGAGGTAAGCAGAAATGACTTACCCCGTCGAAAGACGTGTAACAAGAATGCGCGATTTTGGAAGAGAATATGGTTGACGCGTCAAAGCCTTGACCCCTGACACAGCGATGTGTAAGTGCAAACGTAGCTATATGCTGGAACAACTCGTTAGGCAACTGGTACGCAAAGCGTGAAAATCTAGTTGATAGAGTCAATCAGCAGGAAAGGCCGCGAAAGCGGAATCCTCAGAGACTTCATGCTACGAGACTCACTGAGTCTATGATAAAGTCCGATCTGCATGGAGACATGCAGAGACCAGCAGAAATGGTTGGTCCCGCCAAAGTGGCGAGTAACAAAAATGATGGCAAACCTAGTCCACCGTGACTTCGAGAATGCTGTAGCTAAGTTCGGCGACGTGGTAAACACACGGAAGCCGGTCGAGTTTAACGTGAGCCGTAAGGATGATGGTATGCCCATCACCCAAGAGGCTTCCGTTGCCAACAACGTGCGTGTGCCACTTGACCAGTGGTTCTACAAGTCCTTCGTTATCAAGGACGGTGAAGGCTCGATGGCTTTCCAAGACCTCAAGGATATCTACCTTCAACCCGCGATGCAGTCCATTGCTCGTGGTATTGACCGCGCTATCCTTGGTCGCGTTCATGCCTTCCTCAGCACTCCAGCCCTACGGGTTGGCGGGCTGGAGCAGCTTGACGACACGACTGCCAAGGATTATATCCTTGACGCTCGTGAAATCCTGAACGTGAACCTTTGCCCGCCCAACGCTCGACGCTTGGTTCTATCTTCAACGGCTGAGACTGCCGCTCTGAAGACCGAACTCTTTATCGCAGCCAACAAGCGCGGTGACGGTGGAAACGCCTTGGAGAACGCAATCCTCGGCCGTATCCTTGGTTTTGATACCTACCTTGACCAGAACACAAACAGTGTTGTGGCCAATGTCAACACCGTTTCGTACCAGACGGATGCCTCTGGCTATGCCCAGGGTGACACTGTTCTCGGAACGGCTGCGACGGGCGTCTTGGGCGAGTACGTAGTGGTTGCTGGTAACTATCAGCCGACCTACGTTCACGCTGTTTCGGCCGGTACTAGCATCACTTTGAACGAAGGTCTCAAGACCGCTCTCGTTGGTGCAAAGACTGTGACCGAGTATCCACGGATGCAGATGTCAGCTTACGCCTCCTACGTCATTGGTTGGAGCAAGGCGATGGTTGTGTCCACTTTCGGCGCTAATCCGCCACAAGTTGGTCAGTTGATTTCGTTCGGTGGTAATGCTGGCGACAAGACGACCCGGCATACTTACACCATCATCGCGGCGCAGACGGTTTCGACCAACTGCACGATCTTGCTAGATCGTCCGCTAGAGAAGACGCTGACAGACGTGTATTGCTATCCCGGTCCAAAAGGTAGCATGAACTTGGCGTTCCATCGTGACGCGATTGCCTTGGTAACTCGTCCTCTGGCCCTACCCAACGCGGGTGTCCAGGCTGGTGTGTCGAACTACAACGGCATCGGTATGCGAGTGCTCATGCAGTACGACATCAATGCGGGTGGTACGATTGTGAATTGCGATATCCTCGCGGGTGTTGCGGTTCTTGATCCGCTGCTTGCCGTAGTCTTGCTAGGCTAAGCGTTTGATCGAAACGACACACCAGCCCAGAATGGCTGGGCTGGTGTGTCTTCTTTTTCTCAAAGAACTATGTCATACAAGAACCCAGAAGACGCTAAGGCACATAGGGCCGCTAACAGGGAAAAGCAGAATGCCATGCCAAATACTATGCCGCTAACAAAGAAAAGTTGTTAGTCAATCAGAAGATTTATTATGATACACATAAAGATGATCGAAAAGCTTATCGTGAGGAAAATAAAGACAAGATTGCTACGTTTTGTTGCAAATGTTGCGTTTGGAATCAAGAGCTCAATTGACTTCCTGAAACAATACCTCGAAGAAAGATTCCAATCAGACATGACGTGGAATAACTATGGGGAGTGGGAGATTGACCACATCAAACCACTATCCTCTTTTGACCTAACCGACAGAGATCAGTTGTTGCAAGCTTGTCACTATACAAACTTGCAACCATTGTGGGCCGAAGAAAATGCTAGGAAAGGAGACCGACTATGCTAGGTAATTGGGGTGATATGTTGTATGTACTGAAGCAATTTGGACCACTGGTTCTTGTGACTGCTTTTCTTTTATGGCAGTCTTGGAGCAGAGAAAAACGAATGAGTGATCGAATAACCAAATTGGAAAATGAACAGCGCGAAGTTATTATGCCGCTGGTTGCCAACAATGCAGAGGTAATCGGTCAAAATACTTTGATGTTCGGCCGCTTGGAAGAAGCTTTACGCTACCGCGCCGACTGTCCTTTTCTTAGACAACAGTTGACGGCATCCCAGATAAGCCATGAAGCCAAACTATAATCTAGTGAAGTTGATTCAGAACGCAGTCGCAAGCTTGAAGCGCGACTACGGCCATGCCATATCCGTTTATCAAGGTGTACCTACGACAGACGTAGAGACGGGCGTTGTTACTAGAAATGTAACAGGCTACAACATACGTCGGGCAATTGTGCTGCCGGTACGCGTCTTGGAGGCGGTAAAGAATCTGGGACAAGGCGGCTTGGCCGGAAGACTAAACATCATAGGAAGTCGGTACGATACGGGCAAGCGGCTTTTCATCATAGATCGAAGAGACCTGCCCGTAGTTCTATCACTGAATGACTGGATAAAGTACGACGAACGAAAGTACTCATTAGAAACAATAGATGAGTACGAGTACCACACAGCCTACTTGGTGACGGGCGTCGAGCTTATTGACGAAGTAAGCCGGAGCGCTGATTATAGCGTATCCGCAACAGATGCAATTACGCTGACAAGTGCCGGGACAGTAGCATGAGCGACGGGAATATCACTCGCTGGGTCTTTGCTTCTTTGGCGAAATACGTCAAAGGTGTGGCCACTGGCCTCAGTCTACCGGCCATTGTTTTCGGAGTTGAGGAACCTAATGATAATTACGGGAAGGCCACTGATCGCGTAGAAATAAGGATTACGGGCTTATCGACGAGAGAGCCAACAGCCGGATACACGCAAGTGTCAGTGGACTGCACGGTGGTACTTCACAGTATGTTAGGGGATACAAAGAACCGCTATCAAGTGATGACCTACGAAGCTGCATTTGCAGAGGCACTTGATATGGATATTGCGGTCTACAAGTATGGAGTATTCAGTGGGGATGACGATTCGTTTGTTGGATGCCTTATCCCGATGACTGGTAGGAATGAAGGCGTAAGGATTCTACAGTTCGGATCATTGCCAAATGTCAGAGCAACACAAAGTGCCGTGGGTGTGCGCTACCGGATGGAGGTGCAGGATGTCTAAGAAGCAAGACCCCAGAGTTTTAGTGTTGTTGGCGCACCCAGACAAGGGTGCAGTGATTATTGACGGAATCCGGTATGAAAGCTTACAAGCTGCTGCACAATTCTTAGAGGTTCCTTGGAGAGATTTTGAAAGAAAAATATTGCAACGGAAAATTGTTGTAGTAGTTCCTGGAAAGTAAATGTACTGTTACTCGATTTGTAATCTGATTAACGATAAACGGTACGTCGGTATTGCCACTAGCATAGATAAGCGCTGGGGTGAGCACACATCTGGGCACGGTTCCAAGATTCTGCATCAAGCATTTAAGAAGTACGGAGTCGAGAACTTCTTATTTGAGATTTTGTTTGAAGGGAACGAGCAAGAGGCGAAAGACAAGGAAGTCGAAATGATTGTAGAGTTGAATACAGTGGCTCCGCACGGATACAACTTAACGCTCGGTGGTGAGGGTTTAGTCGGCTTTAAACACTCCGCTGAAACACGAAAGAGGATGAGTGAAAGTCGAACTGGCGAAAAGAACGGGATGTATGGCAAGAAGCATGGAGTCGAGACGAGAAAGAAACTCGCCAAAAAAGCATCACAAAGAGAAATAACATACGAGAGATTAGAAACTCTTAGAACCATGAGTAAGGGCGCAAAGAATCGGCATGCCCAACCACTTGAAATAAACGGGATTCGCTACGAGTATGTTGGTTTGGCCGCTGAGGCACTCGGGATGAATCCTTGGACATTACGTGCCTACGTAGGGCAGTATAAGCGTAAGGGTTTTTGGCCAAAAACTCTTAGTCATTTGAAGATTGTTCTTGTACAAGAAAAGAAGGAGATTTAGTCATGGCTAGAATTGAGCTTAATCAAATAGGCTCCTTGTGCGGTAACGCATGAGTAAAACTGGGCTGTATGCGGGAAACACCTGTTAGACAAGAAGTACGTCGGCCACGTAAAAATCTTCTTGGTAGGGTCAATCCGCAGGGAAGTCTTCGTGACCCCTCAACGACTTTACGCCTGGCCCCTGAAAAGGGTGAAGATAAAGTCTGCTCTGCATGGAGACATGCAGAGGTAGGCAGAAATGACCTACCCCGTCTTTGGACGAGTAACACATAGGACGAGATTGCGTACTATCACTTTTGGACGGTCTTGCTGGTATTGCCGTTGGCGCTACTGGTGCATCTGGTGCTGTGTCACTGGCTGTCAGTGACGTAGTGTTGAACACCACAGTTGTAGATCAGGTGCCCCTTGGTGCTAGGTTTACTCTCGTCGGTGAGACAGCTTCACCGATCCATACTGTAACTGCCAGGACGCCAACCGGATTGCCGGGTGCGACTGGTCCGACCACGAGTATTACCTTCACACCGGCGCTAGCGAATACCGTTCCAGGTGCGGCAACCGGGGTGGTTGGAGCAACTGGCACCTTGGCGTTCCTACCACAGAAGTTGGACATCAAGATTGGTGATGGCAACCTCACCTACACCGAGCATCGTGACTACCAGTACTTGCTAGACCGTGGAGACTTGGATACCGTTCGTGAGAAGGACCAAGTACCAATGGACGTGAAGATTGATTGTGTGTACGAGCACATCACACAGGGCACGAGCGAGGCTGTTAGCCCGATGGACGCCTTGAAGCGAGTTGGCGGCGCTGACGAATGGGTGAGTTCAGCTACCGATAAGTGCGAACCGTATGCGGTAGACCTGCAAATAGTGCAGACACCTCCGTGTGGTGGTATTGAAGTTGAGACGACTTTGTTCCCGGATATGCGGGCTGAGTCACGCGAGATGAACTTTAAAGACGCCACGATTGCCGTGACGGCTAAGTGTAATGCTATCCAGCCAATCGTGACTCGTGGCTAAACAAATCTCTAGCAAGGGAGAAAAATGTGAAGATTTCAGGAATTGACCCCAAGAGTCTGTGTAATGAAGTGCTACTGGTTCTACCCAGGGTAGAGCAGCCCATTGTTTTTAAGGCACGTGGTCTTAAAAATTATGATGAGTTTGATGCGTTGTGTCCACCACCTAAGCCACCTGGAAAACAGACACGGGATGGTTGGGTGCCAAACGAGAAAGACTCGACGTATCAAACTGTCATGGGTGAGTGGAGTAAGAAACGTCTGGCCTATATTGTTGTAAACTCACTGAGTGATGTCGAGTGGGACACGGTGGAGCTAGGCAACCCAGCGACTTGGACGAACTGGGAGACTGATCTGTTGAGTAGCAACCTAAGTCAGGTTGAAGTGAATCGGGTTCTGGGCCTAGTGCTGGAAGCAAACGCCCTGGATGAGGCCAAGCTTCAAAAGGCCCGTGAGTCTTTTATTGTTGGGCAGCTTCCGATGCTGCCCGAATCCTCTGGCCTCCCGGTCGCACAGTAGAGTTTGCGATCTGGAGCGCTTGTGAACGCCTGGGTATACGGCCTCCGGGTGTGAAGGTGTCGTGGGACGATTGCGGCTTGGAAGCCAAAGCGATGGCGCTGGCATACGACCAAGTTGCCACTCACGACGAACAGGAGCGGGAGGCTGCCCTGGCAGGTGTGAAGTTGAATAGGATATGAAGCCCAAGAGCGAAGAGGCTCGATTGGCAGAGGGCGAAGAGGCCCTCGACCGGCTAAGGAGGAATTATGAAATTCACAGCCAACTTTGCCGTTCCGTCCATTGATCTTGCGGGATACAAAAGTGCTCTCAATAAACACATGACTAAGGTTATAATCGAGGCGACCAAGGAATGGTTAGTCGCGGCCACTGGCAGGGTTCCAGTGTGGTCTGGTGCGTCACGGGCGACGTTCTCAAAGCTGGCGTCCGAGGTAAAGTTTGATATTGAGATCAACCCAGTTGTAATCAGCAGAGTGGGCACGGGCACAGCGGCTAGTGAAGGACGAATAGAAACCAAAGACAATCAGTATACTTTCATCTATCACACTACACTTCCGTGGCTTGTTTGGAATGAATCACATAATGCAAACGTCGATCCTGATCCCACTCTGTTTAGCAAGTTGATCAATCCCGGCCCATACGAACTTGTTCTAACGGGTCTGGAAGCTTTCAAAGCGTTTGCCGATACAGTGACACTCCCAAGTGTCAAACCGTTTATAACCTCTCGCATGGTTAAAATATAATGGCTGAAATTGTCTCATCCCTTGGCTTTTCTGTTGAAGACGCAATCACTGCGTTGACAAAGTTGGACTCCATATTTAAGTCCACCTTTACGTCAATGGGGAGTGCGTTAACAAGTTTCAACAGCCAGACAAACGCCACAGTTACAGCCATCAATAATATTGCGGCAGCGGCCAAGAATGCCCAGTCTGCAATGGCCGGGATGAAAGCTCCAGGTGCTCCAGCAGCCGGTCCAGCAGCCAAGTCAATAGTCGGTCCAACAGTCTCTCCCAGCATAGCACCCAGTATTGATAAAATAAAGGAAAAAACACAGGAGGCTGACAAGGCAACTCAAAGTTGGGTGATTAGCTGGAAGACGATGGGAAGAGTTGTGGTTACACAACTCATTGTCAGAGCCCTATCTCAAATTAGGGATGCCCTGTCGGAGGCTGTTACAGGTGCAGTCGAATTTCAAACGAAAATAGCTGAGATTCAGACCATCGCGCCAAAGATAGACCAAAACTTTGGGCAATTGGGTAAAGAAGTCGCTAACTTTGCCAAGCAATTTAACTTTCCACTACCACAGGCGGCAGAGGGAATTTATCAAACTATTTCTAACCAGTTTACATCGGCATCAGATCGTGCTAATATAATGGCCGCCTCAGCCCAGTTGGCCAAGGTTGCTGTAATGAGTCTCGATGACGCTGTGGTGCTGATTACTGGAACTTTAAATGCCTATGGAATGGCGTCGGATCAGGCATCGACAGTGGCCGCAAAATATTTCAGGACTATTGAACTGGGACAGATAAGGGGATCAGAATTATCTCAAGTGGTTGGTAAGGTAATGCCCATGGCTGCCGCTCTAGGTGTTAGTTTTGAATCAGTGAGCGCGGAAATGGTTGCGCTGACAATTGGTGGTATGAGATCGGCCGAGGCATCTACCGCCTTACGTGGTGCCATGACTGCCTTGATTAAGCCTTCTGAGGCAATGAAAAAAGAGTTGAGAGAGCTTGGTTTTGAAACTGCCCAGCAAATGATTGCAGCATTAGGGCTTCAAGGAGCCTTTTTGGCTCTTGCAGACAGTACAGACGGCAATGTCTCTAAGATGGCCGAACTGTTTAGAATGGTAAGAGGATTAAATGCTGAGTTACGGTTGACCGGTCCCGGTGCAATTAAGTCCGCAGAGGCGGCTGAGATATTGTCCAAGACAACGGCAGAAAGTTTTAGAGGTATTTACGAGCAATTCAAGGCGACCGACGCTGAAAAATTTACCTCTTCTTTGAATCAGATCAAAGTTTATTTGGCAACAGAACTAGGCCCAGGAATCCTGTCCGTCGCCAACTCGTTGGTAACGCTCGCAGGTGGCGCTGGTACTGCAACGGCGGCTTTCAGCGGTCTGGTTGCAGCCGCCGTACCCGTGGTAGCGGGTTTGACCGCCATTGCAGCTGCACTACTGGTGGCGAGCGCCAACGCAAAATTGGCTGGCACGGGAGCGGCCGCGATGGGCACTGCATTTGCGTCCGTTGTTTTACCTGTAAGCATTGGTATTGGTACACTTATCTTCTTAAATCAGAAACTTGCTAATACAATACGGGAGGCGTCGGAAAAAGGAACAGCAGCCGTATTAGCTAATGCAGCTAAGCAAGAGGCGGCTTGGCAGGCAGTAGTTGCAGCGCGTACTAAGGCGAATATAGATCAACTTGGACAGTTAGAACGCTATAATGCCGACCTTCGTAAGGCTAACAACGCTGCTGTTGACATAGTTAAAGAAGCAAATTCCGCTCGCACAGCGGATAGCCGCGCGACTATGGAGTCCATGATTGCTGACGTGCAACGAATGGCGGGGGTATACCGTGCGCAAGCTAACACAGACATTCAGGAATCTCGACAAGCATGGAAAAATAAACTTGCAGGAGAGACCGAGTATCAAGACACGAAGTTTGCGTTTGAAGAGAGAAACAAAGTCGATTGGGTTAAAAGGCGAGACTACGAACAAAGAGCACGAAATAGAGGAGAGGCTGGGATAGCAGAACTTACCAGAGCGACATCGGCAGATCAGGCTGATGCAGCAAGGGAAAAAATATCACAAGCACGTACTTATGCACAGACAGTAATGTCACTTTCAAAGAGCAACTTCAGGCAGGAAGAAGACGCTGAGAGAACAATCGAAAATCTGATTCAAGGGAGAAATGAGGCTGAGGCAGCCTACGCCCAAACCAAGGCTAATGCAAGCGCAGTTTCAACTGAGGAAGCAGCCAACCAACAGGCTTCCGCAGATAAAATGAAGGCAATGATGCCTGGGTTAATTAAGGATATGGACCTATTTACCAAAAAGGGCGCTCCAAAAACTTCTGCGGAGATGGCTAAAGACTTCGAAAGTCTAAAGTTAGGTTTGAAAGCGTTCCAAGGTGAGTGGGCCAAGAGTGGAGCACTGCCAATTTCTCCTTTATTAAACTGGACGGCGTTTCAAGAAAAGCTGAAAGCCACAGTAGAGGGTGGTGTATCGGATATAGAGATTAACAAACTTTTTGCCACTCCCGAAGCGTTTGCGAGTTTTAGAGCACAACTTCAAGAAGGCACTAAGGACCTTGAACTGCATGTAAAGCTTCTCATTGACAATCTTCCTGAGTTTAAAAAAGCCGCAGAAGGTAAGACTAATGTCGAAGCACTAGAAGTTAAATCGAAGATGTACAAAGACGCCCAAAAAACGATGGCAGACTATGAAGATACTGTCCAAAAGATAGGAACAGCAGAGAAGGCGGCAGCCGATGTGCAGGGCCTACTTGGTGGTGAAGTCACTATATTAAGAGAGTCGTTCCAGGGATTAGTAGGTCTCCTACAACGCGGGGAAAAAGAGTTTTATACCGTGCCAAAGCAAATGTTAAGCTTCGCTAAAGGTGCGGATGTTGAAAATCTGATACAAGCCAAAAACCAAATGTCAGACATAGTAGAAATTGCGGATTTGTACGCAAAAAATCCTAAATTTCTCACACCTGAAATGAGCACAAATTTTCAGTCAATGATTGATGGGTATAAAAAATTATATACACTCTCATCCAATGAGTTAAAAACTCTGGATGAAATGGGCGCAAAAGTTAAAATTATTGCCGATCATAAAAAAGCAGCTAGCGATGCAAAGGCCATCCTTCCAGAACAAGAGAAAGAGGCTTCTAAGGCTCGTAGAACAATTATGGCTATTGACGCTGCTTCACAGTATCCAGAGAGGCCATTGGTCAAAATAGAGAGTAAGGTGAAACGAGAGGCCGATGTTGAAAGAATATACAGAGAACAAGCACAACGAAATAAAGGGGCTATAGAGTCTCAAAAAACTATTGATGCCACCGGGACTCCTAAAATGAGTGAAAGCGAGATCGCCAAGAATAATCTTCGAGAGGTTGAGCAGCGTGTACAGAAAGTTAGAGATAATGCCGCCCAAGGTATTGAACTAACGTGGCCCGAGGCCCGAGTACTGAAGCAAGAACTCGATGACGCCAAGAGAGCCGTAGACGACCTGGGCAATCAGACGAGTGCAATTAGTCCCGCTGCCAGCAGTGCGGGTGCGGCTCTGCAACAGGTGGCTAGTGTCAGCTTCACCGGACTGATTAGTCAGATACAGAGTGCGTCAAATGCCCTCTCGGCGCTCTCGGCGCAGGAATCGGCATCTACCGTGAATGCCGCCAGTGGTGGTGTTGCCTATCTCGCTGCCGGTGGTAAGGGCACTGATACAATATCTGCGATGTTGAGTCCCGGTGAAATGGTAATGAATTCAGCGGCTGCGGGCAAGTTTGCAACCCAGTTATCGGCAATGAACGCGGGAATCCAGCCTACTTACAATCAAGAGTCCAGAACAACAAATGTTGGTGACATTACGATAAACGTCCAGGGCGGTAAAACTGGACAAGCAACCGTGAGAGAAATAGCGGCCGGTCTTCGTCGTGAAGTTCGGCGAGGAACGATCTTTTAAAGGTAAAGGGAGATTATGATGAACAAGTTAGCAATGCAAGGTCGGTATGTTCTTGAGCACTTTCGCAATGGTGTCAAGATTGGTCAGTATGAGTTTCATAATGCGATCACCAATCAAGGCAAGAATAAATTGCTGGACGTGTGTTTTGGCGCAGTAACACCTATTACGTTGTGGTATACTGGTCTGATTGACTCAGCCGGGTACACTATCTTGGCCATAACCGACACTTATCAGAATATTGGTGCAACAGGAAACCAGTGGTCCGAATTTACGACCTATACCGACGGAATCAATAGTGGTAATGCCAGTACACGGCCCGTATGGGGCGCTGGTTCAGCAGCTTTGCAGGCCATTACAAACGCCGCGCCAGAGATTTTTGATGTTACTACCGCCGGAACAGTGGTTGGAGTTTTCACTGTCGGTGGAATCGCAGCCGCTCAGAATAAGAGCGACCATGCTGCTAGTGGCGTACTTTGGGCAACCGCCACGTTTACTGCGCCCATTCCGGTGAATATTTCTGATCAGTTGAAGATCACGTATACTGTGACAGCGTAGGTTTGTGTTGTGCTCTCCCTTGCCAAGCACTAGCTGGGCGTAGCTTTAATACGCTCAGCTAGTGATATTATACGTGAGGTGTAATATGCTACTGTGGATTGATGGGTTTGACGCCTATGGGACTACAGTTGGCAGCGCCCCACTGCCAACTGGTGTGGTTGCGCGTAAATATTCGCTTCTTGGATCTGAAGTTTACATGGACGTGCGCGGTGGCCGATACGGCGGATATTCGATTCAACTTGTTTATGATGCCACTTGCTATTGTAGCCCCGGAGCCTTGACCACTAATTCGACAATGGTTATTGGTTTTGCGTTTAAAATACCAACTGCTTGGCCTAATGATAATTTATCGTTTTTACGTCTATACGACGGTACGACTCAGGGT
>Ga0315287_10001826_pt1 | contig 19859 bp, 26 predicted proteins | sample YL17G11_0_MG_FD_205037 | JGI IMG/M metagenome (GOLD analysis project Ga0315287, IMG submission 205037) | Sediment microbial communities from Yellowstone Lake, YNP, Wyoming, USA - YL17G11_0 | ecosystem: Environmental > Aquatic > Freshwater > Lake > Sediment | place: USA: Wyoming | collected...
CTCGCTTCGAGTCCGTGTGGACCACGAGACGCAAGCCGAGGTCGGGGGGGAGGAGCGTTTCAACCTGACGATTCGCGACACCGGCACGGGAGCGACCGAGGTCTTCCGCAGTGTGTCCGTGCTGGGGTCCGACCCACGATTCGTCGCATCGGTGCTCGAACAGGAGTCCAACCTCGTACGCCTGTCAGGGCCCGCCCCAGCGGCGCGCCCGGCCGCCTCGGGTGATCCCAACCCCGGCGACGATCCGATGGAGAAGAGCCCTGCCTCGAGCGCGTTCAATGCGGATGGAGACGACGGCAACGCGATCACGGATGCCGCCATCCTTGGCGACCAGAACGCAGGCACCGGGCTCCATGCCCTGGAGTGCGCTGACCTCTTCAACCTGCTCTGTGTCCCGCCACTCGAGGCCGGGACAGACCTGGACCCTGCCACCTGGGCGGCTGCGGCAGCCTGCTGCGTGAAACGCCGCGCCATACTGGTCATCGACGCGCCTTCGGCGTGGACCGTCACGCCACACACGGCCATCACAGATGCCGAGTCCGGATTGAACGCGCTCCGGACCAGCATCGGCAACGACGCCTCGCGCAACGCCGCCGCGTATTTTCCGCGGCTGCGCATGCCCGACCCGCTGAACGGGAACCGCCTCGCGGACTTCGCCCCGAGCGGCGCCATCGCCGGCATCATGGCCCGCACCGACGCGCAGCGGGGCGTGTGGAAGGCGCCGGCCGGCCTGGAGGCGTCGTTCTCCGAGGTCGTGGCGTTCACGTACACGATGACCGATGCCGAGAACGGCATCCTGAACCCCGTCGGCCTCAACTGCCTGCGTACCTTTCCGGTCGCCCGACACGTCGTCTGGGGGGCACGCACGCTGGCCGGCGCTGACCTGCTCGCGTCGGAATGGAACTACCTCCCCGTGCGGCGGCTCGCCCTCTACCTAGAGGAGAGTCTTTTCCGTGGCACGCAGTGGGTCGTCTTCGAGCCCAACGACGAGCCGCTGTGGGCCCAGATCCGCCTCAACGTCGGAGCCTTCATGCACCAGCTGTTTCGGCAAGGGGCGTTCCAGGGACAGACCCCGGCGCACGCCTACTTCGTGAAATGCGATACGGAGACCACGACCCAGCACGACATCACCCAGGGCATCGTGAACATCCTCGTCGGATTCGCGCCGCTCAAACCGGCGGAGTTCGTGATCATCAGGATTCAGCAGATGGCGGGCAAGACGGAGGTCTAGGGGAGGCGTCATGGCTACGTTCAGCGTCCACGCGCAGCGCTTCGACCCGTACAGGAATTTCAAGTTCCGCGTGAAGTGCGACGGCCGCTATGTGGCCGGCGTCAGCAAGGTCACAGTTGAGCTCCCTGATCTCTTCGGACCAGTCATTGCTGGCGGACGGCACAATCGGCCTGAGAACCGCACCCAGGCCGGGACTTCCTAGGCGATGAAGCACGGGTACACGTGAGAGTGAGATGAGGGCCGGAGGTACGGCGCGAGAGGCGTTGCCGTTCGCGTCCATCTCGGCTTGTGGCACTCGGGTCGGTGGCCATTGCCTTCGAGACAGCGACAGCACTGACGCCTTGTCCAATGCGATGCAAGTCCCGCGCGATACGCTGCGATACGCCGGGTGAGGATCGATCCGGCGATGCCGATGCCTAGCTCCCATGACCCGTGTGGTGGAACTAGGGGGCAGATCCGGCAAACTCTCATCCTCGCGTCTTGCCGGCGTCTTCAACATCGGGAGGATCGTCCGCGGAATCGCCTGACGCTGTGAAGAGCTGGATTGCGCTTTCGCGTTCAGACCGCACACCGGGCGCGAACACCATAAGGAGCGTACTAACGCAGACGAGAGAAACACCGACCATCAGGAGCAATGACGTGCTGTAGTCACGAAGACCCAGCGCGCTGTGCGTGATGTAGTCCAGCAATCCGCCGATACCTACCATGAATAGCGCAGAGAAAACGTGCCTTCGCCCAGGCGGGAACCGATCGACTCCAACGCCCGATGGGAGCGCAGACATCAGGAGCGAGCCGATCGCCCCGCAGGAGGAAATCGTGAGTCCCGACCAGAGAAGCAAGGGAGGAAACAGATAGAGGAGGAGAGCCGCGAGTCCCAGGCTCGCGAGCGTAAGTCCGAGTACCGACGCGAGTCGTGTGACGCCAGTCAACAGCATCAGGCCTCCCGCTGCGCCTATCCTACCGAGATACGACCGAGCAGTCTAGCGCGATGAGGAATGGGACGTGAATGCCGATCAGGGTCGGGTTGCGCGTACCTTGGCGCCGCGAGAATGACGCAATAACTGCGTCATCTTCTGATGGTTTTGCACAGTAACATGACAACACCGACGCTTTCTGTGCAAAGTCATCTCGCGCAGCAATGAGGTGTTGACTCTCGCGTTTGGGGCTATAACATGCGTCTGGTCAATCGAGGTCTTCTCCAATCCTCGGGGATCGCAGATGCCGAGACACCCCAGTCTAGCGGGTGGGGAATGGGCCGACTCTGCAAGGCTGCCTGGACTCGCTCCGGCCAGCTGCGAAGGCCTTCATCCGGGCTCGGTCTGCTCGATGTCCGCTCCAGTGTTCACCACGTGTACCTTACGCTGGGCTGCGGCCGTCGCGCTCATTGTCGACGCTGCGGATGATCCGGGTTCCATCGACGGCTGGACAACCCTCGTGCGCGTGGGGAAGAGCAGCATCAAGAACTACTGCAAGTCGGCTGGCGCACCCGCGGGCGACTCGCTCGGGTTTGGCCGTCTTGTGCGGGCCGTCCATCTGGGCAGCCCGCGGAATTGGCGGCCGGAAGATGTGATGCAGGTGATGGACGAACGAACATTGACCTCGCTCCTCCGGCGAGGCGGCATCCTCGCACACCGTCATGCCGACCGCCCTCCTCTCGTGTCGCTGTTCCGCAGCCACTCGTTTTCTATTCCAGGTGAAGCGTTGGGGGTCCTCTGGCGGTACCTGGCGACCCGAGGTCTTGCCGAAGCCACCGAGCATCCCCTGGACCTCCGATAGCGGCTTGACGGCTCAGCCGCTTCTCCGGCAAAGGCATCAATCCGTAACCCTGACAGATCACTCCACTGGTCGTCGGTAGCGATCTTCGGCGCGGATGCTCCGAGATCCCCGTCCGCTACCGGCCGGGTGCGGGGGGAGACGATCGGGAGAAGACGTCAGCCATCACGCCGAGTCCCACCCGGCCTGACGGCTCACGTCGTGACCGCTGATCGTCGAACACGTACGAGCGACTGGCTTCCCACGCAGCCCCACAGCGTCAAGACCCGCACGCCCCCCGCGAGCAGCGAACCTCCGGTGGTCGCGTGTTTCCACGGCCGGCGTCACCCTTCTAAGACGACACTCTTCCACGACACCGTCCCGAATTGAGATCCGGCGCTCTTGTGGGCCGAGGCTGTTTCTGCGACCCATCCTGTGTCCTGCGTTGTGTCCGATGACGACTTGGCCAAGGCGTGCTCGACGTCTATCCTACGTGCGACATGTCAGCGGTTGGTTGTTGTGTCAAGAAGGGGGATCAGATGAACGTTCGAATGCGCTTCGTCGTACTGGTGGCGTGCGTGGCTCTGGTCGCGCTTGCGACTTGCGGCCCTTCCGAGGCGGCGACCGTTGGCCCGGATGACCGTGCGCTCGTAATGCTCAGCAACGAGCAGTTGAGTCAGGTCGTGGGAGGGCAAGCCACACCCGAGGAGCGCGAGTTTGCCAAGAGCATAGTGAGGGAGAATGCTGTCGCATGGGCTTGGTCTGCTTTGGTGGGCCGCGTTGTTTCGGTTGCGGCTGGAGACGTGTCGGGGGCAGCATGGCTCTGCACCGAGGCAACGTGGTTTGGTCTGACCGTGCCGCTGGCTCAAGATATCTATGCCGTCTTCGAACATATGGGCTGGGACATGGGCTACGAAGTGCCCGTATTCAGCATTGAGACCTGGGGATACGTCGAAGAAGACTTCTGTTTCGCGGAGGGGTGCGCTTGCTACGACTCGGACACCGGCTGTGACTTCGGACTGAAATGTTCATTCGAGTACGGCGATCTCTGGGAACCGGAGGATGGGTCTTCTCCGGGGACGTGCAGATGGGACTTACTATAACGCACGAGACGCGGCGAGATATCCGAGAACGTCACAGCGACACAGGTTGAGGGTACCTATGGCAGGCGTCAAGCAAGTCCGCGAGGTGTTGAGCGTGATCGCTGATCTCGCCTCCATTGGGTCGGCCCTCGCGATTGGTTTTCTTGCTCTGGCGCTCACTACATTCAACGCGGCGAACAGGCCTGGGGCGCAGCAGCGTGCACCCCAGGCCTCCAGTGCGCAGCGTCCGAGCGTGCTGGTTCCTGTGGACGGCATCGATACGACGATGAACCCGACCGCGATTCGCCCATCAAGCGCTCGAGTGGCGATCGTCGAATTCGGCGATTTCGAATGTCCTTTCTGCGGAAGGTACGCCCGGGAGGTCTATCCCAAGTTGAAGCGCGAGTACATCGATACAGGACGGGTGGCGTATGCCTTTCGGCACTTCCCTCTGAAGTCGATTCATCCGTTCGCGATGACCGCTGCTCAGGCGGCTGAATGCTCCGCGGAGCAGGGCAGGTACTGGCAAATGCACCAGCGACTGTTCGCCGAGCCCGGGAGACTATCCCAGGCAGTCGTGCGCGCGCAGGTGGCGGCGGTGGGCCTAGACCATGCACGGTTTGACGCATGCCTGAGCAAAGCGCCAGCTGCTCAGATAGGCGCTGACCAGACGGAAGGCCTTCGACTCGGCATTAGAACAGTCCCTACATTTCTAGTTGGGCGCCTGCTTCCCACGGGCAGCATCGACGTGCGGTGGAGGCTATCGGGTGCTGGAGCAGACGGCGCAATTCGATCTGCCATCGATCAGCTGCTGGCGATCCCGGACGCCCAAGACCGTGAGAGCCGCACAAAAGCGCGGCGAGAGTAGTCACAGGTGAGCACTGTGGACGTGCGTCGAGCGCTATTGTGCTGTGTTGCCACACTGGGAGCGCTGTGCCTAGGATCCGGGTCGGGGCTGGAACCGGCGCTGGGCTACGCTCCAATCGGCGGGGCGAAGAGCGTCCGGATAGGTGGACCTGAAAGCGTCATTCGCCAGAGGACTGGCAATGACTGCGGCCTGGTGGCTCTCACGATTCTGCTTCGGGATGTCGGAACGGTGGCTGACCTGAGACAGCTGCATCGGGAGGTCCCAATCCAGGGGGGTGGCGCTACCATGTTGGCATTGCGCCAAGCTGCGGCCACTCACGGCGTTGCTCTCAGGGGTGTGTTCGCGGATCCACTGCGCTCTGGCGCTCTCCCGACCCCGTGGATCGCCCATTTGAACTCCGGCGGCGGGCACTACGTGGTGGTGGAACGCAGCGAATCAGCGCGGTGGATCGTGGCAGACCCATCGGTGGGCATCGTCGAGTACTCAGAGAACGCGTTCAAGCGCCGTTGGTCGGGGTACGCGCTGATTCTCGATCGCATTCCATAGGAGTGCCACGTCTGGAACACTGGGGCGGCACTTCGTGAGTGAACGAACTGGAGGCATGCATGCGCCGACACACAAGTACCTCGATGAAGCGGCTGGTGGTTTGCGTAGCAGGCACTCTTGCGTTTCAGGCCAGCATGCTATGGGTTGGAACCGACGCCCAGACGGTACGTCAGGGCGGATCGGGTTCGGCTGTCCCGGGGCCAACGGCGAATCGGCGCGCCGACAAGACGGCTCGTCTGATGGGGCGCGTGGCGGCCGCGGATACCGGGGAGCCTCTTCGCGAGGCCTCGGTGCGGATCACCTCTACGGACGCTCGAACCTCCCAGACCGCGGTAACAGATGGGGCTGGTCGCTATGCCGTCGGAGGACTTCCGGCCGGGCGGTATGCTGTGACGGCAGCGAAACCCGGGTTCCTTGCGGCCAGCTTCGGTCAGAAGCGACCGCTGGGAGTGGCGAAGATGCTAGCGCTGAAGGAGGGTGAGATTGCCGACGACGTTGACCTTGCCCTTTCGAGAGCGGGAGTGATTGCCGGTCAAGTTGTTGACGAGGCAGGGAGTCCCTCCCCGAGGACACAGGTCACATTGTTGAGGTCTCAGGTCGTGCTGGGTTCTCGACACGTCGTGCAGGCGGCGACCGCGACCTCGGATGACAGAGGTCAGTTCCGTTTGTTTGACTTGGCGCCCGGTCGTTACTACCTCGTCGCAGAGCCCCGAGCGATGGTGGCTGGGTCCCCCTCCAAGGACCGGACCCGCCTGGTGCCCACCTACTATCCCGGAACCCCGAACCTCGGAGAGGCGCAGCTCCTCACCGTCGAGATCGCAGGCAATCAGTCCATTGACGTGGCGCTGCTGAGGGCTAGGCTGGCCTCTGTTTCTGGCTTTGTGACCGGCTCTGATGGCGAGCCCCTCGGCGGTACCGTGACCATCAGGCCAGTCGAAGGAGGTATTAGTCGGTCCGCGCCCGTCGACGTCGACGGTCAGTTCCGGTTCGGTGACTGCTCGGCCGGAACATACATTCTTCAGGCGCACAACCTCCGGTCAGCTCCGGGCGAAGCTAGACAGATCTCGTTTGCGAAAGTGTCCGTGGGTGTGGACGACGTGCAGGGGGTGTTCGTTCGTCCGCTGAGACTGGCAACCGGGAGGGGACGAATCGTCGGCGACGTCGCGACTCTGCCCCCACTTCAAGTCGGCGTCATCCCCGCGAGCCCCGAAGGCGTGCTCGGTCCCCAGCGCCCCGGCGCGGTCAGGCCAGACGGGACGTTCGAGTTCCAGTCCTGGCCTGGTCGGATGTACGTGAGGGTGGTACTACAATCGCCTGACTGGATGATGAAGGCCGTGCATGTTAATGGTGTTGACGCCACAGACGAGGGGATCGAGTTTACAGATGGGCAGGAGCTCACGGGCATGGAGATCGAGTTGACGAATCGGCTATCCGGATTCTCAGGTGATGTCACAACATCGGATGGGGACCCCGCGGGGAGCTATGTGGTAATCGTGTTTCCCCAGAGCGCCGAACGTCGACAGAATTCCCGCTACTTCGCCATCTCCCGCGCTGATCAGCACGGGCGGTTTCTAGTGCGGTCGCTTCCGCCAGGGAAGTACTTCGCGGTTGCACTCGACGCAGTCCCACCAGGTAACGAGTGGATGGACGTTGACTACCTTGAACGCATCCGCGCGTCCGCCACAGCGACCTCTATCGCCGATGGGGAGAACAAGACGCTCCAATTGAAGCTGAAGCCAGGGTTGTAGCAGCCACGACGACCCGCCGGGACGATGTCCCAGTCAATGTTGGTATTCAGCGGCGGCTCCACCGGAAAGGTAATTGACGCCGCACAGCGGACGGCCAGTCGGCGACCGCGGGCTCGCACCGCCCTTTGTCCATCGATCCGTCGCCGACGTCGCGGAACCCGGGCGGCATGCCGTCGGCGGTCAAGGGGACGGCGATCGACCACGGGTTCGTGCGCCGGCGATCGACGTCGGCCTGGGTGACCACGCGGTGACGGACGGCCGCTGGCGCTCGCGTTCGCACTCTGGCGGCATCGCGGCACGTCGGGCAGGCTGTCGCACCACGCCGCGCTCTCACACATCCCGGGATCCCGCCTGGTCGGTGGCCGCGTTGCGGCTGCCATGTCTCAACCCTCCAACGCCATGGTCACCGAGAGGTGCAACAGGGGAGGCCTCCGCCGTGACGAGCACTGCCGCCAGGTTCAGCGCAGCGTCACGCCGACACTCCGAAGCCGCTCGATGATCAGTGCCGATGGAATGGCCGCCTCGTGCCGCTCGGCGGGTTCGGTTGGGGCGATGGCGATGCTGGGGAAGTGGCGGCGTATCTCATGTCATCAGCCTGGGGGCGGGGCGTGACAACCTTAATCACACCCCGTTTCCGGGCGAATCGACACGCTCCAGGCTGGCCTGACTCAGGAGTCAGGACATCACGGCGCGGGCGGCGGCTAGGTCGGGCCGGCCGGTTCGGACTACGCCGACTCGGACGGCGGCCCCTCGGACGGCGGCGCCTCGGCCGGCGGTGGCGGCGGTTCCGGGGGCGCGGGAGACGGCCTGGCGACGGCCTCCCGCTCGACGGCGATGCTGCAGTTGGTGACCAGCGCGACGATCGCGCCCACCGAGGCGAGAATCGGCGCGCCGAAGGTGCCGACGACGCCCACCGTCAGCGGGAACTCCGCGATCGAGCGGTCGCCCTGCCGGATGACGATCCGCCGGACGTTCCCCTCGTGGATCAGCGACTTGACCCGTTCGACCAGTTCGCCGCTCTCGCCTTTGATCGTCTCCCACCAGGTGCGTTCCTCGGTCATAGTGCCTCCTCACTGGAGATGACGAGGACACGGACCCGGATGTTCGGGCGAGGTCAGAGGCTGGGCGAATCGGGCGGCCGACCTGCAATGGGCGTCTTCCACCCATATGACGCCAGGCTCGCACCGGGGGCATCTGAATGACACGCCATCTCGTACAGTGGATCATCGCGGCTTCGGTAGCGTTGGGGCTCACGCTCGCTTTCCGAGGGCTCTTGGGCCAGCGCGGTAGGCAGGACAGTCTCCTTGCCGCGGGGAGCGTCGTGTCCGCTGGATTCGTGCTCGGAGGGATCGTCGGCCTCCTCATCGCTGAGAAGGGGGCGCTAGGGTATCTCTGCCTCGGAGTGCTTGGTGCCGTCGCCATGGCGGGACGTTGGCGCGCCAGTCGCACCGCCGATTCTTCGTCGCGTGGAGCCCAGCGGCAGCGGCGCGGGCGATCACGAGGAATCCTCGAAGGCGGGCGTCGCGGCCAGGCCCGGGCGATCCCGCACGGTGGGCACGCGGGCGACGATGGCCATCGTGCCCGTGTCACAGTGCGGGCACCGGGACCGATCGACGCCGGTGAGGGCGTGCAACGGCTCCCCCGTCGTGCGCGTGGGCAGGGCGCTGTGGGCGGAAACGGAAGCGGCGCCGGGAACGCGTTGGCGCGAGGATCTGGGACGCGGCCTCAGGACTCAGTTCCTGGCGTGGGGAATGGTCGTGTCGGCGTTCACCTGGATCGTGCGGCTCGCGTCGGGGACGGTGCGGTAGCTGCTGCCGCAACCGCGCAGCGGGCGTTGCGTGAACCTGGCGAGCGGCAGGCGAGCGGAGACCGGTTCAATGCGTCCTATCGTCAGGCGAACGCCTTCGTCTCCATCCACGCCGACTCCTGCTCCGTGGACATGACTGGCTTCAAGGTGGCCAACGCGGAAAACGGCAGCGACGCATCGAAGCAACTGACCCAATGCTTCTGGACGCGATACGAGGCGGACACCCGGCTGGCTCGCATCTTGCCACGATCACCACGCACACGACGCAATACCATGCCTTCCGCAAGCGTGCCGGGACGACCCCGGCTGCGATCATCGAGATCGGCTTTATGCACGGGGATCGCGCCTGCCTGACCCTGCAGAGCGACAGCGTCGCGGCCGGTATCGTGAAAGGCCTGACGTGTCTGTATCGCCGGATCAACCCACCCCGGCAGCTACGTCAACCCCAAGGAGCGTGACATGAATAGCTATGAGCGTGTGATGGCGCGATTGCGCGGTGAACCAGTAGACCGGCCACCCAATTTCAACATCATGATGCAGTTCGCCGCGCATGCGATCAACCAGCCGTTGTCCGCTTACTATCAGGACTATCGCGTGCTCTGCGCGGCCAACTTCGCGGTGCAAGAGGCGTTCGAACTGGACATCCTTCAAGCGATCTCCGATCCGTACCGCGAAGCCGCCGATTTCGGTGCGCACATCGAGTTCCCCGATGATGGCCTGCCGCTGTGCGCGGTCCCGCTGCTGGCCGAGGCGCTCGATCTGGGCCGGCTGAGCCGTCCCGATCCGAGCACCGGCCGACGCATGAGCGATCGTGTGAACGCCGTCCGTCACTTCCGCGCACAGGCCGGTGGTCACATTCCGGTGATGGGCTGGGTGGAGGGTGCGCTGGCCGAGGCCGCCGACCTGCGAGGGGTGGGCACGCTGCTCACCGACCTCTACGATCGGCCGGCGTGGATCCACGACCTGCTGGAGCTGTGCACGGACGTCGAATGCGCCTTCGCCAAAGCACAAGTGGCGGCCGGCGCCGACATCATCGGGGTGGGGGACGCCATCGCTTCTCAGGTGTCACCGAAGACCTACCGGCTGTTCGTGTTGCCGTACGAGCAGCGGATCGTCGCCGCTGTGCATGAGATGGGGGCGCTGGCCCGCCTGCATATCTGCGGCAACACCACTCGCATCCTGGCCGACATGGTCCAGAGCGGCGCCGACATCATCGATGTGGACTGGATGGTGGACATGGGGCGGGCGGCCGCGATCTTCGGCGATCGTGCCGCCATCTGCGGCAACCAGGATTCGGTGGCCGTGATGCTCAACGGCACGCCTGAAGCGGTGCGCCAAGTCACGCTGGCCTGCATGGCTTCCGGCGGCTCACGAAGCATCAGCGCCGCGGGCTGCGAGATTCCTTTGGGCACGCCACACGCCAACCTGCTGGCCCAGGCTGCCGCGCTGACGGAGTGCAACGGATCGTCAGTGTCCGGGCATGTGGCGTAGTACCAGCGCCTGCACCACCTGCTCCACAGGCGCGCGATCATCGGTGAAGATCGGAGTACCTGGCGGCGGCGCCGCGCATGATCGGACCGTTGACGCTGGAGCGATCCGGTGGCGCAAAGCTGCCGCTTGGGGTCGATGGGAATCGCGCTGCCGTCCTGGCTGGAGACACAGACGTGGTCATCGTGGATGACGCTCGCTCGGCGCGCTGGGGTGTGGACGCCGCGAGCCCCCGAGGCATGGGCGTCACGAGGGCGTTCTGAGGCGGTCGATCGGATGGAGAGGGTGGCGATTCGGCGCGCAGCTTGTCCCGCTGTCTCATCACACCTATCCGGATCGTGGGCGTGTGATCGATATCGAGTCATCAACTTCGCCGCGGTCGCAATTCGTCGTTCCACTCACCGTGGAAGTCATGGGGATGCAACGACAGTTCGTTCATCTCGGCGCGCGTGACGACGACGCCCGTCGGGGAGGTCATCGTGTCGAGCCTGGCCTTGACGCGCAGGCCGGCGGCGGTGCGCGTGTGGCCGATCAATTCGACGACGGTCTCGAACGTGCGGAGCGGCTTGCCGCGCCAGTTCTGTGTGATGTGGCAGAAGAGCCGGTGCTCGATCTTGTTCCACTTGCTGGTGCCGGGCGGAAAGTGGGACACGTGGATCCGCAGGTTGAGCGCGTCGGCCAACGCTTGGACCTCGGTCTTCCAGGCGCGCGCCCGGTAGCCGTTGCTGCCGCCCGCGTCGCCGGTGGTCGCCGCCGGCCGCGTCTACACGCTCGGCATCACCGAGATCCTGTCGCGCGACGACCTCGAGAGCGGGCGCCTCGTGTGGCGCAAGGACTTCTCGACCCAGTTCCCGACGACGTCGCCGGACTTCGGCACGGAAATGTCGCCGCTCCTCGTCCACGACGTCGTTGTCTTCTCGGGGCTCGACGCCGGCGTCATCGCCGTGCGGCCCGTCAGGTCCGGTTCCGCGTGGTCGGTCGAGCAGGTCTGGAAGACGGACGCCGTGGGGATGTACATGAACTCGCCGGTGCTGAAGGGCCACCTCGTCTTCGGGTTCTCGCACAAGAACCGCGGGCAGTTCTTGCACGGCCGCCGAGCTCCTCGGTACGCCATGCGGATTTGTTCGATCTCTGTGAGTGTCCACGTCCAGATCCACGGGGGATTTCTGAGACACCTGCCGAGGCCGAAATCGACGAACGCCAGCCCCGGTAGGGGAGGCCCTGGGCAGCCGCGATCCAGCCGAGATCCACCGTTGACACACACGTCTTCTTCTTGACATTCACCCGAGCCGACGCGCATAGTTCGGTCCATCCCGCCCCCAACCTGGTCCTCGGCGCTCAGGAACTGTCGCAATGCCGCGCCACAACGGGCCGACTGCCTCCCGCTATCGTAAGACTTGTGTACCTCGCGTCTGGAAACTTGTCCGCCCGGTCCGTGTAGGCAATACCGAGAGCGACCGACGTGCTCCCGAACGCGGAGACTCGCGCGTCGGACATGGGATCCGCTGTGTCTGGGCGCGGTACTGTTCAGAGGGGGCGCCCTCGGCGTCTTATAGCGGGCGTTGCGTTAACCTGGCGAGCGGCAGGCGAGCGGAGACCTCTAATGCGTCCTCTCGTCCGCGCCCCTGACTTCTTCTCGAACCACTCCGACTGTCCATTGGCTTGCGAACCAATTCCCGGACGCCCCTTGACCATGCTCCAGATCGGAGCGACATTGGGCGTTTGGTCCTGGCTGGATACGTGTAAGGAGGTGGATCGTGCCCGGTCGCGCGAGAACGTGCTCCATTCTTTCGTCGCTCGCGGCCTTGCTTGTGGTGTCATGCGAGTTGACTGCCTGTCACCCGCAGACCGAGCCGCACCCAACGACGCGCGCGGAGGCCTTCGAGGAACTGCCGTCGTGGCGCTGTCCGGACATTGTCCTGACCGAGGTCGTGGCGAGCGCTGAGCGGGTCAGCCCCGAGGAGAACGTGACCTTCACCGCCGCGGTCGCCAACCGCGGACCAGCCGCCGCGCGCGAGGTGGTCGTTGCGTTCTTCGTCGATGGCAGGAAGATCGCCCGAGGCGAGATCGGGCAACTGGGCGCCAGCGGGCACGAAAGCGTGCGGGCCACTTGGCGTGCGGCGGGGCCTGGCCGTCACTCGGTACGGGTGTTGGTAACCCACGCCGGTCCCTTCCAGACATTCGGTGGCGCGGACAATTGGGCGGAATCGGCCGTCTGGGTGGCGGGCGAGGAGCACCCGGTTCCCGAACTGCAGGTTCGGACCATCGATTTCCGTAGTTCTCCGCTCGCCGGAAAAGGGCCGATCGTCCTGCCTTTCTGGGTTCACAATCCGAGTTTCGCGACGATCCGCAGCGGGCCAATCCGTTTCTCGCTCGACGGCGTGCTCTTGTCCGAAGGCGTCGTGCGTCCCCTCGAGCCTGGCGAGACGCAGCAGTTCGAGGTACGGTGGTCTGAGGTCAGGCCGGGGCAGCATCTGCTCAGGGCCGAGTTCGACCGCGCGGGCGAACCACCTCCGCATGAGTTGCCGGCACCGCGCGGTGGACCGCGGGAGCCGGGTTCGCAACCGTTGCCCCCTCCCCCGGGCGGGTGCTCGTGGGCACTGAGCATCCCGGGGCCCACCACGCTGTACGCCTATCCGGCCGGGACGGGCCAGTGGGCGTCGATGGGCCCGAGCATCCTTCTGGATGGCAACGCCGGTCGCATGGAGGACCTTGTCTTCGATACTCAGGACGAGCGCGTCGCATACGGCGTGACCGAGGTCGGCGGCATATGGAAGACGAGCGATTTCGGCGGCAGATGGACGCCGATTGGGGACAAGCTGCCAACGATGAACTTCTTCCGCGTGGCGGTCGATCCCAACCACCCGAAGGTCGTTTACGCCGCGACCCAGAACGACGGTCTGTGGAAATCGATCGACGGGGGCGACAGCTGGAGCCCATTCGCCGTCGGCCACAACGACATTCGCATGCCGGGCGTCAGGGCCCTCATCGTTCGACACCGCAGTGTCGAGCATGACCAGGTGGTGGTCTACGTCGGCTGCGACCTCGGGCTCCTCGAGTACGTCAGCACAGATCCGTTTGCCCTTCAGAGCCAGTCCTCGGAATGGACAAAGCTGATTGGCGACCCGGTGTGGGACGTCGCCGTTCATCCGAACAACCCCTCGATGCTCTGGGCGGCCGTCAACAAGTGGGTGTCGCCGAGGGAACAGCAACTCGATCGCGTCGTGGTCCGGCAAGGCGCGGCGAGCCCTTGGCAGGTCGCCCAAGGGCTACCCGGTCAAGGGCTCGCGAAGCTCGACGTCAGCTCGCTGGTGCCCAGCGTCCTGTACGCCGCCGTTTGGTCGCCGGCCCCCGGGAAGGAGCTGGCGGTCTACCGATCGATCGACAGTGGGTTGAACTGGCGGTTCATCTGCGACTACCCGGCCAACAACGGTGACTACTGGAAGGTCATGTACAACCCCTTCGTCCGGATCGATCCCTCGAACCCCCTTGTGATCTATGTGGCGGGCACCCAGCTCTACCGCGTCGATGTGAACAAGGCCCTGACGAACCAGTCAGACCACACGCGCGTGGTGGACGCCGGCCATCCGGACATCAAGGAGCTGGTGTTCCTGAAGTCGTTGATGCCCAGCAGGCAGGGCCAGGCGTTCTGGGTACTCAGCGACGGTGGCGTATGGCACGTACCGGATCTCTCGTCGAAGATCCACCGGAACGGCGAGCTGCGCAACATCCAGTTCTACGATCTCGCCGCTTCGGCCACTGACCCCAATCTGATGCTTGGCGGCACGCAGGACAACGGAACGTTGCGATTCCGCGGCTACCACATCTGGCAGGACATCGGTCCGAAGGGAGACGGGGAGTACTCCTTGGTCTCGCCGAAGAGCAACCGCATGTACGCGCAGGAGCAGTCTCTCGACAGTCTCCATCGGACGGACAACGGCCTCGATAAGAAGCCGGGTTGGAGGCCTGTCCCGGGCTCGGGGTCGAACAGCCTGCCGAAGGACGTGTCGGAGGGGGTCATAACCATGGACCCGGGTGACGATTCCCACGTCCTGGCCGTCGGCGACCAGGTCTACGAGACGAAGAACGCGGGAGGCGATTGGCTGAAAATGGGACCCGACACGTCAGTTCGAGGCAGCGTCAGCCGCGTCTTGTTCAGGCCAGGAACGGACAGCAACACGTGGATGGCGGGAACTTCCGAAGGACAGATCTGGTACCACACCAAACGCGGCTGGCTCGGCAGCCACGAGCACACCGACGCAAAGGGGATGCCGGACCTCGCCGCAGTCAAGAGTATGGCGTTCTCCGCAAGCGACAGCCGCGTTCTTTGGGTCGTATTCGCGAGCGGCGCCAGGGACCGCCGAATTTACCGATACGAGAATAGCGGGGGCACCTACTGGGCGGAGGTGGCTATCAGCGATTGGTTCCCTGCCAACGTGACGCCGACGGTCATCTGCGGGGATCCGCACTCGACCGACGTGGTCTATGTCGGGACTGATAACGGGGTCTACCGCGGCCAGACCTTCAACAATCTCGACTACGTGTGGGCGCCGTACAACGAAGGCTTCCCGCTCGTCAAGGTAACGACCCTCCTCGTGGACAACGTGTCACGGGAGCTGCGGGCCGGTACGAACGGCCGGGGAGCCTGGGCTGTAAGGACGCGGTAGCCGCCATGTGCGCCAAGCTGACGAATCAGGTGCCACACAACGAGTCGAGGTGGGATCATGACTGACATCTTCATAAGCTATGCCCATGAAGACGAGATGCGTATCCAAGACATCGTTCACGCCCTTGAGGAAAAGGGCTGGTCTACATTCTGGGACAGGCGCATTCCTGCCGGAAACACCTGGCATGGCTATATTGGCAAGGCCCTGAGTGAAGCCAGATGTGTGATCGTCGCGTGGTCTCGCGATTCCACAACCTCCGAGTGGGTCATCGAGGAGGCGAACCGTGCCAAAGGACGTGGCGTCCTAGTGCCCGTCCTTTTGGATTCTGTGGAACCACCACTGGGATTCAGCGGCATCCAAGCTGCCGATCTGACCCAATGGAACCCGGGCTACTCTTCTCCCCGCTTCGATCAACTGATTCAGGATATCGCCGGAGTTCTCGGAGCCAAACCATCGCAGGAGCCTGCACCACCAAAGCCTGAACCTTCTGAGACGCGACGGCATGCGCCTGAGCCGGCTCAACCCAAGCCCCCTAAACCGCGGGGGAAGAAGAGACCTGAACTTCTGATTGGAGCTGTGACCGCAGTGGTTCTGGCGGTTGTCGTGGTATGGGCGGTGTGGTCTCCTCGAGAGTCGCCAAGACCAACGGGGACAGAACCGCCGAGGGAACCCTCTACTCGCACGCTGCCAACTAGCCCACCAACGAAACCATCTCTTGAACCCATGCCGCCTGGCAATGCACCCTCGACACCCATTGTGCCGTTCAGAATCATATCTTCAAGCCAGGACATACTAAAGGCTTCATCTTGCTTCGATCTTGATGCCGGACGACAAGTTGAGCCCCCTGAGGCAGACATTTGGTGGGAGCACGTGGACGACACCGTGCTGTACTTGAACGCGTTGAATGGGGCTCAATTCAGTTACCTGGGCAGAGCCGATTTCGACCAGATATCGGTCAATACTCTCTCGGCAGCTGCGTACGGCACAAGAAGGCTAAATGGAAGTGCTAACGTAGCTAACCAGCTAACGGATGGATCCGTAATACTGGTTCGGACAAAAAAAGGTAACTTCTGCAAATTACAGATCGAGCAATATGGTATTGCAGCGCCTGGAGATCTGCCAGAATGGCCCAAGAGAGCGCTTCTTATCAAGTGGGTGACGTTTAGCCAGCAATGAACAACATAACTATGCGATCTGTTGACCGGCGAGCCGCAGGCGGGCGCAGACCGCTCTCATGTTTCCTATTGTCCGCGCCTCGAGATCGACGGCGCGGCGACGATCGAGCTGCCCGTGGCGCTCAAGGCCGGCGAGTCGCTCGTGTGTGACGGCACGCGGCTCGTGCGTGTCTATGACGCGAAGGGGCGGCAGACGAGCACCATCACGCTGGCCGCACCACCGCCGGTTGTCGCGGCCGGGCGCCACACGATTAGCTTCGATGCCGCCTTCACCGGTGACGGCACGCCGCGCGTCGACGTGACGTTCAAGACCCGCGGCGAGGGGGAGAGGGTGGCAACGGGCAGAAGGGCGAAGGCCGCGGGCCCGTCGCGAGTCGCGCGCCCGATCGGGCGGTAGAATGCTCCGAAACCTCTCATGAGACGAGTGACCGAGTCGGAGCCGATCTCCCTGGATGACGTCCGCACGTTGGCCCGCGGACGATTCGGCGACATGGTCAAGGGCGTCGTCGATCTCGCTCGCGGCATCCTGCTGCTCGACGCCGACATGCACGCCGATCAAGAAGCGGACCTGCTGGCTGACGGGTCGCGGCAGGCGGACCTCTGGGGCATCACCCTCTATCCCGACGTGGCCGACGGCGACTGGCTGGAATTCGATTGCACGATCAATCTCCGGCCATCATTCGGAAACCGGTCGCGCGGTGTCGATGATCCCGTCACCGAGGCGGCCATCGCCGGGTTCGTCGCGCGCGTGGTGCGTCGGTGACCGGGGTGCAGCATCGTGACATCGCTCACGGGCGGTGGTGCACCCTGTCGCTCGCTGAGCAATTCGGCAACATCGGCAGTGAAATCAGTCGAGCGGTCAGGTGGTCGGCGGGGAATCCGGAGACGGGCCAGGCCGCACTCTACCGCGCGCTGGAGCTGATCGACCTCACGCTGGATGATCCGCGGCTCCGGCGGTCGTTTCCGCGGCTGCGCGAAATCACGCGCACCCGTGAAGTGGTGGTCGATTTGTTCGCGAGGCCGAATGAGTACGGCTCGACCAGCGCGTCTTTCATGAAATACTTTGACCAATTCGCCCTCGCTGCGCGCAATCAAGGGCAGCAGCGGGGAGGCGATGTCGAGGAGCTGAAGGCGCGCGGATTGGGGACATAGCGCCGGGCAGCGCTGCGTGCGGGCGTCCAGTCCCGGCACGATCTCGAAGGAATCTCCAAGTCCAGTGTCCGACAGGATGACGAACTCCGGCCGCGCGGCCGCGCACGTGCCGCTCGCCAGCGACCGCCGGAAGCCTGGATGACCGGCCAGCCGAACATCATCGTCACGTCCGCCTGCGAGAAGCGGAGGAGACGTCCAGACGACGCGTCACATGCCAGACGCGTTGCTGCGGGGATCGCGTGATCAGCCATCGGCGTGAGAAATGACGGGACTCTCGAACGAAGCCCGGGAGTGGAGCAGATTCTGGACGTGTGTGGCGAGGTCGTCGGACGTCACAGCCAGGCGACCTGCGCCACCGGCGCCACGAACACGTGGCGTTCCGGGACCCCGGCGTGACAGTCCCCGTTCAGCGGGCGACCTCCGCGCTCTCCCCGGAGGTCCGCCCATGCACGTCCTCGCGCGCGCCTGGGAGTTCGTGTCTGCCACGCTCACTCGCATCCTGGCGCGGCCGGAAAGACGACGCCTGCGCGTTGCCGCGCGGTCACGAGCCGCGGCTCCCCGCACCGACGCGCCTCGGGCGCTCAGCCTGTTCGGCACCGGTTCCGGCGTCGGCATCGTCGAGGGGCCGGTGGCCACCATGGACACCGACCTCGGCCTGCGGCTCCATCGCGTCGTGAACGACGGCGACACGAAGGCCGTCCTGTCACTGACAGCGGGCACGCGGACGTGGTGCAGGTGCTGCTCGAGGCCGGCACCGATCCGAATCTCGGCGGCCGCGACAACGTGACGCCGCTGAGGCTGGCGGCGGACCGCGGCCTCGAGGCGGTCGTTCGATCGCTTGTGGCATGCGGCGCGGATGTGCACGCCGTTGACGACACCGGCCGCGACGCGCTCTTCCCCGCGAACCGGCGAGGCGCGGAGCGGGCGGCTATTGCGGCGGTCCTGCGCGAGGCTGGCGCCCGGTGAGCCGGGCGATGGTCGCTCTTCTTTCGGGCCCGCGCCCCAGACGTTCACGCCTACCCGGGCGGCGTGCCGTCGTCGGCCAGGGGGACGTCGATCGACCACGGGTCCGTGCGCCAGTGATCGTCGAAGGCCGGATGCGACCAGCGCGAGACGAACCCGGCGCCGTTCATGTCGAGGAACCAGGCGACGCCGGCGGCGGGTCCCCCCCCCGTCGTGCGCGTCATCGTCCGCTGGAGGGTCAACCAGGAGATCCAGGGGAACGCATTCGCGTTGGCCAAGGTGTATCTGCGGACCAATTTCAATATCGGGCCCTTCGGCGGATGTCTCTATTGCGCCACATACACAACTTCCCCGAGTGGGTCCACCGCGGAGATCAGTGCGCCGTGGACGGTTCTTCCTGAAGAAGGTAGAACCACCAATCAGCAAGGGAACTACGTCTACAGCGGCAGCGACATCCCGTGGACCGTGACAGTTCCAACAGCCATGAGTGTCGGGAGCTGGTACTACATCCAGGTTATTTCGGTTGGAGACATCGGGATGGCCACGCCCGGCAGCCCTGCTGAAGGGTCGTTTCACGTCATCACCGACCCGTTCATCGTCGTCGATCCGTCTTGGGAATTTGCTGACCGTTACCAGGTAGTACAGCCAAAGGGGCTCAACGACGACATGCTCGTAGAAATGACCCGGAGCATGGAGGCCCTGCTCAACCCCGGCCACGCTCCTGTTGCCGAGGCGGGCCCCGACGCGGCAGCGGTAGTTGGCACGCCGTTTCAATTGAGTGGGCTGAACAGCGTGGACCCAGACGGCGATCCCTTGGCATATGAGTGGACCGTGGCCGGCATTCCCGGCTACAACTTTGCGACAATGACCGGCGGTCGGACGGTGATTCCGTCGTTCACGCCGACAGGAGCAGGCAAATATCGCTTCCGCCTGGTGGTGTTCGATGGCTACGAACACTCGCTGCCGGACGAGGTTGTCATTACGGCGTCCGACAAGCCCCTGGACTCCGATGGGGACGGAGATCCCGACGCCACTGACTGCGCGCCAAATGACCCAACCATCTTTCATGGTGCGACCGAAACCTGCAATGGCAAAGATGATAACTGCAATGGGCTGGTCGATGAAGGGCTTCTCAACTCGTTCTATCTCGATGCAGATGGCGACGGGTACGGCAACGCGGCTGTCACGACCTCGGCCTGCACGGCGCCGGCCGGGTATGTGTCGAACAGCACGGACTGCAACGACAACAGCGGCGCCGTTCACCCGGACGCGACCGAGATCTGCAATGGCGTCGACGACAACTGCAACGGGGCCATCGATGAAGGAGTCCTCAGCGTGTTCTACCGGGACGCGGATGGCGACGGATACGGCACAGCCGCT
>Ga0315287_10001827_pt1 | contig 19854 bp, 22 predicted proteins | sample YL17G11_0_MG_FD_205037 | JGI IMG/M metagenome (GOLD analysis project Ga0315287, IMG submission 205037) | Sediment microbial communities from Yellowstone Lake, YNP, Wyoming, USA - YL17G11_0 | ecosystem: Environmental > Aquatic > Freshwater > Lake > Sediment | place: USA: Wyoming | collected...
TGGGAGGCGTCTTCGAGGTCGTGGCCCACGGCGTTCCGCCGGGGCTCGGCAGTTTCTCCCAGTGGGACCGCCGGCTCGATGGCCGCCTGGCGCAGGCCGTGATGTCCATTCCCGCCATCAAGGCGGTGGGGATCGGCCTCGGCCCGGACGCCGCACGACGGCCGGGCTCGCAGGCGCACGACGAAATCCTCCGGCGTGAGGCCGACGCGTCGCACGGCTCGATCGGGGCCATCGGACGACCGACCAACCATGCCGGCGGGCTCGAGGGCGGCGTGACCAACGGCGAGGACGTCCGCGTCCGGGGGTACATGAAGCCCATCGCCACGCTGATGTCCCCGCTCCGATCGGTCGACCTCGCGACGCTGGTCGAGGAGCCCGCCGCGATCGAGCGCAGCGACGTCTGCGCCGTCCCCGCCGCATCGGTGGTCGGTGAGGCGATGGTCGCCCTGGTGCTGGCCGACGCCGCGATCGAGCGCTTCGGCGGCGACTCGATGACCGATCTGGTGCGCCGTCACGCGGACGCCGTGCGCGACGTTCGCGCCCGGCTCACGCCCGCCGCGGAAGGGTCCGGTTCATGATCCGTCCGATCGTGAAGTACGGCGATCACGTGCTCCACCACGAAGCCGATCGCGTGACGACCGTCACCGGCGAGATCGGCGACCTGGTCCGCGACATGATCGAGACGATGTACGCGGCGCCCGGCGTCGGCCTCGCGGCGCCCCAGATCGGCATCCCGCTGCGGCTGTTCGTGGTCGACGTCTCCGGTGGCCGGTCGAAGGACGGGCTGATGGCGTTCATCAACCCGGAGTTCGTGGAACGCGACGGCATGCAGCTCGAAGAGGAGGGCTGCCTGAGCGTGCCGGGGTTCAACGCGACGGTGGCGCGGCCCGAGCGGGCCGTGCTCAAGGGACTCGACCTCGAAGGGCAGGAGCGGATCGTCGAAGGCACCGGACTCCTTGCGCGCGCCTTCCAGCACGAAATGGATCACCTCGACGGACGCGTGTTCCTCGATCGGCTCCGGGGCATCCAGCGCGATCTGATCGTGCGCCGGATCAAGAAGCTGACGCGGTCCGGAAAATGGTGACCGCGCTCGGCCGGCCGCTGCGCCTGGTCTTCTTCGGCACGCCGGAGTTCGCCCTGCCGAGCCTCGAGCGCCTGTTCGCGTCCCCTCACCCCGTCGTCGGCGTCGTCACCCAGCCCGACCGGCCAAGGGGTCGTGGGCAGCATGTGACCGAGAGCCCGGTGAAGCAGCTGGCCCGCGCGCGCGACGTGCCGGTGGTGCAGCCGGAGCGCATGAAGGACGAGGCGTTCCTGGCGACGCTGCGCAGCTGGCAGGCGGATCTCGGCGTGGTGGCCGCCTACGGCAGGATCCTGCCGGCGGCCGTGCTCGAGGCGCCGCCGCTCGGGCTCATCAACGTGCACGCCTCCCTGCTGCCGCGCCATCGCGGTGCCGCCCCCGTGCATCGCGCGGTGATGGCGGGCGACGCCGTGACGGGTGTGAGCATCATGCGCGTCGTGCAGGCGCTCGATGCGGGGGCGGTCTTCGCGACGGTCGCCCGACCCATTGGCCCCGACGACACGAGCACGGAGGTCGAAGCCGACCTTGCAACACTGGGTGCGGACCTCCTGCTGCGCGTCATCGAGGACATCGCCGCCGCTCGCGCGGTCGAAACGCCGCAGGACGATGCGGGGGCCACCTACGCCCATCGGCTGCAGAAAGACGAAGGGCGGCTCGATTGGCGGACGAGCGCGCGCACACTGCACAACCTTGTGCGCGGGCTCCAACCCTGGCCGCTCACGTGGTCGACCATCGCCGGCCGCCGGCTCATCGTGCTGCGCACGCGCCTCGCGGTCGCGCCCGCAGGGGCGGCGACCGGGCCAGGCACCGTGATCGCCGTCACGAAGGACGCCGTGCAGGTCCAGGCCGGCGACGGCCCAATCGATCTGATCACGGTGCAGCCCGAAGGGCGGCGCGCCATGCCCGCGCGCGACTTCGCCGCCGGCCATCGTCTCGCGGCCGGCGCGCGCTTCGACGCCGTGCCCGACACGAGGTCGTCGCCGGGCGGCCCGCCGGCCTGATCCCGATGGTCGCGCCCGCACGCCGCACCGCGCTCCTCACGTTCCGCCGTGTCAGTACGGGCGACACCGATCTCGCCTCCGCCCTCGAGGGGAGCCGGAAGGACCTGTCCGACGACCGCGATCGCGCGCTGGCCGCGGAGGTGGTGATCGGCACGCTGCGCTGGCGCGCCGCGATCGATCACGCCATCGCCTGGGCGGGCGACCGGCCGCTGGACGCCTTCGACGACGGGGTCCTCGACATCCTGCGGATCTCGGTCTACCAACTGCTCCATCTCGATCGGGTCCCGGCCTCCGCCATCGTGGACGACGCGGTCAGCCTGTGCCGGCTCGACGGGCATCGCCCGGCCACCGGCGCGGTCAACGCCATCCTGCGCCGCATCAGCCGCGACCGCCGGCGCATCCCGTGGCCCGCAAAGACCGACCAGGTGGCGCACTTGAGCGTGACGTGGTCGCATCCCGCCTGGCTGGTCACCCGGTGGATCGCGCGGATGGGATTCGACGCCTCGCTGGCATGGGTACGCTTCAACAATGCCCCGGCCCCGATCACGCTGCGGGTGAATGTGGCCCGCGTCAGCGGGCGCGAGCTTCAGGCATCGCTCGCACGGGCAGGCGTCCTCACGCGGGCGTGCGCCTATGCCCCGGATGGGCTCATCGTGGAAGACGGCAACCCGCTGCGCACGCCGCTGGCGAGGGAAGGGCTGTTCGCGATCCAGGACGAGGCCTCTCAGCTGGTCGGCGCGTTCACGGCGCCCGCGTCCCACACGCGCGTCGTCGACGCCTGTGCCGCCCCGGGCGGGAAGACCGCGCAATTGGCCGCGACCCTTGGCGGCAGCGGCCTGCTGGTGGCGTGCGATGTCCGCGCGCGGCGTATCCGTCTGCTGCGGGCCCAACTGCGGGAGGCACGCGTGGAGCGCTGCGCCATCGTGCAGCACGATCTGCTGCAGGGCGCGCCGTTCCGGGACGTGGATACGATGCTCGTGGACGCGCCGTGCACGGGCCTGGGCACGATTCGACGCGATCCGGACATCCGGTGGAAGCGGCGCCCGGAGGACCTGATGGTCCAGGCCGAACGCCAGAGCCGGATGCTCGACCACGCCGCCGGGGCGATTCGGCCCGGGGGCACGCTGGTCTACAGCACGTGTTCGAGCGAGCCCGAAGAGAACGAACAGGTGGTCGACGCCTTCCTGGGACGGCACGAGGCGTTCGTCCTCGAGGACCCGCGCCAGGGCCCGAGCGCGGTCCCGCAGGCGATCGTGCCGTGTCTGGACCGCGCGGGGTGCCTGCGCACGTCCCCATCCGAGCACGGACTGGACGCATTTTTCGCGGCCCGGCTTCGCCACCGGGCCTGACAGCCCGTGGTGGGAGTCGGTCTCGTCCTTCGACGAACTCAGGACGCCCTGAGCGTGTCGAAGGGCGGTGCGACGACAGAACTCCACCACCAGCTGCTGAGCGCCGCTGTCTGGTCTGGCGGTTCGGTCGTGTAGTACAGTTTCACCTGAGAATGGCCGCACCCACTCGCGCCCGGACAATCGGTCGCACCATCCTGCTTGTGAGCGCGCTGGCGGGCACCTACGTGCTCTTCACGGCAGCGACGATGCGGGTGGCGCTGCGCGCCCGGGAGATCAGGGTGCCGGTGCTGGTCGGGCTCGAGCCGACCGACGCGGCCGCCGCGATGGAATCGGCCGGGCTGACGCTGAAAGTCGACGACAACCGGCCCTTCGACGCGAAGGTCCCGCTGGGCCGGATCGCGACGCAGGACCCGGCGTCCGGACTGGAGGTACGGCGCGGCCGCAGCGTCCGCGTGTGGATCAGCGCGGGCTCCCGCTCGTCGCTGGTGCCGAAACTGGTCGGGGAGCCGGAACGGACCGCCCAGGCACGGCTCCAGCAGGACGGCCTCGAGCTGGCCGGCATCGCCGACATCCGGTCGTCGTCGCTGCCGGCGGACACGGTGGTCGCGCAGGACCCGAGCCCGGGCGCGCGCAATTCCCGCGTCGGCCTGCTCGTGAACCGCGGCGAGCGCGCGGGCGGGTTCGTCATGCCCGATGTGATCGGCGTGTCGGGCGATGCGGCGGTTGCCCTGCTGCGAAGCGGCGGCCTCCGCGTGGCGATCGTCGCCCAGCAGCCGTACCCGGGCGTGCCGTCGGGGATCGTCCTTCGCCAGTTCCCCGCCGCCGGATTCCAGGTCACGCCGGATCAGCCTGTCTCCCTGGAGGTCAGCCGATGAGCGTGCGCCTCGCCCCGTCGATTCTCGCGGCAGACTTCGCCGCACTGGGCGCCTGTATCGCCGCCGCCGAGCGCGGTGGAGCGGACCTGATCCACGTGGACGTGATGGACGGCCACTTCGTCCCGAACCTGACGGTGGGCCCGCCGGTGGTGCGGTCTGTCAGGCAGGTGGCGCGGATGCCGATTGACGTGCACCTCATGATCGAGGACCCGGACCGTTTCATCCCGGCCTTCGCCGAGGCGGGCGCGGCGTTCATCTCGGTCCACGTCGAAGTGCTCCCGCACCTGCACCGGACGATCGGCCTGATCAAGAGCCTCGGGCTGAAAGCCGGGGTCGCCCTCAACCCGTCGACGCCGGTGGGCAGCATCGAGGAAGTCGCCGCCGACGTGGACTTCGTCCTGGTCATGACCGTCAATCCGGGATTCGGCGGCCAGACCTACATCGCCCGCAGCACGTCCAAAGTACGAGCGATGCGGGCCCTGCTGGACGAAGCCGGCAACCCGGCGCCGATCGAAGTCGACGGCGGCATCGACGAGTCGACGATCACCGACGTGGTGCTGGCGGGCGCGGACTGGATCGTCGCGGGTTCGTCGATCTTCGGCTCGGGCGATGCGGAGGCGGCCGCGCGCAGCCTGAAGGCCCGGGCCGTGGCGGCGGCCCAGGCGCGCCTCGCGGCCCATCGGAGTGCGCGGTGAGCGGGCACCAGTCGGCCGGCGTGGTCCGCGTCCGCTACGCCGAGGTCGACAAGATGGGCTACGCCTACTACGCGAACTATCTCGCGTGGTTCGAAGTCGGCCGATGCGACTGGCTGCGCGCGCAAGGCACGACGTACCGGGCGATGGAAGACGAGGACGGGTGGATGCTGCCCGTGATCGAAGCGCACTGTGACTATCGGACCCCGGCGCGTTACGATGACGAGCTGGAGATCCGCACGACGGGCCGGATGCTGACGCCGGTGCGGATCAGGTTCGAGTACGAGGTGGTGCGCCGCAGCGACGCCGCGACGATCGCGGCGGGGTACACGGTGCACGCCGCCACGGATCTGGCCGGGCGGCCCAGGCGCCTGCCGGCCCGAGTGAGGGTGTTATTCGTATGAAGGCACTGGTGACGGGTGTGGCGGGGTTCATCGGGTCGACGCTGGCCGAGCGCCTGCTCGCGTCCGGCGCGGGCGTGACCGGGATCGACTGCTTCTCGGACTACTACGCGCGATCGATCAAGGAACGCAACCTGGCCGGCCCGAAGGCCCACGAAGCGTTCAGGTTCGTCGAATCGGCCATCGCCGACGCCGACTTGCCGGCCCTGATGGACGGCGTCACCCACGTCTTCCACCTCGCCGCGCAGGCGGGCGTGCGCAGGAGCTGGGGGCGCGACTTCCAGGTCTATACGGTGAACAACGTCGATGCGACGCAGCGGCTGCTCGAAGCCTGCTGCGGCCGGCCCATCGAGCGCCTGGTGTACGCGTCGAGTTCCTCCGTATACGGCGATCTGGTGGAGATCCCGATGCGCGAGGACGCGCTGCCGCGGCCGGTCTCGCCGTACGGCGTCACCAAGCTGGCGGCCGAGCAGCTGTGCTACCTCTACCACGTGAACTACGGGGTGCCGACCGTCGCGCTGCGGTACTTCACGGTCTACGGCCCGCGCCAGCGCCCGGACATGGGCTTCCACCGGTTCATCCGCGCCGGCTTGCGGGGTGATCCGATCGCGCTCTACGGCGACGGCGAACAGACGCGCGACTTCACGTTCGTGGCGGATGCCGTCACGGCCACGTACCACGCCGGCGTCCGGGGCGTGCCCGGAGCCGTGTACAATATCGGGGGCGGGTCGCGCGTCTCCATCAACCACGTGCTCGACATCATCGGCGGGCTGCTGGGCCGTCCGCTGGCGGTGCGCCGGGAAGGGGCGCAGAAGGGCGACATGCGCGACACGTATGCCGATACCTCCCGCGCCAGGCGGGACATCGGCTTCGCCCCGTCCGTCACCCTGGAGCAGGGCCTCGAGGCCGAGGTCCGCTGGCTGTCATCTGTGCCCGAGCTGCTCTAGGCCGGGCGCCCGCAGGATCGAGAACCAGAGTATGTCCGTTCGCGTGTGTCGCCTGATGTGGATCCTGCCGGTGCTGGCCGTCCTCGCCGTGGCCGGCGGCTGCGCCAAGAAGAAGAACGCCGCCCCGATCGGGATGCTCGAAGCGGACAGGTTTCTCTACGAGCGCGGCGTCGAGATGATCGGCAAGAAGAAGTGGTTCAAGTCGCGCGAGTACTTCCGCCAGCTGGTCGACAACTACCCGCAGAGCAACTTCCGCCCCGACGCGAAGCTCGGCCTCGGCGACACCTACATGGGCGAAGGCTCCGCGGAGTCCCTCGTGCTCGCGCAGAACGAGTTCCGGGAGTTCCTGACGTTCTATCCCACGCACCCGCGCGCGGACTACGCCCAGCTCAAGCTGGGCATGTGCCATTTCCAGCAGATGCTCGCGGCCGATCGCGACCAGACCGAAACCAAGGAGGCGATCGCCGAACTCACCTTGTTCGTCGAGCGCTACGCGAACAGCAGCCTGATGCCGGACGGCCGCGCGAAACTGCGGGGCGCCCGCGACCGCCTGAGCGCCGCCGACTACAAGGTGGGTTATTTCTACTTCCGATCGCGCTGGTACCCAGGCGCGATCGATCGCCTCAAGGGCGTGCTGCGCGACGACCCGGAGTTCACCGGCCGCGACGCCGTCTACTTCTACCTGGCGGAGTCGCTCATCAAGATGGGGCGCAGGGCCGAGGCCGTGCCCTACTACGATCGGCTGATCAAGGAATTCGAGAAGAGCGAGTACCTGCTGAAGGCCCAGAAGGCGATGGCGGCCGCCCAGGCCGAGGTGCCGCCGCCCGCGCCGGCGAAGAAAAAGGCGCCGCCCGCCTAGGAGCGCGTCCGAGTAATGACTGGACACGCTCCTAGAACGGTCCGCATTGAGCGCCGAACTTCGCCAGCCGTTCTAGGGGACTCCCCAATCGCTGAATACACAGGCCTTTCCTGCAGTCGGGCTGCCTGATTCGATCGGTTTTGTCATGAAACCGACCTCGGCGCTCAATGCGAGCCGGGTGAGGAGGCCGTCCTGGGATGACTCGGACGGCCTCCTAGGACGACGCCGCGGCGCGCGCGAAGCTGCGGTAGTAGGCCACCGCCGACACGATCGAGGTGACCACCACCACCCACATGGCCGCCTGCCCGAGCACGTAGAAAGGCCGGTACCGCTCGTGCCCGAGGATGAGCAGGAGGATGGCCGTGACCTGGCTGGCCATCTTGGCCTTCCCCATCGACGAGGACACGATGACGGTTCCGCGGGCGTAGGCGAGGCTGCGCAGCGCGGTCACGGCGAACTCCCGCCCGATCACGACCGCCACCATCCAGGGCTCCGCGGCGCCCATCTGGACCAGCGAGATGAAGGCGGCCGCCGTCAGCAGCTTGTCCGCGATGGGGTCCATCAACTGCCCCAGCGTGGTCACCTGCTTGCGGCGCCGGGCGAGGTACCCGTCGAGCCAGTCGGTCAGCGCGGCGACCGCAAAGATCGCGGCGCCGAGCACCTGGCTGGAAATCCCCATCATCTGCCACTCGATCTTCGTCAGCAGGACGACGACCAGCAGCGGGATCAGGACGATCCGTGCCAGGGTGAGACTGTTGGGCAGATTCAGGTTCAGGCGCCGTCTCCTGCGAAAAGCCGCCCCATTGTAGCGCAACGTCAGGCCTGCGTCCCGGTCCCTCCGGGAAGGCCAGGAATGGAGTAACATAACGGGATTGCCATGAAGGCCATCCTCCTCGCAGGGGGGAAAGGCACCCGCCTTCGCCCGCTGACCCTGCATACGCCGAAGCCCATCGTGCCCGTGTTCGGGCGCGCGTTCCTCAACTACCAGATCGATCTCGTCCACTCGGTGCCCGAGATCGACGAGGTCATCCTGAGCTTGAACTACCAGCCGGGGCGGATCCAGGAGGTGTTCGGCGACGGCCACGACCTGGGCATCCGCATCAGCTACGTCGTCGAGCCCAGCCCGCTCGGGACGGGGGGCGCCATCAAGTACGCCGCCGGCCGCTACCACGACACGATCGTGGTGTTCAACGGCGATGTGATGACGCAGATCAACCTGGCGGAGGTCATCCGCCTCCACCGGGAGCGGAAGGCGAAAGCCACCATCGTCCTCACGCCGGTCGAGCACCCGGCGGCGTACGGCCTGGTGGAAACCGACGAGGACGGAAACGTGAAGCGGTTCCTCGAGAAGCCGAAGCTCGAGGACATCACCTGCGACACGATCAACGCCGGCGTGTACATCCTGGAGCCGGCGACCTTCGACCGGATCCCGAAGGACACGGCCTGGTCGATCGAGCGCAGCTACTTCCCGTCGCTCACCGAGCGCGGGGAGACGTTCGTGGCGTATATCTACCGCGGCTACTGGATCGACATCGGTACCCCGGAGAAGTACGTCCAGGTGCATCGCGACATCATGGACCGGCGCTTCCTGGCGGAACCCTTCGGCAGCCACCCCCGGGGCGCCACCGCGATCGCCGCGACGGCGCGCATCGAGGAAGGCGCCCGCGTCGAGGGGCCGTGCTTCATCGACGACGGCACGGTCGTGAAGGCCGGCGCGCACGTGCGCCCCTACAGCGTCATCGGCCGCAACAGCGTGATCGAGGAAGATGCCGTCGTGGACGGCGCCATCATCTGGCCCAACAGCCGGATCTCGCGCAACGCCCGCGTGACCCGTTCGATCCTCGGCCGCCACTGCCACGTGGGCCGCGACGCGGTCATCGAGGCCGGCAACATGCTGGGCGATAAGTCGGCCGTCACGGATTTCTCCCGCCTCACCGCGACTCTCTGATCGAGGAGCATCGATGCAGGTCAACCCGGAGATCTTCAAGGCGTACGACGTCAGGGGCATCTACCCCGCGGACCTCAACGAGGAGACGGCCCGGCAGATCGGCCGCGCCTTCGTCGCCTATCTGGGCGCGAGGCGGATCGCCGTCGGCCGTGACATGCGCGTGTCGGCGCCGTCGATCGCGGCCGCCTTCATCGAGGGCGCGCGGATGCAGGGCGCCGAGGTCGTCGACTACGGGATGATCGCGACCGACATGCTGTACTTCGCGGTCGCACGGGACAAGCACGAGGGCGGCGCGATGATCACCGCGTCGCACAACCCGAAGGACTATATCGGGATGAAGCTCGTCCGCGCCGAGGCGTTCCCGCTGAGCGGCGACGCCGGCATCGGGCAGATCCGCGACATGATCGTCTCGGGCGCCATCCCGGCTCCCTCCGCCGCGACGGGCGCGCTCTGCGCGATCGACAACCTGCTCGACGACTACGTCGCGCACGTGATGCGGTTCATCGACCCGTCCGCCATCAGGCCCTTCAACGTCGTCCTCGACGCCGGCAGCGGCATGGGCGGCCTGGTCGCCCCGAAGCTGTTCGAGAAGCTGCCGTGCAGGACGACCCGGCTCTGCTTCACGATCGACGGGACGTTCCCGAACCACGAAGCCAACCCGCTCATCGAGGACAACCGCAGGGACATCACCGAGCGCGTCATCGCCGAGAAGGCCGACATCGGCATCGCGTGGGACGGCGACGCCGACCGCTGCTTCTTCATCGATCGTGACGGCGCGTTCATCGCGGGCGACTTCGTGACGGCGCTGCTCGCCGAGTCGTTCCTGATGAAGGAACCCGGCGCCGGCATCGTCTACGACTTGCGGGCCAGCTACGCGGTCCGGGACACCATCGCCCGCTACGGCGGCCGCGCGCTGATGAACCGCGTCGGCCACGCGTTCTTCAAGAAGCGGATGCGCGAGGAGAACGCCGCGTTCGGCGGCGAAGTGACCGGCCACTACTACTTCCGCGACAACTTCTATGCGGACAACGGGTTCATCCCCGCGCTGCTGATCCTCGAACTGATGTCGGTGAAAGGCCAGGCCCTGCACCAGCTGCTCGAGCCCCTGCGCGCGAAGTACTTCATCTCGGGCGAGATCAACACCAGGGTGCCGTCGATGGCGCTCGTGCAGGAGAAGCTCGACGGCCTGGCGGCGCGCTACGCCAGCGCGCACATGTACTGGATGGACGGGATCTCGGTCGAGGCCGCCGAGTGGCACTTCAACGTCCGCGCCTCGAACACCGAGCCGCTGCTCCGGCTGAATCTCGAGGCGACGACGCAGGCGATGATGGAGGCCAGGCGGGACGAGGTGCTGGCCTTCATCCGCGGCTAGCGCCGTTCGGGGTCAGGCCTGAAACGGAGCGTCCCCGGTCGCTCGGGACGCTCCGTTTTAGGCCTGACCCCGATGGGAGCGTCTGCTACAATAGGGTCTTGGCGAGCGGGCTTCGTACAATGGTAGTACAGAAGCTTCCCAAGCTTCGGACACGGGTTCGATTCCCGTAGCCCGCTCCACCTTCCACGACCGCCCGAACCGGCCTCCCGACACGGACGTCGCCCTAGACGCCCTTGCCCTTGCGCCGAGCCGCCCAGTACCGCTTCATCCGATCGGAGACGGCCTTCCGCTCGGCCGCGCTCATCGGCTTGCGCCGGCCCCGCTTCGAGGCGCGCGCGGTCAGCGTGGTCGACGCCGCGGGTGCCGCACCCGCAACAGACTGATCGGTTTTGCCGGCCTCCGCCTTGAGGCCAGGGAACGCCTTGCGCAGCGCCGCGATCTCGCGCTCCAGTTCGCCGAGGCGCGCGGCGGCTCCCACCCGCGCCAGCTTGTGCAGATCGCCCACGCTCAACCCTCGTGCCATCGATGCCTCCGGAGGCCGCTGGGGCCCCGACCCGCGCGACTCGATCGGATTGATCGACAGGCGCCTCTTCATCGTAGCCGGACGCCGCCGTCCGAGCAACCGGCCGGCAGCGGTCGGCGGCGCCGGCGATGGCCCTTCAGGCGCCCGGGAGGACTGTGCTAGGCTCTGACTCTATGCCCTACGAAGAACCCACGAACGTCATGATTCCGGCCGCCGACATCCAGGCCCGGGTGCGGGAACTGGCGCAGGAGATTCAGCGGGACTACGCCGAGGACGCCCAGCTGCACCTGGTCAGCGTGCTCAAGGGCGGATTCATCTTCCTGGGGGATCTGATCCGGGCGATGAGCCGCCAGGTCAGCATCGACTTCATGGCGGTCTCGAGCTACGGCAAGAGCACGACCTCGTCGGGCGAGGTCCGGGTGCTCAAGGATCTCGACTCCGCGCTCGAAGGCCGTAACGTCATCATCGTCGAGGACATCGTCGACACGGGGCTCACGCTGGCCTACCTGCAGGACATCCTGCACGCCCGCTCGCCGAAGACCCTGAAGACGGCCTGCCTGCTCAGCAAGCCGTCGCGCCGCGTGGTCGAGGTCAAGGTGGACTACATCGGCTTCACGATCGAAGACCGCTTCGTCGTGGGCTACGGCCTCGACTACGACGAGCAGTACCGCCACCTGCCCTATCTGGCGATGCTCGACTGACCCGGGGAGGCGGCGCTCCCGACGGCCGCCCTCACCGTCTTCGCCATCTCGCGGGCATCGTTCAGCACGGCCGCGGGGTCGAGCGTCAGCATCCGGCGATCGCGCATCAGCACGCGCCCGTTCACGATCGTCGTGCGGACATCGTCGCCGCGCGTGACGTAGACGAGGTGCGACACCGGGTTGTAGAGGGGCGTCTGGCGGGCGGACTGCATCGAGACGACGACCAGGTCCGCCAGTTTGCCCGGCTCGAGCGACCCCAGCCGGTCGGCCATCCCGAGCGCCCGCGCGCCGCCGATCGTCGCCATCTCCAGCATCGCCTGGGCCGAGGCCACCGTCGGGTCCTGCTCCACCAGTTTGTGCAGGAACGCCGCCTGCCGCATGGCCTCGAACATGTCGAGGTCGTTGTTGCTGGCCGCGCCGTCGGTGCCGAGCCCGATCGCCAGCCCCGCCATCGACAGCTTCGTGAGCGGCGCGGTGCCGCTGGCCAGCTTCATGTTGCTCTCGGGGTTGTGGGAGATGCCGACGCCGTGCCGCTTCAGGATCGCGATGTCGTCGTCGCTCACGTGCACGACGTGCGCCGCCACGGCAGGCGTGTCCCAGACACCGATCGACTCGAAATAGGCCGTCGGCGTCATCCCGTGCGCGGCCATCGAGTCCTTGACCTCGGTGGCCGTTTCGGCCAGGTGCGTCAGCAGCGGCACGCCGAACGTCCGGGCAAGGTCGCGCGCCGCCTTGAGCGACTCGGCGTCGACCGTGTACATCGAGTGCGGCGCCACGGTCGCGACGATGAGCGGATCGCCCTTGAACGCGGCCATGAACGCTTCGGCGCGGGCCAGCCCCTCGGCGGGCGTTTTCGCGTCGGCCACGGGGAACCCGATGACCGACTGCCCGAGCACGCCGCGCATCCCGGCGGCCTTCGTCGCCTTCGCAATCTCGTCCTCGAAGTAATACATGTCGGTGTAGAGCGTGGTGCCCGACTGGATCATCTCGAGGACCGCCAGGCGCGTCCCCACCCGCACCAGTTCCGGCGAGACGGTCTTCCCTTCCGCCGGGAAGATGTACTTCTGGAGCCAGTCCATCAGGGCCATGTCGTCCGCGAGGCCGCGGTACATGACCATCGGCGCGTGCCCGTGGGTATTGATGAGCCCGGGGATCACCACCGAGCCCTCGGCCCGGATGGTGTCGCGGCCCGTGTACAGCTTTGCGATGGCGTCGGGCGTATCGACGGCGACAATCTTCTCCCCGTCGATCGCCACGGCCCCCGGCGCGAGAATCCGCCGCCCGCCGTCCATCGTGACCACTGTCCCGCCCGTGACGATGAGGCTGACCCGGGTTTGGGCGGCAGGCGCCGCCCCGAGACTCGCGACGGCCCCGGCCACCAGCACCACCAGCGCCACCCACCGGCACCACGCTGGAGAAGGCATTTTCATGTCGTCCATGCCTGCGATTGTACCGTAGAGCCGGCGTTCCCCGTGGAGGCCGGGACTTCCGCCTCCGCGCGAAGCGCTTCGGCGCGACACGCCGAAGCCTCGGCAGCGGCAGTCAGTCCCGGCATCCCCGCGCGAGCAACCCCCTTCCCGGCTCGCGCGGCGGTGGCGGCCTCCCCGGGCCTTCGTGTATAGTTTGCGCGTGGCGGTCAGACTCGTCGATCATCCGCTCGTCCAGGACATCCTGCTCTCGCTGCGCGACGTCGCGACGGAACCGGACAGTTTCCGCCGGATGGCCGTGCGCATCAGCGTGCTGCTGGCCGCCGAGGCGCTCCGTTCGCTGCCCGTCCGCGAGGCGACAGTCCAGTCGCCGCTGGGCGAAGCCCACGGGCACCGCGTCGCGACCGATGTGGTCGTCGTGCCTGTCCTCCGGGCGGGGCTGGGGATGCTGGATGCGGTGCTCGAACTGGTGCCTGGCGCGCGCGTCGGCCACATCGGGCTGCAGCGGGATGAGATGACGGCGGTCGCGATGCGGTACTACGCCAAGTTTCCTCCGGGGCTGGCGGACAGTCACGTGCTGATGATCGATCCGATGCTGGCGACCGGCGGCAGCGCCGTCGAGGCCGTCGACCTCCTGAAGGAAAACGGCGCCCGGCGCATCCAGATCCTCTGCATCGTCGCCGCGCCTGAGGGCATCGCGCTGGTCGAGCGCCACCATCCGGATGTGGACATCTTCACGCCCGTCATCGACCGCTGCCTGAACGAGCGCAAGTTCATCGTGCCGGGCCTGGGCGACTTCGGGGACCGGCTGTACGGCACGTTGTGACACAGGTGCCATGAGCCAGCAACCCGGCGACACGACGCGGCGTCAACCAGGCGGCAACGAACTCCGACGCCGCGCGACGGACGCGCGCCGGTGGGCGACGGCGATCACGCACATCGCGCCGAACGAGGTCGAGATTCGCGGATACCCGGTGGACGAGATGATGGGCCGCCTCGCCTTCGCCGACGCCATCTACCTCCTGCTGCGCGGCGAACTGCCGACACCGGCGATCGGCAAACTGTTTGGCGCGGTGCTGGTGTCGTCGCTCGACCACGGAGCGACGCCGCCCTCGACGATTGCGGCGCTCAATGTCGCCACCACGGGCGCCCCGCTGCGCGACGCCGTCGCCGCCGGCATCATGGGCTTCGGGGCCCACCACGGCGGAGACATCGAACCGTCAATGCGGTTCCTGCAGGAGGGCCTCGCGCTGCGCCGCGGCGGCGCCTCCTACGAGGAGGCCGGGCGCGCCATCCTCGCCGCCCGCGCGGAGCCTGCCGCCAACCCGCCGGGGTTCGGCCACCGCATTCACACGCGCGATCCCCGGGCGGCCCGGCTGCTGCAACTCGCCCACGAGCTCGACCTCGACGGCGAGCACTGCCACCTGCTGCGTGTGATCGATCGGCTATTGAACGAGGCGCCGGAGCGGGTCGCGCAGCCGCTGCCGGTCAACGTCGACGGCGCGATCGCCGCCGTGTGCGGCGACCTGGGCTTCGATCCGGAGATCGCCAACGGCCTGTTCATCATTGCGCGGGTCCCCGGCCTGCTGGCCCACGCGGCGGAAGAACGGTCGCGCCAGCCCCGGATGCGCCAGATCGACCCGACCGACCACATCTACGACGGGCCCGGCCGCCGGCGGCTGCCTGAGACCCGGCGATAGCCCCGGCGCCGCGGGGCTTCCTGTTGCCCGCGCCCGGGGGATTTTGTAGACTAGAGAGTCTTGAGTGGGCGCTTGGCTCAGCGGTAGAGCACCGCCTTCACACGGCGGGGGTCACTGGTTCGAATCCAGTAGCGCCCACCACTCATACCGAAACCACTACAGTCGTTTCCGAGGATGGGCCCACTGGAGGCCCGTTCGGGCTGAAGGCCTCCACGGACCATCAGCGGATCAATCGAAAGACCGCCAGCCGCCCCACGAGGCCCGAGCGCTACGAACGGGGTTCATTCGACACGAGCGCCAAGCGTCGCTCACGAGCCGACTGCGGGGCTTCAGCGGGCAGTCTCACCGCCCCCCCCGGAGCAACGCCGACCAGCGATGCTGTTGTAAGATTCGACGTGCAGGCGAGGCAACATGCTGGGCATCTTCGCTCACGTCGCGTTCTGGGTACTCGTGCTGTTCGGAGTCGCAGCGATCGGTCTGCGGCGCGTCGCCGTCTTTGTGGTGCTGTGGGGCATCGGTGTCGCGGTCTCGCGCTCGTTCATGATCGGTTCGCTGCTATTCACCTCCTATGTCGCCGTGCTGGACGTCGTGCTTGTGCTGCTCGTATTCAAGAGTGACGTTCGGGGCCGGTAGAGGCCCGCGGCTTGGGGTTGCGGCCCGTCTCGCCGCCCGGTCAGCGGGACCGCGCCGAACTCAACCGCCTGGCCCCGGCCACGCCATGAGAGACGCCGTCGTATCGGCGAACGGAGAATGAAACATGACCGACGTGAATCGGGTCTGGCGCCTGCGCAAGCGTCCGGTGGGCGTGATTGGCGATGATGTTCTGAGCTTCGAGCAAGAACCGATGCCGGAACCCGGCGAGGGCCAGTTCACGTTGCGCATGAACTACCTTTCGCTCGACGCGACGAATCGAATCTGGATGAGCGACATGGATCAGTACATGCCGCCGGTCGCGCTGGGCGATCCGATGCGCGGCGTGGTGTGCGGCACGGTGGTCAACTCGCAGCATCCCGGTTTCGCCGTGGGCGACATCGTCAGCGGCCTGGGCAGCTGGGCCGATTTCCAGATCGGCACTTCGTCGACCATGAGCAAGATGGGTCCGCGCGGCGGCATGAGGGTGGCGGACGCTTTCGGCCTCTTTTCCGTCGCCGGCCCGACGGCATACTTCGGCCTGATCGATCTCGGCGAGCCCAAGGAGGGTGAGACCGTCGTGGTGTCGGCGGCGGCGGGCTCGGTGGGTTCGATCGTCGGCCAGATCGCCAAGATTCGAGGGTGTCGGGCCGTGGGTCTGGCCGGCTCGGACATCAAGTGCACGTGGATCGTCGACGAACTGGGCTTCGATGCCGCGATCAACTACAAGACCGAGAACGTGGCGGCGGCACTCACAAGCACCTGCCCCAAGGGCATCGACATCTACTTCGACAACGTCGGTGGGGCCATCCTCGATGCCTGCTTGAAACAGATGAACTTCAAAGGGCGGATTCCGACCTGCGGCCTGATTTCCCAGTACAACGCTACCCGCGAAATGGCTGGTCCGAGGAACTACGGGATGATCCTGATGCAGCGCCTCAGAATCGAGGGCTTCATCGTGATGGACTATGCCACCCGCTATCCCGAGGCGTTTGGCGCGCTCGGGCAATGGCTGCAGCAGGGAAAGCTCAAGTTCCGCGTGGATATTCGCGAGGGCCTGGAGAACGCGGTGTCGACGTTACGCATGCTCTACACCGGTGAGAACCAGGGCAAGCTCATGATCCACGTCGGGTAGTTCGAGGGTGACGCTGGTGCCGTGACGCGTCAGCCCGACGCTAGAGCCGGCGACCCGCTGACGTGCAGTAGGATGCGGCCAGGCCGGCCGGCGGCACCTCTTTGCAGTCCTGCCGCGCACGGGCACTCGAGGGCACTGATGGACGCTGAAGTGAACGGCCGCGGCGACTCGATCACGATCCTCGCCGATACCCCGGACATCATCGCCGTCAACAAGCCGGCCGGGATTACCGTGGTGCCGGCCCCGGACGTGCCCGCAGACGCCTGCCTGCGCGCGCTGGTTGAGCACCAGCTGGGCGTCCCCCTTTGGGTCGTCCATCGCCTGGATCGCGACACGTCGGGCGTCGTCGTGTTCGCGCGCTCGGCGGACGCGCACCGTGAACTCTGCCTGGCCTTCGAGCACCGGCACGTGCGCAAGACCTATCTGGCGTTCACCGCCGGCGTGCCCGATCCCGCAGAGGGCCGGATCGACACGCCCCTGCACGCGGCACGCCGCGGCCGCACCAGGCCGGCCGCCTCCGGTGAGCCCGGCGCGTGGTCGGCGGCCACCGGCTACGCGGTCCGGCAGCGCTGGACCGATGAGGATGCTTCGGTGGCCATGCTGGAAGCCCATCCCGAGACGGGGCGACACCATCAGATCCGGGTCCACCTGCGATCCATCGGCTGCCCCATTCTCTTCGATGACACCTACGGCCGAGGCATCAGCATTCCCGCGCTGGACGAGTCTCCGTGCCAGCGCGTGGCGCTGCATGCCAGCCGACTCGTGCTCCCGCAGCCGGACGGATCTCGACTGACGATCGACGCGCCGCTGCCGGCCGATCTCGCGGCGCTCGTGCGTTGGCTGGATGGCACGTGGACGAGGGTGGCGTCAGACGCCGGCTGAGGGATGGGCGGCCGTCAGGAGCCGTCCGCCGAAGCCTTGCGCGAAGGCCGGACGGCTCCCACGACGAACTCGCCCCCAGGACAGCGCGCTGCGCCAGGACAGCGCGCGATGCCCGAGTGAACCGCCGACGACCTACTTCTTGACCTGGGCCAGCAGCGCCTGCAGCAGCCGGGCATAGAGGGCGTCGGCGTCCGCGACGATCTTGGCGTACTCGACGTCCGACAGCTTCTGCTCCTTGCGCCAGTGGTCGTCGAACATCGTCCGCTTGTTGCCGCGCTCGAGCGTGTCGAAGGCCTTGTTGTCCTCGTGGTCGGCCTTGATCCCGTCGGCGCCGGGATCCTCGATGAAGATCTTGCTGCCGGCCACCGCCGCGCTGTTCAGGTCGATGTAGATTTCCTGATATTCCTTCTTCTCGATCTTCTGGTTCAGCAGCACGGCCGGCTGGTACTTCGCGCCGACCACGAGCAACTGGCTGCCGGTGAAATACATCGCCGCGACGAAGGCCTCGGGATCCGACGGGTCCTTCGCGGCGATCGCGGTCAGCTTGGCGGCGTCCAGCGCCGCGGCAAGGCTCCTGGCCATCGCGGCGGACTTCGATTCCTGGGCCGTCGCCGACCCGGCGATCACCAGGAGCATGAGGGCGGCCACAACGACGTGGGCAATACGGCGCGGACGTGTGAGCATGAGTATCACCTTCGCAAGGGGGGCGGTACGGACGGCTGATGTTTACCACCGCGCGAGGCCTGCCGTCAATGCCGGGGCGAGTCCCCGAACGCCGCGGCGGGCCCGGCGCGTCTTCCCTACCCGATGAACAACGGATCCTCGTCATCGAAACGGGACGTTCCCCGTGCGCCGTCGCCACCCCGGAACGACCGGAACGCCCCGACCACGCCCCGGATGGCCGACATGACCGCCAGGCCCTCGCGCAGCGGCCCGACCACCGCGCCCTGGATCAGGCCCATGGTCTCCTCCGCCCGCCGCGTGGCGCTCGACAGCAGCCGGTCGACGCGCTCCACCTGGACCGTCGCGAGGCTGGTGGCCTGCTGCAGGGTCTCGGCCACCCTGGTGAGGCGCTCGGCCAGCGGCGCGATCTCGCGCTCGACGCGCTGCGACACCTCCTCCACGCGCCTCGCCAGGCGCACCAGGACGAGGATGACGCCGATCTGCACCACGGCCATCACGACGGTCGCCGACGCGATCAGGCCCAGAAAGACGGTCGCCGTGTCGCTCACGCCTGCTCCTTCTCCCGGGCGGCCTGGTAGGCCTCCCGCCCGCGCTCGACGGCCGTGCTCAGCGTCTCGCGCTGCTGCGCGAGGAACTCGCGGGTCTTTTGCGCCCCCTCGCGGGCCTTTTCGGCCAGGATTTCCCGGGTGTCCTCGCCCTTCGCCGGCGCGAACAGCAGGGCGACCACCGCGCCCACCAGGGCCCCGAGCGTGAACGCCACGACGACCCCCGCCCCTCCGCTATTGCGCTCGTCGGACATGTGCTGACTCCTCTTCGAATGATCGGCCGGCCCCCGGACCACACCAGGCACCGTCCTGACCTGTTCATCATACAACCGACGCGGCCGCCGCGTCAGGCCCGCTCTTCGCCAGGGCTGGGCGCGAGCATCGACACGTCGTCCACGCCCAGGCTGCGCGCGCGCAGTTTCTTCGTCTCGTCCCGGATCGCGGCGGCCTTCTCGAACTCGAGGTTCGCCGCGGCCTGGCGCATGTCGCGATGCAACTGCGCGATCTTCGCGTCGATCTCGGCCTGCGTCATGAACGGCTCGGTCGCCTCCCCGATCGCCGGCACGCCCAGGTAATCGCGCTCGTAGACGCTCGACAGCACGTCGTCTATCTGCTTCACGATCGACGCCGGGGTGATCCCGTGCTCGGCGTTGTACGCGGTCTGGACGGCGCGGCGGCGGTCGGTCTCCCCGATCGCCGCCCGCATGCTGCCGGTCATCACGTCGGCGTACATGATGACCCGGCCGTTGATGTTGCGCGCGGCGCGCCCCGACGTCTGGATGAGCGCGCCGGCCGACCGGAGGAAGCCTTCCTTGTCGGCGTCGAGGATGGCGACCAGCGACACCTCCGGGAGATCCAGGCCCTCACGCAGCAGGTTGATGCCCACCAGGACGTCGAACGTCCCCTTCCTCAGGTCCCGCAGGATCTCGACGCGCTCCAGCGTCTCGATGTCGGAGTGCAGGTAGCGGACGCGCACGCCCAGTTCCTGGTAGTACTGCGTCAGGTCTTCGGCCATCCGCTTCGTGAGCGTGGTGACGAGCACGCGTTCGCCGGCCCCGGCGCGCGCCCGGATCTCCGCCAGCAGGTCGTCCACCTGCCCCTTCAC
>Ga0315287_10001829_pt1 | contig 19853 bp, 12 predicted proteins | sample YL17G11_0_MG_FD_205037 | JGI IMG/M metagenome (GOLD analysis project Ga0315287, IMG submission 205037) | Sediment microbial communities from Yellowstone Lake, YNP, Wyoming, USA - YL17G11_0 | ecosystem: Environmental > Aquatic > Freshwater > Lake > Sediment | place: USA: Wyoming | collected...
GCTCCGGGGAGCGGCCTTCTCCTGGCCTACTCATGGTGGCGGCTAGGGAGAACGGGCGCGAAGGCGCCCCCAGCCCACTGTGGCGTCGTGAGCTTGGCTCCGACGTCGTGTTCGGACACGCAAAAAAACGTCGCACACGCGCGCCTTCGTAGAAGAGCGCATTAGCGTTCTCTCGTTAGAACCGAACGCGTGCGACGCTACAGGGATCCTGTCTTTCTCTGCGCCCTCTTGCGTGAGACGGCCCGTCTTCACACTGTAGCGTCGGAGCTTGTCTCCGACGTCTTGGCCGACGTCGTATCCGACGCCGTGTTTGCTACCCGAACGTCGGAGGCAAGCTCCGACGCTACAGGGATCCTGTTTTTCTCTGCGCGCTCTGCGTCCTCTGCGGTGAACGCGGTGAGAAGAAGAAGCGGGGTGGAGGTTACCCTCCACCCCGCCACAAGCGAAACTGGAACCGTGTCCCTTACTTGCCCGTAGGCGTCGTCGCCGGCTTCACCGTCTCGGTGCCCACCGGCTCCTCGCCGAGCAGTCCGCCCAGCGAGAACTCCGCCGACACCACCAGCGTGTTCCCCACCGGCGTCCCCAGCACTTCTTCCGTGTTCAGGATATACGCCGCGTCCACGTACAGGCCCGCCACGTTGATCCCCGCGCCGACGCTCAAGAAGACGTCCTGGAAGTCGTTCTTCAGGACCACGCCGCCGCGCAACGCCAACTCGTCGATGACCTTAAACTCCACGCCAACGTGCGTGTCGCCAAGGTTCGACCCGTCGAAGTCGACGTCCGCCGCCAGCACCAGCCTGTCTTCCACCAGCTTCATCGCGAGGCCGGCCTTATACAGCGAGTCGATCCGGTCCGTCGCCTTCGCTCCAGCGGTCCACGTGAGGCTGCTTCCCGCAAGGTCCATCGCGTTCACGCCAATCACGAACATGTCGCCAAGGCTCACCAGCACGCCAAGGTCAAAGCCAAACCCGCTGGCCGTGTTCCCTAGCCCGGTGTTCGCCATGTAGTACTTCACGTTCGCGCCGACCATCGCGACGTCCATCACGTTGGTCGCCAGCGATCCAACGATCGCTTGCTCTACCCAATCGATCTTCGTGGTATTCGGCGTGCCGTTCACGTCATTTCCCGTGACGCTGAAGCCAAACCGCTCCCACCCCAGACCCACTCCGAGGTTGGCAAACGTCGTGACCGCTCCAACGTACTGCAGTCCGCCGCCAATCCCGTACAGGTTCGTCGACATCCCCGCCAGCCGCGTGTCGTTCAACATCGCAAGGCCCGCGGGGTTCCAGCACGCCGCGGTCGCGTCGTTCGCGACCGCGACAAACGCTCCACCCATCGCCAGAGCGCGTGCGCCAACTCCATTCTTGAACGCGCCGAACGCTCCGGTACCATCCGCCATCGCGACCGCGGACAGGACAAGGATGAGCGCCAGACTCACAACCATCGCTCTCTTCATCGTTGCCTATACCCCCTTTGTAGGGTAGCGGGCACGGGACGCCGGGCGCTGAGCCCGGCATCCCGCCTCGCTTTTTCCTTATCGATTGATGACCACGACACCGACACCGCTCTTCGTAGTCGTCGCGTCCGAGGCCTTCACGAAGTATCTGTAGACGCCATTCGCAACGAGCACTCCGTCGCTCTTGCCGTCCCAGACGATCTTCGTTACGTTCGTCGCGTTCTTGAACCACAGCAGGTTCCCCGCGAAGTCGTAGACTTCCACCGACATCGTCGCGGCAGTTCCGCTTCCGATGTATCCGAACGTCACATCGCCAGCCGACGGAGTCGGCCCCGCGAAGAAGCTCGTGATGACGAGCGCGCTACCAACGATCGTGACGGGACCAGCGGTCGACGTATCCGTCGGATCCATCGGGTCCTTGTACGTCGCCGTGATCGTTGCCCCCACCGCCAGGTCGAGGTCGAGTCCGGGCATGGTGATGAACGTGTCGTTCGTCGCACCGGCCAGCGGCACGAGATCGTACTTAATAGTCCCGATCGTCACCGCGTCCGCCAGAGACGTCTCCCCAGTGTGGGACGGGTCCTTGACCTTCACGTACACCAGATCGGCGTCCGTGTAGCTCGTCACCTTGACACCCAAGCTGGTCGTAAACTCCGCCGTCGACTTCTGCGACGTAGGCGTGCCGCCACCACCCTTGCCGACCTTGATCGAAATCATCGAGGAGTCGGAGTGGTTCGACGGATCCTGGTACATCGCCAGGATCGTGTCGTTCGGCACCACATCGAGAGTCGGCTCGCAGGCGCCGTACCGGCTCACCAGGTCGATGCAGATGACGCTGATGAACTCGCCCGACGCCACGCCATTCTCCATCAGATCCACCGCCGCCCAGCGACCGTTTCGCGGGTTCAGCACGTAGATCTTCGGCCAACCGGCCGGTTCCTTATGCGCCATGACCGTCGCGCTCGCCGTCGTGACGTAGAGCCCGTCGAGGCTCGCCGGCGGGGCGTTGTTGAAGATGTTCGTCTTACCCAACAGCGGGTTCACAAAATGCTCATTGGGCCAGGACGTGTAGGCGCAGCCGAACGGGTTCAGTTCCTGCGGCCCGAACGGAGCGTTCTGCCCGCCGTCCCAGTACCCTCTAATGATCTCGCGGCGCAGCTGATCCTCGTCCTGATCCAGGTCCTTGACCTTGATGTACAAACCGTCCGAGGACGTGTAGCCGGTCGTGATCGCGCCACCCTGACGATCGAGGAACCACATGTTCGTCGTCTGTCCGTCGTACACCTGCGTGTCAGCGATCGACATGAGATCGAACGACACGTCGTTCGCATCGATCACTTTGCTGATCTCCGGCGGGAATGCCGTCATTTCCGTGCTTTCCGCCAGCTCGTCGCCAAGGCCGCCCACTCCGGTCGTCCCCGGCACGTACCACACGTCGTTGTACTGGGCGTAGATGTGGTCCTCGTTGAACACCTCAAGCTTCCAGTTGTCGAGCTGGAGCTGGAACCCACCCATGCCATCCGACCGTCCCACGCCGAGCGCGTCCCAGACCGGCTGCAACTCCGTCCCGCCGCCGCTGGCGAACACTCCCGCGGAGGGGCCCAGCTCGTCGAGCACGAACCACTCGCTGTCGTCCTCGCCATGCGGATCGCAGACGTTCACCACGACCTGCTCTTCGCAGCAGCTTTGGCTGTTCGCGTTCTCGTCGATGACCTGCACGTACACCGGGTCGCGACCAATCCAGAAGACCTTCTTGTTCTGGTGCGCCGCATCCGTGAACGACGTGATCGAAGTCTCGTTCTCCTCGATATACGCCGTGTCCAACGAGAAGTCGTCCTCGTCGTTCGGATCAAGGTAAAACGCCGCAAGCACGTCGCCCGAGTCCAGATTTAGGAACCCGAGATCACAGAGGATCGAGTTCAGGTCGAGCTCGAAGACGCCCGTACTCACGCCCGTCTCCCTCGCCCAGAACGTGACCGGCACCCAGCCAGCCGCGTTCGCCGTGCTGAACGTGTGGACGTTCAACGCGAGGTCCGTCGGAAGCTGGATGAATCGCTGCTCGTAGATGTTGTACCAGCGGATCGGGTCCTTCGCGGACCCAGGCGTGAACTTGGACCGGTCGACGCAGCTCCCAAGCACCCAACCGGCACCATCGTAGCCGCCAAGCCGCTTCAGATCGCAGAAGTTGGTGATGTTGACGTAGCCGGCTGATTGGACGTTCCACGACCCGGGGTTCACCATGATGAACACCGGCACGTACTCGATCTCATTGCAGTTCAAGTTCTCGTCGTGATCGGTGACCGTGATTTTCGCGGCCTCGTAAGCGTCTTGGTAGAGCTCCTTGCTCCACGCGATCGTCGAAACGAAGTCGACGATCTTCGCCATGCAGATCGCGATGTCCGGGCTATCGAGCTCGCTCGGGTCCTCGTACATCCCGATGATCGTGTCCATGTTCTCGAACCGGCCGATCATGTAGTCGTCACCAGCAAGGTAGTCGGTGTGAGGCATAGCGCCTGTACCCAACAGCCTATGGCCAGCGGTCCACGTCTCCCCAACGCCGAAGATGCCTGCCGTTCCCACGTTGCCGGCGGAGGTTTTCGCGATGTAGCCCAGATCGTCGGCGCCGGCAGTGTAATCAGCGCCGTAGAGGTAGCCGCCCCACTGGAAGTCGTCAACGAGGCTCGTGTCGACGACGTGCGTGAACTTGTCGTACACCTTTTCGGGGTCCCCGAGGCTGTAACTCTCGCGCGTACCCACCTGGAACGACCGGTGGCTCACGAACAACCCCGTGGTCGCACCCGTCTCCTCCAGGTAGTCGTGTTTCGTTATCGGGTCCCCACCCTCGTCCACTCCGTCCCACGCGTCCCAGACAATGTACGCCCCGGTCTTGGGATCCATGATCTTCAGATCCGGAGACATCTTGTCCAGCAGGTCGCAGCTCAAGTCCTGGTCCTTGTCGAGAACGACAATGAAGATCTCGGCACCTTCATCAATACTCGTCACTTTGCTCACGCCGCTCTTGTCCTTGGAAAACCACATCTCCGCGTTCGATGCCACGGCGGAAAGAGCGAAGATCGCCGTAACAAGAAGCGTTACGACGCTCAGTACTCCTAGTCTCTTCTTCAACGTCCTACCTCCTTCGTAATTCGAAGATCTCGCTTGTGTTCCTTGGTCTCGTTCATCTTGTTCGGTCATCGGAGGCACCCCCTATTTTCTTCCTTCACGCCTCCACCCCGTTTGTAGGGACACACGGTTCCACACGTTCCGCCCCACCACCTCCAGAGGGAAGCCCTACGCCCGGCTTCCGCTGCTCGGCCTCGCCGAGTCTGAGGAACAAGCGCTGCTCAGTGTAGCAGCAACGCCAAGTCGCATTCTCAATGACCAGAGGAAGTGGTTGCCCACCCCCTCTTCTTCTGAGTCGGTCGATCTTACAGCACGCCCGCAACGTCTGTCAAGCCCGAGCAGGACTGAGCCATCTCCCCATCGTGCAGCAGCCGACATCGCGGGCGTCGACGTCTCTCGCGCCGCGTGGGGTGCGCACAATCCAGGACTCACCATGCGTGAACCACCTCCCGGTCGGTGTTTCTTTGCCGAATCGACCCAGGCTACAGCGCCTCGCGCCCCCTCGACAAGTACGGTGGGCGCCCGCGACCTGCCTCCGGTCCGCCTCGATGGGGACACACGTCCGTAATGCGAACTACGGCGATCCATCATCGCAGAGGACGCAGGATTGCTGGGGTCAGATCTTGAAACCACAGCGACCTGGTGCCGTGCTCTCGTCATGGCCTGCCCATTCCGGTGGCCTCGCTCTCGTTCCTGCGATCCTAAGGGAATACGCGGGTCGTGCGCCGTGCTGCGGACTACACGGTCTCGGGTCCGCGGCGCGAGTCCTCGCCTTGACACGATCGGCAAGGAGTCGATATCGTGGCTTCGTTGCCCCGAGGGGGGGAGGAGGAACCATGATAGCGAAGGGAACGAGACGGGTACTGGTCAGCCTCTTGGTTGCAGCCGTCCTGGTGGGGCTCTCGATGGCGGGGAGCGCGGTGACGGTGGCGGTGAAGACGAACGGGGGACACGTGCTGCAAGGGTCCCTGTCCGGGCTCGCCCCGACGCTGCGCCTTGAGGATCCCACCCCTCCCGTGGGGCCCGCGGCGCAATTCGACATCCCCCTCGCGGCGATCGAGCAAATGTGGGTCAACTTTCCGCGCGTCGTCATCGAGACGGCCGACCACGTGATCGTCGGCCCCTACTCGGCGTTTGCCGGCATCGCTCAGCTGCTGAAGATCACAGATGCGGGCAACGTCACCGAGGTGCCGTTTGCCGCGGTGCAGGCGATCGCGTTCCATGGCGCCGCGTTCCACGCCCTGCCGCGCGAGTGGCTCGGCCGAGACTGGCTGAACCAACGCAGCTACGTGGTGAACAAGACGGCTGGAGCGGTCGGCGCGGTCGCCGCCGCGGCGGCGACCGAAGCGCAGGCTGTGACCGAGGTCGTGTTGACTCCGCCTGCAGAGGGGGGCGACGAGGTCATCTGGAACGGTACGGCGCCAGCCGCGCCGGCGCCGGCCGCGTCAAGCGGGGAACTGCCGTGGTGGGTGTTGCTCATCGGTGTCGCGGTCGTGGTCGCGCTGTTCCTCTTCCTCCCGGCGGGCAAGGGGGCGTGAGGACCTCTTGAGGCATAGCCTCAAGAGGCATAGCCTCGCGAGGCCTCGCCTCGAGTGGCACAACCTCAGGAGGTGGGGCCGCGGAGCTCTTGTGCTTGTCGCCCTCGTTGTCCTCCTCGCGTCGGCGACGGGAATTGAGTCAGGCGCGGCGCAGGTTCGCGTCGAGTCGAAGCATTTCGTCATCACCTACAAGGCCGGCACGTCGTTCGACTACGTCCAGCTCGTGCAGCGCGGCCTCGAGGCGGCCTACAACCTCTTCGTCGTGCGTTCGGGCTTCGCGACCTTCTCCACGGCCGCCCTGGTGATCATCCTGGACGAAGAGACGGACAGCATGGGTGCGGAGTACCTCGACGCGGACAATGCTGGGGATCCTGTTCCGGTGATCGAGATCGCGTCCGAAGCGTCGATGCAGGCTGCCGCCGACGCCGCCTCGACGGGTCTTTCCCTCGCCGAGGCGGTGCTGTCGACGACGGCGCACGAGTTCTTCCACGTCCTCCAGGACTACGCGTCGCTCAACGGGACGGGCGACATCTCGGAGGCTGCGTTCATCGAGCCACTCGCCACGGCCGTTCAAGAGGTCGCGGCGCCGAACGCCAACGACTACATCGACGCGGCCGCCGATTTCCTCCTCGCGCCGGACGCGATGTCCTTCTTCGATCGCGGCTACGACGGAGGGCTCTTCTGGGTCTTCGTCCTCGACCGCTACGGCGGCCTCGACGCCGTCCGCCGCGTCATGAAGGCGAGCGCAACCTACGACGGCAGTCGGGCCATCGACCGCGCGTTTGCCGCTGAAGGCTTCACGTTTCTCGATCTCTGGGCCAAGTTCGCCATCGCGCTCGCGACGAATACCCTCCCGGATAGAGGCGTATTCGCCAAGCTCCTGGCGTCCTGGCGCTCCGAGCTCGACCTTCCCGCCCTCCAGTTGCCCCCATCGTTGGCGGTTGCGGAGTGGACCGGAGCCCCAGCGATCATCGATCACGTCACCGAGACCTCGCCGGCCGCCGCGCTCCTCGACACCTCGGACGGCACCATCGACGCTCGGCTCCAAGGAGCCCAGCTCCGCGTCGCGTACCCGTACGGCATCGACGTCGTCTCCATCCGCCCGAGGTCGGCATCGCCCCTCGCCATCTCCGTCACTGCATCCGCGGCCACCGACTTCCGCATTGCCGTCGCAGGGCGAAGAGCCGGCGCGTGGGACCTCCTCTCTCCGTCAGGCCGCAACGTCCTCGTCCGCAACCCCCAGCGTTATGAAGAGATCCGCGTCATCCTCACCCGCGGCGAAACCGGCGACGGCTTGTACACCATCCATCTTGCGGGGGTCAGATCTTGACATCGCACTCTGCTGCCACCGGACTCCCGCCGTGGCCTGCCGTCTGCGCATTGAGTATCTCCACCTTGATGGGGTCCGATCTTGATATAGTGGCCCGCCGGCGCTAGACTCCAGTCATGGCCCGCCCTCTGCGCATCGAGTATCCCGGAGCGGTGTATCACGTCACGTCGCGCGGAAACGCCGGCCAAACGATCTTCCACGACGACGAAGATCGCGAGAGGTTCCTGTCGACGCTCGGTTTCGTCGTGTCGCGCCACGGCTGGCTCTGCCACGCCTATTGCCTGATGAGCAACCACTACCACCTCTTGCTGGAGACGCCCACAGCGACGCTGTCCGACGGGATGCGGCAGCTGAACGGGGTCTACACCCAACACTTCAACCGCCGCCACGGCCGCAAAGGGCATGTCCTCCAGGGGCGGTTCAAGTCCATCCTCGTGGATCGGGAGGCGTACCTTCTCGAACTCGTCCGCTACGTGGTGTTGAACCCCGTGCGGGCGGATGCGGTGGAGCATCCAGGGGACTGGAAGTGGTCGAGCCATCGAGCCATCGTCGGAGAGGCGTCTCCTCCGACGTTCCTGACGACGGATTGGATCCTCGCTCACTTCGGGGCGCGCCGGCTCCAGGCGCAGGAGCACTACCGGAAGTTCGTGGCGGAGGGGGTCGGACGGACGGTGTGGGAGTACCTCCGCGGGGGCGTGATCCTTGGCGACGAAGCGTTCGTAGAGTCGGTGAAGCCACGTCTTGCAGCAAGCGAGCCAGCACAAGAGATCCCCGTCGATCAGCGCATGGTCGCCCGGCCGTCGCTGCGCGACCTCTTCGAGCGAACCCAAAGCCCAGAGGAAAAGGAGGAGACGGCGTACGCCGCCTACGCCGTGCACCGCTACACCCTGATGGAGATCGGCGAACACCTCGGGTTGCACTACTCGACGGTGAGCAAGTGGGTGCGGCGCGTGCGGGAGCAGCGACAGGACTGTTAGATCAAGATCTGACCCCCTTTCGCCGCTTGCGCCTCTCTTGGCATGGGCCTACCATACTGCGTGGAGGGATGACCGAACGGCAAGGAACCGCTCTCGAAAAGCGGCAAGGCGGCAACGCCCTCGGGGTTCGAATCCCCGTCCCTCCGCCAGGGGCTGCAGCGAGCCAGAGTCCGCGAGTGGGACTCCCGAAGGTCGCGAGATGAGGTCGCTCCGCGGCATCGCCAGCGACCGGGTAGAATGAAGCCGCTGCAAAGAACGAAGCAGGAGTTCCACAACGGGACCACGCGGTGGAACTCCCTAGCAATGCAAAGAACGAAGCAGGAGTTTCACAACGGACAGATCCGGTGAAACTCCTTAGCGACCCCGAAGGGTCGCCCTGCGCCCGTAGCTCAGTGGATTAGAGCGCCGGACTGCGGCTCCGGAGGTCACAGGTTCGAGTCCTGTCGGGCGTATAGAAGATCCTTCTGCAGAGCCTTTGCTCGCGAGGCCCGACAGGATGGCCTGGGTATCACAGGCCACTCAGAGGTAACTCCACAGCGCGTGAGCACGGAGAGATTCCCCAAGCGCACGATCGAGAGATCGCGCTACCAGCTCACGTCGGTTCCAACCTTGAGCCATTGAAGTCCGCTCGCGAGCACACTCAGTCCGACGCTCACTGCGAGGTCATCCGATAGCTCCACCGTCGCATTGACAATCGTCTCCTGCCAGCCGAAGACCCCGGCAGGCTCCCCTTCGTTGTCTTCCGCGTCGAACCAGTTGAAGATGGAGAAACCCATCTCTCCCCCACAGCAGCTTTTCCCACCCACGAGAAGGGCGAAATACTCGTCGTACTCCTCCATCGCGCAGAAGTCCGGGCGAGCGTCGCCGATCTCGGGGTCAGCCCAAAGCGGGCGGTCTCCGTTTCGATCAAACGCGGACGCTTGGTCGTCGAAGATCGTCCCCGCCTTGACCGTCGCCGAACCGAATGTGTACTCAAACGTGACGCCTAGCAACGTAATCCCATCGAGAACCCAAGGGTCCGTTGTGTCGAGGAAGAAGAATGGCTTCAGGCAGGCATCCGCCAGAACGAGATCGAGGTCGAACACGGAGCAATACTTCTCGTCTACCCTGTAGACGATCTGGAAGGCGTCAAGCTTCAGCCAGGGGATCCCGAGATCAACGTCAAAGACCGCGAAGCAAGCGTAGCGGAATCCCTTCTCTCCCGTGAACGCCAGGATGGACTCGACATCGAAGCACGCGAACGGATAGTAGAGCGCAGCGTAGACGTGGCCCAGACCGGCGCCGCAGCCGTCCTCCTCTACTTGCCATCCCCAGCCGGGGACAAACATGCCGTCGCAGAGGACGCTTCCCCAGAGGAACTCCTCCCCCGGCTCGTAGTCGTATCCAGCCAAGCCCTCCGCGTCGTAGAAGTCCTTGAGGAAGTAGGGGAAGCTCCACATCCTCCCCGCATCCTGGACGAGGAATGTCGAGCGCACGTTCCAGCCCGCATCGAAGGCGAAAAGTAGCTGCCCGATCGAGCCGAGGGCTCCGAGGTTCAGCCCGCTCCCTTCGAGATACGCGTTCAACTCGCGGCCTCCATCTAGGATGAACAGCGCAAACGTCTCAACGCCTCCCAGGTCAAGCCAAGCCGCGGCCGTGAACAGATCGAAGCCCGCTGGCCCTGTCCCCGACGTCCCTGGATTGAGGTCCAGAAGCGACGCCACGGCGAAGGGGCCAACCCAGCCGTACGCGTCGAAGAACAGATCGTACAGGGAGGCATCGTCCGGCCACTGGGGCTGGTAGTAGCCAGCGAGGGGCTGCCCACCGCCCACGAGGGCGGTTCCACTGAACGTCAGCGTGCCCGCTTGGTACTCAATGTCGAGCATGGAGTAGAGCCAGCCAAAAGAGAGGCCGCCATCGAGATCGAACTGGGCTATCGTCGACCACTCTCCGGCCAGCGGGGTCGCCACAGCCAGAACAGAGGCCAAGCTCAACGCCAGCGCTACGAACAAAACGCCCTTCCCCGCCACCTCGCCCTCCTCTGCCCCCTTGAACCCAACCTCCACCTAGCCCAATCAGCCCCTCACACGTACCACGACGCTGCCTTGATGTCAAGCGTAGGCTCTTTGCAGCGGGAGAATGAGAGGCCCACGCGAGCTACTCACCCGGCATCCGCGCCCACAGTCGTGCTGGTCAGAGCATTCTGCCTTGGACTGGACGTGAAGGGATGGTCGACGGCCTGCACTGAACCGCCCCGGCTCTTCCGGAGGCTCCACGACCTGAGTCCGGCGGCTATCTGATCCAAGAGGCCAACCGATGCGGCTTTCATGTCAATCGGCGGGAGTTCGAAAGTTGTCCAGTAGGGCGTATAGAAGAGCCTTCCGAAGGGCCTTTGCTCGCGAGGCCTGACAGGACACTCGCACTCGAACGCCATCCGTAGCGCTTGTTCCCGCACGTCGGGAGAACACCTGCGTGGTCTCGCCTGCACCCATCCTCTCAAGGAGTCGTGTCTCCGGCAATCCCGGAGCGGTTCACAACCTGCTGGATCGGACTTGCGGCGCCCACCGTACGTAACTCAAGCGCCTCCTCCTCCTCCTTCCTCGACACATTCAACGCCGCGGATCGAGCACGTCCAGCGTGCCCCGGGCAGCGTGCGAGCCTCGCCCAGGTGGTTGAGGATGCCACTGTCCGGGGGGCGCCGACGCTCCTGCGCGGCACCACGCAAGCAGCGCCCAACAGGGTTCTCTGGATCGAGCTCGATACACCGAGCGTAATCGGCGAGCGCCCCCTCGAGGTCACCAATCTGCTCTCGGAGGCAGCCACGCTGTGCGTCGATGAGGGAGAGGCGAACTGGGCAGCGAGCCGATCCCCGAAAGGAAGAAGGGCGGCCGCCCTCTCGGGAGCGGGCCGCCCCTGTCTTTCTTGGCCTACGGTTCACCTGGCCACGCGCCGATGATCCCTGCCGCAGCCCACTCCATCGTCGTGAGCTCAAGCACGGACATGCGCGAGCCTGCCGGCACGCGCAGGATCCCCTTTCGGTCGAAGATCGGCCCGGAGAACGGGTCGAAGATCATGGATGGATCCGTCATCTGCCCGATCCGAGCCATCACGAAGTCGTAGACACTCATCGCCCCGAGGACTGGATCCAAGACGATCGTCCCCTTCAACTGCGCCTCAAACGCGGGGTTGATCAACATCCCCGGCTGTGTGCCCATTTCCACGGCCTTCTCGCGCAGGAGCCACCAGTAGTCGACACTCGCGAGGTTGTGCGCGGTGTAGGCGCCAGCGTACACTTTGGCGAGGAAGTCGAGATAGATCGTCTCCCAGTGAACGAGCTGCCCGGACACGCAGTACTCCGGACTGAACTGGTACATCGGGGAGTAGTGCCCGAAACTCGGCAGTCCGTGCTCGGCCGCCACCTGCACCACCGTCGGCGAGTCCTCCGTGAAGGCAAACACGTCGCACCCATCCGCGATCAGGGCTTCGGTCGCCTCTTTGGCCGCCGTGGGGTCGAACCACGCCTCAATCCAGCGGGCGCTCACGGTCGCCGTAGGATTCACCGCTCTTACTCCAAGGGCGAAGGCACTCATGTGGCGCTTCACCTCGGGAATCGGGAACGCTCCCACGTAGCCCACCTTGCCCGTCTTCGTCAGGGCGCCCGCCATCAGGCCGTTCAGGTAGTAGATCTGGTAGAAGTCGGCCATGAAGGTCATCTCGTTCGCCTCGCGCAAGAACCCGGAGGCGTGAGCAAAGATCTTGTCTGGATACCGCTTCGCCGCGGCGTTCGTCCCGTCGATGAAACCGAAGCTCGTCGTGATGACGACGTCGCAGTTCTCGTTCTGAATGAGCTTGTCGATGTAGGTCTCGACTTCGCCCTCCGGGACGCTCTCGATGTAGACGGTCTCCAGCCACGGGAAGGTCTGCTCGCAGATCAGGCGGGCGGCGTCGTGAGCGTTTGTCCATCCGTAGTCGCCGATCGGTCCGACGTAGATGAATCCGACCTTGAGCGTCGAGCCAGCGACGTATTCCTCCGCACTAGCGACGGCGACGATGCCCGCGAGAATAACCAGGGCAAGGGTCGCCGCAAGGACCAACCTCCGTATCATTCATCCCTCCTTTCGATTCCTCGTCACCGCAACCCACTTCTCTACGCTGTCATCCTCTTCTCCCACCTCCTTCCTTATCTACTCTTCCCCTCTCGTATAGGGAATCCCGAGCGCCGCCGGCGCTCCCATCCGTTTGTGCAGCGTCCCGCGCGCAACAAGAACGAGGGCGAGGATGGCGAACGCGTACGGCATCGCTCTCAGAAGTTCCGGGGCGACCCAGGGCTGCAACCGAAACGACAAGTGATAGAGGGCCGCGAACAGGAACGCCCCCACGAGACCCATGACCGGATTCCAGAAAGCGAAGATCGTGAGCGCAATGACGATCCACCCCATCCCGGCCGTCATTCCCTCCGTCCACGACGGCCGATAGGCGACGGACAAGTAGCCGCCCGCCACGCCGGCAAGCATTCCCCCGACCAGGACGCAGAGATAACGCACGCGGGGGACGTTCACGCCCAGAGAGTCGGCCGTGCCGGGGTTCTCCCCCACGGACCGGATCGTGATCCCGGCGCGTGTCCGATAGAGGATAAACCAGAGGATGGGAACGAGGAGGAGCGTCAGGTAGACGAGCAGGTTCTGCCCCTGGAACAGCACCGGTCCTAGCACCGGGATCGAGGAGAGGCCGGGGACCGTGATCTGCCCCAGCGGAACAGGAAGAGGCTTCCCTTCCCATCCACGGCCAAGCACTCCGGAAAGCCCAAGGCCCAGCATCGTCAGAGAGAGCCCCGAGACCACCTGATTCGCCTTCAGAGTGATGCTGGCGAACGCGTGAACGAGGGAGAAGGCCCCGCCAACGAGAGCGGCGGCGAGGATCCCGAGCCAGGGATTCCCCGTAGTGTACGCCGTGGCGAAGGCGGTGTACGCCCCCATGATCATCATCCCTTCGACGCCGAGGTTCAGCACCCCCGAGCGTTCCGCGTAGATCTCGCCAAGGGTTCCCAAGAGGAGCGGCGTCCCGTAGGCGAGCGTGCGGCTGAGCGTCGCGATGACCCAGGACTCCCAACCCATCACCGCCTCCTCATGGTGAAGGATACCCGGTAGCGCATGAGCACCTCACTTCCAATAAGAAAGAACAGGATGAGTCCGTTGAACACGTTGATCAGCTGGAACGGGAGGCCGAGGGAGCTCTTGATGACGTCCCCTCCGGCCATGATCACGCCAAAGAAGAGCGAGGTCACGATAACGGCCAGGGGGTTACACCGGGCGAGCCAGGCGACGATGATCGCGGTGTACCCGTATCCCATCGAGATCTGACTTGAACTCCGCAGCATCCCGTGGACACCGGCGATCTCGCCAACCCCCGCCAGCCCGGCGAGGCCCCCGGAGATGAGCATCACAAGCAGGGTGGTCTTGACCTGGTTGATCCCAGCGAAGCGCGCCGCGTGGGGGTTCTCTCCGACCACGCGGATCTCAAAGCCTTGACGGGTGCGCGTAACAAGGATGTAGGCCACCAGAGCGAGAACAAGTCCCAACACAAGGGTCAGCCAAGGGGTGCGCGTGCCGGGGATGAAGGAGAGCCGCGCCGCAACGCCGAGCTTGTCGGTGTACGCGAACCCGCGCATTTGGGTCCCTTTCCAGGGTCCGTGGATCAGCCACTCCACGAGGTACAGGGCGACGTAGTTCATCATCAGAGTGGTGATGACGTCGTTCAACCCAAGCTTCGCCTTCAGGATCGCCGGGACGAGACCCCACGCGGCCCCGGCCAGGAACCCCGCGAGGAACATCGCGGGGAGAAGGAGCGGGCCTGGGAGACCGGAGAACAAGCCGACCCCTGTGGCGGCGACCGCGCCAAGGAGGAGCTGCCCCTCCGCCCCAATGTTCCAGAACAGGGCGCGGAAGGCGATCGCCAACCCGACCCCGCAAAGGAGGAGTGGGATCGCTCGACGCACCGTCTCGGCGAGGCCGAGCGGGCTCCCCAACGCCCCGCGCACAATCAGTTCATAGGCCCGCAGGGGGGAAACCCCGTACACCTGGAAGAGGCCTGCGGCGACCACCAGGGCCGCGACGATGGCGAGAAAGGAGATGAGGAGAACCATGCCCCCCGATGGAACTGGTCGTCGTTCCACCTTGAAGGGAAGCAGCCTTTTCACGTCGTGCCCCCTTTCTGTCTCGTCCCTGCCATCAGAAGTCCGATCTCGCCAAGGTCGGCTCCCTCGGCCTCCAGAGTCCCCATCACTTCGCCTGAGAACATGACCAGGATCCGGTCCGACACCGCCAGGATCTCTTCCAAATCCTCGGACGTAAGAAGGATCGCTGCTCCCCGCTCACGCTCCTTGAGCAGGATCTGCCTCACCTGCTCTGTCGCCCCAACGTCAAGGCCGTACGTAGGATGGGCGGCGACGATCAGGCGAGGGTCTCCGGAAAGCTCCCGCGCAAGAACCAGGCGCTGGATGTTTCCGCCAGAGAGAAGCTTCGCCGGGGTCGCGTCGCTGGGGGCGGCGATCTGATAGAGGGCGATCGCGCGGCGGGCGTTCTCCATCGAAGCGCGCCGGTTCAGGAAGATGGATCGAGAGAACGGGGGGTAGCGATATCGCTTCAGGATTAAGTTCTCTCGCAGGCTCAGATTGGGGACGGTCCCCATTTGGATGCGCTCCTCCGGGACATGGGCCACGCCGGCTTCGGCGATCTGGCGTGGAGACCGATTTGTGATCTCGCTTCCGGCCAGGAGCACCTTGCCGCGCGTCGCCCGGCGCAGCCCCGTGAGAACCTCGACCAGCTCCTTCTGCCCGTTTCCCGAGACCCCGGCGATTCCGAGGATCTCCCCCACGCCGATCGAAAGGGAAACCCCGCGCAGGGCCGGAAGGCCACGGTCGCTCAGCGCGTGGAGGTCAGAAACTTCGAGGACCCGCTTCCCGGGCTCGTGGCGCGCTTTGTCCAAGCGGAAGACGACCTCTCGCCCGACCATGAGCCGAGCAAGGGAGGCCTTGTCGGTCGCGGAGGTGGGAAGGGTGTCGACAACCCTGCCTTGGCGAAGGACTGTGACCCGATCGCTCACCCGCATCACCTCGTCGAGCTTGTGTGTGATGAACACGATGGTCAGTCCCGCGTCGACGAGGTTGCGGAGCGTGGAGAAGAGCTGCTCGACCTCCTGAGGGGTAAGAACGCTCGTGGGCTCGTCCATGATCAGGATTTGCGCGTCGCGGTACAGAGCCTTCAGGATTTCAACCCGCTGCTGTTGGCCAACCGAGAGTTGCCAGACCTTCGCCTTCGGGTCCACGGCAAGGCCGTACTCCGTGGCGAGCCGCTCTATCTTCTTGCGCGTTCGCGCGAGGTTGAGGAACGGCCCGGTCCCCTCGTCGAGCCCCAGGATGATGTTCTCCTCAACCGAAAGAGTGGCCACAAGGCGGAAGTGCTGATGAACCATCCCAATCCGGTGGGCGAGAGCTGCCCGCGGAGAACTGATCCTCACCGGGCGGCCGTCGAGAACGATTTCCCCTGCATCGGGCTGGTACAGCCCGTACAGGATCCGCATGAGGGTTGTCTTCCCCGCGCCGTTCTCGCCAAGGAGGCAGTGGATCTCTCCGCGACGAATCTCCAGGTCAATCCCGTCGTTGGCCACGACACCAGGGAAGCGCTTGACGATCCCTCGGAGCGCAATGACCGCGCTTGGCGCCGTGCTCACCGTTTGCCCTCCCTAGCACTCCAGCTTCGCCCTACCCGTGTGCGTCTCTGGCATCGTAGGGTGGAACCCGTAAGCCGTCAAGCCGTCGCATTGCCTCACGAAAAGGCACTCGAAACGGAAGGCGAGGCTACGGTATCTCTCGGGAGTGCAGCGAGGAGATGCCGATGGGCTCGACAAGCTCAGCAATCCCGGTCACGTCACGTTGAGCCCGCTTCAGGTTGCGGGCGGAGTGGAGAGTGTCGCATCTCCCTCGGCGCATGGCATCAGATAAGCCGCTACGTCGTTCGTTTCCGGGAGCTGTGCTATAATCGGCGCGGCAAAAGGGGAGGGAATATGAAGCGGACGTTGCGGTGGCTAGGGATATTGGCGCTGATCGGGGCAGCGGGAGGACTCGTGGGGTGTGCGATCGGGGACTCGCCGCCGCAGGCCGCGCTCACGTGGTCTCCTTCGGACCCGATTGCCAGATCGGACGTTCAATTCACGGACGACTCCACGGACCAAGGCGGATGGTTCAGCGCTGGAGGCGTCACGGCGTGGAGCTGGGACTTCGGCGATTCGGACACGTCTTCGTCCCAGAATCCGGAGCACCAGTATGCCATGGGTGGCACCTACCGAGTGCGCCTCACGGTGACCGATGCCAGCGGCGCTACGGCGACGAAAGAAAAGACGATCACGGTGAGCCCAAGCCTCGACGGCACCTGGCGCGGGACTTGGGACACCTGCGCGAACTTCCTCGACATGACGTTGGAGCTCAACCAGTCGGCGACGGGAGGGATCGGAGGCATCATGTACATCGCCGTCCAGGCGTTCCCGCTCAACGGTGCGTCGCTTGCCGGAAGTCAAGTGACGATTAGCCTGCTGAACGGCCTGATTCTTCAAGGGACGATGAGCGCCGACCAGCGCAGCATGTCCGGCCAATGGTCGTTCCAGGGGAATACGGGATGCACTTGGTCGGTCACTCTGCGATGAGCGCCGACCAGCGCAGGATGTCCGCCCAATGGTTGTTTCGGGGGAATGCGGAGTGCACCTGGTCGGTTACTCTGCAGGGCAATTGATGGACCTCGCCAGCTGGTAGGTATCCGTGAGAAAGACGTGCGGCGCGACCTCTGTCGCGCCGCACGCTTGTCTCTTCGTGGCTCCAGACTACAGGACGGTGACGCCCTGCTCCCGGGGACCCTTATCTCCTGACACCACGACGAATTCGACCGACTTCCCCTCCTCGAACGAGCGATAGCCGTCGCCGCAGATAGAGCTGAAGTGAACAAGTCCGTCCTCGCCGGTCTCGCGTTCTGCCGTCAGAATCAAGCGCGAGCGCGCTCGCCCGGTTGAGCGCGAAGCACCCTCTTCGTGGAGCCGGGTGCGGCGCGCGCTTTCGTTAACAGAGCGCGTGAGCGTTCTCTCGTCAGAATCAAGCGCGGCGTTCTCCCCAGACGCGCGCGACGTGGTCGTCGGGCAGTCGCGGGGTGAGCAGGCTAACGACAACGAGCGAGAGGAGGCTGACCACGATCCCGGCGACGAACCCGTGCAGGCCGAACGGCGAGCCGATCGCCATCCAGACCAGGGATGCCGCCAATCCGCCGCCCATCGAGGCGAGCACGCCCCAGCGCGTGGCCCGCTTCCAATAGATCCCAAAGACGATGGGCCACAGGCACGTCGACGCGATGACGGCCCAGGAGAACCCCATCAAAACGAGGACAAGAGCGGGAGGCCTGATGGCGATGGCGACCGACACGAGGCCGACGACGACGCTCGCGAAGCGGCTGGCGCGCATGGACGTCCGCTCGTCGAGTCGCCGTCCAAGTCCGTCCTGAACGAGGTCTCGCACGATGGCGCTCGACGTGATGATGAGCACGGCCGAGAAGGTCGACATGCCTGCGGCCATGACGCCCGCGAGGAAAATGGCGCTGCCCCACGGCGACAGCACGGCGCGCGTCAAAGCGGGAATCGCTTGGTCGGGATTCGCCAGGCCGGGCACAAGAACGCGCGCGATGGCTCCGTCGAGATAGGGCAGGACGGCCATGCTGCAGCCGACGGTGGCGAGCACGGTCCCGATCCGCAGCGCGTTGACCGACTTGATCGAGTAGAAGCGCGCGACCATCTGCGGCATCCCCCAGACCCCAAAACTGGTGATGAGCGCATAGGAGACGAGGCCGGCCCATCCCCAAGCGCCCGGCGTCTCGACCAGGCCCGGACCTGCCTGCGCCAGAGCGAGGTTCGCCGCGGACAGTCCACCCACGGCCCTCAGCGCCGCAACCGTGAGGAGGATGAGACCCGCCCCCATGACCCACGCCTGGAAGAATCCGGTCCACACCACGGCGAGGTAGCCGCCGAGGGAGACGTATAGAAGGATCACGACGCCCGAGACGAGGACCCCGACGATGTAGGGCATTCCCAACAGGACCTCAAACGCGTTTCCCATCCCCTTGAGAATGCTGACGTTGTAGATGATGAGGAACAGGCCGATGACGATCGAGCCGAGCACGCGCGCCTCCGGGGCGCGGAACCGCTCGGCGAGGAATCCGGGAACGGTCATCGTCGACAAGCGCTCGGTGAACAGCCGCACGCGGCGCCCGAGGACGATCCAGATGAGCGTGCCGCCGATGAGGACGTTGGCCGCTCCGATCCATAGCGTCGCCATCCCGTAGCGGTAGGCGAAGCCGCCTCCGCCGATGATGACGACGGACGAGAAGTACGCGGCAACGTACGACAGCGCCGTCACCCAGGCGCCGATGCCGCGCCCGCCGAGATGGAACTCCTCGGCCGTTCGCGTCCGCCGCGTGGCCGCAACGCCGATGGCGACGAGAACGGTCATGTACGCCGCCAGGACGAGGATGTGGATCGCGCGAGCGCTCACTGTGGTCCTCTGTCACGGACGAAGAAGACGGCCCAGACGAGGGAGATGAGCACGCTTGCCCCGACCACGATCCACGCGGCGAACGTCTCCCACGGCGTGTTGAACGGACCCACGATCCCACCTCCAGCGCTCCCGCAGGGCGAGGCCTGAGGATAGATCGCGTCTACGCTTTCGTCAACCGAAGTTCATGGGGTGGACTTGTCGCAAACGCGCAGGGACCATGGGCCTGCGATGAGGGAGGTCACGACGTGAGCGGATCCGGACGCGATTTGACGACCGGACAGGTGTTCCGCACGTGGTGGCCGCTCGCCGCGAGCTGGGTCCTCATGGCCCTCGAAGGGCCGCTGCAAACCATCTTCGTCGCCCGCTTGGCCGACCCGAAGATCCACCTCGCCGCATTCGGCAGCCTCGTCCTTCCGATCGCGATGCTCATCGAGGCGCCGATCATCATGCTCTTGTCGGCCTCGACGGCGCTTTGCGTCGACCACGATGCCTATCGCAAGATCCGCCGGTTCATGCACGGGCTGTCCGCCGCGCTCACGGCTCTCCACGCCCTGCTGGCATTGACGCCGCTCTACCAACTCCTCGTCGTGAACGTCCTCCACGCGCCTCCGGAGATCGTGGAGCCCGCAAGGATCGGGTTCATCCTGATGATTCCGTGGACGTGGGCCATCGCCTACCGTCGGTTCAACCAGGGCGTCCTCATCCGCTTCGGACGCTCGATCACCGTCGGAATCGGTACGCTCATCCGCCTCTTGGCGAACGGAGTGGTTCTGACGCTGGGGTTCACGGTGTTCAAGGTTCCGGGGACGACGCTCGCATGCCTCGCCGTGGTGGCCGGCGTGCTCAGCGAGGCCGCCTACGCCGG
>Ga0315287_10001830_pt1 | contig 19848 bp, 25 predicted proteins | sample YL17G11_0_MG_FD_205037 | JGI IMG/M metagenome (GOLD analysis project Ga0315287, IMG submission 205037) | Sediment microbial communities from Yellowstone Lake, YNP, Wyoming, USA - YL17G11_0 | ecosystem: Environmental > Aquatic > Freshwater > Lake > Sediment | place: USA: Wyoming | collected...
CGCCGCCGCGGCTGAGCACGCTGTCGCTCGGCGAGCTGGCTCGGGCGAATATCTGCCCGGCCTGGCGCTTCATGGCCGCGACGCCGCCCTCGCCGGCGACGCGCGGCCCGGCCTGGCGCTTCATGGCCGAGACGGCGCCCTCGCCGGCGCGCACGAGCCATCCGTCCTGATCGAGCCCCGGATGACCGAGCGTCGGCACGACGATGTCCTCGCCGACCTCGAGGGAAGCGAACACCTCCGCCCCCCCGAGCGCCCGAACGCGCGGCTTCTGCGGGTTCGCCGCCAGCAGGGAATGAGGCGCGACGCCGTAGGCGCGAGCGATGGCTGACAGGCTGTCGCCAGCCTGAATGCGGTGCGTGGTCATGTGTCGAGCTCCTTCATCGTGGAAGAACCACGGCCGCGAGAAGCGCCGCGCCGGCGCCGATGGCAGCGCCTTTGCCGTACTGCGGTCGTTCGCCCTTGGGGGCCGCAACGGCAGCGACACCTGCGCCCACGGCAGCTCCAACGCCAGCGGTCAGGCCGATGGCAAACAGGAGCACGCCGCCGACGAGGGCCAGACCGGTGCCCACCACGCCCGCCACGTTCTCGGCGTCGGTCCCAGGCGGCGTCGGCACGGGGACCGCGGGGGAGACGCACGCTCTTTTCTGCGCGTCCCAGATCATCGCCGGATCGCTACACGTCGGGGCGACGGCCCACGGCGAGGACGTCGGGGGCGTGCCTGGCGCCGCGTAGGGCGACGCTGCCGCAGGCCGCATGCACGTGCCGCTCGGGCTGTCGTAGAACGGGAAGGAGGCAGAGCATGACGCTCCGTCGGGCACCGTGTCTCCGCCGGAGAAACCGAAGGGCAGGCAGAGCCCGAAGTCGGGGTAGTATGTCCAGCCGAGGGCGCTGCCGTCGGGTTGCTTGACCATGTCGCAGAAGCCCGAGGCGCTCGGCAGCATCTGGCCGGGGGCGACGCAGTACTTGCTCCCGATGTCGGGCGCGGTGCCCGCGGGACAACCTGCGGCGGCGAGCGGTGGCATCGCGTTCGGGTCGAGGCAGAACTCCCCGGTGGGGTCGAGCTTCGATCCGGCCGGGCATGCCGGCGGCTTCGCGGCGGTCATCGCTTGCGCGGTGGTCATGGTGATCCCCGGTGCGAGCTCCATGACCCCAACAAGCGACGTGAACGTGCGCGTCTGCCTCGGCGGAAGGAAGCTCACGGGCTTCATGCAGTGGCCGGTGGGAGCGACGAAGTGGCCTGGCAAGCAGACGCACTTCCCTTGCACCATGCGCGCGTTCACGTCTAGGCACGGCGGTGGCGAGTGCGTATCGGTCGGGATCACGATCGTCTCGCCGAACGAGAGCGAGGCGAAGACCACGGCGCCGCCGAGAGCGCGCGCGCGCGGCTTCGACGGGTTGGCCTCGAGCACGGCCTCCACCGGCACACGGTAGAGCGCCGCGATGGTGCTCAGGCGGTCGCCAGAGCGGACGCGGTGGGCGAGCGAGCTGGGAGATCCAACCGCGCCGCTTCGAGCAGCGGCGAACCGCGTGGGTGTGGTCGTGGGCGATGCCGTAGCTGCAGCGCCGGGCGTCGGTTCCGATCCGCCGGGACCGAGTCGAATCCCCGACTTCTTGACGCACTTGCCGCCTGTGTACGTCTCGGTTTTAGGGTTGCAGGGGTTGACGAACTTGGCGACGCAGGCCATTTGCAATTGGTTCCAGGTCGTTTTCGGATCGGGACACTCGCAGAACCCGCTGGCGTTGGGGACCAGTTTCAGGTTGAGGCACTTGCACGTCTGGTCCGTGTCGCGGAACTGTCCGGACGGGCACGCCTCGAGCAGCCCCTGAGCCGAGGAGGCCGCGACCATCACGGTCGGCAGCCACGTGCGCCGGATCTTCTTCGTGGGCTTCACGCCGCCCGCCGAGGCGCCGCAGTCGCCTCGGTAGTAGACCTGGGTGCAGGCCTTGAGCGTGTGATCGTAGACGGGATCGACGTAGTCGATCAGCCACTGCGTCGTCCCGTTGTAGGAGTACTTCGTCGTGTACTCGTACTGCGGAGGCGCCCAGTCGTAGGGCTTCTCGTGGCAGACGCCGTCGTCGGTCCTGAAGCCCTCGGCGACGCACTGCGCCTCGACAGTCTGGATGGGGAAGCATCGTCCCGAGGCGTCGCGAGCCTCTCCAGGCAGGCACGCCTTGTCGGTGGAAGGCGTGATAGGCGCTCCGAGCGATGCCGCCGTTCTCAGCAGCGCCCCCTGGCGGACCGAGGGGATCCCCGGCCTCACGCGGCCCCCTGGCTCGGCTGGAGGACGACGACGCCGCCGGCATTCGGGCCCGTCGTTGCGATGAACGAGATGATCTTGCCGAAGTCGTCCACGTCCAGGACGAGCTTGGGACCGGCGCTCTCGGACATCAGATCGCCCGGCGACGCCGGCGGTCCGCTCCACACCTTCAGCGGGGTCGACAGAGCGGCATTCATCTCCGCAGCGAGCTCCGCGCTGCCGCCCTTGTAGTCGCCTCCCATCTGAAGCGCGGAGAAGTCATCCCCGATGCTCACCCGGTAGACATCGAGCCACGTGTTGATGAAGGACGGCTCGGGAGGAGCCGGGCCAGCATCGCCGGCCGCCTTGTTGTAGACCGCGTACACGTGGTGGTTCAGGTAGGGCTCGCCGGACAGGAAGCCGACGATCATGCCATCCTTCTCGCGGACGAGCAGCGCAGCGCGCGGCCGACTGATCACGGGCTGCGACAGCGCCTGCATGGCGGCGGCCTGGGCGTCGGCCACGGACAAGAACCGGCCCGCGGAGCGGAAGGCCCAGGCGCCGAGGGCCGCCTCGTAGGCCGCGTAGCCGCCGGGGACGAGAGACGCCGCCGCGCTCGGAGCGGGGGGCGTGTCGAACCCGTCGATCAGGATGAGCTCGATGAACGACTCCGGGGCCGCGGCCACCGGGGGCGGCGCGGGCTGGACGGCCGGAGGGGGTTCCGGAGGAGGAGGCTGCGGGGGCGCGGCGCTCGCGAGCGGCTCCTCCTCGGTCTTCTTCTTGGGCCAGAGCACCCAGGCCAGCACGCCACCGAGGAGCGCGACGGCGCCCACCCCGGCTGCCTTCGCGGACTGCTCGGGGGTCATCGGCCCTTCGCCTCTGGCGACCGCGTTGCGAGGAAGATGCCGCCGCCCAGCAGGCCGACGGCCAGGACGCCGAGGCCGACGTAGAGCGCGGTCTTGGACTCGGCAGCCGGCGCCGTGAGGGCGTTGGTCGCTGGGGGAGTCGCCGGTGGAGTCGCCGGGGGAGTCACCGGAGGACGCGGCTCGGCCTTCGGCGTCGGAACGCACACGCCGGACTGGCTCATGGTGCTGCCGGGCGGGCAGGTCTGGGCGGGGGTGGAGGTCGGCACGCACACGCCCGCGGAGCTCATGGTGCTGCCGGCCGGGCAGCTCGTGGCTGGAGGCGGCGGCTGCTTCACGGGGACGCAGTCGTAGGACTTCGGGTCGCCCTTGACGTAGGGGTAAGCCCAGTCGGTGCCAGGATCGCAGAAGCAGTCCATGTTGGGGGCGATGTGCGAGCTCTGCCCGCACGCGTCGCCCGGCTTGGCGCCGGTCTGGGCGGGTGGCGGCGGCGGCCCGCCCTGCCCCATGGCGGCCTGCACGGCCGCCTGCACGGCGGCGAGCACGGCGCCAGCCGACCCATCGGCTGGCCACTGGATGGGCGGGAGCTTGAGGGTCTCGAGCTGCGGGCCGATCTGCGCGAGGTACCCCCAGGGGATCGACGACCACGGGATGTTCGCCGTGCCTGGGACCATGCCGGACCAGTCGACCTTGGTGATGTCGAAGGTGGCCGGCAGCATCGCGAGGAAGGCGCCCCAGGGGAACGTGGCGGCCTGAGCCGGTGGAAGGCCGGCGGGCATCGCGACGCCGTTCAGCCAGCCGATCGCGCTCGTCACCATCGGCACGAAGTCGGCCGGGGTGCCTGCCGTCGTGCCGTAGCTGTTGAGCCACCACTGCACGGCCGCGTTCGTCAGCGTGGGCTCGTGGCTCGTGTAGGCTCCGCCGGAGCCCGCGTTGGCCGCAGCGACGGCCGCCGCAGCGGCCTGGGCGATCGGGTCGAGGGAGATGCCGAGCGTTCCTGGGTCGCCGAGCGAGCTGGGCTCGACGCCCGCCGGATCGCGCCAGGTCGCCGGGATACGAAGGACCTCGCCCTCGGAGAGCGTCGCGAACGTGCGCGAGGGGTACGGGCTCCCGAGCGCCATCGGCATGAGCGTGCGGCCGTGGAGGTTCGCGGCGACGAGCTCGCGGTAGTCCCCGGCCGGCCGACCGAACTTCTGGGCGATCTTCGAGGGCGTGTCGCCGCTCTCGACGACGTAGCCGTACTTCTTCACTCGGTAGACGGGGCGCGGAACGAACGATGTGCTGGTCATGGTGCAGCTCCTTGGATCATCCGCATGGCGTCTCCCCCTGGGTCGGGTTCGCGCCGGGGCGACGAGTCAGTGTTCCGAATTCGCAAAGGATGGCTCCCGAGACGTGCCGGTACACGGCGTCCGGGAACGCGAGCAGGAACTGATCTTCGCGCGAGAGCACGGAGGTGTTCGTGCCTGGGGGCAGGAGCGGCCCGAGCTTCTGTCGCGTGGCCGGATCCGTCTGCTTCACCGAGGCGTAGAGGCCGAGCACGCCGGGCCCGTGGACCTCGAAGTCGAGCGTCGCGACCTGTCCGAAGCCCCACGGGTAGCGGATGTCGCGGAACGTGCCGAGCCCGCCGAGCGGCTTCCCCGGCGGATAGCCGCGGGCCGCCGGCGTCGAGCCGTCGTTGGTGATGAGGCGCGAGGAGTCCGTCCCGGTGTAGTTGAGCGAGCGTCCTGGGGTCGACACGCCGATGTTGTACGTCGCGTTCATGGTGACCCCGTGAATGAAGCGGAGGTGCCACGAGATGTTGCCGTCCTGGAAGGCCCAGAACGGGGAGGTCTGATCGATCTCCACGACGTACTGCGTCGGCGGCACGGTCTCGCTGCCTCGGTCCGCCAGCACCGTTCCGATGCCCACGGCCTGGCGCAGGCCACGCACGCGACACGACCCGTACGGGGGGACAGCGATGGCTGCGAGACGAAGGAGCTGGCGAGGCTTGCCGACCGGAGTCGGGTCCAGAAGGACCATGACGCGGCTCGACGTCGCGTCGTTGAGAGGCGAGGAGCCTACGCCATCCCGATCGGTGTCCTTGCAGGCGCTCGCCTGGTCGAGCAGGCTGCGGTCACGGTCCGTGTCGTTCGGGTCGGTGGGGCTGATGGAGCGCACCGGGGCACTCATGGCTCACCTCCCCGTGATGGCCGGCGTTTGGACCGCGTACTCGGACCGAAGGATCTCCTGCGCCTGCTTGATCGTGAGGCCGCCGTAGTTTTTGCAGCCCAGCGTGAGGCCGGCGAAGGTGATGGTGAGCACCGTCGGGACCTCGGCGACGTCGTACTGCCGCGAGAACCAGAAGGTTCCCTTCAGGGTCTGCGGGAAGAACATGACGAAATTGGAGCAACATCCGTAGCGACCCTCGCCGCCTGGGCCCGTCATCGGGCTCGACAGAGCCTCGACCGGGAGCGGGGCGCTCGAGAAGAGCCACGGGAGGCCGACGCCACCGGACACGGTGAAGCTGGCCATGATGTTGGGGTTCAGCGCGTTGTAGTACTGCTGCTGGGCCCTGAAGATGCTGCCTGGGAAAGCCTCGGGCTGCTGGACCTGGAACTCGGTCTTGTAGACCCAGAAGTCCTCGGTCACCGGAGAGTCGAACTGCGCAGAGACGGGCACATCCGGCGCGCCGCTCGTGAACTCGACCGTGAGCGAGTACACCTGGGGGAGCTGCGGGTTGCTGCGAAGCAGCGCCACCGCGAGGCGTGGGTTGACCGCGGCGATCTCGTCCAACTGCTGCATGTAATTGATCGGCACGGCACAACTCCTCGGGCGAAGCCAACGTCAGAGACCAGGAAGGACGGCGCCTGTACGAGCGCGCCGTCCGGCCTAACGAACGATCGAGAAGGGGATAAACCCTCCTCCTCCGCCACGTCCTCTGCGGATGCCGCGAGCCACTGGGGCACGCCCGAGAGGCCGTTGGGGATGCCCGCGAGCATCGCGTACTCGGTGAGCATCTGCGCCGCGGACTGCACGGCGTAGAGCTGACCGAACGAACCGCCGTACGTGCCGTACCACTGGATCGCGGCGCGGGGCGTGAGCTCGAACCCGCGCATCACGATGCCGATGCGCAGCTTGCCGCCCTTGAACTCGACGAAGTCGGCGTTGTCGACGGTCCCGCCGCCGGCCCCGGTGGTCGCCACGTTCGAGCTGAAGTTCTTGTCGTACTTGACCTCGTCGCTCTCGGTGAGCGCGTCACGGAGCGCCGCGAAGTAGAGCGAGTCGCCCGAGTCCTGCACGAAGGCCAGGTTGATGGGCATGCCGGGCACCAGCAGGATGCCGCGGGTCGGGTAACAGCCACAGAAGAGGCCCTGCTGCTGCGGGCCGCCGTAGCTGGCCGGCACGAGGGGGGTCGGCACGCCGATCACCTGGAGGGCGGTCTGCGACCCCGGCGCCGTGATGATCTGCGCGGTCGCCGGGATGAACGTCAGCTCGCGCAGGTTGATGCGCTCGATGGCGTTGACGTGGGCGACGTAGGCCGGGAGCTCCGAGAGCGAGTTCGAGAAGCCCTCCCACATCGAGTGGCTGTCGAGGTTGCCGACGTCGGCACAGAGCTCGTTGAAGAGCTCCAGGCGTCCGCCGAGCAGCATGCGGAGGCGGTACGCCTGCATGAAGGCGTGCGCCGCCTTCCATGTGCAGGAGCCCCACTCGAGCCACGCGTGGTTGCCGTTGGTGCCGTTGAGCGCCTGGAGAACGGGCGTCGCGCCGGGCTGGGTAATGAGCGAGATGCCGTCGAACGCAGGGACGTCGTCGCCCTTGGCAGGCGCCGCGATGGCTGCGCCGGCCGCCGTGAAGCCGAGGGGCTCGACCGCGATGTAGATCGCGATGCAGCGGACGAGGAACGGCATGTCGACCGCGTTGGTCAGCGTGGTGTTCGTGCTGATCCCCACGGCGCGCCCGGTCGAGTCGCCCGCGAAGAGGTTGATGACCGGTCCGAAGAAAGCCTCGAACTGCAGCAGGGTCAGGGGGAGGTCGAACTCCTTCATGCTGAAGGTCGTGCGGTACGTCTTGACGAGGTCGGCCTGGAGTGCTGCGTCGACGTCGTCACTGGTGAGCTGGGTTGCGGCGAGAGCCATGAGAAAATCCTCGATTCTTGGGTGGTGGACAGAGGTGCTACGTGCTGAGAGGCTCTCGCCTCACAGAGAGGTGATGTGCAGCGCTCAGTTCATGTGCGAGCGGAGGCTGCTCTTGTGGCTGGCGTACCCGGTGGAGCTGCCAGCGCTGTCGAGACTGGCGGTGCCAGCAAGGCCCGCCTGAGCGGCGGCCTTGCGCATCACTCCGCGCGCGCGCCCCGCCGCGTTCTGCGGGCCGCGGTTGAACGCCGCCGGGCTGCCGAGCTCGTCGTTCGGGTGGGTGACGCCGGGCACGCCAGGCTGGAAGACCTCGGGGCCAGGCATCGGCTCCGCGGCCTGCCGGTCGGACGGCATCTGCATCGGCCCATCGCCGGTCACGTCGATGGCTGCGCCGCGCGGCCAGACAGCCTTCACGTTCAGGCCGTCGTGGACGTCCTGGTCGCGTCGGAGGCCCGCCCCGCAGCCGGGGCAGTCTCCCTGAGCTCCGACCCCGATGGGGGCCGTGCGAACGGCAGCCGTGGCGACGGGCTCACCGAGCGTGGCGACGGGCTCCCCGAGGAACTGACTGGGGTACTGCCCAGGCCGTGCGGGCATCGGCTGCCGACCCTGGGGCGCCGCGTACATGATCTGCGGCCGGCGGGCCTCGAGCATCGGGGTGCCGACGCCGACGCCAGCCACGACCCTCGGGGCCATCCGGCGTGTCGCGGTCGGAACGCCCTTGACGACGCCCGCCGCGGGGGGAGCCGCGGGAGGAGCTGCCGCGGGGGCCGCTGCTGCCTTGGGGTAGAGGTAGGAGTCGGGCAGCGTGTCAGCGGTGCCGCCCTGACCAGGCAGGTTCTTGGGCGCCTTGTCCTCGGCCTCGATGATCTTGGCCTGGGCGTCCTGCAGCGCGTCCTGGTGGAACGGGTAGATGCGGTTGCCAGCGTTCTTCTCCGTGCCCTTGGTGACCGAGAAGATCTTCGGCATCAGCATCTCGATGACGACCTGCGACACGAGGCGAACGCCCGAGCCAATGGCCGCTCCCGCGAGGAAGTAGGCCGTCTTCGGCATGCTGTTCTGGGCCGCGTACGATCCCAGGAAGAAGGCCGCGATGACGGCGGTCTGGGCCGCGATGCGCACGCCGTCGGGGCGCAGCATGATGCGGACCTGCGCGTCGTGAGCGTAGTACGGGTACGGCGCATCACCGGCGCGCGTCGCGACGAGCTTGTCGACCGCGTCCGTGACCACGAAGCCGAGCACCGCGCCGCCGCCGAGGATCGCGACGTTGCCCCAGTTTCCGACCGGGTTCGCGATGCGCTTCATGATGTGCGTGATGGAGAGCGTGCGGCCGGTCTTCCGGTTCCGGTAGTTCGCCTTGGTCGACTCGCGGACCATGCCCTGGTGAGCGCGGATCGCCGTCTTGGCCATCGCCTTGCCGCGAACCGTGATCGCCGAAGAGCGCGTGACCGTCTTCTTCCGGCCCTTGCCCTTCTTCTTGCTCGAGCCCTTCTTGCTCGCGCCCTTCGCCTTCACCCCGACCGCCGGCTTCTTCTTCGACTTCGGCTTCTTCTTCGACTTCGGCTTGGACTTCGGCTTCGACGCAGCCGCAGCCGCGACGGCCGGAGCGGCAGCCCTCGGCTTCGACGCCGGCTTCGACTTCGGCTTGGACTTCGGCTTCGACTTCGGCTTGGACTTCGGCTTCGACGCAGCCGCCGCCGCCGCCGCAGCCGCAGCCGCCTCGGCGTGCATGCGTGCCTGGTGGATCGCAGCTCCAGCGGAGGCCGCCTCGGCGCGCTTCGACTTCGGCTTGGACTTCGGCTTCGCCTTCGACTTCGGCTTGGCGGCCGCCTTCGGCTTCGACTTCGGCTTGGCGGCGGACTTCGCCTTGGCCTTGGCCTTGGGCTTCGACTTCTTCGCCGACTTGGGCTTGCTGATCCGCGCGCTCTCACCAAGGAGCACCCGACGGGCCTCTGGGTCCATGCCCTTGGTCTGCTCGGCGAGACTACGCAGCGCCGCTGCCTTGTTCTTCTCTTGAGTCGTCATGGTTTGGAAATCTCCGGTAGATGCGAACTGGGCGATGGGGAGGAGGCTTTGGCGCGACCGCCAACGCCGGTAACGCTTCTGTGCGACCTTGATGCTCGGCCTCGACACGCCCGACTTCGGCGCAGCGCTTCGCACGCGCGCCATCGGCACGAGTGACTGACCTTCGGTGTGACAGCGCGCCCGCCGAGCGGAGGGGGCGCAGCGGGTAACGGGTGAACGATCCCGCGCTCGTCGATGATGCAGCCGTCCGGGTGGACGACACGCCACGCAGCCGTGTTGGCTGAGCGGAACAGGACGACGGGCGGGTCGTACGGATGCTCGTACGGTCCTGCCAGGTCTCCCTCGCGGCGATATCGAATCCCATCGATCTTGGCGACACGCTGCCAAGCCCCACTGGGAAGATCAACGCGGAATTTCTCGATGGAAACGCCGTCTCCGTACCACTTCCGAACAGCCTGTGCTGCCTCAGTGGTGAGACGTGTAGCGTCGCGTACCTCCCCAAGGTTTCTCAGGAAATACAGGTCGCACTTACGGAGGATCGTGCCGGTCACGTCGTGGACGACCAGGAAATCGTCAGGGAGGACCGTTTCGCGTCCCGTTCCGTGCTCGAGGAACGACGCTTCGTCGCCGCGGATCACGATCGACGTCGATGCCACCTCGCGCGCGCCGCGCTCGTGCCGTGCGCTCTCGACGAGGTTCGCCGAACGCTTCTTGGCGACCGGATTCGCGCGCCGGCCATGCCGGAGCCACAGCGCGTCAGCCGTGCGAGGCTGCGCGGAGTCGAGCCTTCCCTGTCGGGCGCAGCTCGGGCACGTGAAGACGCGGTATTTCGGATCGCCTCTTTCAGCGATGGTCCAGCCCGAGGTGGGGTCGGAAGGTCCATACGACGCGCCAAATCGCTGAGCACAGGCACTGCACCACTTTTTGTCGCAGCCTCGGCAGGAGAACAACTCCCCACGCGAATGCCTGCTGCTGGCAGCTCTCTCGCACTCCGGGTTTCCGCGGCGCTCGAAGTCGAGGAGCGAGCGGGCCCTCATCGCCGCGCACCCGCCGCGTGACCGAGGAGGACGGCGCCCAGGACCACGCCGCCGGCGAGGGCGACGGCGAGGACCGTCTTCACGACGGAGCGCGCCGATGAGCTGCCGCCGTCGCTCGGCTCTGGTGAGTTCGCCGCCTTGTAGTCGATGGCGTAGTTGTACGCTCGCACGACCTTGCTGATGTACGGGTACTCGCCGGTCGAGGGGATCTTGTACTCGCGGTAGCCCCAGGGAGCGGACGAGCTGGGGTGCGGCCCGTTGCCTGGAGATCCCGCGTTGAACATGCTCGCGAGCTTCGGCGGATCGTAGCCGACCTGCCCGGCGCTCTTCGTGAGCGCGTCGACGCCGAGGCGCACGTTGTTCTCCGGCACGAACACTTCCGCGTCGCTGAGCCCTTGCTTGAGCGACGGGTGGGTGATCTGCATGAGCCCGATGCCGTGGTCGCTCGGAGGCCCCTCGGCATTCTCGTTGCCACCGCTCTCGCCGTTGATGATGGCCAACGTGATCGCGGCCGGCAGCCCCGTGCGCATCTCGTTGTCGAGCGCGAGCGGAAACCACCGCGCGACCTTCTCATCGAACCGCTTGGCCTCGGCGGCGCCGAGCCGATGCACCGACCAGGTCCCGTCGGGGTCCTGCTGCTCGAGGTAGCCCCCGTCGATGATTCGGTAGTCGATGGCCATGAGCGCAGGGTATCTTGCTTCGCATGGCAAAACGAGAGTTTGGTCCGTGGACCTGGATCGCCGGTGGTGTCGCGCTGCTCGCTGGAGGCGCGCTGCTCTGGAACAGGACGCGAGAGACCAGTCGAGCGCCTGGAGCTCCGGAACCGCCGCCGGGAACGCCGACCGAGAACCCATCCTGCAACGAGGGGTACACGTACGACGAGGCCACGCGCCGGTGTGTGCGAGCTGGCGGCACTCCCGAGATGCCGTCCTTCCTGCCCGAGCTCGCGGCGATGAAGGGGGCGATGTTGCCGCCGCACGGGAAGATCTTGCTGCTCGGCGGCGAGCTGGCCGTCGGGCTGGCCCAGGCGCTCGCGAAGGAGCTCGCGACCATCGAGCAGATGAACGGGTACCCGGTGACGCCCTCGGCGATGAGCGTCTGGGACGGCGCCCCGGTGCTCTACGACTTCGAGCTCCTTTCCGCGTCTCTCGGCGTCAACGGGGTGCCGAAGGCGCCGGCCTGCGAGGCGTGCCCACCCGACCTCGTGATCATCTTCTCCGGCGAGAGGAACATGCACTGGGGCCCCGTCGACGAGGGCACGCGCAAGGCCATCACGCACATCGCCGACACGTTCGCTGTCGAGGCGCGCGACCACTACCCGAACATGCTCTGGGTCGCCCCGCCGTCGAATCCGGAGTTCGATGAGCCGGCGAACCAGAGCCTGTTGAAGGGGATGGTCTTCTCGGCCGCGCAGCTCGCGAGGCCGGGCCGCTCGGCGTTCCTCAACCCGAAGAAATTCGAGGCGCCGTACCCGGCCGTCGGCGGGATCCTCGGCCCCGATCCCATGATGGTCGACCATGCCAGGCCGAACGAGGCCGGCTACGCGGCCATCGCGAAGCAGGTCGCCGAGATCATCACCAAGTGGTACGGCTCGCACCCAGGCCAGGCCTCCGCATGAACCCACGCGTGGTGGGTGCGCTCGCGGCGCTGGGCGTCCTGGTCGTCGGCGGCATCGGCTTCGCGTACAGTCGACGCATGATCTCCTCCCCCTTCGCCCCGCCCCCGCTCGTGTCCGGAGAGAGCGTCCTGCTCCTTGGCGACAGCCTCGGCGTCGGGATGTCGCAGCACCTCGCGAACGCCCTCGCCCCTGCAGGCGTGCACCTCGACGCCGAGGCGCACGTCGGCTGGAACGCCAAGCAGGTGAGGAAGGCCTACGAGGCCGACGCGTCGATGGTGGGCGACGCGGTGGTCATCTCGCTCGGCTCGAACGACGCTGCGATGATGGACCCCTCGGTCGAGGCCGAGGACGTGGCCGCGCTCGTGGCGACCGCTCGAGCTCGCGGGGCGAAGCGTGTCGTCTGGGTCGTCGCGCCGAACTTCGCGCGCTCGCCCCCGCCGCCTCCCGCGACGTCGGCGAAGCAGATGGCCTTCCGCGCGCTCATGGAGGCCCAGACCGTCGAGGTGATGGAGCCCAGCGATGAGGTCGTCGCGATGATCGGCGGCGACGGAATCCACCTGCCGCCGAACGGATATGCGGCCTTCGGGCAGCAGGTCGCTGCCTGGTTGCTGAGCTAGAGCTTCGCAGCCCGGCGCCTGATTTCTTCGGCGCGTTCATGCGAGGCTTCGACGTCCTTGGAGTCTTGCGTGGAGAAGCTGCGGTCGGCCTTGTCGAAATCCCCAGGCCGCGCGCCCGTGCTGGTCACGCCCGCAGGACGCTGGGCTGCGCGCAGGAACGGCGCGTCCATCACGTCGTAGCCGTACTCGTCCTTCGTCACGGTCGGCCGGCACGCGGGGCAAGCGACGGCGGGGACGCGCGCCTGGCGCATCGGCCTCCGGACGCACGTCCTCGTCGTCTGGGACCGCTTCCCGCCGTAGACGTAAACGTGGGTCCAGCCCTCGGGCAGGTGCAGCAGCACGACGTGCTTGGACTTCTTCTCCTCGCGCCAGGAGCAGGGCGCGCCGCAGCCGGCGCACTTGTCGTCGTGCAGCACCGCGAGCTCGTCCTCGCTCTGGACGCGCCTCGGGAAGGGCGTGGGCGCGCCCATCACGTCGGCTTGGGGCTGCCGGACAGCATCACCGCCGTCACGACCCCAGCGAGGAGGGCGCCTCCAGCGGCGCCGATGGCGCCGCCCTTGAGCGCAGCGTCGCCTTTGACGGCTCCGGCGATGGCCCCCAGGATGGCCCCAGCCACGCCTCCCTCGACGGTCCTTATGACGATCGCCATCGTCTTGAGGCGAGTGACCGCGCTGGCCAGGTTCGTGGTGGCGGTCGGGTCGGTTCCGAGGACGCCAGGCTCGAGGTACAGGGCAGGGAGGGCGATGTCCTCGCCAGCACCCAGGCTCGCGAAGACCACCGCGCCGCTCGGGAGCTGCAGGCGAGGCTTGTGCGGGTTCGCGGCGACGATGTCCTGCACATGGACCCCGTGCAGCGCTGCGATGCCGCTCAGGCGCTCGTCAGCGCTGACGCGATGGAACGTGATCTGGTTCATGCGCCGAGAGCACCAGAGGTTGGCCACCCCGTCAAGCCAGGTCGCTGGATCACACCGAGACGTCGTACGCGCGGAGCGTGGCGCGCACCTCGTCGAGGACCGCATCGTCACCGCTGAGGGCCGCGTGCTCGATGGCCTCGTGCGCGTACTCGATGGCGTCGCCGAGCAGACGGTCCACGTCCGGGTGGCCGGACGCGACCTTGTGGGAGGCAGCGCACGCGCGCCCGCACCAGGTGTAGGCGGTCTCCACCTGGATGTCGTGCAGCGACTTCTGGGACAGCTCGCCGCTGGCCTTCTCGACCGCGGCCTTCATGCGCGGCGTCATGCCATGCGTCGCTGCGGTGCCACGTGCTGCGCGACAGGTGGCGGGAGGTGGTGAACGCCCGTCCCCGGCTCGTCGTCCCCCTCTTCAGGGTCCTCGCCCTTGAGGGCCCGGAGGCGCTTGCCCATGCGCCTCTCGTGGTACTCGAGCGCCTCGCTGGCGATGTCGATGGCCTCGGCGAGCGACTGCGTCGCCGGAGGATGAGATGGCGTGCCCTCTTCGCTGTAGTCGGTCATTTTCTTTTCTCCACCAGGCGGTCGGCGATCGTTGCGAGATCGTCGGTTGTCTTGTGAACCTTCTCGCCCATTTGCAAGAGCATATCACGCCCCGCATTGGCATCCGCAAGGCGAGCCGTCTTCTCGGCGTCCACCTGTCCGCGAAGGGCCTTGTTCTCGTTCCAGAGCGTGTAGCTGATGTAGAGCAGGAACCCGGCGATGATGCCCATTGGCCCCTGGGAGACCAGGAGATCGCCCCACGGCGACCCGGTCACCGTCGCCACCGTCGCCACCCGGCCATCCCCGTGATCCAGCTCATGGTCACTTTCTGAAACGCGAGAGCAGCCGGTCGGCCAGCGACAAGAGGAGCCCCTTCGCCGGTTCGCGCACCTGCCGCACCTGGATCTCGGGCATGGCAGGCACCACGGGGCCCTGCTCGGGCCGCGGTCCGACCTCGATGGGCGTACAGATCGTCTCGATCTGCGCATCGCGCTCCGTGACGCTCATCTTGGCGGCGACGGCGCGCAGCTCGATGACGAACCGGGTGGCCGACGCGGGCGCGAGCTCGAGCCGCAGCGAGTAGGGGGCGTCCAGCGCGCGCAGGAACAGGTACTGCGTGTCCGTGGCCCCGATGTGCGCCAGGTCGATGCTGGCCACCTGTCCGAGGTCGACCTCCGTGCCGTCGCCTTCGACCGCAGCGGCCGGCGTCAGGAACGCCTCCTTCTGCACGCGGCTCGACACCGCGTCGACCATCTCCTGCGCCGTGGTGGCGGTCAGCCAGAAGCGCACGCCGCCCTTCTCGACGCCGAGGCTCTGCGGATCGGGCACGTCGCCGGGCTTCCGGTCGGGGGAGCCGAAGCGCTCGTAGGTGGCATCGGCGCCGACGAGGCGGACGGCGATGCGTCCCTTCCCCTCGTGTTCGACGGAGACGACGCGCACGTCGCTGATGGAGAGGAGCTCGGAGCCGATCAGCATCCACTTCGGAGCCATCGGGAGGCCGTCCCGCATCTTCGGGGGAGGGGTCTTGTAGTAGTGTTCGCGCATCTCGTGAAGCTAACACGCTCGGCGCGTCTGCGTAACTCTCGATCAAGTGCGGGGCCCGCCACTCAAGCCGCGGGAGGGGGGGGCCATCCCTCGGGAGAGCCGGACGGGCCCCGCCTCACCATCCTATCTCACGGGGTCGAGAAGCGGTAGCGCCGCGCCGGGCCGTCGCAGTGGAGAATGCCCAGCGAGAGAAAATCCTGGCCGAGCAGGGCGATGAACTGCGGCGCCAGGTCCTGCTTGCCCAGGAGGACCGCGTCCGAGAAGGCGACGCCGCCGATGGTGAGCTCGACGCGGTACTTCTTCATCTCGCACGAGCCGCAGACGCCCTTCGCCAGGTGTGAGCCGACGACGTCAGCTCCGAGGCCCGCTGCGATGCCGGCGTCGACGACGCTCAGGCGTGCGCCGCTGTCCATGATCGCCAGGCCGCGCTCCACGCGCCCCCCGCCCCCCGCACGGACCTCGAGGAGGACGGTCGGGCCCCAGGGGCCGATCTCGCCTTCGAGGATCACTTGCGCTTCTTGGCGGCCGGAGCTGCCGACGACGCCGCGGTGGGGGCCGAGGAGCTGGCGCTCGCGCTGGGCGGAGGAGGCGGCAAGATGGGCACCGTCACGAGGGGAGCGGCCGAGCTGGAGCCCGAAGCGCTGGGGACGACCAGGGGGGCGTACTGGCGCATGGCTGCCCGCTGGTGTGCCTGGAGGAACGGCTCGATGAGCGGCACCAGGGCCTCCTCGACCGAGCAGGCCAGGGCGATGGCCGGGGTGGCGAGAGTCGCGTGTTCGAGCACGCAGAGGTAGTCGATGACCCGCTTCTCCTCGCGTCGCTGGGCGGCAGAGCAGCCCTCGGTGACGATCAGGAGCGGGATGCCGGCCGTCAGCGAAAGGACGGCGACGTGAACGATGATGGGGGTGCGCGACAGCGACATGGCGCTCACCGTATCATGCGGGCCCGAGCTGGCTAAACCGAAGAGCAACCACCCAGGTGACAGCGGCTGAACAGCCAGGGGGAAGACGCTGAAACCCCAAGCCCGACACCGTTGCCCCGAGAATGCCTGTCGCGTCTCTTCTTCGTCGTGCTCTCCGGTTTAGCCAGCTCGGGCCCCTTCACGTGGCCTCGGGATCGGGCTCGGCCGCCACCTCGCGCGCCAGGGCGCGCAGGTTGATCTTCCACTCCCGTGCCTCGGCCTTCGATGTCGGGAGAGCTTCGATGAGCGCCTGCAGCTCGGCCTGCAGGCGCGGCGCGAAGGTGGGGGTCCAGAGCGAGAGCAGGTGAACCGCTCGATGCAGGTCCTCCAGCTCGGGCGGCAGGCGAGGCGGTAGCTTCTCGCTCATGGTCGCCCGTACACCGCGCCGGCGTAGGCCGTCAGGTAGCCTGGGCTTCGCCCCCGTTTCTGGGACCGCCGGCTCGGGATCTCGTCGGGCCGCAAGATCTCGATGCCGCGCAGCTCGACGTCGATGATCGTACCCCCAGGCCCCTCCAGCTCGAAGTGCATCCAGTCGCCTGGGTTCATCCACGTGAACGGCAGGTTGGGCATGCTCGTGGGGACGAGGCCGTGCGCGCGCCGGCTGTAGGTCTCCTGGAAGAGCAGTTCAAGCGGCACGGGGCCCGCCGTGAACATCATGAGGCCGTGCGGGCCGCCGTGGCCGATCTCGGCCGCCACCTGGCCCTCCGCGGCCATGTGGAGGCGCAGCATGCAGGCTTGGCGCACGAAGTCCCACCGCACCGTGCTCGATCCGGCGGCGTGGGTCTGCGTGATCGTCTGCAGCTCCACACGCTCGGCCCGCAGGAAGGGCCGCTGCGACCGCTGGTGCCGGCGCACCATGGCGGTCTCCTTGTCGCGCTCCAGGCGCCGCTCTCGGCGCTCGTTCCGGCGCTGCCGCCGGAGGCGCGTCGTGCGGGGGTTCATGCGTTCGCCTCGGCGGTGGCGATCCAGCGAGATTCGTCGTCTTCGGCGAGCCGCAGGGCCTCCAACCGAGCCATGACGCTCGCGTTGCGCATCGCGTGCTCGATCTCTTCCTTCGACATGGTCCTGCCCTTCGCGCTCTTGCGCCAAGCGGCGAACGCCACGGCCTGGAGGCGCCCGTACAGCTCGTGCTCTTTGGAGCACATCTCGTCGTACGGGTACGGGTGAGCATTCACCCTGCACTCGTGCTGCCGAGCCGCGACGCACGAGCCGCAGATCGCCCTCACGCAGCCGAAGCACGCGCTACCGCTCGAGAACATCGCCTTGCACCCCAGGCACCTCCAGCGCAGTTCCAGCAGAGGGGCGCCGTCCTCCTCGCTGCTGAACATCTGTGATCGCAGCGGGCGGATGTACGCGTCGAGGAAGCGGTCGATCCGCTCCCTCGGCTCGGCCATGGCCGACACGGCCAGCGCTCGCGACGGCGGCGGCTCGGCGGCCACAGGCCCGAACTCGGCCACGAGCTCGTCCAGCAGGTTCTCCTCGAATCTGCGATCCCACTGCAGCCCGTAGAGAGTCCCGTGGAGAGCGTACGACGCCAGGTAGAACTCCCGGTTCTGCTCCCGAGCCTCCACCGCCCGCCCTCTTCGCAGCTCATGCTGACACACGAGGCACGCCGAGGCGCGGCCCAGCTTCAGGGCATGTGTCAGCGCCTCCGTGGTCCTGAGCGCCTTGCGCTCGTGGCAGGCCAGGCACTGGCACAGCCACACCACCGACGCTCCGCGCCTGCCAGCGACGGACTCCACGAGGAGATCTCCCACCACGACGCCGTGGAGATCTGTCCGGAAGGACAGCGCGCCCCACGGGCCCACCTGGAGCGGCGCAAACTCCCCCGTCATCGGGGCCTCCTGCCCCTGGAGCGGAGCGGTTCAAGATCGTGGCAGCGGTTCATGTACTCGGCGACGGCGGCGTCACGCTCGGCCTGGGAGAGGCCGCCGAAGATGTCCCTCTCGTTGCGCTCCTGCGGCGGCCACTTCCCTACCGTCCACAGCGCCGCCTCGTACCCGGCGTTCCATGCCTCCTCCGGAGCCATGCGACCGACCTCGTCGAGCTGGGCTGGCCTGTACTCCATGGCGACACGAGCATCGCGATCGAGCGCCTCCAGCGTGCGACCCACCCGGTCGAAGTTCTGCTCTGCGGCCTTCACCCGCGCGAACGCCGCGGCGAGCTCGTCCAGGGCCGAGTCTGCGGCCTTCACCTGCGCGAACGCCGCTGCGACCTCGTCCAGGGCCGAACGGGCGATCTCGTGGCCAGCGCGCCCGTCCGCCGGGGGAGCGTCACGGTCTCCCGCGATGGTGCGGAGCGCCGTCACGGCCTGGCGCGCGATCCACTCGTTCGAGGGAGCTCCTCTCGTGCGAGTCGTCATGGCCGCCCCTGCGAGGCGCGGAGGCGGCGGGCAGCGAGCCATGCGCGAGCGCTCGCCGCCGTCACGTCTCCGTCCGCGTCCCGCTTGAGCCCGTCGCCCGAGAGGGAGATGTGTTGCACCTGCCGCGTGCTCGTCCCGGCCAGCGCCGCGAGCCACGAGGCCGGCACGGACTGGCCATCCCGGCCATTCTCCACGCGCTCACGCGCCAGCGCCGCGCAGGTCACGAGCGCGAGCTGGCCGATCGTGTCGGTGTCGAGGTCGTCCACGTCCACGCGCCCATCGAGCGCCTCGTCGATCACCGTGGTGGACGTGAGACCGCCCACTGGCTGCCCGAGGACCTCCAGCAGCGAGATCATGTAGTCGTGGACCGGCGCGTCGAGGCGCGCGCCACCGACCGCGTAGGCGGCCAGGTCGCGCACGGAGAGCCCGATCTGGGTGTAGCTGCTCACGCCGCTGTCGAGCACGCGGAGCTCCACCCTGGGGGAGAGGGTGAGCGCGAGGCGATGGGCGTGGTGGATCGCGTCGTCCTCGACCGCCTTGGCGAGCGCGTCGGGGTCGATCTGGGCGAGGCGGGGCTTGCTGGTGGGGGGTGCCATGGTCACGCCTCCTCCGCGAGCAGGCGGTTCGCCTCGGCCTCGCTGATGCGCCGCCAGCGGTCGCGGACGCCGAGGACGCCATTCCAGGGCGCGTAGTCGGGGGCGTTCGCGCTCGCGCTCCACTGCGCCACGGCGTAGGAGTAGCCCTCGCGCGGCACCGACCGGTCGAGCCGGCGGCGCACGAGGCCGGCCTCCCCGGCCGGCGAGTACTCGGTGTGGATGGTCTGCCCCTGCTCGCGCGGGGGCGTGCTCCAGGCGCTCACGCGGGCCTGGGTCGTGGTATACGTGGTCATGATCGTGGTCCTCCTCTCACGTTCCGTGGCCCCGGGGATTGCCGTCCCGCGGGGTCGTTGTTTCCGCTGCATGGCTCGCGTGCCAGCATCGCCTCTTCGGAGTCGATGACGGTGCAGAATTGCATGGGCCCCTGGCTGCGACGGATCATGCGCGCCTTCGGGACCTGCTCGCCGCGCGCTGCGAACCATCGTCGCGCGCAGCAGCTTTGGCACGCGCACTCCTTCACGGCACCCCCCGGATCGGAACCGTCAGCTCCGCGACCATCCTCGCGTCGTGCTCCGCCTCGCTAGCAGGCGTCGAGCAGGGATCTGTCAGGTGCCACGCGCCGCTGCGATCTCGCCAGTGAAGGACCGGGTGGACGAACTCGCCGTCGTACTTCCTGGCGGAGATGCGGCAGGGGATCCCCGCCGCCGTCAGGAGGGCCCCGAGCAGCACGCACAGTTCGTCGCCGTCGAGAGATGTACGCCGAAGAAGATCGCTCGCGCCCGAGGACGTCTCCGTCCAGGTGTCGATCGCCGTTCGCTGCTCGACCAAGGGATCTGGAACCCACGTGCAATGGTCCCGTCGTACGATCTGGGCGAGGGCCTCGACGACCATCCGCTCGGTGCTGCCGTCGCTGCCGCCCCCAACATCGG
>Ga0315287_10001833_pt1 | contig 19821 bp, 15 predicted proteins | sample YL17G11_0_MG_FD_205037 | JGI IMG/M metagenome (GOLD analysis project Ga0315287, IMG submission 205037) | Sediment microbial communities from Yellowstone Lake, YNP, Wyoming, USA - YL17G11_0 | ecosystem: Environmental > Aquatic > Freshwater > Lake > Sediment | place: USA: Wyoming | collected...
GTCCGCGGCACATCCTTTCTTGAAAGCTCAGCGAATCTGTGTTGGAACGCGCTGCATGGGACCTTGCGTGACGGAGCGATTGGAAAAAGTCCTTGCCTGAACGCCCCATCTGCATTCGGCCAGACAGTAACTTTCCCCAAAATGATTTTTGCAGAACGCGGCGTGCATAGTGGTGACGCACGCGTCCACGGGCTTCTCCCTCAATCGTGCGCACCCAGGGATTAGCCAGGATTAGGCCTCGCACCCGTTGATCCTTCCAAGCATACATACTGATGGCCGATGCGGCATCGCACAGGCCAAATAGAACAATGCCTGTCAACTCGTCCAAGCAATTCATTGTTGCGTCAATGGCAGCGCGAATATCGTCGTCGACAGATTCGAAGCTTCGAGAAGCCCCGTCGCTGTCGCCCATGCCACGATAGTCGAATCGCAGCACAGCGAACCCTTCGGCTGCGAGTTGTCGAGCCATGACGACGAACTGCCTGTGACTGCCGACGCGATACTGTGGACCGCCAACGACAATCACTACGCCGATCGGCTGCTGCCTGACTCTGGGGCGGTGCAGGATTCCAAGCAACCGATCTCCGCCGCAAGAGAAGTTTATCGCCTGTTCGATCGGATCAACGGTTTCCGGGTTCAAGGAACGTTGCTCCAACCCACATCAGTCACTGCGAGCGGCACGGGGCCGGATAATGCGATTGACGTGAATGCCGCTACGGTGGACTTGATGACTTCGGGAACGATGACGATCTCGGTCGAGCTCCAGAATGGCTCGCCGACGCAACGTGTTGATTTCACCGTCCGACCGACGGCGCGGCTCCTGTCTATGAGCCCTTGTGACGGGCCAGGCAACTCGACATCCAGCTCTCGCACAACCTCGAGCCAAAGAATCTCGCCGAGCTGCGCGGGCAGACTATCTGGGGGCTTCGCTGAGTCTATGCCAGCAGTCAGTTTGCCGGTAAGTGGATACCCTGCCACCTCAATTGTCGCCCTGGACTTGAGCTGGCCCCGGAGTTCTGCAAGCGTTTCCTTGCGGTCCTGCGACATGAGCATCGCCGCGACGCGGAGTCTCAGGAACTGGCTGAGGAACCTCTCGCCGTCGAACACGGGCTGCAATAGCACGCTTCGCTTCACCGCAGGTAGCGTACCCGATTCCACTGCTGCGATCGCAAGCGCAGCCCCAAGGCGTATCCCGAGCAGCCCCGCGGGCTCAAGACCTCGTTGCCTCGCCCAGCCAACACAAGCCCCCATGTCCTGCTGCCAGGTGTCCCAATCCGCCTCACTGAAGCTGCCATTGCTGTCGCCCGTACCGTAAAGGTCCGGCACAAGCACGGCGATGCCGTTCCGGGTCAACTCCCGGGCAACAAGCGCGACCAGGCGCCGGCACTTGTTCATCTCCTCCGCGAATGCCGGCACGACAATGACGCAGGCCTGGGTGGCCACGTCCGGTTCACGCAGCAGAACAAACAATGCGCCACGACCACCCGCAATAAAGTGGCCAGACAGACCTCCGGGACTCACGCGCCGGCTTTCGCGGAGACGAAATCCACCAGGGACCCGACCGTGGAAAACACCTCGGCCGACAGCTCGTCATCCTCGACAGTGAGGCCGAATTCATCCTCGACCATGGTCACAACGGTAACGACCGCCATGGAATCGAACTCAGGGATACCGCCCAGCAAGCGAGTATCCATGTTCAGCTTCTCAGCACGGTCCCCTAGCTGCAGGGTGTCGCGCAGAATTCGCTTGATTCGTACCAGTGTGTCCATGCGCCCTCGTGATCAGATTATGTCTACAGCGGCCCGCTGGCCAGCGCCACGCTAGGATACCGGACCATCGCGGCAAACTCCCGGCCCAGTTCAAATCTTGAGTTCGGGGCAAACGGCTACACTAGAGCTTATGAAAAGATCTCGAAAGTCAGTCGAGCGGTCCTGATGGCGATTTCCGGCTTCTTTGGGTCCACAGTGGCTCGTGATTGGTCACCGATCTTCGTGGCCGACGGCCAGGGACCGCCCCCACAAACGGTCGAGGCGTTGTCGGGGGATCGGCCTTGCGTCGTTCAGGGACCATCGGCGACCTGCGAAGACGGTGTCGTCGTGGTCGTCCAAGGCACAGTGACGTTTCGCGAGTTCTCCTTAGGGCAGGAGACGCCCGCCAGGGCCGTTCTGGCTGCCTACCGCCAACATGGAACAGAGTTTCTGGATTCTCTGACGGGCCGGTTCGCATTGGCCCTCCTCGACAAACGTTGCGGAACCGCCTGGCTGGCAATCGATCCTATGGGCATCGAACGCCTGGCATTCGCCGTTCGGAAGAATCTGCTCGTTTTCGGCACCTCGGCCCAGGGTGTCGCGCGCGCCGCAGGTCGGGCCACGCTAAGCCGTCAAGCGGTTTTCGATTATCTCGTGCACCACATGGTACCGGCGCCAGTCACGATATTCGAAGGTGTCCAGAAACTGCGCGCCGGGACGTGCGCCATGATCCAGGATGGTCGCATCGAGATCCGCCGGTATTGGGATCCTGGTTTCCAGGAGCAAGGCCCAGCTGACTATTCCCGTCTTTCAGCCGATCTGCGCTCCGCGTTACGTACAGCCGTTCTCGACAGCAAACCCGACAAGGCGACCGGCGCGTTTCTCAGCGGAGGGCTCGACAGTTCGACCATGGCTGGCGTCCTGAGTGAGGTCGGGCCGCGGCCGGCTCGAACTTTCTCGATTGGCTTCAGCTATCCGGAGTACGACGAGCGCCGGTTCGCGCGCATCGCCAATCAGCGCTTCGGGGCCGAAGGTCACGAACACGTCATAAGTGGCGATGACATAGCCAGCGCGTTCCCGCTTATTGCGCGTGCCTACGACGAGCCGTTCGGCAACTCATCGGCCCTGCCCGTCTACTATTGCGCAAGGCTGGCACGTAGCCATGGGGTGAACCATCTCCTGGCAGGCGACGGCGGAGACGAGCTATTCGCCGGCAACACCCGCTATGCGCGCCAGACGTTCTTCCAGCGCTATCACATGCTACCCGCGCCCGTGCGGCACGCTCTGGTAGAACCAATGCTTCGCTACTGGCCCAACTCGCTCCTCATCAGCCCGATCCGCAAGGCACGCAACTACGTCGAGCGCGCCAACATCTCACTACCGCGCCGACTGGATCTTTGGAACCTGATGTACCGGCTCGGTCCAGAGCAGGTGCTGCATGCGGATTTCCTGTCCTCAGTGGACCCGCACCAGCCAGAGCGCCAGATGGATGATCTCTGGGCGTCGGCTCCTTGTTCGAACCCGCTGAATCGAATGTTGTTCTTCGACTGGCAATACACGCTGGCTGACAACGACCTGCGCAAAGTAGAGACAATGTCAGCGCTTGCCGGAGTTCAGGTCTCATATCCGATGCTGCATTCGAAGGTCGTCGATGTCGCCACACGGGTACCGCCCAGCCTCATGATGCCCGGTGCTCGCCTGCGCGATTTCTACAAGCGCGCCATGACCGACTTCTTACCCGATGAAATCATTCACAAATCCAAACACGGTTTCGGGCTGCCTTTTGGACTATGGCTACAGGACTCACCGCCGCTGCGCGCCCTGATTCTTGGCAATCTGCGTGACCTGCAGGCTCGGGATATCATTCATCCAGAGTTCTTGCAAAAGCTTTTGCACCTGCACGGCAAGGAAGACGCTGAATACTACGGGGTTTTTGTGTGGGTGCTGGCGATGCTCGAGCAGTGGTTGAAGGAGCGTAGTCTGACGATGTGATTCAAGCTGAAACTCAGTACCAGCGCGACAGTACCTGCCCTACCTGACGTCGCAAGGTCCTGGCGATGTTCGATTGCGGCACGAAGTCTTCCGTCGCCGAAGCAGTCGCGGCCGCCATGGCCGCGGTGACAAAGCACGCCGGGAGAGTCGCGCGATTTTCTGCCAGGAGCCTACAAGTTCTTTCGAACCTCTGCATTATGGTGCGGCGCGGGACGAGAGCTCGGCCCTGCCAGATCCGGTCGGTATTCGCAAACTCGTTGCTATGGAGCACCAGTACCGCACTGCGTCGACCGGCCTCGGTACAGGACCGCAGAAAGAACGCGATCTCGTCAGCGCTACAACCGAGAAAGCTGATCGCCCTTCCTCCCTGCACCATACCGTCACGCAGCCGGGATGCAGGAAGTTCAATCATGCCATCCAGAATCACCGGATCCTGTATGGCAGAACGCCTTCCGTAGGTAGCAAAGGAATGATCCATCCGGGCGTTCAGGCTGCAGTCAACCTTCAAACCGCAGTCTCGCAATGCGGTAAGAGTCGAGCGGTCCGCGCCCCAGCTACCCGCCCTGAATGCGCTGATGGGGTGCGCCCCTGCTGCACAAAGGCGATCCCAACCCAAACGGATCAGCGCAACTTGCTCATCGACTGGATATGATGAAATCATCGGGCCACGAAACGCTGGCAGACCACGGCAGCGCGGGTCAGTCAGCCACTCCGGGTGAAGGTGCAGCGCAACGGCCTGCCCCGCGCCCTCAATCATGCTAACGACTCTCTGCAGCGGTTGAAGGCCCAATGGAAACGAGAAAAGTGGATCGACAAAGAAAGTTGCCTTGAGCCCATGTCGACCCAGAGTCAGCAACTGGTAGGGCAAACCACAGTTTCCCTGAGGCGCGTCGCCAGTGAAGTATCCGGCCATTTCCCGCTCGCAGGTCTGCTCCGCCTCAAGCGGGATGTGCGGCCACCCGCCCGTATGCACGGGCCATACTTCTACGTCGACTGTCAGGTAGACATTCATTACGATGGCCGCAACTCCGGATACTCCTGGAGGACATCGGACAGAGATTTCTTGCCAGATACCGTCGCCTTGGGCGGCGAGTTACCTCATTGGGTGCCGCACGCGACGAAAAATCAACACCCGATACGAATTGCCGCGTTCGCCACCGTCATTCGACCCGCGCGGGCGAAGACCCCGCGTCCAGCGTATTATGTTATTCCATCGCGCAGCCGCCAACTGTCCACGGACGATTCCGTCCGACAAAGAGTAGCTCGTTGCCCCCCCCATGGCACCCTCACGTGCCTTTTTCTTTGGAATACAGATGTGGACGACATTGGCGTGAGCCCAATCCGATTCCAGCCCGCTGTCGCAGCCCAATCGTAAAGGCACCCGACGATGCCAAGAATGCCATTGAACACTGCAGTAGATGCACCTGAAACGCTGACGGCGCTTAGACCTCCACGCACTGGACGAGGCACAAAGAAAAGTTCGCGGCAAACAGTACTTGTGGTCGCTGACAACTCCCAGATCGGACTGTGGGTCGTGCGTAGCCTGGGATCGGCGGGCCTGGAAGTTCATGTACTGGCCTGCGACGCGACAGACCCCGCCGCCGACTCGACTTACGCCGAAGGCGTCTGGATCATGAACGTCCAGGCGAAGGATCCTGCGTACGGTCCGACGGTGTTCGAATACGCATCCCGGGTCGGCGCAGGCTCCGTCATGACGGTCGCGGAGGCATCGCATAACGCGCTAATCGCTTTTCGCGATCAGACGCATCCCGGCATCCACCTTTTTTCGCCACCGGCGGACGTTTTCCAGAGGGCGCTGGACAAGCACGCGCTTATGCAGACCTGCGAGAAGCTCGGCATCCCGGTTGCACGTGGAATGACACTGTCCGAGCTCACGGCCTCTCCGGACAAGCACTCGCTGCGTTTTCCGCTTGTACTCCGCACACGTGATCAGGTTCGCGGCTCGCAGCGTGCCCCCTGGAAAGTCGCTTACGCCAGAAATGACGCTGAACTTACCCAGCTGTTCGACGAGAACCGGACCTTGGCCTCCAACATACTCGTACAGGAGTACCATCCCGGGGCCGAGGAGCACGTACACGTATTGATGCACGAAGGTAAGGCTTTCATGGTTGGTGCTTACATCGGCGAGCATCACATGCCACTCGCTGGCGGCATCACGGTTCGCCGTGCCATGTGCGACCATCCGGGCCCAGCCCGAGACGCGGTCCTGCTGCTTGAGTCGCTGCAATGGCAGGGTGTGGCAACCGCCCAGTTTCACTATGATACGGAGTCGGACCGCTACATTTTTCTGGAGATCAATCCGCGTTTCTGCGCCGGGATCGGCACTGTGATACGCGCAGGCTTCGATTCTCCGTACCTTGTGTGGCAAAGCCATTTCGAACCCGAACTGATGCAACGACGCACGATAAGGATCGGTTTGCGATCGAGAATCCTGGGGGGGGACACGAGCTGGTTGCTCGCTACGTTGGGAAATTCTCCCCTACCGCCGGACCAGACTCGTCTGACGGCCTGGCGAGCGATGGCCGAGTATGCGTTCGGCTTCGGCCCTTGGATGCAGGATGACATGTTTACTTGGTCTGATCCCCGCCCGTACTTCGCCGACGTCCGTCGAATGCTTGGGAGACGCCTGCAGAGCTGAGCGGACTCATCTACGGCGTTCGGCATCAGGACCGTCTGTAGACCTAGCAGGGGTAGCAACTCGTAGCGCGTAAATTCTGATGGCATCGACCTTCCTGACGTTTGTGACTGTGCAAACACGGCAAGGCTTCAAGCCCGGCTTCGCAGTAGTTTCCTGACGCGGGTCTTGAGGTTCAAGCGCTGCAACAAGCCGCCAACGCGGCCCGACAACCAATCGAGAGATTGGTGTGAACGCACCAATGCCAGGGCGCGCATGTCGGCGCGGAGCAGATATGTCTTCGCGCAGTACCTGTAATCCGTTGCAAAAAACTCCTTCTGTGCGCCTTCGCCTTCCGTGAAGTCGAAAATCGCAACTCGACCATCGGTGAACATGGATTCCAGTAGAAGGTACTGTAAAACGGTGCCGGGCGAGAGGGCGTGCATATCCGGATCAAAGCCGACAAAGTCGTAACTTGCGATGCCGTCCGCGCAGAAACACAGGACGTACGCGACAGGCTGCCCTTGAAGAAACAAGAGATACGCGAGAACCTCGCCTCTAGCAGCCGCCTGCTGAAGCCGATCCGCGAACTCCGTTGAAGCCGGCAACCCCGCACCGAGGAGACGGTCCTGATAGGTTCTCGCCGATAAGGGTAAGGCAAGACTCAGGAAATCACGCATCTCCTCGGGGCGGGTCATGATCCGCCAATTGATTGTCCCATTACTTGAATCGGCAAACTTCCTGACCTTTCTACGAAGCGTCGACCTAGACTTACTGGAAAAGCCGGCCAGGTAACGTTCGAAGGAGCCGACTCTCTGGAGATCGATGTAATGGTTCTTGAATGCGTAGGGCGTATAACAGATCCAGCCGCGGCGCCGGTAGAACGTAGGTGGCATCTCCGCAACCGGGTAGGATGGGTAGAAATAGAAGCTGACCGACGATCCATCTGTTGGCGGATCCGGCGGACCCGGTTCCACCGCTTTCCTGGTGAAGTGCCGCCGATCCGCCAGCCCTACTAACTCGCGCTCAAACAGTGTCACTTCGCCTAACCGAAAAGCGAGGGATACGCGAACTGGTTCCAGCGCAGCAGCCGTCACATGGCCTTGAATGACTCTCGAGGCGCCGCTGCTCTCCGCGATGTTCTGGCTCAAGCCTGGCTCCGGAATGCAAGCAAGAGATGCGCAAGCCACTTCTCTGGAGTGTGGCCCCATGGGCCGAATCGTGGCAGCTGAAAAATATCAGAATTGCAGGTTGCGACACCACGTAGTGTGGATACAGCTCGCTCGAATCCCAGCGACTCAACCAAATCACGATCGCGGCTACCGAAATCGTCACCGGGTCGACCATTGGGGTAAGCGAATGAGGTAACCGGCTTGCCGGTGATGCGCTGGAGAACCTCACGACTATCCGCGATCTCCATTTTCGCTTCTTCGTCCGACAGCGTGACCAAGATCGGGTGATTGACCGTATGTGCACCGATCTCCATTCCCGCGTCCACGAGCCACCTGAGTTGAACCGACGTCATCATCAGATCATCGGGCAGCGGACGGTCCAGGCCTCCGCTCAATGCTTCGACTCTCACCGATCGCTGCGCGGGATGAAGGTGTTTCACATGACGAAGTATCTTCTCGGCAAGCTGGCCACGAACGGCCGGAGGCCCCAGCTTCTCACTACCCAGACCCACGGACGAAAGATTGACCGAGTCCCCGGGGGCACCTCGAATAAATTCAATGACCGTATCGTTCCACATCCTGCCGCCGTCTAGAAAGCCCGTCGCAACAAAGAAAGTTGCTGGGACGGCGTGTCGCCGAAGAATCGGCAGCGCTACCGTCGCGTTGTCGGCATAGCCATCGTCGAACGTCACCGCAATCGACCTCGGAGGTAGACGGCCATGTTCCAACAACGAGACCCCTTCGCTCAGTGCAATTGGGTTGCAGAAGCGCTTGATGAGCTCGACCTGCCACTCGAAGGTGTCAGCATGAAGTTCGCGAGGAAACATCGAGTCGGGTTGCGCGCGAACTCGATGATAAATCAGAACCAGTAGCCTCCCATCGCTGGCACCTCGCAGAAGATGTCCGGCCAGCGAAGTGATAGACGTGGCTATCGTCGAGACTCCCGCCATTGCTTTCATTGCGCGCTTACTCGCAGTGAAGACTCGAAGTACTCAATTACTCGGTCCGCTACCACTGACCAGTCGCCCACCTGTGCATGAAGTTTCTCCGCGATGTCGGCTCGTCTCCAGTCTCTTCGGGACAGCGACTCCACGATTGCCTGTTGCAGCGCCGCGACATCGTCGATGGCCGCCAGAAAGCCATTCACTCCGGGTCTGACGAAACTGACGTTGTCTCCGGCCATGGTGGAAATCACCGGCAACCCCACCGCCAACGCCTCGAGAATCGCATTGCAGCAGCCTTCGCGTGCCGTCGCGAGAGCGAAGAGATCGGCTGCCCTCAGCCAGTTGACCACTTCCGACGGCGGGATATTCCCAAGAAACCTTACATGCGATTCAAGATTGAGCCGACTGACCTGGTCACGCAGAAGCCGGGTGCAAGCCGGGTCCGCGGCGGTCGAACCGATTATGACAAGTTGCGAGTCGGGTAGATGCTTCCTGACCGTCGAGAACGCCTGTAGCAGCACATTGTGCCGCTTGCGGGGAATCAAGTGTCCCACCGAGACGACAAGCGGTCGCCCCTGCTGCAGGCCGAGCACCTGCCGAGCGGTGACGGAGTCACCGTAACTGAAAAGGCTGTCGTCAATGGCGTTGTGAATCACACGAATCTTGTCTCCAGAGATGCCCCGTTCGATCGCGAACTGTCGCAGCGAATGACTCACGGAAACGATACCTGTGGCTCGCGACATTGCCCCTATCATGCGTGAACCGATTACGGGGCGATCGGCAAACTCGTTCTCGAAGCCACGGATGGTGATGAACAAAGGGATATTCAGCCGGCGCGCGATAGCCTCGCAACCTACGCCCTCCGGATAGCCGAAATGGGCGTCGATAATGTCTATGGGCTGCTCGCGGTGCAGTCGTTCAATTTTTTTCCCCACCGCACGGGCGAGCCAGCCTGAGTCCAGTGACTTCAGAATGCCAGGAAGATAGAACATGGGGGCGTTCTCAATCCGCAAACCCGCTTCACTTCGGATGTCGCGCTGCGCCCACGCAGGCAGCGGCCTAACGACCGGACAGTGCGGAATCGCGTGCAAAGCCCGCACGTCTGCTTTGTTGGCCATGGCAGCGACGCGATTCAGGACGAAGACACCACCCGATGGGTCGTCGGGCGTAGGAAAGTTTCGGCACACACTTACAATGCGCAACGGGCGCGTCATTGGCAGCGTCCCCGTCGAATCGCGTCAGCGTACGCGACTTTGTAACCGCCGACGCTTGCCGCCCAGCTACGTTCTTTCTCGACGAATTCCCGACCATTGCGACGCATTTCATGCCACCGGGCCTGGGACGACATGGCGCGATCAAGGACCGCGGCAATCGCTGACGGACTGTCTGGCGCGAATAGAAATCCGGTTTCTCCATCGCGTACAAGTTCGCGGTGCCCGCCCACGTCCGACGCCATAACGATGCGACCTTGAGCCATCGCCTCAAGTGGCTTGAGAGGCGTGACCGTCTCGGTAAGACGCATGGACTTGCGCGGAAAGACCAACAGATCGATCGTGCTGTAGTAGCGGCGAACATCGGCGTGGGGCACACGCCCGACCAGCAATACGGACTCGCTGAGCCCAGCACTGCGCACCTGCTTCGCCAGCGCTTCTTCCTCCGGACCGCCACCGACGAGGAGCAGCTTCGCATTGGGATGCGCGCGAATGATTGCCGGCATCGCGGCTATCAGGTGGTCGAGTCCCTCGTAGCCGTAGAATGAACCGAGAAATCCCAGGACGGGACCGGATCGCAACCCCAACCGCGCCTGAAGCGCGGTATCCGGGCCGGCAATCAGTGGAAACTGTTCAACGTCGACTCCGTTCTGGATGACGGTGACACGATCCGCAGCAATGCCGCGCCCCAGTATGTCGGCTCGCAAGCCTTCGCATATGGTGGTAACCGCATCGGCACGTTCCAGGACCCAGGTTTCGAGAGCGCGGGACAGCCGGTATCTAGGGCTGCCTTCCCTGGTCGAACCATGATCCACCGCCGCATCCTCCCAGGAAGCGCGCATCTCATAAACGACCGGCAAGCCATGGGCGTGTGCTGCACGGAGAGCCGCGATACCGTTGAGACATGGAGAATGCGCGTGCACCAGGTCCGGGCCGATCGCGCGGATGACCTGCTCAAGCCGGCGCTGGGTGTCCCAGATCACCGAGGCCTGGTCGAAAAGCGGCCACGTTCGAAGTCCCGTCTGCGGGACCCGCGTCCGATAGAATTGGAACCCGTCAAACTCCTCAAGATCTTCAGCCGCGCCGTAATGCTTGGGCGTCGTAAGTTGATACGTATTCCAACCAAGCTTGCGCTGCTCCCGCAGTACTGCCACGGTGCGGAACGCATATCCGCTCTGCAGTGGTGTCGAATGATCGAGTACGTGAAGGATCTTCCGATTCATCCGGCTTCTCACAACGCCGTGCCGCCGGATTCCCCGTTTGCATTCCTGATGAATGCTTCGAACATCAGGATGGTCCACAAAGGAGAACTGTAATCACGCGCCCCGCTCTCGTGAGCGTCGAGCATGTGCGTCAGTGTAGGGCGATCAAAAATGCCAACGCTCGCCAGCGTCTCTCCGAGCAAGGTATCGCGAACCCGCTCGCGCAGAGGACCCCGGAACCAACGCGCCAGCGGCACCGCGAAACCCATCTTTGGCCGGTACATGACCTCGTGAGGCAGGTATGGTTCGCTTGCCTTCTTGAGCAGGTACTTGCCTTCCTGACCACGCAGTTTCATCGACGACGGAAGCGTGGCCAACCACTCGACCAGCAGATGATCCATCAGCGGCTCGCGCACCTCCAGCGAGTGCGCCATGCTCGCCCTGTCGACCTTGGTATTGATGTCACCCACCAGATAGGTCTTCAGGTCAATGTACTGGATCAGCGCCAGCGGGTCGTCGGTATCCGCGCGCCTCGCGTGCCTTTCGAACACGTCACCTGCACGGTAGCCGTTCAGCCGCCGTCGAAAATCTGTTGAAAACAGCTGGTGTCGCAAGCTCTCGCGCACGATCGACATACTGTGCAGGTACGCTTCGACGGATGTTCGGGACAGCGATTCAAAAGTGGTCTTCGCGCGAAACACTCGCGGGGCCCAGTCTGCCTTGGGATACACCCGCCCCAGGAACCCGAAGACGGGGCGTCGAAGACCCAGCGGCAACGCAGAGCGCAAGCGCTCCTCCATCATGTGGAGCCTGTAGCGTCGATAGCCACCGAAGCTTTCGTCACCCCCATCGCCACTAAGCGCAACAGTCACATGTTTGCGGGCAAGCTGACATACGCGATACGTCGGAATCGCCGAGCTGTCGGCATACGGTTCATCATAGACTCGCGCCAACTCGTCGATCAGATCGAAATCATCGCTGGCCACGCAATCAACAAAGTGCCGCGTACGGTAACGATCTGCAACCTGCTGAGCAAAACGGCTCTCATCGAAGGCTGGATCATCGAACGAAATCGAGCAGGTATTGACCGGTGAATCGGAAACACGGGCCATCGCTGCCACAACGGCACTCGAGTCCACACCGCCTGAAAGAAAGGCTCCGAGCGGAACCTCGGAGATCATGCGCAATCGAACGGAGTCCTCGAGTCGTCGGTCGAGCTCCGCACAGGCGTCCTCGACGCTGATCCGGCTCGCAAGCGTGAAGCGCACGTCCCAATACTCGACAGGCTCGGGCATGGGCTGACCGCGCCGGAGTGTCAGGTGATGTGCGGGCGGAAGTTTTCTAGTGCCACGGAAGACTGTCCGCGGCTCGGCAACATACCCCAGCGCGAAATACTCCTCAACAGCGCACGGATCAATCTCCCGGCCGAGCGCCGGGTGAACGAGGAGTGATTTGAGCTCCGATCCAAACAGGACCGTGCCGTCGGCAAGCATGGCATAGTAAAGCGGCTTGACCCCGAGGCGATCTCGCGCCAGGAAAAGGATCTCGCGGTTGCGATCGTAAAGCGCAAATGCGAACATGCCGCGAAAGCGGTCCACGCATCGCTCACCCCACGCCTCCCATGCGTGAACGATGACCTCGGTGTCGCTGCGCGTGTGAAAGACATGCCCGAGTTCCTGCAACTCGGGGATCAATGATTGATAGTTGTAGATCTCGCCGTTGAACACTACAACGACCGACTTGTCCTCGTTGTAGAGCGGCTGCTGTCCAGTCGCAACGTCGATGATTGCAAGCCTGCGATGACCCAGGCCTACGCCCGGCTCGAGGTGCAGGCCCTCCCCGTCCGGACCCCGGTGCGTCTGCGAGTCGTTCATGCGCTGCAATAAAGAGCGATTGAATTCTCGACGCCCACGACTATCAAACAGACCAGTTATGCCGCACATGCCACGCTCGATTCCCGCAATTCATCGTACAGATCCACGTAACGCTGGACCATCGCGTCCAGCGCAAATGTCTGCACAGCACGCTCGCGACCTGCGCGTCCATGAGCACGGCACAAATCTGCATCAAGGATATAGCGCAGAAGCGTGCGCTCGAGCGCCCCAGGTTCAGCCGGATCGTACAAGCAGCCGGTGACGTCTTGCTGAACCAGCTCTGCGTTGCCGCCCACCCGGCTTGCAACGACAGGCAATCCAGTTGCCATCGCCTCGAGAATCGTATTCGAGATACCCTCGTTAACCGAGGGAAGCACGAAAACGTTCATGCGCCGGAAAAAATCCGGCGTGTCGCTTCGTGCACCCGCAAACTCAACATCGCTCGCAATCCCGAGCTCGCCGGCCAGGTCTTTCAGCTGTCGTGACAATGGCCCGTCGCCGACGATCAGGAGGCGCAAACGCGCAGACGATAGCGGACGAGTGTCGCGAACAGCCCGGAAAGCACGCAACAACTGGCCAAAGTTCTTGACAGGATCAAGTCGCCCGACGGTACCCAGTGTAATCGTTCGGTTCGACTCCCCCGGACATTCCCGTGCAGGAGAAAATCGAGAAATATCCACCCCACTGTACAGTTGGCGGATTCTGTCCGAACAGACATTGACATCGCACTTCAGCCAGCGCGACAAGTCCTGTGACATCGGTACATACAGATCAATCACCGGCCGGCAGGCTCGCCTGATCCTGAGGTTCCTCTGGTTCTTTCCAGCCGGGTCCGACGCTTCCCAGCCGTGCTCACCATGCACGCGATGGCGCACCCCGGCCGCCCATGCCAGCCACTGCACATCCACTGTACCGAGATTTCGCGTGTGGACAATGTCCGGCTGCAGCCTGCGCAGGGCCTTGTAAACCCGCCAGTAAGCCCGCGGATCCTTGCCGGGTCGCTTGCCGATCGAAACAACCTCCACATCATCGCGTTGGATTCGCTTCCGGAAGCCCTCGTCGAAACCGGCGAGACAGACTATGGCATGTCGATACCGCGCCCGCGGCATGAAATTTACGATGTTAACGAGCCCATTCTCGAGCCCGCCAAAATCGAGCCTGAAGATTACATGGACTACCAATGGAGTCGGCCGCTTACTCATTCGCAGCATGCCTCGCCGACGAAACCGCTCGCGACGCACTGGCCGTGTGCCCTCACGAATTCCCGCAATCGACGACCCGCCGAATCGTCAAGCTGAGTTGAAACAGTCACGAGCCGCTCCGAAACAGCGCCGCGTGTGACAAACGCAAGGCCTTCAAGGGCTTTCACCGTAAACCTGCTTGCCGCTGATTGATCACCTACGCGAAACCAATGCCAGACGAGGCGCGGAGATGATCCTCCAGACAAAGCGACCTCGCGAACGACAACGACTGAGCCGTCCGCAAGTTGGATACTTCGTAGAACGTCTTTCTCGAGGCTGCGACGATCCGCCGCAGAAATGACGTTGCTGTGCGAAATCATCTCCGTACCCATGCTGGTGCCGATCCCATAGACCACAACGAAGACGTCTACGCCCATACCATCACGATCGACGTAGCGCGCCTTGCGTTCAACGATGCCTCCGATATAGTCAGGCCGCCAGAGATCCGCTGATTCTATCGGACCCTGCCATCCCGCCACCGCACAAGGAAGAACGATCAGACGTTGCGCATCAGCCGTCAGCTGGTGAGCTTTCGTTGACGACGCTTGGACTACAAGCGGCCCGCCGACGGCAATCAAGCAAGCTAGCAGCAGTGGCCATACCTCCAGTCCGAAGCCACTTGATGAATTTGTGCCCGACGCGACCGGAACCGGCGACGACGGCGCGTCATCGTGCCAGCGGCGACCGAACCAGAACATCGCTAGCATCATGACGGCAAAGAAGATGCGACCGAATGTCACGTGCTCGGCACCCGGGCCGAACCGCATATCGGTCAGGTGCGACACCAGGATGGTGAAATAGACGCGTAAGCCGTTCAGTATGATCGGAACGCCCGCGAAGGCGACCATGCACACCGCACGCTTGAGCCATCCATGAAAGTTCAGGTATGCGTAGAGGGCACCGAGAACAAGGCTCGTAATGACGTAGTTCAGTCCGCTGCATGCACGCGCGACCTCGAAACTTCCGGCCGGAATGCTGATCTGCATGTAGGTTCGAAACACGGGCACGCCGGACCACTTCAGAAGCAGAGTGGAGAAATCAGCCGTTGCGTGCATCAGAAATGGAACCAGTCCACGACCGAACGGTACCAGGAAAAGCAAGAATCCCAACGGCATGATCAATACGCGTGCGGCGGGCAAACCGAGGGCCGCAACCACTAGTGCTGGAATCATCGCGACCGCGGAGAACTGCTCTATGACGAGTACGCCGGTGCCTCGGCCTATCACCCAGCCCGCGGTGCACAGGAGCACGGCAGGTATTCCTATAGCAGATGGCCTGAAGCCGACGTGCGCGAGTTCTTCGCGCTTGCGCCACGCGAGCCAGATAGCGATGGGCAGGACTAGAAAGCCATGCGAGAACGCTGTGTCACTTATCCATTTCTGCACCACAGACACATAGGTCGTACCGTAAGTCCAGACGACCAGGGCGATGGCCGTGAACAACAGCATGAAGGACGCAGCCTGCCGCCCGCTAAAGCCTGAGTCCAGGCGAGTCAGGTCTCTCAAGACCCTGTCCTCCGCGCCGGAACGTCGAAGAGATGTGGATCGGCTGCGACTCCCGGACGATTGCCGGCACGAAAGATAACTTCCGATGCCGGCTGAGCATGACGTTGCAAGGACCCTCCGAATACGACATCCAGACAAGAGTACTGATCAGCTGCGGGACCGACGCCTGCGCCGCAGTCTTTTCGAACTTTGACTGTTTGCTCGTAAGGCGCCATTGGGCAGATCATGCGAATCGCGCGGCATGAGCCGCTACTCGCCACGGCGTACCAGGTTCGCCTACCAGCAGATGCCACGATACTCGCCTGGACCGACATGCGGACGCGGCAGACTGACAAGATCAACGAGCACTTGATCAGACCGCATGTGACGAAGCAAGAGCCGCCCGATGTCTCCACCTGAAAGCCCGACAACTAAAACATCGGCGTGGTCGATGACCGACTCGCAGTCTTCCGACATCAGGCTGCCGATGTGCGGAATACTGTGCTCGATATAGCGCTTGTTGGCGCCGAGCAGCCGCGAAAGATTCACCTCTGGATCAAAAATCCTCAGGTCGTAGCCCTTGCCGATAAGACGCTCGGCGACGGTTACCAATGGGCTCTCGCGCAAGTCGTCGGTGCCGGCCTTGAAGCTCAGGCCGATCATGCCGACCTTTTTCCGGCCGGAGCGCATGACCAGGTCCAGCGCGTGGTCGATGTGCGCGCGGTTGCTGCCCATGACGCTGCCGAGCATCGGTGTCGTCACGTCGTTGAGCTTGCCGACGTAGGTCAGTGCGCGCAGGTCCTTGGGCAGGCACGAGCCGCCAAACGCGAACCCGGGCTTCAGGTAAGCAGGCGAGATGTTGAGTCGCGTGTCCTTGCAGACCAGCTCCATCACCTGCCGCGCGTCGACACCCACCGACTGTGACAGTCGGCCCACCTCGTTGGCGAAGGTGATCTTCACGGCGTGGAACGCATTGCATGAGTACTTGAGCATTTCCGCGACGCCGATCGAGGTCGTCAGGAACTCGCAGGGCAGGTGGCCGAACACTTCCTTGAGCACCGCGGCCGCGCGCTCGTCCTCGCAGCCGATCACGGTGAACGGCGGGTTGTCGTAATCCTTGATCGACGTACCTTCACGCAGGAATTCGGGCTGGAAGCACAGACCGAAGTCGACGCTGGCCTGCTTGCCGCTGGTGGACTCGATACCCGCCCTGACCACCTCGTCCATCGAGCCCGGCTGGATGGTCGAACGCATGACGATCGTGTGGTACTCGTTCTTGGACTTCAGCGCCTCGCCGATCTGCTCGGCGACGCGGCGCACCGCGGAGAGGTCCTGGCTGCCATTGGGACTCGAGGGCGTACCCACGCAGATGAACGACAGCCTGGTGGCGTGCACGGCCTCGATCACGTCATTGGTGACGCGCACCTGTCCCGCGGCAACTACCTTGGCAGTCAACTCCTGGATACCCTCTTCCACGATCGGCGAGCGGCCCTGCCGGATCAGGTCGAGCTTGATCGGATCAAGGTCCACGCCGACGACTTCATGGCCGTCACGGGCCAGGCACGCCATCGACACGGCACCGACGTAACCCAGGCCGAAAATACTGATTTTCATTGTCTTTTTTCGCTTTGGAGCCAGCGGCGCAGATTCTAAGCCGCGGCCCGCTTGGGGAACTGTGAGGCAATCAGCGCATCGAGGCGCCGCATGGAACTGGGCCAGCTGTGATTGGCGAGCACGCGGCTGCGGCCGGCGACCGACAGGCGTTCACGCAGCTCGCGCGAGCCGAGAATCTGCACGATGGCGTCGACCAGCTGTTCCCGGGAATCGCAGGCCAGCAGGTGCTCGCCCGGCACGGCATCCACACCGCCCGAGGCCTGCCGGCTGCAGACGACAGGGACGCCCATCGCCATCGACTCGAGGATCTTGTTCTGCGTGCCACGCGCGATCTGCAGTGGGGCGATGGTCAGGGCGGCCCGTGTCACGTACGGCCGCACGTCCGGCACGCTGCCCGTGACCGTGACGCCGGGCAGCTGGCCGAGCTCGCGGATCTCCCGCGACGGATCGGCGCCGACAATCTCGAACCGGGTGCCGGGTCGGCGCGCCTGCAGAGTCGGCAGCACCTCGGCACAGAACCCGGTCACCGCCTGCTGATTCGGGTAGTAATCCATGCGGCCGATGAAGGTGACGAGGTCCGGTTCATAGCCCACACCCGATGGAGTGAAGAACTCGGCATCTACCCCGTTCGGGAACCACGCCGTCTGGCCCGTTGCACCCAGCGTCTGCAGCGATTCCATCTCGGCGCGGGTCGTGCACGTGGCCAGGTCGAACTTGCCAGTCAGCAGGCGCTCGGTGCGCTCGAGCTTGACCGCTTCGAGCCAGTAGCCGGCCGACAGCGGGAAGCCCCGGTGCTGCGAATACTCCCGCCATTTCTGCGAATCCATGTCGCCGAAGTCAATGATCTTGAGCGGCGCCCTGGCCTCGGCGACATAGGGCGCCACGGACGAACAGTGCACGAAGATCAGGTCATAGGCGCCTGTCGCCAGTTCGGCGTCAATGCGGGCCTTGAGGCGCGGTGAATGGAAATAACCGAAGCTCGATGGGCGCGTGGTTGGCAGCCAGGCCACCATGCGGGGCCATGCCTGCTTGTCGTCCACAACCTCGACCAGCCGCTTGGAACAATGGCTGGCCAGTCCCTCGGCTTCGTCGGCCTCGGCCTGCGAGCGCGCCAGCGAGGCGACCGTGACCCGATGGCCCTGGTCCTGCAGGTGGCGAATGATGTTGAACGGGCGGATCTTGCCGCCGCGCTTGGGCGGAAACGGCACCCGATGACAGACGAACAGGACCTTCATGCGGCGAGGACCTCGCGCAGGCTGTCCGCGACACCCGATGCACTCTGCCCATCCAGGTACAGGCGACACCAGATTTCCAGGTTGACCAGTCCGAGCAGGTGATCGGTGCGGTCCGCCTTCTGCTGCTCATGCTCGCGGATGGTGGCCGCCACGACGTCCGGGTCCAGCAGCCCGCGCTTCGCGATGCTCTCGCGCGACAGCACGTCGTGCAGCACGGGCGCGAGCTCCGCCCGCAGCCAGGCGCCCATCGGCGCGCCGAAGCCGCGCTTCTCGCGATAGAGGATGCTGTCCGGAAGAACGTCGGCCAGTGCACGTTTCATGACGTGTTTCAGTTCCCTGCCGCGCATCTTGAGCGAGCCCGGCATGCGCGCCGCAAGCTCCACCAGACGCTGGTCGAGCAGCGGCACACGGCATTCGAGCGACACCGCCATGCTCATCTTGTCCGTCAACATCAGCAGGTCGTCGGGAAGTTGCGTCGCGAAATCCACGTCCATCAGCTGCCGCAGCGGATCGTCGGTCTGCGCATCCGCAAAGCCGCGCGCGATGCAGTCATCGAAGCTTGCCGGCTTCGACTTCATCATGGCGTCGCGTTCCGCTGCATCGAACAGCTGCATGTAGGCCCGGTAGCGGTCGGCGAAAGGCAGCGTATCGGCGGCGACAAAGGCCTTGGCGAGGCGCATCTGGTTCAGCAGCCGGCTGTGCCGGTCGCTCGGCAGCAGTTTCGCCAGCGGCGCGATGACGCCGGAGCGCAGCACGCCAGGAATGCGGTGATAGAGGCTCCGGTAGTGCTCGCCAAGGTAGCGCTTGTAGCCACCGAACAGCTCGTCACCGCCGACGCCCGAGAGAATAACCGTGACGTCCTGGCGCGCGAACTTCGAGACCAGGTAGGTCGTGATGAACGCCGCGTCGGCGATCGGCTCGTCCATGTGCCACAGCAGTTCGGGGAGCAGCGTCGCCACGTCGGGCTGGACCACGATCTCGTGGTGATCCGTGCCGAACTGCTCGGCCACCTGCCGGGCGTACGGCAATTCGTTGTAGAGCTGCGCACCCGTCGAGCCGTGGAAGCCAATCGAGTACGTCTTCACCGGATGTGCGCTGTGCCGTGCCATGAAGGCGACGACCGCGCTCGAGTCGATGCCACCACTCAGGAACGCGCCGATCGGTACGTCGGATACCATCTGGTCCCTGACCGAACGCTCCAGCTCGGCCCGTACTTCCTCGACCCACTGCGACTCACTGCGGCCCGTGTCGATGGACGACGGGAGGCGGTAGAAGCGCTGCTTGCGCACGCGCCCCTCCTCGACGACCAGGGCCGTGCCCGGTTCGAGCTTGGCGATGCCCTCGAACATCGAGTTCGGCGCGCAGACGTAGCCGACGGACAGGTACTGGGCGAGCGCCGACGTATCGAGGCGTGCCTGGACTCCCGGCACGGCGAGGATCGACTTGGCTTCGGAGGCGAAAATCAGCTC
>Ga0315287_10001834_pt1 | contig 19817 bp, 17 predicted proteins | sample YL17G11_0_MG_FD_205037 | JGI IMG/M metagenome (GOLD analysis project Ga0315287, IMG submission 205037) | Sediment microbial communities from Yellowstone Lake, YNP, Wyoming, USA - YL17G11_0 | ecosystem: Environmental > Aquatic > Freshwater > Lake > Sediment | place: USA: Wyoming | collected...
GTGGCCATGACGTCCGCGGCGCCGGATCTGCTTGGCTCGCCGTTCGGGGTCAACGCCCACATCCCGCCGCCCGAGGTGCTCGACGCCATCGCGGCCTCGGGCGCTCGCTGGGTTCGCATCGACGTCCTGTGGTCGGCGGTCGAGCCGGCGCCCGGCAGCTTCCACTGGGACACCTACGATGCGCTCGCCGACCAGGCGCTCGCTCGCGGGCTGCGCCTCTACGCCACCGTTTCCGACACGCCGGCGTGGGCCACCGACGGGCCGCCGGGAAGGGGCGTGCCGCGTGACAGCGCCGACTGGTACGACATCTGCTTCCGCGCCGCCTCGCGCTACCGCGGGCGTATCGATTACTGGGGAATGTGGAACGAGCCGAACGACCCGCGGTCCTGGGCTGGCGGGCGCGACGAGTACATCGACGTGATCCTCAAGCCCGGCGGCCAGGCCGTGCATGCCGCCAACCCGGCGGCGCGCGTCTGCGGCCCGGAGCTCGCGCACCTGCAGTCCCTGAATTGGGACCGATGGCTGCGCGATGTCCTCGGGCGAGCCTCCGGCGATCTCGACGTCGTCACCCACCACCTCTACCCCGACGGCGGCTCGTCGTACTCGGTCGTCAAGCAGCTCGACCGCGGCTCGCGGTACCCGTGGGACCCGCCCTCGGTGAGGAAGGTGCTGCAGGACAACGGTTGGTCGGGCCGGCCGTTCTGGCTGACCGAGGCGGGGTGCGGCAGCGGCGCGGTGGGTGAGGCGGCGCAGGCGGCATTCGTGAGCAACCTCCTTGCGGATCTGTTCGGTCCGCAGCGCGCCGTGAGCTGGGTCGACCGGGTGTTCCTCTACGAGATCAACGACGACCCGCGTTATCCCGCGGGGTTCGGGCTGCTCGGCCCGCCGCCCGCCTACGCCGAGAAGGCCGCGTACCGGGAGCTGCAGCGGGCCGCCGCCGCGATGCCCATCGACGACGCCGAGATCGTGCGCGTCGAGCTGCCGCGGTGGCTGCCGCCGTCCGCTGCCACCCGCGGTGTGATCGAGGTCCGCAACACCGGCACGACGACCTGGAGCGTCTCCGGCGGCTACCGCCTCGCGGCGGGCGACGACGACGATCCCTTCACCGCGATCCGCCACGACCTCGATCCCGGCGAGACGGTAGCTCCCGGCGCGACACGAGCGTTCGCCTTCGACGTTGCCGCTCCCGCCGTCGAGACCGTCGTGGGCCAGCCTCTGGAGAGCGACTGGCGGATGGTGCGGGAGGGCCGCTGGCGCTTCGGCGAGATCGCGCTGGCGAGGATCGCCGTCAGCCTGGCAGCGCCTGGCGAGGTCTCCTACCTGCCTTTCGCGATGGGGCTCGTCGACGGCCTCGGGCGCGTGTGGAGCAGCGACGTCGTTCTTCACAACCGGGGCGCGATCGCCCTCGCTGGCCGGATCAGCTTGCTCGTTCCCGGGGGCGACAACGAGCACGCGCGCGGCGTGAGCGTCATCGTCGCGCCGGGCGCCAGCCTGACGCTTACCGACGTCGTTACCCGGCAGCTCGGCATCGGCGGGCGCGGCGTGCTCCGCGTCGACGCCGACTCCGGCGACCTCCTGGCCGGCTGCACGACGGCGGTGAGCGGCGGCGCCGGCCGGTACGCCGCCTTCACCCGCGGCGAGCCGGGCGGCTCGGCGGTTACGGGGGGAGACGCGGGCCGGCTGCTCCGCCTGGCGCACGACGCGGACGGAAGCTCGCCCCACTCCGACCTCCTCCTCCTCAACCCCGCGGGCGAGGCCACGACCGTCGACGTCGATCTGCTCGACGACGCCGGCAGCATGCTGGGCCAGCGAACGTACGCGCTCGCGCCGTTCGCGGTCGTGTACCGGGAGGACGTTCTCGGCGAGGTAGCAGCCGGCGCGATCGCCCATGGACAGGCGGTCGTGCGGCCGGCGAGCGGCGCCGCCGGCGTGCTCGCATGGACGCTGACCAGCGACCTTCGCTCGGGTGATCCCACGATAGCGGCGGTCGCCGTTCCTGCTGGCGAGCCGTTCATCCTCGCGCCGGCGGGAGGGGCGTCGCGGCTGCGCGGCGGCGCGTGGCGTACCGACGTGCAGCTCGTCGGAGCCGGCGGCACGCCCGCCGAGGTGACGCTGGCGCTGCTGACGCCGGCCGGGCAGACGCCGCGGCGCCGGGATGTCGATCTGGCGGTGCCGGGCGGAGCGGGGATCGCCGTCGAAGGCGCGCTCGACTCGCTGTTCGGCTTCAGGGGCGCCGGCGCGCTGCTGGTGACGCCGCGCTCGAGCTTCGTCGCGGCTGCCGGGGGCACCTCGCTGACCCGCGTCCCGATGCCGTTCGGGCAGGCAGTCGCGGCCACGCCCGTCAGCCGTGCGGTGGGCGACGGCGGCGAGTGCCGGCTGTTCCCCATCACGCGAGTCAAGGGCGCCGGAGGGGCGCGGACTCACCTCGGGCTGGTGAACCTGAGCGCCGGCCCGATCGTCGTCACGGCGCACTTCATCGACGCGAACGGTTTGGCGCTGCGCCTGCTGCCGATCCGCCTTGCCGGCGGGGAGTGGCAGCAGGTCGCCGATGTCCTCAAGGCGGCGCCGACGATCAACGGCCAAAACTGCTACGCGGTGCTGCGGACCGCCACTCCGGGCGGGCGTTTCCTGGCCTACGCCACCGTGGTCGACGGCGCCACCGGTGATCCCATGACAGTGCCCTGCATCTGATTCGCGACCGCTTCTCAGGGTCGATTGCGCCGGGCCAGTACTACCTGGTCCAGGAGGCGCAGGCGACCCTCGGCACGACCAACCTCCCCACCCCGGACGCGACGGGCACGACCCGGCGATCGCCTTCATTACCCTGGACGTTGACGGCGACGGGATCGCGGACAGGATCGACCTGGGTAACGACCTGCTCGTGCCGGTGTTCGCCCGGACCTCGGCCGACCAGTGCCAGATCTCCGACCTGACGGCCTCCGGCGCTCCCGGCGGCCGTCTCATTCTCGGCGGCCCGCGGCCCTATACTCGCCGGCGGGCGGCTGGCCCGGGGGAGGCGATGCCGACGTTCACCACGGCGTGCCCGAGAAACTGCTACAGCACCTGCGCCATGCGGGTCGAGGTGCGCGACGGGCGGTTGGTCGGGATCAGCGCGCACCCGGGCAACGACGCCACCGCCGGCGGGCCGTGCCTGAAGGGTCTCTCATACATCGAGCGGGTGTACTCACCCGATCGGCTGCTGCACCCGCTGCGCCGCCGCGCCGGCGGGGGATTCGAGCGCGTCTCCTGGGACGATGCCCTCGACCTCGTCGCCGGGAAGCTCGCCGCGCTGCGCCGCGATCCCGGGCCGCGCAGCGTGCTGTACTACTCCGGCAGCGGCACCAAGGGGTTGATGAACTCGGTGGCACCGGCCTTCTGGCGGATGTACGGCGGCTGCACGACGACCTACGGCGACCTCTGCTGGCCCGCCGGCCTCGAGGCCACCCGCCTCACCCTCGGCGACAACCGCCACAGCGCGCCGCCCGACATCGCCAACGCCCGGCTGATCGTGCTGTGGGGCAAGAACCCGGCCGAGACCAACATCCACCAGATGGCGTTCGTCGAGCGGGCGCTGGACTGCGGCGCCCGGCTTATCGTCATCGACCCCAGGCGAACGCCGTCCGCCGAGTCCGCCGAGCTGCTCGTGCAGATCACTCCCGGCACCGACGGCGCGCTGGCGCTCGGCATCGCGCACGTGCTGGTTGCGCGAGGATGGGCGGACGAGGCTTTTCTGGCGGCGCACGCCCTCGGCTCTGACGCCTTCCGCGCCATGCTTGCCGAGTACCCGCCGGAGCGGGTCTCAGCCATCACCGGCGTGGGAGAGCCGGTGATCGAGCGGCTCGCCGAGGCGATCGGCACCGTCAAGCCGATGACGATCTGCGCCGGCTTCGGCATGCAGCGCTACACCAACTCGGGTCAGGCGATGCGGGCGATCATCGCGCTCCTGGCGCTCACCGGCAACATCGGGCGGCCCGGCGCCGGCTGGGTGTACGCCAACCTGCAGAGCCACATCTTCTCGACGCCGAAGGACCCGCTCGCCTTCTTCCCGCCGGCGGGCGACGAGGGGCCGGTCCGCGTCTCCATCTCGACCGCGCGGCTCGGCGCCGGCGTTCTCGCGCAGCGCGATCCGCCGGTTCGCATGGCGTGGATCGAGCGCGGCAACCCGGTCACCCAGCAGCCGCACACCGGCGAGGTGCTGCGCGCGCTGCGCTCGCTCGACTTTCGGGTCGTCGTGGACCAGTTCCTCACCGACACCGCGCGCGAGGCCGACGTCGTCCTTCCCGCGAAGACGATGTTCGAGCAGACCGACGTCATCAGCGCGTACTGGCACCACTACATCCAGCTCAAGCAGAAGGTCATCGAGCCGCCGGGCGAGGTCAAGCCGGAGTCCGAGATCTACTGGCGCCTGGCGGAACGCCTCGGCTTCGCGCTCGACGAGATGAACATGGCGTTGGTGCCGCCCGGCGACGAGGCGGTCGAGGCGTACCTGGCGCGTCGTCTCGCGCCGTTCCCGGGGCTGACGGTGGATCGCCTGCGCGAGGGGCCGGTGCCGGCGCCGGGGAGCGAGGAGGTCGCGTTCGCCGGTTTCGACTTCCCCACGCCGTCGGGCCGGATCGAGCTGGTCTCGCGCGAGGCGGCCGAGCGCTGGGGTGTCGACGAGCTGCCGCGCTACACCCCGCCCGTCGAGTCGCCGTTGGGGCGCTTCCCGCTGCGTCTGCTCACGCCCAACACCAAGGACCGCATCCACTCGCAGTTCGGTTACCTGCCGTCGATCCGGGCGCTCGCCCCGGCGCCGCTGCTGCTCCTCGGCCCGGACGACGCCCGTGCCCGGGGCCTCGGCGACGGCGGCCGTGCCCGCGTTTTCAACGAGCGCGGCAGCCTCGAGCTGAGTGTGCAGGTCGACTACGGTCTCAAGGCCGGCTGCGCGGTGGTCCACAACGGGTGGTGGCTGCAGGAAGGCGGCGGCGTCAACCTGCTCTCGTGCGCTCGTGAGACCGACATGGCGCACGGCGCCGCCTTCCACGAGAACGCCGTCGAGGTGGAGCGCGTCTGATGGGGCAGGCGTGCTTCACTCTCGACCTCAACCGCTGCACCGGGTGCTCGGCGTGCCGCCTCGCCTGCGAGATCGCCAACCCGGTCTCCGCCGGCGTGCACTGGCGCAGCGTCACGACGTTCAACCAGCCGCGCTGGTCAGGCGCCACCGTGCTCCACTGGGCGCTCTCGTGCAACCACTGCCTCGCACCGAGCTGTCTCGCCGGCTGCCCGGCAGGCGCCTACGACAAGGACGCGGCGACCGGCGCCGTGACCATCGACGGCGACACGTGCATCGGTTGCCGCTACTGCTCGTGGGTGTGCCCGTACGCCGCTCCGCAGCTCGACCGCGCCAGCGGCACCATGGAGAAGTGCACGTTCTGTCTCGACCGGCAGCGGCGCGGCGAAGCGCCCGCGTGCGCATCCGCCTGCCCGACCGGCGCGCTCGGCTCTAGCCGGGAGTTCTCGCCAGCGGAGCCGCCGGCACCGTGGCCGCCCGGTTTTCCGGACACCCTCACGCGACCCGCGATTCGCGTCACGCCGCGCCGGCGGGGCACGGCGCCGCCCGAGATGACTGCCGCTTCCCGGGAGGCGCCGCAGCCGGCCGTGGAGCGCGCATCGCTTCGTCACGGCTTGGCGGCCGAGTGGCCGCTGCTGGTCTTCACTTTCATCGCGGCGGCGCTCGTCGCCTGGTTCACGGCCGGCGCGCTCGGCGGCACGCCGCCTCCCGCACCGTGGTTCCTCGGGCTCGGGATCGGCGCGATGGCGATCAGCGCATTGCACCTCGGGCGGCCGTTGCGCGCCTGGCGGGCAGCGGCCGGCCTCCGCTCCTCGTGGGTGAGCCGCGAGATCGTCGCGTTCTCCTGCTTCTTCGGAATCGGCGCCGCTTCGCTGATCACGGTCACCGCGAATGCGCCGCCGGGGTGGATCGCGACCGCATGCGGTGTCGCCGCGCTCGTCGCCATGGACATGGTGTACCGCGTGCGCGGGCAGGGGGTCGCCACCGTTCCGCACAGCGCGATGGCGACACTGACGTGGGCGCTGCTCGTGGCGGCGCTCGGCGGCGCCGCCGGCCTCGCGACGCTGGTGGCAATCGTCAAGGTGGTGCTCTACCAGCGCCGCAAGATGCGCAGGCTCGGAGTGCGCTCCTGGCTCGTCAGCGCGGTGCGCCTGATCGTCGGGCTGCTGGTGCCGCTGGCAGCCTGGCCCCAGGGTGGCGCCCCCTTGCCGGCGCCGCTACTCGTCTGCCTGCTGGTCGGCGAGCTCGTCGACCGGGCAGAGCTCTACGCCGAGCTATCGTTCCTCACACCGCGCCGCCAGGCCGCCGGGGATCTCGCGGTCGCCACCGCGACCGCGCAGGCGGGCCGCACGTCGTGACGGGCGCTGTCGAGCGCTGGTGATCCCTTTCGCGTGTAGGAGGGGGCTAAGTTGGTGGAGCCGACCAGGATCGAACTGGCGACCTCTTGAATGCCATGCTCGGAACGCAAGGAAACGGCAGGTAACGACGGCTCACGGTGAGCGAGGAAAGCGCTTGCACCCGATGGGTTTGCGGTCTAATCTGAACCACGGAGGGGCACGGTGAGAAACACCGGGAAACGGGCGGTTTCAGAAAAAGTGACAAACCAAGTGACAGACAGCCCCCGGCTGGCGGCGCCCTCCGAGACCGGTTTCTGGCAGCCGCATCGCGGCGCCCTCCTGCCCTTGCTGGCGCTCGGTGCCGGCCCCAAAGGCGACGGGCACGGGCAGTGGCCGGGTGTCGCGTCCTCGATTGCGGCGGCGTTCCTCGAGTACGAAGCGAAGCGGGCCCGGCTTCCGGCGGCGGCGGTGCGGGAGCGCCTCGAGGCAGTGGCCGGGAACGCGGGGCGGCTGTTAGACAATCTCCGCGCCCCGGGCACCTTTGAACTACTCGCCGAGGCGACGCGAGAGTCTGATCTCTACCTCGCCGATATCGCGCTAGCGCTTGACGAGCTGCGCGAGGTCGCAGCGGAGCACGCGAAGGCCGCGGGTGAGCGTGCGACCCGGCGGCGGACGCCGGACACTGCGCGGCGCGCGCTGCTGTTCCGCCTGGACCGGGTCTTTGACTGCTTCTGCCCCTTGCCGCACAACTCAAAGCGCCGGGCCGTGCTCCGGCGCGACTTTATCGTGTCTGTCCTCGCGTTCGCCGAGGTCGAATGCCCGAAGGATCTCGAGCGGTGGATCGCGTGCCCGCAGCTTCGCTTGTCCCCCCGCTTTTGTCAGGAGAAAGCGCCCACAAAAGCGTAGCGCACTACTGGCGTCAATCGCCTAACGTGACCTTCGGAGGGTGAAGAAAGCCGACAGCACACCCCCCGGAGGTCAACGGCATGATTGAGGATCTGAGGAAGGCAAACGACGCCCCGAAGGTAACCGGCGGGCGGATTCCGAACGGCAAGGACCTCAACCGACGCCACCGGCGCGGCGACTTTCCGCCCGGTGTCGTTATCCGCCTCGGCGGGCGCGTCTACTTCGATGAGCGGAAACTTCTCGCCTACCTCGAGTCGGGCGGCGGCAAGCCGGGCGCTTTCGCGGGTCGCGGGTGATGCGTGCCTCGCAACCCCGCTCCAAAGACTGAGCCGAACCAAGCCGAGCTCGCCGACGGGCTACTCGAGGGCCGCCCCGCTTTCCAAGCGGACACCGCGCACGAGAGCTTTGCTGCCGGCTGGTGGGCTGCGATCCGGCGCGTTGTCGACTTGGCAGGGGCGCCGGAACACGTGCGCCGCCTCGCCCGCGAGCTGATGCGCGATCGGGTGAGCCCGTGAGCGGCGCCGCGAGGGCGTGGCACCCGCTCTGGCCGGACCTCGCCGCGCGCGTCGCGGCGGCGCAACCCGGCGGCCGGCTACCGAAACCGAACGCCGACGGTTGGCTCGGTCCGCTTCGCTCCCCGCTGCGCGACGATGAGCACCCGTCCTTTTCCGTCAAGCCTGACAGCGAGACGGACCCGGGCGCGTACGTCGACCACGCTATCGGGGACAAGGGCAGCATGGCGGATCTCGCGCGGTGCCTGGGGCTCGAGCTGGGCGGCAACGGCCGGGCGCGGCCGGCGGCGCCGACTCTTGCGGGCTTCGCCGAGGCCCGGCGCCTCACCGTGGAGCGGCTCACGTCCGTGTGGGACGTGCGGCAGGTAGTGCACGCCGGCCGCCCGGCGCTCCGGTTCCCTACGGTTCTCGGAGTGGACCGCATCAAGTACCTGGACGGTGCCAAGCCGAAATGCTCATGGGCGGCGAGCGGCAAGGGGCACGCCCACTGCTACGGGCTCGCCGAGGCCCGGCGCATCGGCGGCGAGGTGCTCGACATCGTCAACGGCGAGGTGTCCGTGTGGGGCGCGTCGCAAGCTGGGGTGCCGGCGGTGTGCTTCTGCGTCGGCGAGGACACGGCGCCGAGTGCCGAGGTAATCGCCGAGCTGCAGGCCAGCGGGTTCGCGCGGTTTCGGGTGGTCTATGACCGTGACAAGGCCGGCCGGGACGGCGCCCCGAAGGTGGTAGCGGCGCTCCGGGCAGCCGGGCTTGACGCCGTGGCGCTCGAGCTGCCGGCGGACCTGGGCGAGCACGGCGACGTTGACGACTTGCACCAGCGCGTCGGAGATCGTCTCGGCGAGGTGCTCGCCGGGCTGCCGGAGATGGTGCCTGCGGCGACACCTCCGGCGGTCGACCAGGATGCGGGCGCGACCGCGGACACGGCAACGTCCGACCCGCAGAACCCATTTGAGGATGCGGTGTCCCGCGAGGTGCTCACGCTCCGGGTGCGCGCGGAGGCCAAGCGCCGCGTGGCGGCTGAGTGTGGCACGCGGCGGCCGTTCGACGCCGCGCTCTTGCAGGATGTTGAGGACGAGGCCGTCCGCTGGCGCGCCGAGGGACTGCTCGCCACTGGCGGCCGGATGCTGCTCTCCGCCCAGCGCAAGACGGGGAAGACCATCACGGCCCTGAATCTCTCCCGGGACCTGATCCTGGGCGGGGCGTTTCTGGGCCGCTTCCGTGTTGCGCCTGTGACCGGCCGCGTCGCCTTCCTCAATTTCGAGGTTGCGCGCGCGCAGGCCGGCCGCTGGGGGCGCGAGGTTGGCGTGCCTGGCCACCGGCTGCTCACCGTCCACCTGCGGGGGTGTCCGAACCCGTTCGCCGACGTCGAGGACACCGCGAGGCTCGTCGTGCTGATGCGTGAATTCGCGGTCGAGGTTGTGATCGTTGACCCATTCGGGCGCGCCTATCCGGGGAAATCTCAGAACGACGCGGGCGAGGTCGGTGCCTGGCTCTCCGACCTCGATAGGTTCGTGACGGCTGCCGGGGCTTCCGAGCTGATCTTGACCGCGCATGCAGGATGGGACGGCGAGCGGACGCGCGGCACGACGGCGCTCGAGGATTGGGCGGACACCGTCGCCTATCTCGTGAAGGACAAGGAAGACGAGCACGTGCGCTACTTCCGTGCTATCGGCCGTGACGTCGAGGTTGAGGAGGATCGGCTCGAGTACGACCCTGTGACCCGACGGCTCACGCTCGCCGGGAGTGGCAGCCGCGCCACCGCGCGTGTGGAGCGGCGAACGGAAGAGCTTGTCGAGGGTGTGGTCGAGGCTGTCACGCGAGAACCCGGCGCGACCACAGGACGGCTCGGGGTACTCATGCGGGAAGCCGGGCTCGGTTTACAGCGGGGCGAAGCGGGCAGGGCAGCCCGTGCAGCGGCTGACGCCGGGCGCATCGTCTGCAAACCAGGCAGTCGACGGAGCGTTCTGCATTTTCCGAAGGGTGCCGAGGCCGACTACTCCCGAGTAGTCCCGACTAGTCCCGGCGGGACTCTAGGTGTAGTCCCGACCCGTACCTATAGGGACGGGACTACTCCGGTACTAGTCGAGGCTCCAATGGTCCCGGGACCAGTCAACACGAAAACGGACCGCGGGAAGGGCAACGGCGGGGTCGACCTATGACGGCGCCTGAGCTGCTCGCCGAGCTGGCGCGCCGAGGCGTTACCGCGCGGGTAGTGGGTGATCGTCTTCGCCTGGCGCCCGCCGAGGCCCTTGACGAGGCGCTGCTCGCCGAGGCCCGGCGCCTGAAACCCGACGTGATGCGGCTACTCGCCCCGGAGCTGGCTGTGCCGACGACGTGCGTCGTGTGCGGCGGCGCGCGCGAGCCGGTGCTCTTCACCGTCGCCGGGCGGCCGGCGGTGCGGTGCGGCGAGTGTGGGACGTGGGACCTGGTAGGGGGTGCGGCATGACCCGCCGACTGCCCGCCTTGTGGTGGCGACAGACAAACACGCGGCAATCGCGCACCGGCAACGCGCACCCGCTGAGCGGGTTACGGGAGGCTCCTGAGAAGGGTGATCTCAGGGTCGGAGGTGCGCGATGAGGCCCGCGCTCGAGCTGCTCGAGGGGGACCGCGTGGCGCTCCGCGCACCGAAAGTGGTCTACGTCCTCACGGCCGCGGAGCTGCTCGCGCTACTGCGCTTGGACGTCGCGACCTGGCAGCGGGCGATTACACGGGGCAAGGCGCACCGGCGCGGCGAGCGGACAGCGGCGCGCGAAAACGCACGGGAGGCGGCGGATGCCGAGCTGGGGACTGGGTAGCCGGAAGGGACTGCGGCGGGCGATCCGCGAGATTCTGCGGACCGGACGCTCGCGATTTCTCGGAGGATCCCCGGGCGGATCCACAAACGATGCAACGGGCGAGGGTGCGGGGCGTGAACGCCTCAGGCCCACTGACGCGACCCGCGGCGGACGGCGGGAGGGAGGTTTCAATGTTGCGTGAGGGCGTACCCGGCACTGGCCGGGCGGGTGGAGGGGCGGGCGTGAGCGCCGCGAGCGTGAATGTCGACCTCCTGCAGAGCGCACCGGCCGGCGAGTGGCCGGAGAGGCAGGTAATCCAGGCGTTGCCCTGGGGGGTCATCACGCCGTCCGACGGCCGGGCGCCGTGGATCGTGAACGAGAAGACGAAAGCCGAGGTGCCCGCTGCGTTCCGCGCGCGGGCCGGGGACGTGCCGCTGGACTTCGATCACGAATCGCTCGCTGGGCCGACGTCGCGTGCCCCGGCGTCCGGCTGGATTGAGGGCGTCGAGGTGTTCAGCCCCGGGGCGAACGCGCAGCACGACGTACGGCCGGGCGTCTTTCTCACCGTGCGGTGGACGCCGAAGGCCCAAGCGAGTCTCGCGAGCCGGGAGTACCGGTTCTTTTCGCCGACGTTCAGCCATGATGCCCAGCGCGTCGTCGTGGCCATTATGGGCGGCGGGCTCACGAATTACCCGGCGATTCAGAACATGCTGCCGGTGGCCGCGCGGGCCGCCGATGCCACCGGGGGGCCGGGGCCCCAACGCTCACGGAGCAGGTTCGGGCCGGACTTCGACCGGGAGCTGGCAGCGGCGCACGCCGCAAACCAGGCGCCACGTCCCGACTTCCTGCGGGACCCGATCAGCGGGAGAACGGGCACCCCAACGGAATGGGGCGACATGATTGCGACGGAGGAAGCAGTCAACCTACACGGCGAGTTTCTCCGGCTGGCGTCGCCGGCGAACCTCTGCGAGCCGGGCGCCACCGTCGTGACGCGGATTTACGAGCGTGCGATGGCGGACCATGACCTCGTGGAGCTGCGCCAGGCCGTGGTCGAGCTGCGGCGGATCGCGGGAGGTGGACGGTGAGTGTCAAGCCGCAGTCGTCATGGTCGCAGCCGCCGGCCGGCTTCACGCCTACCGGCGCCCCGGTCCCGCAGCGGCTGGCCGCGGAGCTAGCCGTTGAGGCGCGGGTTTTCACGCGCGTGGTGCGGATGGTCGACGACGGCACGGTGGTCGAGCTACGGGAGTCGACCCTCGTGTTGACGGCGCCGCTCGCCCCCGGCGTGGAGCTGGTCAATCCGCCACTCTTCGGGCAGCCGTCGCGTACCGTCGACGGCGGCCTGGTGTTCGAGGGCGGCGCGTTTCGGAGCGTGCACGGGCCGCTCGTCAGTGGCCACGGACCGGCGCGGGAGCTGGCGCTGGGGCTGCCTCGGCGCCCCCCATTGGCGGACGTTGAGGTGTGGCGGAGGCTCGTGGAGCTGACCCCCGTGGAGCTCGAGGAATTCGCGTTCGTCGAGGCGCGGGAGGCCGTCCAGGCGCTCGCGCTGCGCGTGGTGAGCGCGTCGCTCGAGGCGCTCGGCCCCGTGAAGCTCGCCGAGCGGCTCCACGCGCTCGCCGAGGGCGGCGTGGTTGAGGGCTGGGGCCCCCGGGCGGTTGCCGCGGGCTTGCAGGGCTTCCTGCAGGCGCTCGAGAGCGAGCTGGAGCAGCGGCCGGCGGGCGAGTGGGTGAGGTTGGTTGCGGCGGTATTGCAGTGATGCACCTGGGCGCCCGGCGGGTTTCACTCCGGGAGCGGCCGTCCATCCGCTTCCGGCACCCTTTCCCCGCCGCGGCGCCCTCTTTTTTCTCGCTTGGAGGTGGGATGGTGTGCCCGCGCTGTCACGCCCGCATGAGCTGCTCTGACTCTCGCGCCTCCGGCAACACGCGGGTGCGTGAGTACACCTGCCCCGTCGACGGCGCGCTCTACACGCTCGAGCGACCGTTTCGGAAGGCGGCTGTCGGCCGGCGCGTGCTGCGGCGATTCGAGCGCGTGTCGAAACGGGGCGCGAAGCCGGCGCCCAAGGAGGTGTGAGTGGCACGTCCGTGCACGATCTGCCAACACGAGCAGCGAGCGGAGATTGACGCGGCGCTCGTAGAGTCGGCGCCCAACCGGCGCGTAGCGGCGCAATTCGGATTTTCCGAGCAGGCCGTCAGGCGCCACAAAGCGGCGCACCTCCCCGCAGCGATGGCGCGCGCCTCGGAGGCCGCTGCGGTGGCCCGCGGTGATGACCTCATGGGACAGGTGCGCGAGCAGCAGGCCCGCGTTGGCCGGCTGTTCCTGGAGGCGGAAGCCGTCCTCGCGGCGGCCAAGAAAGCCGGCAAGCTGCGGATCGTGCTGTCAGCGGTCCGGACGGCGGCGGGCACAATCCACGAGGCCCGGGGCGGTGTCGACCTCCTGGCCCGGCTGCTCGGCGAGCTCAACGATTCCGTAACCGTGTTGCTCGACTCACCGGAGTGGTTGGACATAAGGAACAGGATCATCCGGGCGCTCCAGCCCTACCCGGAGGCCGGCGCGGCCGTTGTTGCTGCGCTCAAGGGCGAGGACGTGGAGCCGGCCCCCAAGCCGGCACCCCCGCCGCCGCCGGCCGCGCCGCCCGCGCTACCGCCGCCCACGCCCGCGACGCCACCGGAGCCGGAGCCGCCCGCCGCCCTGGCAAGCCCTCCGGCAAGCCCCGCGCCGCCGCCGCCGGCCGCTGCCACACCAGCACCGGCCGCAAAGCCCGCGCCGCCGCCGCCAGCGCCGCAGCGCCCGCGACGGGGGCCGTGGAAGCCGGAGCCAGCGACGGCGGACGCTGAGCCCGCGCCGCAAGCCCCGCCACGCCGGCGCCCAGCACGTTCGTCGGCACTCGACGACCTCGTGTGATCTTGTGACCGATCACAAGATGCCTGCCCGTCGCATCCCCTACGCGTGCGCGAAAGGAAGAGGAGCTGCGTGAGGCGCTGCGGCGGCTGGCGTCGTGAGCCTGCCCGGGGCTTCATCGTCTGCCGTCCTGTGACAGGCAATCAAGGGACCGTTCGCAACACTAGCGCTGTCAAGCACTACCGGCACGGTGTTTGTCGGTAGTCTGTCAGTCGGAACGCTGTTGCCACCGATGACCGACCACTTGACATAGGTCAAGTTAGGGTGCATATTGACATCATGACAGCTCAAACGAGAACCCGCGTAATCGAGGCAGTCAGGCTGGCGCTCCGCGTGCAAGGCGTGACCGCTGGAGAACTCGCCGAGCGAAGCGGCTGCAGCGTGAAGGCGGCACAGCGCACCCTCGCCGCACTGCTCAGCGACGCTGTTCTGACCGCCGAGGTGCCGTCGCGCAAGGGTAAGCGGCGCGGCGACTGGCGCATCGTCTACACGCTGGCGGGGGCCGAACTGCGCGGCCGTGGCCGTGTCGAGTGGCCGCCGGAGCGCCCGCGAAAGGCAGGTGAGCGGTGACCGTCCTGTACTGCGGGCGTGAGGCGAGCGCCACGCTGGCGGCCACGGGCGGCCGGGTACTCGTGATGGTCGAGGGTGCACCCTTCGACGTCCTTATCTCTCCGCCGGCACCCGGGTTGCTGGTGCTTGAGGCGACGACCGCGGAGCTTGCGGGCTTGTCGGCGGCGGGGTTCACGCCGTTCGTGGCGTTCAAGCCGGAGTGGGTGAACTGACAACCGAGTGAGAAGCGCCCGCCCCGGACCTTGGCAGGTACCCCGAGGCGGGCAGGAGAGCAAACGCGGTACGGGACCGGCGGCGCTCCATGGGTAGTGTAGCGCCGTCAGTGGGAGGCACGATGGCAGTCACGGCCGAACAGGTCATGCAACGCCGCCAGGCAAAGGAGCGCGAGAGCGTCGACGAGCTCGCTTCCCGACTGGGCGGGGTGCTGCTGCAGCTCGAGGCCGCGGGCGAGGGCGCTGGCGCCGTCACCGCACTCGCGCGGGCAGCGCTCGAGCAGCGGTCCCTCGCTCTCTTGCGAGCGGCCGACGCCGCCGCCGTCGAGTACCGGTTCACGGGAGCGGGCGCCTCCGCTGACGAGCGAGAATCAGCGCTCGCGCTTGATGAGAGCAAGCTCGTCCTGATCCCGCTGAACGGTGGCCGCATTCCGAGGCAGGACTGGCCGCCGGAGCCATTTTCGCCACAGGTCTGCAGGCTGGAGGCGTGTCAGTGGCAGTACCTCGCCGAAATGTTGCCGTTTATCGAGGCGCCGGGTTTCGCGGCCGCGGTGAGGACCGCGGGGGCGCTGACGGCGCTCATGGATGAGAGCGGAGAAGACCGCAACTGCGTGGAGCACGCCTACCTGATCGCGCAGGTGAGCAAGACCTGGAGTCCAGCGAGGGGCACGGCCGGTCAGGGCCCGGACCTCGTTGTGCGGATCCTCGGCATTGGCGGGCTCAACCTCGAAGCTCTCAACGACTGGTCGGCGATGGCAGAGCGGATCCGCCTTGCAACGGAGGGGCGATCGCTCCCCGGTCTCCACTTTCACCAGGTCAAGTACATGCGGCCCTCGGCGAGCACTGCCTTTGCCCTCCTTGTCGGCCAGGCGATCGAGGAGGCGGGAGGCGACATTAGCGAGATGTACGCTCTGACCGCCCGCGGGGAAATCGCGGCGTTGGGCGGCTGGACGCTCCCCGGCGGCGACACGCCCGGGGACGGCGCGGCTCCGGACACGGAGAACTGAATGGAGGCCAAGCGGCGGAGCATGCGGTGTCCGGTGTGCCGGTCTCGACGGGTGCTCGAGCTGGCCAAGGGTTCGGCCACGGGCTCCCCGTCGCACGAGTGCCGGGCCTGCGGGCATCGGTGGTCGATGATGCTTCTCATCGACGGCCCGCTGGCTTTCCTCACGCCGTGGATGCCGCGCGAGCAGATCGCAGAGGATCTGCGGGAGGCCGCTGAGCTGCTCGCGGATACGACGCGAGTGCTCGAGCCGTTCTATCGGCGCAGCCTCCGCCGCCACGTGACCGAGGCCCGCCACATTCTCGCTGGGACGTGGGAAGCCTACGCACGCCGGCGGATACGGGTCAGGGCGGGGCGCGCACGGCCCCGCCGCTGCCCGGCCTGTGGCTCGCGGGCGGTGCTGCGGATTCAGTACGGGTACCCGGCGCCCGGCATGCTGGAGGCAGAGAAGGCCGGCAAGCTGGTGCTCGGCGGGTGCGTGGTCGAGGACGGGCAGCCGCGCCACGCCTGCGGCGATTGTAGACACGAGTGGTGAACAAGTCAGGCTCTCAACCACGCCGGTGAGGCCGGCGAAGGAAAGGGACCATGGCCAGGACAGCCGGACAAATCAAGGAACGCGGACCGGAGCGTTGGCTCGTGAGCATCTTCACGGGCAGCGAGGTGGTCGACGGCAAGAGGCGGAAGCTCTACCGCTCTGAGACGGTGCACGGCAGCCGGAAGGCCGCGGAGAAGAAGCTGCGGGAGATGCTCCGGGAGAAGGATACCGGGCGCATCGTTCAGCCTTCCCGGGAGCCGCTCGGCGAATTCATCACTCGTTGGCTGCGCGACGCCGTGAAGCCGCGAACCCGCGCGAGCACCTACGAGTCGTATGACCGAGTGCTGAACACCTACATCCTTCCCGAGCTCAAACACGTGCGGCTTGACAAGCTCACCGTTGCCGGCCTGCAGCGCGTCGTGAGCAAGCTGACCGAGCAGGGGCTCTCGGCGCGCACCGTGAGGTACGCCTTTGCGTTGGTCAACTCGGCGCTGAACACCGCGGAACGCTGGCGCATCCTCATGTGGAACCCGATGCGCGAGGTCGACCTGCCCCGCCAGCGGCGGCGGGAACTGGTCATGCCGGTGAAGGACATCCGGACGCGGCTGCTCGCCGAGCTCGAGCGTGATACCTGGTGGCCGTTGTGGTGCTTGATGGTGACGACGGGACTACGCCCCGGTGAGGCGCTCGGCTTGCAGTGGGCGGACATCGACATGGACGGCAACCGCCTGGCCGTACAACGCTCACTCTCGCGGCACGCGGAGAGCTGGGAGCTAACCGAGCCGAAGACGGCGAAGGGCCGGCGCACGGTGCCGATGCCCGCAGAAACCACGGCGGCACTCCGGGCCCACAAGGCGCACCAGGCCGCGGGGAAGATGAAGCTCCGGCTCTACTATGACGACCGCGGCCTGGTCTTCGCCGATGAGCTGGGCGGCCCGCTCGACTGGCACAACATCCGCGCCCGGAACTTCCGGCCGGCATGCAAGCGCGCCGCTCTGACGTGCGGCGTGTGCGGCAAGGCGCTCGAGCTGACGAAGGACGGGAAGGCGCTCCACAAGGAAGATGCACCGGCCGGCCACGCCCCGGCGCCGGCGCTCGAGCTGCTGAGGTTCAGGCCGTACGACCTGCGACACGCGCACGCGAGCCTGTTGCTGGCGCGGCGGGTCGACCTCAAGACGATCTCCGAGCGCTTGGGGCACGCAAACGCCGGCTTCACGCTCGAGGTCTACGCACACGCCGTGGAAGGCACTCAGGAGGCGGCGGCGGAGGCGATCGGTGAGGAGCTTTTCCGCGGCGCCGCGAACGGCGACAAACAGAGTGACAGACAACGGTGAGACTGGTCTCAGTGGATGTTGTTGGCGCTCGCGGAAGCTGCTATGTCATAAGGGGTTAAATTGGTGGAGCCGACCAGGATCGAACTGGCGACCTCTTGAATGCCATTCAAGCGCTCTCCCAGCTGAGCTACGGCCCCACCACGGGAATGGAGAAGCTAGCAAAACGTCCGGGCGGTGTCAACGGAACCAACGGCCGCAGCACCGCGAGGTTGAGCCAGGCGACGTCGCCGACCATGTCGAAGTAGTCCCTTCCGGCCCGCTCGGCCGCCTTCGCAAGAAGCTCGCGCCCGCGCTCTTTCTGCCCGCAGTAGGACAGGAGAACGCCGCTTTCGAACAGCACGTCGGCGGTGTGCGTCCACGCGTCCAGGCCGCGCTGCACGCGCGCCGCCACCCGGCTGCAGTCTCCCGTGGCGAGCTCGAGCCGGGCCAGCGTCAGCTCGATGCGAGCGCGGGCGTAGGGGTCGAGGCGGTCGAAGGCCCCGACGGTCGCCAGCCAGTCGCGGCCCGCCTGCCACTCGCGCGCCTGGATGGAAACCTCGGCGAGACGGAGCCGCGGTTCGAGGTACGACGCAAGAAGCTTGGTGACGGCGTTGTACTCGATGTGCGCCGTCTTCAGGTCGCCCGCCTGCGCGCGCAGCTCGCCGAGCAGAAAGTGAGTGAACGGCCATGATGGATCCAGCGACTGGGCGGTCTCTAGCTCCCGCTCGGCGCCGGCGCGGTCGCCGCACAGCAGCAACGACCAACCGAGGCTGTAATGACCCCCGAAGTCGTTGCTGTTTGTCGAGATGATCTCGCGGTTGAGTGAGAGCCCGCTCTGCCAGACCTCGACCTGGTGTCTCACGAGCACGACCGAAAGCAGCGTTCCCACGGCCACGGCGCCGAGAGCGACGCGGCGCGAGGTGCGGTCGGCGAGCCACGCCGCGAACGCCGCGACCGGGAGGACGAGCGCCAGGAAGAGGAAGCGCGGCGCGAACATGTAGCCGAGGTTGGTGACGATGATGTTCGACGTGGGCGCCTGCGCCACGTACCACCAGGCGACGCAAGCCGCCACGACGCGGCCTTTGCCGGTCCACAGGGCGCGGACGACCAGGGCGGCGAGGGCGAGGTGAAGGAGGATCGCAACCCACGCGGTTGCGAACTCCGGGATGTCGGGCGGCAGGTAGCGAACCTTCTGACTCAACGGGAGGAGTGTGAGCCGCCAGGCCTCGACCCAGAGCCTGAGCTGGCAGAGCAAGGCGTTGATCCAGCTTCCATCCCACCAGGGGTGGCGCGGCACCGGCGCCGCGACGGCTGCCCGGAGGGCCAGGAAGGCGCCGAGCACGACCCAGAACGGCAGGTGACGGCGGAGCGGGGGCACGGAGAAAACGCGACCCACGCGGCTCCAGACGAGTTCGACGATCACGAGGAGCACCGGAAGCAGCGCACCGAACTCGTAGGCGGTCATCGCCAGGAAGAGCGCCGCCAGACTGCCGGCGCGCCATCGCGATGAGCCGCCCTCGATCCAGCGCAGGTGCGCTACAACGGCAAGCAGCGAGAAGCCAAGGCACAGCAGGTTGCCCTGGGCCGCCAGGTACAGGACGTTCTCCGACACGGCTGGGTGGAGCAGCCAGACGGTCACCGCCAGCCATCGGCCCCGGCCGAACAGCGCCTGCGTGAGGCTGCCGAGCAGGCATGCCGTGAGGGCGTGGAGCAGGATCGACACAAGATGGAACCCCCAGGCGCTGCCGCCGAAGAGGGCGAACTGCAGAGCGAACAGCAGCGTGCGCAGCGGCCGGTACTGCGAGAGGCTGTCGCCTCCGACCGCCGACAGAGTCCACGGGTCGATAATGAACCGCCACGGCTGCGCGAGCGTCCGGATCGCCGGATTGGAAGAGACAAGGTAGGTGTCGTCCCAAACGACGCCGGCGCGCAGCGCTCCCCCATAGGCGGCGGCGACAAGGAGAGCGAGGAACGCGATCCGAATCGGCACCGACTCGGCGAGAGCCGCGAGGAGACCGGAGCTCGGGCGACTCGTGGGTCGGGCGGTTACGTTCCGAGTGCTACACTTCTCGACGGAAGCGCTCGGGGCCTGGTGGTTCTCGCGGTCTTCAAAACCGTTGCCCCGTGCCGCTGCGGCACGGGGGGTGGGTTCGATTCCCATGCGCTTCCGCCACTTCTGCTTCCCTCGCCCCATTTGCCGGAGACTAGCATGCTACTATCGCCGACGTGGCAGTGGAGAGCCGTCACATCTACGTTGGTGAGCTGGCCGAGACGCCTCTTCCGGAGATGCTCGCCACTATCCACCGTTACCGGGTCCCGGGCATGCTCGATGCGCAGCTCGGCGACATGGCGAAGCGGGTGTTCATCCTCGACGGCGACATCATCTTCGCCTCCTCGACCAACCGAGCGGAATCGCTCGGCGACATGCTGGTCGCGGCCGGACGCATCTCCACGGCGCAGCACCGCGCCTCGACACTGCTGCTGCTCGAGAACCCGAGGAAGCGCCACGGCCAGGTGCTGGTGGAGATGGGGCTGCTCTCCGAGGCGGAGATGCGCGAGGCGGTGCTCGAGCAGGTGCAGCGCATCGTCTGGAGCCTGTTCAGCATCCCCGATGGCCGGGTGACCTTCACCCTCGGCGATGAGCGTGCCGACGAGGTGTACAAGCTGCGCATCCCGACCCCGCGAGCGGTGCTGCACGGTTGCAAGACGGTCG
>Ga0315287_10001835_pt1 | contig 19815 bp, 20 predicted proteins | sample YL17G11_0_MG_FD_205037 | JGI IMG/M metagenome (GOLD analysis project Ga0315287, IMG submission 205037) | Sediment microbial communities from Yellowstone Lake, YNP, Wyoming, USA - YL17G11_0 | ecosystem: Environmental > Aquatic > Freshwater > Lake > Sediment | place: USA: Wyoming | collected...
CCCCCGTCGTCGGTGCCCCCTCCCCCTCCTCCGGCTCCCCTCTACCCACCCGCGGCCCCGGCGCCGCCACCGCCCGCCTGGGGCTACGGCTACCCCGTCCAACCCACGGTGCGTCCCGCCAACGGCAAGGCCATCGGCGCCCTGATCTGTGGCCTCATCTCGGTCTTCGTCCCCGTCCTGTTCTCGATTCCCGCGCTCATCCTCGGGTACGGCGCCCGGAGCGAGTTCCGGCGCTCCCCCGGCCCGCAACGGGGCGCCGGATCGGCCACGGCCGGCATCGTGCTGGGCTGGCTCACCCTCGTGGCCGGCGGGGCGTTGATCGTGGCCGGGGTACTCAGCGACGACCACGAGTCCGAGCGGGCCGAGGACGTGATCATCGCGGTCGCCCCCGTGTGCCGCGGCCAGACGGTGGCCGAGGCGGGCCCCTACCGGGGCAACGGGCCGTTCCACGCCGTCATCGCCGGTGACCGGGGCCGGCAGATCGCCTGGTCGACCCGGGACGCCCCCTGGCGGGCCGAGACCGTGGCCGACACCGAGCTCGTGGCCTGCGTGGCCCAGCAGTACGACCTGATCCAGACCTGCCCGTACATCGGTGGTTCCGACATCGACCGCTACGGGACCACGGTCCGGGTGCGGGTCCTGGCCGCCCGCTCCGGCCGTCAGGTCGAGTCCTTCGAGCTCACTGCCCAACCCCGCGCGTGCCGGTACAGCGAACCGATGTCCCTCACCCGGCTGGAAGGCGAGGTGCCGTTCCGCCAGGTCTCCCGCCAACTGGGCGAGATCGCCCGCCGGCCCGCCGGTGGGGCGGGCTCGTGACCCGCCCATCGTCCATCCCACAGAGAGGCCCCCGCCATGACCGATGACGCGCCCACCGAACGGCCCGATGACGACGGCCCCCGGCGCGGCCCCGAGCCCATCCCTCGGCACCTCCGGCCGACCACCCTCCACGGGATCGTCGTGGCCCTCTGGGCGGCCGTGGGCCTGGCCCTCGGCCTCGGGCTGGCCTCGGCTGTCGGCGCCATCCGCCTGGTGCGTCACGACGACCTCGGCATCGACGAGACGTTGGCCGTGATCGGCCAGCACGCCGGCGCATGGTTCGTGGCCGCCATCGTCGCCCTCGGCGCGATCGCGGTGGTCGAGGCTCTGCTCCTGGCCACCGGCCACGTCGCCGTCCTCGAAGCGGAGGCGACGCCGCCCGAGGCCTGACGGACGGCTCGGCCGGTCGTCCCGGTCGGGCTGGGGGCCGGTCTCGTTAGGGTCCTACGGTGCCCTTGGACCCGATCGTGGCCCAGCGTCTGTGGACCCAGCCCGAGGTCACCGCCGTGGGTCGGCTGCCGATGCGGCCGCCGCTGGTGCCCTACCCGGACCTCGACCTGGCCCGGACCCACGACCCCGCCCGCTCGCCGTGGTGGCGCTCCCTCGACGGCGATTGGCGCTTCCTGCTCGTCAACCGGCCCGAGTCCGCCCCTGACGGCTGGTTCCACCCCCGCTTCGACGACCACCCGTGGCGGACCCTGGCGGTCCCGGGCTGCTGGACCCGCCAGGACGTGGGCGATCCCCCGCAGTACACGAACGTGCAGATGCCCTTCCCAGGCGAGATCGGCGACGTCCCCGTCGACGACCCCACCGGCCTCTACCGCACCGAGTTCGCCGTCCCGTCGCCGTGGCGGGGCCGCCGGATCGTGCTCCAGCTCGGCGGCGCCGAGAGCGTGGCCATGGTCTGGTTGAACGGCAGCTTCGTGGGGATGAGCAAGGACTCCCGGCTGGCCGCCGAGTTCGACCTGACGCCGCACCTGGCCGACCGCACCAACGTCCTGGCCGTCATGGTCGTGCGTTGGTCCGACGCCACCTGGATCGAGGACCAGGACCACTGGTTCCACGCCGGTCTCCACCGCTCGGTCAGCCTCTACGCCACGGAGGCCACCCACCTGGCCGACGTCGCGGTGACGGCCGGCCTGGACGATGACCGCACCACCGGGGCCCTGGCCGTCGACGTCCGCCTGGGCGGCCCGCCGACGCCGGAGGGCTGGACCGTCGAGGCGCGGGTGGAGACGGCGACCGACCAGCCCCTCGTCGAGGCGATCACCGCGCCGCTGGCCGCCTTCCGGGACGACACCTACGCCGAGCGGGTCATCGGGGCCCACGTCTGGCCCGGCCCGGTCGCCCACCTCGAGGCCATGGTGCCCGACATCCGGCCCTGGTCCTCGGAGACCCCCCAGCGTTACCGGCTGGTGGTCAGCCTGCGGGACGCCGAGGGGGAGATCCGCGAGGCGAATGCCCAGTGGATCGGGTTCCGTTCCGTCGAGATCCGGGACCGGGACCTCCTGCTCAACGGCGAGCGGATCCTCATCCGGGGCGTCAACCGCCACGACCACCACCCGGACCGGGGCAAGACGCTCACCCGCGAGGACATGGAGCGCGACGTCGTCCTGATGAAGCGGTTCGGCTTCAACGCCGTGCGCTGCGCCCACTACCCGAACGACCCCGCCTTCCTCGACCTCTGCGACGAGTACGGGTTGTGGGTGATCGACGAGGCCAACGTCGAGAGCCACGGCCGCCAGGTCGCCCTCGCCGATGACTCCCGGTACCACGCCGCCATCGTCGAGCGGGTGGTGCGCATGGTCCAGCGGGACCGGAGCCATCCCTGCGTCATCGCCTGGTCGTTGGGCAACGAGTCGGGCTACGGCGCCGGCCACGACGCCGCGGCGGCTTGGGTCCGGCGCATCGACCCGAGCCGCTTCCTGCACTACGAGGGGGCGATCATGCACGGCTGGCAGCACGAGCCGGGTGTGGGCGCCGCGGTCACCGACGTGGTCTGCCCGATGTACCCGGCGATCGCCGACATCGTGGCCTGGGCCGAGCGGGGCGAGGACCGCCGACCGATGATCCTGTGCGAGTACCAGCACGCCATGGGCAACAGCAACGGCTCCCTGGCCGACTACTGGGCCGCGTTCGATTCGACGCCGGGCCTGCAGGGCGGCTTCATCTGGGACTGGATCGACCAGGGCCTGACCTGGCTCGACCCTGACGGCCGGCCGTACTTCGCCTACGGCGGGGCGTTCGGCGACGCGCCCAACGACGCCGACTTCTGTGCCAACGGCATGGTGGGCCCCGACCGGGTGCCGCACCCGGCCTGTGCCGAGCACGCCAAGCTGGCCCAGCCGGTGGCGGTCGAGGCCCTCGACCTGCACGAGGGTCGGTTCCGGCTCCGCAACCGACGGGTGTTCACCGGCCTCAACGACCTCGATGGGTCCTGGACGCTGACCGTGGACGGCGAGCCGGTGGCCGAGGGTCGCATCCTGCTGCCGGCCGTCCCCCCACTCGGGACGGGCGAGATCGACGTCCCGATCAAGCGCCCGCCCACCCTCGGCCAGGGTCAGCGCTGCCACCTGCTCCTGAGCTTCGTGCTCGGGGAAGGCCAGGCGTGGGCCCCCCGGGGCTTCGAGGTGGCCTGGGCCCAGTTCGAGATCCCCTGGGTGGCCGCCCAGCCCGCGCCCCTCAACCGGGCCCGCACCGTGCGCATCGCCGTCGACGTCGACGAGGGGACCGTGTCGGCCGGGGACCTGCTCGTGACCAGCCCGATGGCCTGCCTGTGGCGGGCGCCCACCCAGAACGACGGCATCCGGGTGGGGCCGATGGCCGAGCTCTCGGCCGGGGTCCGCCGGCGTTGGCTGGGCTGGGGCCTGGACCGCCTGACCAGCGAGCTGGTCAGCTCGGTGCCGCGGGACGAGGGCATGAACCCGTCGCTCACCGTCCATCGCCGCCTTGCCGGCGTCGATCCCGACGTCCGTATCGACCATCGGCAGGTGGCCATGCTCGCGGGCGGCACGCTCGTCTTCGACGAGGAGATCCGCATCCCGGAGGCCCTGGACGACTTGCCCCGGGTCGGGATCACCTTCACCGCGCGGGCCGGGCTCGAACACCTGAGCTGGGTCGGCCTGGGCCCCCACGAGACCTACCCCGACCGGCGGGTCGGGGCCCGCTTCGGCCGCTGGGAGGGCACCGTCGCCGACCAGTACGTGCCGTACCTGCTCCCCCAGGAGCACGGGGCCCACCTCGGGACCCGCCGCTTCACCCTCACCGGCGACGACGGCCGCGGATTGGCGGTGTCGGCCCAGGAGCCCTTCTCGTTCTCGGCCTCGCACTACTCGGCCGACGACCTGCACGGCGCGGCGACCACGGCTGACCTCCACCCCCGGGACGAGGTGGTCGTGCACCTCGACGTGGCCCAGCGGGGCCTCGGCACGGGCGCCTGCGGCCCCGACATCCTGCCGGAGTACCGGGTCGGCGGGGGCACCTACCGCTGGCGCTGGACCCTCACCCCGATCTGAGGTCGTCGACCGCCGTTCCGGGTCCTACCACCCGTCACCCGGCGGCAACTCCAGGTCCCGGAACGAGTCAGGTCAGGGGTGGCGGATGCCCCGCAGGCCGGCCCAGGCCAGCTCGGCCACCTGCGCGGCCAGGACGTCGGGATCCTCCCGCAGGCCGTCGACCAGCCAGCGACGGCTGGCCCCCTCGGCCAGGCCGACCAGGCCGTGGGCCAGCAGGGCCTGGTGGTCCGGGGCGATCCCGTCGATGTCGATCAGGCCGGCGATGGCGGCGGCGATGGACGCCTCGGTGGCCGCCGCCTGACGGGCGAACTCGGGGTCGAGGCGGGTGTCGCCGCCGAACAGCACCTGGAAGGCGTCCTGGTCCGCGGCCACGAAGCGGAAGTAGGCGCCGAAGCCCGCCTCCACCTGCTCGCGGGGGCCGGGCGCCCCGGCGGCGGCCTTGGCGATGGTCTCCTCCAGGCGCCCCCCGACGTCGTCGAGGACCTCCCGGTACAGGTCCCGTTTGGAGCGGAAGTGCTGGTAGAGGACGGGCTTGGTCACCCCCGCGGCATCGGCGATGTCGTTCATCGCCGTGGCGTGGAAGCCCCGCTCCGCGAAGACGGTCCGGGCGGTGTCCAGCAACTGGCGGCGCCGGCGGGCGGCGGGCAGGCGGGGAGTGACGCCCATGCTCAGAGGCCCCGTTCCTCGTCGTCGCGCTCGGCGGCCCGCACGGCGTAGTTGAAGACGATGGCCGGGGCGAGGACGATCGACCCGGTCACGAGGGAGAAGACGATCATCTGCACCAGGCCGTTGGTGTAGCCGACGACCAGGCCGACCACGAAGAGGGCCATGGCCAGAGCGAACAGGCCGTAGCCGACCCGCAGCCCGAGGCTGACCACCTTGGCGATGCGGGCCCGCTTCTCGCGCACGGGGTCGGTCACGGGAGCCAGCCTGCCTGATCCAGCAGCGTCCGCAGCGCTTCGGTCTGGGCGGCGAGGGACAGGTGGGTCTCGGCCACCGACCGGTTGTGGGCCAGGACGCCGGCGTCAGGGGCGGCCAGCCAGGCGGTGAGCGGGGCGGGGTCGTCGGCGGGGAGCCAACGGAAGCCGAGCGCCCGTAGCTCGTCGGCCACCGGGTAGGCCCCGACGACGGCCTGGCGACCATGGATGGCGGCCTCGACCGGCGGGTTGCCGAAACCCTCCCACGTCGACGGGAACAGCACCGCGTCGGCGGCTGCGTACAGGTCGGAGCGCCCGGTCCAGGCCCGGTGGATCACCCGGCAGCCGGCACCGGTGAGCAGCCCCTCGAGGGTCGGTCCGTAGCCCTCCTCGGCCCCACCCGGTAGCCAGTAGGTGCCCCCGACGGCCTCGGCCAGCGCCAGCGCGCCGGGCACGTTCTTGCGCTCGATGGCCCGCACGGGGTGGACCAGGAGGGACTCGTCGCGCCCGACGCCGAGGGCCGCCCGGGTCCCTTCCCGGTCGCCGGGCGGGGGATCGGTGGCGAAGCCGTTGTAGATGGTCGCCGCGTCGATGCCCCGCTCGGCCAACTCGGCGCGGGTCCGCTGATTGATGCAGACGTGGCGCCAGACCGGGTCCGTCGGGGGCAGCTCGGTGACGTGGGCGAAGCGGGCCCGCTGCCACGGGGGGTCGTGGTGGTGCAGGATCGCCGGCCGCCCGGCCAGCGCCGACGAGGTGACCCGGGCCGCGGGCAGGTTGAGGGGGATGGTGCAGAGGTTCTCGACCACGACGAGATCGGCGTCGGCCAGCGCGGAGGTCATCTCCTCGAGGGTCGGGGGGGCGGACGCGTCGATGGCCAGCCCGGGGACCAGCCGGTCGACCGGCCCCTCGCCGGCGACCGTGCGGACGGTGAACCCGAGCTCGGCCAGGGACGCCGCCCAGGCCTCGGCGACGATCGACACGCCGTCGGTGCCGCCGAGGCGGAACGAGACGATGGTGCAGGTCGACATGATGGGGAGGTGACGGTACCGGGCGACGATCTGCGGGTCGCGGTGGGGGCGATGATGGCGGCCCACTGGCGCGAGGGGGGCTACACGGTCCCCAACGGGCAGGCCTATCCCTGGCAGTGGCTCTGGGACTCCTGCTTCCACGCCCTCGTCTGGGCCGAGCTGGGGGACGACGAGCGGGCCGTGGCCGAGTTGAGGACCACCCTGGCCGTCCAGGACGAGCTGGGATTCGTGGCCCACATGACCTATCACGACGACCCCGGGGCACAGGCCGGGTTCTGGGGACGCCCGGGCACGTCGTCCATCACCCAGCCGCCGGTCTACGGCCATGCCACGGCCGAGCTGGTGCGCCGAGGGGTCGCCGTGCCCGACGACGTCGTCGGGCGGGCCGTCGAGGGGGTGCGCTTCCTGCTCGAGCACCGGTCCCGAACCCGAGAGGGGCTGGTCACGGTCGTGCACCCCTGGGAGACGGGTTGTGACGACAGCCCCCGCTGGGACGGCTGGTGCCCCGGCGGCTACGAGCGAGCCCGGTTCCGTGAGGTCAAGGGCGAGCTCCTGGCCACGGTGGAGCGGGCCGAGGGCGGTGCCCCCCTGGCCAACCCGGGCTTCGCCGTGGCCCCGGCCGGCTTCAACGCCCTGGTGGCCTGGAACGCCCTCGAGCTGGCCGGCCTGACGGGCGACGACGGGCTCAGGGCGTCGGCCGCCGAGCTGACCGAGGCCCTGGACGGCCGGTGGGCCGCCGACCTGGGCACCTGGACCGACGACGGGCCTCACCCCTCGGGTCGGGTGCGCACCGCCGACGCGCTGCTGCCCGCGCTGCTGATCACCCGAGACCGGGAGGCGGCGTTCGCCGCGCTGGGCGACCCGGCCGGCCTGGGTGGTCCCTTCGGACCGGCGGGCACCGATCGTCGGGAGCCGGCCTACGATCCGACGGCCTACTGGCGGGGCCCGGTGTGGCCCCAGGTCACCTACCTGTTGTGGCGGGCGGCCTCGTCAGCCGGACACCCCGTGGCCGACGAGTTGGCCGAGGGCCTACGGGCGGGGGCCCGAGCGTCGGGCCTGGCCGAATACTGGCACCCGGACGAAGGCACCGGCTTCGGCGCCGTCCCCCAGTCCTGGGCCGGCCTCGCCATCCTGGTCTGAGGCGAGCCGGAACGAGGCCCCGGGCGGCGGGGGAGCAGGCTCTGGAGGGCCGGCACGGTGGTCTCGATGGCCTCCTGGACGTCGCCGCAGCCGAGGAGGGCCAAGCAGCGGGCGCGCGGCGCGCGTCAGCCGCCGGGGACGTTCTCCACGGCCTCGTAGGGCCGGCAGGGCTGGGCCCGCAGGGTCCCGCAGGCCGGTCGGGCCGGGGGGACCCGGATGCCGTCGACCACCGGCAGCGTGAGGGCGGACGGGTAGCCCGACGAGGTGGCGACCAGGTTCGACTCGCCGGTGGCGTCCACGGTGTCGAACGCCCAACGGGCCCGGTTCCCGCCGGGGGTGTCGATGTACAGCCGCACGCGGGATCCGGCCCGGAAGATGTGGGCGAAGGGGAAGATGTCGACCGACACTTCCACGAACTCGCCTGCGGGCAGCGGCTCGGCCGCTTCCTCAGTGTGGAGGGGCACCGGGTGGATCGCGGTGGAGGCCTCCTCGTCCAGGGCGCGGTGGCTGGCCCGCAGCCAGCCCGTCTGGACATAGACCTCGTTGCCCTCCGGCGTGACCTCGGTGAGGGTGACCTCGAGGTCGGTGTCCGGGGCGCTGGACTGCAGGTACACGTCGGCCCGAGCCGAGCCGACCACCGTCATCGTGTCCTCCAGTGGTGGGGTCAGCCAGGTGGCCACCTCACCCTGCAGTGGTGACGGCCACACATAGGGCGGCTGGGCCGAGAAGTTGACCTCGTCGGACTGCTCCTCGTCGTCGAGCGTGCGCTGGCTGCCTTGCTCGGGGTCCTGGGCGTACTCCACGACCGAGCCGTCCTCACCGTCGGCCACGGTCGGCTCGTCCGGGCCGAGGCTGCCGTCGGGCTCGAAGTACCAGGCGGTGGCTTCGGCCTCCGGGGGCGGCCAGGTGGCGAAGGTCGCCTGGGTGGTCCCGCCAGGCCCGCCCGGGTTGTCCGTGGCGGCGCCGTTCTCGAAGACCACGGTGAAGGGTTCCTCGGCCTCGTAGTCAGCCAGCGCCTCGTCGTAGTCGTCGTAGGCGGCGAAGCGGTCGGGACCCAGGTCGACGCCCTCGCCGAAGATGTCGTTGACCGCGGCGGGCACGAACGCCCGGACGATCCCGGGGATCTCCGGGATGCGACGGGCCACGTAGAAGTCCAGGAACTCCGTCCAGCGCTGGATGTTCGGCAGGGTGAGCCCGTCGCCGTGGGGGCCATTGGTCATGGCCGCCCGGAGGTGCTCGGTCCCGGTGAAGTCGTCGAGCAGGTTGGCGAAGTGACCGCTGGTCTGCTCGTCCTGCCACTGGCCGGTGAGGAACACCGGGACCTCGATGCTGTTCACGAGGCTGGCCGGGCTCACCGGGGCCAGGCGGTCCTCCTCGTAGTAGGGCTCGGCCCGGAGGCCGCCCACGAGGTCGAGGTTCTGGGAGCGCAGCGCCTGGTTGGCGTCACAGGTCGCATCGCCCTCATCGATCTGCTGGTTGACGTAGTCGGGGCCGTAGGCCACCGCCGAGTCGCTCACCCGGTCGGTCCACTCCTGAGCGAACCCGGCGTTGAAGATCCCGCCGGGAAAGCCGATGCCGGCGTAGGCCTCGTCGATCACCGACTGCGGCGTGATGGCGGCGAGGTGGGGCGGCCGGGTCGAGGCCACGAAGAGCTGGGTGATGCCGGGGTAGGAGAGCCCGACCATCCCGACGTTCCCGTGGGCCACCCAGTCCTGGCCGGCGATCGCCTCGATCACGTCGTAGCCGTCGGTGATCATCGCACCCTCGAAGAACGACAGGCTGCCGCCGGAGCACCCTTTGCCCCGCACATCGACGCCGACCGTGGCGTAGCCCAGGGCGTCGGCGAGCCGCAGCTCGGCCGGGAATCCGTACGGGTTGGCGGGGTCATAGCCCGACATGTCCACCACCGTGGGGTACGGGCCGTCGGCGGGCACGTCGTCCCGGGGGACCGACGGGAAGCGGACCATCGCCGCCAGCGTGGTGCCGTCCCGCATCTCGATGTAGTTGATGCCCTCAACCAGATCCTGGTCCTCGAAGAACGCCGCCGGCGGGTGGTCCTCCCGGTCGAGGACCTCGGCCGGCTCGCTGACCTGGAGATCCCCGCCCTCGCCGGCGACGACCCGATAGCCCTCACCCGGGGCCAGCCGCCCGAAGAGGAGCAGGCCCTCCTCATCGACCGTCCCGGTGTCACCCTGCGTGCCCAGCGGCGCGAACCAGGCCGGTACGACCTCGTCGTCGGCATTGACCAGACGCAGGTCGGTGCCCGGCTCGGCGTCCTGGACGATGACGTACTCGACGCCGGACCGGACGGTCACGTCGAGGGCGGCCGCACCGTCGAGGTCGAGGGCGGCGCCGGACGGGTCACCACCGCCACTGGTCCCGTCGGCCGAACAGGCGGCGATGATCAGGATGGCGGCGAGCGCGCCGAGCAGAGGCCGTCGGGTGGTCATGAGGCCTGAGAGCGTAAGCGACGCGCCCCCTCCGCTAGACGCGAGACCCTCGGGCGGAGCCCGTGAGGGGCCGGCCGTCGAGGCGGAACACGGCGCAGACCACGAGGCGGTCCCCCTCGGCCCACGATGGTGGCGAGGGCCACAGGGCGGCGATCTCGAGCTCGGACCGGGTCCAAGCCACGCCGACGAACGCCTCGAAACCGTCCCGGCAGATCTCCTGGGCCTGGTTGCGCAGGGCCCCCACGCCGGGGAAGGCGGCGTTCGGGCCCGGGGCCAGGTCCTGGCGGAGGTACACCTCGGCCTCGTGGGGGAGCCGGCAGGGGATGGCTCGGGTCCGGGTGACCTCGTTGACCTCGGTGCCGGTGAAGGCACTGGCGTCCTCGATGCACACGCCGGGTTCCAGATCGATGACGGCCAGCTCCCGGCCGGGGTCCACCACCGTGGTCGACGGCACCGTGGTCGCGGTGAGCGCCGTGGTCGTCGTCGGGGCGGCCCGCTCGACCAGCCAGCCCGGCGGGTCCTCGTCGGCGCAGGCGCCCAGCACGAGGCCCGCCGCGAGGAGGACGGCGGTCAGGGCGAGGGGGCGCATCAGTAGCTGGAGGGCAGGGCGTAGGAGAAGTTCTCGAAGAAGCCGTAGAGGACCAGGAGGAAGACGGGCAGCCCGAGGGCGTAGGCCGGCCAGCGGCGCCAGGCCCGGCCCACGACCCAGGCGGCCAGCCACACCATGGCGGCGGCGATGCCCCACACGACGGCCGGGGTCTTGGGGTGGTCCTGGCCGTCCAGGCTGCCGCTGTCGTCGACGGGGACGACGGCGGTCCCCGCGTCCGGCAGGGCGGTGGCCGGGGCGGCGGGCTCCTGGAGGACGGCGGACACCACGATGCGTTCGGCCGCGCTGTATTTCGGGTTGCAGGCGGACAGGGTCAGGCGGTTGTCGAACTTGTACTCCAGGACGTCGGTCCGGTCGGGCGTGACGATGACCGTGGAGTTGTAGAGGTAGGTGAACTGCGAGCCGTTGAAGTAGCTGATGAGGATCTCGTCGCCCTCGCCCAGCTCGTCGATGCGGTTGAACGGGGCGCCGTAGGTGGTGCGGTGCCCGGCGATCCCGGCGTTGCCCTCCTGGCCCGGCAGGGGCGTGCCCTCGTAGTGGCCGGGGCCGTTGGACAACACGTCCAGGCCCACCCCTTCCAGGAAGATCTTGTCCACGCCGATGGCCGGGATCTGGATCCGGCCGATGAGTTCGCCGCGGGCGGGGGCGGGGGGCACGCGCTGGGGCCGCCCGGGCCGCACGGGGCGGGGGTCCGGGTGTGCGGCCTCGTAGCCCTCCTGTTGCGCCGTGAACTGGTCTTCGAGGTCGTTCTGGGCCGCGGCGGTGTGGATGCCCGTGCCCCACAGCTGGTAGGCGACGAAGAGCAGGATCAGGGTGCCCGCCGTGATCATCACGCGCCCGATGGCGCCGAGGGCGCGTGCCAGCTTCACGGCCGGGAGGGTAGGGCGGCCGGGCCCACCGCCGGGCGCGCTGGGAGGATGGCCGGATGCGTCGGTAGCCTGACACGGCCCTATGGCCCCTGTCGTCCACCTCCGGGGTGCTGTCTCGCTGCTCGGGCGGTTCCCCGCCCTCGCCGGTGTCGACCTCGACGTCGAGTCGGGTGAGGTGGTCCTGCTCCGCGGCCCGAACGGCGCCGGCAAGACGACCCTCCTTCGGGTGTGTGCCGGGCTCCTGCCCGTGACCGGCGGCCCCGCCGAGGTCCTCGGCGTGGACCTCGTCCTCGACCGTCGCGAGGTCCGGCACCGGGTCGGCCTGGTCGGCCACGGGGGCGGCCTCTACGACGACCTCAGCGTGGCGGAGAACGTGGCCTTCTGGGGCCGGGCCGCGGGGGCGACCGACGACGACGTGGCCGGGGCACTGGCCCGTCTCGGCCTCGACGGTCGCCTGCGGGACCTGGCCGTGGCCCGCCTCTCCGCCGGGCAGCGCCGGCGGACATCCATCGCGGCCATGGTCGCCCGCCGCCCCGAGCTCTGGTTGCTCGACGAGCCCCACGCCAGCCTCGACGCCGAGGGCCGGGACCTGATCGACGCCCTCATCCGGGACTCGGTCGCCGCGGGGGCCACGGTGTTGATGGCCAGCCACGAGGACGAGCGGGCGGTGGCGGTGGCCACCCGCGTCGTCGAGGTCCGCGGGGGCACGATCGTGGCCGCGGCGGGCGACGCCGTGCCGGAGGTCCCCCGTGCTGGCTGACGCCCGGTTGATCGCCGGCAAGGATCTCCGCATCGAGCGCCGGGCCCGGGTGGCCACCAACCAGGTGGCCCCCTTCGCCCTGCTGGTGCTGGTGCTCTTCGCTTTCGCCCTCGACCCGGACCGGGGCATCCTCGACCGGGCGACGGCCGGCCTCTACTGGGTGGCCGTCCTGCTCTCGACGGTGCTGGCCGTGCAGCGGTCCTACGCCCTGGAGTCGACCGACGGCCTCCCCGACGCCCTCCGCCTTTCGGGCCTCGATCCGGCCGCGGTGTTCCTGGGCAAGACGGCGGCGCTGGCGTTGCAGCTGCTCGTCCTCGAGGCCCTGCTGCTGGCCGGGGTGGCGCTGCTCTACACGACCGAGCTGGCGGGCCCGGCCCTGCTCGCCGCCACCTGCCTGGCCGCGACCCTGGGCTTGGCCTCCGCCGGTAGCCTCTATGGCGTTCTCGCCGCCGGCCTCCGGGTCCGGGAGACCCTGCTGCCGCTGCTGCTGCTGCCGGTCGTGGCCCCGGTGCTCATCGGGGCCACGCGGGCCTTCGAGGCGGCGTTGGCGGGGACACCTGGCGAAGGTTGGCCGTGGTGTGGCCTGCTGGCCATTTTCGCGGCGATCTACGTAGCGTTCGGGATGCTCGCTTTCGGGCCCCTCATGGAGGAACTGTGAACCAGACCACGACCCCGGCTGCGGGCCCGACCGCAACCACGGGGTCCCCGGCCCACACGGGTTCTCGCGGCAGCCGGATCGTGGGCCTGCTGGCGGCCGGTGGCGCGGTCGCATTGCTGGTCTTCGCCCTCGTGCTCAGCCCGGACGACCGGATCCAAGGCGAGGCCGTCCGCCTCATGTACCTACACGTGCCCGCGGCCATCGCCATGTACGTCTGCGTCGGGCTGCTGGGGCTGGGCAGCGCGATGTGGTTGCGCAGGAAGACCCCGGGCTGGGACGTCCTGGCCGCGGCGTCGGCCGAGGTCGGCCTCGTCTTCACCGCCCTGACCCTGGTGACCGGGATGCTGTGGGGCCGTCCGACCTGGGGCGTCTACTGGGTCTGGGACGCCCGCCTGACCACTACGGCGATGCTGGCCGTGCTGCTCGCGGGTTACCTGGCCCTGCGCCGGGTGCCGGCGGCACCGGAATCCCGATCCCGACGGGCCGCGGTCGCCGGCCTCCTGGTCGTGGTCGACCTCCCGCTCATCCACTACTCGGTGAACTGGTGGCGCACCCTGCACCAGGACGCCACCATCTCGACCACCGACGTCCAGATCGACGGGCTCATGTTGTTCACCCTGTTCCTGGGCATGGTTGTCGGCCTGCTGGTGACGGTCTGGCTGCTCATCCACCGGTTCCGGGTGGCCTGGCTGGAGGAAGAGGTCGAGGCGGGCGGCCTCGACCGGGCGCTGGCCGAACGGCGGGCCGAGGCGGAGGTGGGCGCGTGATCAACCAGGGCTACGTCGTCGCCGGCTACCTCGTCACCTTCGGTGGCCTGGGGGCCTACGCCGTGTGGATCCTCGTCCGGGGCCGTCGCCTCTCAGCCAAGGTCCCCGAGGAGCGCCGCCGGTGGATGTGAGCCACGACGAGGGCGAGTCGGCCGACGCCGGCGACGCGCCGCCCCTCGACCTCACCCCCCGCACCACCCCCGCCCGGCGCCGCCGCGGCCTCGCGGCCTCGCTCGTGCTGGTGGCGGTGGTCGCCGCCCTGGCGCTCATCGCGGTGAAGGCGCTGGGCGACGCTTCGCTGTTCTTCCTCAACGCCGACGAGGCCGTCGAGCAGCGTGAGGACCTGGGCACCGACCGGTTCCGCCTCCAGGGCACGGTCGTGGCCGACTCGGTCGACGAGACCGCCGACGGCGTCGCCTTCCAGGTCGTGTTCAACGACGTGACCGTCGACGTGGTCCACCAGGGCGATCCGCCCGAGTTGTTCCAGCCCGAGATCCCCGTCGTCCTCGAGGGCAACTGGGACAACGAGGTCTTCGCTTCCGACCGCATCCTGGTCAAGCACTCCTCGGAGTACGAGGCCGACAACGAAGATCGCCTGCGGGAGGCCGACGAGGGCCACAGCACCCCGTGAACGGCACTCCACACCTGGGCGCCACCGGCCTGGCCCTGGTGCCGGCGTGAACGGCGCATTGGGATCGGCGGGGGTCCTGCTCGGGTTCCTCGGCGCCGTCGGGGGCGCGGGGGTCGTGCTCGTGGGGCTGGTGCGGGGGCGGCCGAGCCTGCTGCGCTCGGCGCCCGCCTACGGGCTACTGGTCTTCGTCGGCGCCTTCATAGCCATGGCCGCCATGGAACGGGCCCTGATCACCCGGGACTTCACCGTCCTCTTCGTCGCGGAGAACGGCAGCAGCCGCACGCCGGCCCTGTTCAACGTGGCCACCCTCTGGTCGGCCCTGGAGGGCTCGATCATCCTGTGGGCGCTGGTCCTGTCCGGCTACCTGGTGGCGGTGCTGCGCAAGTTCCGGGGTCGCCTCGAGGACCCGCTCGTGGGTTGGGCACTGGTGACGATGTTCGTGACCGCGGCGTTCTTCTTCGCCCTGATGGTCGGCCCGGCCGACCCCTTCAAGAGCTTCAACCCGCCGCCGGGCTTCGACGGCCCCGGCCCCAACCCGCTCCTGCAGAACCACATCCTGATGGCCTTCCACCCGCCGATGCTCTATCTCGGCTACGTCGGGTTCACCGTGCCCTTCGCGTTCGCCATCGGCGCCCTGGCCACCGGCCGGGTGGGCGAGGGCTGGCTGGTCGAGACCCGCCGCTGGACCTTGTTCGCCTGGGGCTTCCTCACCGTGGGCATCGTCCTCGGGGCCTGGTGGTCCTACGAGGTGCTGGGCTGGGGCGGCTACTGGGCCTGGGACCCGGTCGAGAACGCCTCCTTCCTGCCCTGGCTGACGGGGACGGCGTATCTGCACTCGGTGATGATCCAGGAGCGGCGGGGCATGCTGCGGGTCTGGAACCTGTCGCTGCTCTGTGCCACCTTCGCCCTCACCATCCTCGGCACCTTCCTCACCCGCTCCGGCGTCCTCGACTCGGTCCACGCGTTCACCGAATCGGGCATCGGCCCGGCCTTCCTCACCTTCTTCGCCGTCATCGTCGGGGTCAGCGTCGTACTCATCGGCTGGCGCGGCGACCGGCTCCGGGCCCCGGGCCGCATCGACTCGCCCCTGTCCCGGGAGGGCGCCTTCTTCGGCAACAACCTCCTGTTCGCGGCCTTCGCCTTCGTCGTCCTCCTGGGCACGGTCTTCCCCCTGCTGGTCGAGGCCGTGAACGGCGACCGGATCTCGGTCGGCGTGCCCTATTTCGACCGCATGGCCATGCCCATCGGCCTCGCCCTCCTGGCCCTCATGGCCGTGGCCCCGGTCCTGCCGTGGCGCAAGGCCAGCGGCGAACTGCTCCGGCACCGGCTCGAGTGGCCGGCCTGGATCGGCACGCTCACCGTGGTGGTGGCCGTCCTCCTCGGGGCCCGTGGCCTGGCCCCGCTGCTGGCCTTCGGCCTGGGAGGTCTGGCTGCCGGATCCGCCGGGCGTCAGCTGGTGCTGGCCACGCGGCGCCACGGTCGGAAGGGCCTGGTCGGTCGGGCCAATGGCGGCATGGTGGTGCACATCGGCGTGGTCATCATCGCCGTGGCCTTCGCCGCCTCCCAGAGCTACGGCCACGTCGGCGAGTTCCGCCTCGGGGAGGGCGACTCGGCCGAGGTCGGCGGCCACACCGTCACCTACCTCGGCCTGGAGACGATCGAGCGGTCGGCGAAGACCGAGACCCGGGCCCGGGTCCGCGTCGACGACGACGGTGTGTTCACCCCCAGCCTGTCGGAGTTCGCCTTCGGCGGGCAGGCCATCGGCACCCCCTCCGTGCGGGTCGGCATCGGCGGCGACGTGTACCTGGCTCTGCAGGCCCTGCCCGAGGACGGCACCGACCAGATCCTCCTGCGGGTCGTGGTGCAGCCCCTGATCCTCTGGCTCTGGGTCGGCGGGGCGGTGATGGCCGTGGGCACGATCCTCGCCGGTTGGCCCGGTTCGCGGCGGCGTCCGACCGACCCGACCTCGGCCGTCCTGGCCGAGGACGTCGTCGGCCCCGCCCCCGAGCCGGAGCGGGCAGAGGCCTGATGGATGTCACCGAAGCGGTCGACCACCCGCCCCGCCGGCGGGGCTTCGTGCTGGCCACCGCCGCGGTCGTCGCCGTCCTGACCGTCGCCCTCGTGGCCGTCCTGGCCACCCGCGACCCGGCCCAGGACCGGGCGGCCGAGAGCCCGCTGGTCGGACACGTCGCCCCGCCACTGGCGGGCGAGACCATCGCTCCCGAGGCCACCGCGGGCACGCGTTTCGACCTGGACCGCCTCCGGGGCCAGTGGGTGGTGGTCAACTTCTTCGCCACCTGGTGCGTGCCCTGCCGCGTCGAGCACCCCGAGCTGATCGAGTTCAGCGAACGCCACGCCGCGACCGGGGACGCCTCGGTGGTCAGTGTGGTCTTCGACGACGAGGCCGACGACGTCGCCGGGTTCTTCGCCGAGGAGGGCGGGGACTGGCCGGTGGTCGACGGCGAGGGCGTGATCCTGGACTGGGCGGTGGCGGCGGTGCCGGAGTCGTTCCTGGTGTCGCCCGACGGAGTGGTGGCGGCCAAGATCACGGGTGGGGTGACGGCCGATGGCATCGATGACCTCCTCGACGAGGTCCAGCAGCCCTGATGCGCCGGTTCTCCTGGCTGGTCATGGGCCTCGTGCTGCTCGGCGCGCTGGTCGTCGGCCTGCAGCCCGATGACACGCCCCGCACCACCGAAGAGCGCGTCTTCGCCGTGGCGGAGGGCTACAAGTGCCCGACCTGTCGGAGCCAGTCGGTCGCCGACTCCGAGGCCCCCAGTGCCAAGGCCATCAAGGCCGAGATCGCCCGCCGCCTGGAGGCGGGGGAGTCCGAGCAGGAGATCCGCGACTACCTGGTCAGCCGGTTCGGCGAGGAGATCGTGCTGACCCCGTCGTCGTCGGGGGTCACCGGCCTGGTGTGGGTCATCCCCGTGGTCGCGGTGGCCCTGGGCGCCGCCGCCCTGTTCCTGGCGTTCCGGCGCTGGCAGCGCCGCCCGTCGGTGGCGGTCTCCGACGAGGACCGGCGCCGAGTGGCGGTCGCCCGGGGTGAGGGCCCGTGAGCGCCCGGGCCGCCGGACCCGCCGACCCGGACGCCTACGCCGCCCTCGAGGAGCAGCGGGACTTCCTGCTCGGTTCGCTCGACGACCTCGAACGGGAGCGGGCGGCGGGCGACATCGACGAGGTCGACTACGAGGCCCTGCGCGACGACTACACCGCCCGGGCCGCGGCGGTCCTCCGCGCGCTGGATGAGGGCGGGGCCCGCTTCGCGTCAGCTCGGCGGAAGGGGAGCTGGAAGCTGGGCGCGGCGGTGATCGCCGGGGTGGTGGTGTTCGGCGCGGGGGCCGGGCTCCTCGTGGCCCGTTCGTCGGGATCCCGGACCGACGACGCATCGGCCGGCGACGGCGAGCTGGCGGCCCGGGATGATCTGGCCGAGTGCCTCAACCGGTTCAGCCAGGGCGACGTCCTCGAGGCGGTGATGTGTTACGACGAGGTGCTCGCCGACGAGCCCGAGAACCTCGAGGCCCTCACGTACCGGGGCTGGGCCCTCGTCCAGTCGACCCTCGTCGACGACGGCCTCGAGTACCTCGATCAGGCCATCGCCCTCGACCCGACCTACCCCGACGCCCGGGTGTTCCGGGCCATCACCTACAAGAACCAGCAGCGCTTCGACGAGGCCCGGGCGGACCTGGCGGTGGTCGACCAGGGTCAGATCCCGGTGGCGATGGCCCCGCTCATCGAGCGCCTCCGGGCCGAGCTCGAGGCCGGCTCTGGATCCACGACCACGCCGCCGCCGCAGGGCTAACGTCCGGCGATGACCGATCCGTCGCCCACCCCGCCTCCCCCTGCCGCCGGCGGGTTCACGGCGCCGGCGCCCATGCCCGGGGGCGTGCCCGGGGGCGGCCTCCAGCTCTCGTCGCCCTGGAAACGCCTCGGCTCCCAGTTCCTGGAGGCCGTGCTGATCATCGTGACCCTCGTCATCGGTTGGCTCATCTGGTGGGTCATCGCCTGGGGGAAGGGCCAGACCCCGGCCAAGGTCCTCCTGAAGATGCGCTGCGTGAAGCTGGACGAGAACCGGCCCGCCACCTGGGGCGAGATGGCCCTCCGCGAGCTGGTCGGCAAGAGCCTGCTGAGCAGTATCACCTCCGGGATCACCACCATCATCGGCGGCGTCATGATCCTCGCCGACGGCACCAACCGTCAGGCCCTCTGGGACAAGATCGCCGGCACGACCGTGGTGGACGACCCGAACAACGCCTTCGGCCTGTAGCCGTCAGTCCTCCTGCTTCGGCGGGGGCAGGTAGGTCCCTCGGGCGAAGGTCGGGCCCTCCCGCTCGAGGACCCAGGTCGAGCCCTTCTTGCAGTCGCGGTCGACCGCATCCATGCCCTCGGCGATGAAGTGGTCGACCAGGTCGGGGATCAGGTCGCCGTGGCTGCACAGCACGGCTCGGTCCAGGTCCCCGGCCAGGCGGCGCAAGGGACCCGGGGCCATGCCCTCCCAGAGGGCGGAGTCCTCGACGACCTCGAGGCCGAGGGCGGCGGCCAGCGGCTCGACGGTCTGCACGCAGCGCACGGCCGGGCTGGAGACGATCACCTCGATGCGGTGCCCGGCCAGGAGGTCGACAAGGGCCCGGGCCTGGGCGAAGCCCTTCTCGGTCAACGGTCGCAGTCGATCGTCGGACGACCAACCGTGGCGGGACACCGCGTCTCCATGCCGAACGAGCAGGAGGCTCAACCCGCCGCCAGGGCCCGGAGGTCGCCGACCACGCCGGGGAGGGCGGCGAGGAAGGCGTCGATGTCGGCGTCGGTCGTCGACCAGCCCACCGAGACGCGCAGCGAGCGGCGGGCGTCGACCCCCATGGCCTCCAGGACGGGCGACGGCTCGAGGGCCTCCGACGAGCAGGCGCTGCCCGAGTGCACGGCCACGCCGGCGGCGTCGAGGCCGAGGAGCACGGCCTGGGGCTCGACCCCCTCGATGCCGACGCAGACCAGATGGGGGAGACGGTCCATTGGGTCACCGTAGATGGGGATCCCGTCCAGTTCGGTGACACTCTCCAGGACCCGGTCGGTGAGGCGGCGGGCCTCGGCGGCCTCGGCCTCGAGAGCGCCGTCGGCCAGGGCGGCACAGGCGGCGGCGAACCCGGTGACGGCGGCGATGTTCTCCAGGCCGGCCCGACGGGCCCGCTCCTGGTCCCCGCCCACCAGGAGGGGGTCGAGGCGCAGGCCGCGGCGCACCAGGAGGGCGCCGACCCCGGCGGGACCGCCGAACTTGTGGGCGCTGAGGGAGACGAGGTCGGCGCCGAGGTCCCCGAAGGCGAGCGGGAGGTGGCCGTTGGCCTGGGCGGCGTCGACGTGGACGAGGACGTCGAGGGCGGCGCAGGCGGCGATGACTTCGGCCACGGGCTGGGTCGTGCCGACCTCGTGGTTGCCGGCCTGGACGTGGACGACGGCGGTGTCCGGGCGCACGGCGGCGGCCACCGCACCGGGATCCACCCGACCGTGGCCGTCGACCGCGACCACGGTGACCTCGCCCTCGCGTTCGGCGGCGAGCCGGACCGCGGAGTGCTCGACGGCGGTGACGACCTGGTGCCGCCCCCGTCCGTTGACCCCCCGGGCCACGGTGGCGATGGCCTCCGTGGCGCAACTGGTGAACACGACCT
>Ga0315287_10001836_pt1 | contig 19806 bp, 16 predicted proteins | sample YL17G11_0_MG_FD_205037 | JGI IMG/M metagenome (GOLD analysis project Ga0315287, IMG submission 205037) | Sediment microbial communities from Yellowstone Lake, YNP, Wyoming, USA - YL17G11_0 | ecosystem: Environmental > Aquatic > Freshwater > Lake > Sediment | place: USA: Wyoming | collected...
CGCGCCGGTGAAGAGCGTGGCGAGAAACAGGATAAGCGCGAAGTTCATTATCGTTTGTCTTGATGGGCTCGATGGGTCGCTACCGAAGCGGATGATGCCGTCGGCAGGCGGGTCGTCTTCTGCGGACGGGGACGGGGACGGGAACGACGATCGGCCCGGTCATTTGTCGCCGACCTGCAGGATCGCGAGGAATGCTTCCTGCGGAATCTCGACGTTGCCGACCGCCTTCATCCGCTTCTTGCCCGCCTTCTGCTTTTCCAGCAGCTTCTTCTTGCGGGTGATGTCGCCGCCGTAGCACTTGGCCAGCACGTTCTTGCGCATCGCCTTGATCGTCTCCCGGGCAATGATCTGTGCGCCGATCGATGCCTGCACCGCGACGTCGAACATCTGCCGCGGGATCAGCTTCCGCATCTTGGCCGCCACCTCGCGGCCGCGGTAGATCGCCACCGACCGATGCACCATCACCGACAGCGCGTCGACGCGTTCGCCGTTGATCAGGATATCGAGCTTCACGACATCGGCGGCGCGGAATTCCCTGAATTCGTAATCGAGCGACGCATAGCCCCTCGACACCGATTTCAGCTTGTCGAAGAAATCCATCACCACTTCGGCGAGCGGCAGTTCGTAAGTCAGCATCACCTGCCGGCCCAGGTACTGCATGTTCTTCTGGACGCCGCGCTTCTCGGTGCACAGCGTCAGCACCGGGCCGACGTAGTCCTGCGGCATCAGGATCGTCGCCGTGATGATCGGCTCGCGGATCTCCTCGACCCGCGACAGGTCGGGGAGCTTCGACGGATTCTCGATCTCCAGCAGCGTTCCGTCGCGCACCAGCACCTGGTAGACGACGGTCGGCGCCGTCGTGATCAGGTCCATGTCGTATTCACGCTCGAGCCGTTCCTGGACGATGTCCATGTGCAGCAGGCCCAGGAATCCGCAGCGGAAGCCAAAGCCGAGGGCCTGCGAAACCTCCGGCTCGTAATGCAGCGACGCGTCGTTCAGCTTGAGCTTGTCGAGGGCATCGCGCAGCGCCTCGTACTGGTTCGATTCGACCGGGTAGAGGCCGGCGAACACCTGCGGCTTCACGTCCTTGAAGCCGGGCAACGCCGCTGCGGCCGGCCGCGTGGCCAGCGTCACCGTATCGCCCACTTTTGCGGCGTGAATCTCCTTGATGCCGGCGATGATGAAGCCCACGCCGCCGGCCGCAAGCTCATTCCGTGCCACGGCCTTGGGCGTGAAGACACCGACCTGTTCGCAACCGTAAACGGCGCGATTCGCCATCAGCAGGATCTTGTCCTTGGGTTTCAGCGTCCCCTGCATCACGCGGACCAGCATCACGACGCCGACGTAATTGTCGAACCACGAATCGATGATCAAGGCCTGCAACGGCGCGTCGGGGTCCCCCGCCGGCGGCGGCACGCGGGCGATCACCGCCTCGAGGATGTCGTCGACACCCTCGCCGGTCTTGGCGCTGCAGCGCAACGCGTCCTGGGCATCGATGCCGATGATGTCCTCGATCTCCTCGATCACCCGCTCCGGCTCGGCGGACGGCAGATCGATCTTGTTCAGCACCGGCACTACCGTGACGCCCTGCTCGATCGCCGTGTAGCAGTTGGCGACCGTCTGCGCCTCGACCCCCTGCGACGCGTCGACGACCAGCAGCGCCCCTTCGCATGCGGCGAGCGAGCGCGATACCTCGTAGGCAAAATCAACGTGGCCGGGCGTGTCGATCAGGTTGAGCTGGTAGATCTGCCCGTCGCGCGCGGTGTAGGAGAGCGCCGCCGTCTGCGCCTTGATCGTGATCCCGCGCTCGCGCTCGAGGTCCATCGTGTCGAGCACCTGCGCCTCCATCTCGCGGTCGGCGAGCCCGCCGCAACGCTGGATGAAGCGATCAGCCAGCGTCGACTTGCCGTGGTCGATGTGGGCGATGATGGAAAAGTTGCGGATGTGCTGCATCGCATAACTCAAAAGAAAAGGGCACCGGAAAAGTGCCCTTGGTCTGCACGGATCATGTTGAATTTTAGCAGATTTCCCGGTCGGCTGCGCTCCGGGATGCGTCCGCCGGCGGCGCCGCCAGCGCAGCAATCACGCGGGCCGCGTCGAGACGGTAATGGCACAGTTCGACTCCGCTCCCGGGCGGGCCCAGAAAAAGGACCGGCACGCGCTCGCCGTAGGCCGCGTCAAGCCCAGGGTCGGCGTCGACATCGACGACGGTGACCTCGACGCCATGCCTGACGGCGAGCGGGGTCAGCGCCGCCAGCATCTCGTCGCAGAGGTGACAGTACGCACGACCGAGCAGCGTCAGCGCCATCGCGCCGCCGCGCAACCGGGGCTGCCCGGGGTCGGGCTCCGTCACTCGCCGTTGTTGAGGCGGATGGTGGCGACAAACTGCTGCTCGCCGCGGCGCAGGCGCAGCGCGAGCGACGCTCCCTTTTCCAGCTTCGAAAGCAGGGCGTTGACCTGCTCGGCGCTGCGCACCTCCGTTGTCGTGCCGCGGCTGATGATCGCCAGGATCACGTCCCCGGGCTGCACGTTGCCACGGACGGTGGCCGCGACGTCCTCGACCAGCACGCCGCTCTTGATCTCGAGCTCCTTCTTCTGCTCGTCGGTCAGGTCGGACAGCACGAGCCCCATCCGGTTTGGCTTCGCCTTCTCCCGCGGCACCGCGCCACGGCGCTGGTGTGGCCCGGCCGATTCGTCGGGCATTTCGGCAACCGTCACCACCAGCTCACGTTGCGCCCCCTTGCGCCAGATGCCGAGCGTCACCTTGGTGCCGGGCTTGACCATCGTGATGATGCGCGGCAACTCGGTCGACGAACGGACGTCGCGGCCGTCGACCTTGAGAATGACGTCGTCGGCCTCGACGCCGCCCTTGTCGGCGGGACCGCCCTTCTCGACCGAGTTGACGAGCGCGCCCGTGGGTTTCGGCAATCCGAACGCCTCCGCCAGTTCCTTCGTCACTTCCTGGATCTGGACGCCGATGCGCCCGCGCGTGACCCGGCCCTTTTCCTTCAGCTGATTGGCGGTGCTCATCGCGACGTCGATCGGGATGGCAAACGCGAGGCCCATGTAGCCGCCGGACCGGGAAAAGATCAGCGAATTGATGCCGACGACCTCGCCCCTCAGGTTGAACAGCGGCCCCCCCGAGTTGCCCGGGTTGATCGCGACGTCGGTCTGAATGTACGGGACGAGGTTTTCCTGCGGCAGGTCGCGCCCCTTCGCGCTGACGATGCCGGCGGTCATCGTGTTGTCGAGGCCGAAGGGCTTGCCGATCGCCACCACCCACTCGCCAACCTTGAGCCTGTCGGGATCGCCGATCGTGACCTTCGGCAGGTCCTTGGCGTCGATCTTCAGCAGCGCGACATCGGTGCGCTTGTCCGCGCCGACGACCTTGGCCTTGAACTCGCGCTTGTCGGCGAGATTCACCTTGACCTCGTCCGCGCCGTCGACGACATGGGCATTGGTGATGAGATAGCCGTCGGACGAAATCAGGAACCCGGAGCCGACCGACTGCTGTTCGGGCTCGCGGTCGGGCGCGCCACGCGGGCGGGGGATCTGGCCGAAGCGGCGGAAGAACTCGTAGAAGGGATCGTCCTCCGCGAGGTCGGGGAACCGACCGCGGCGGGCCTTCTGCGTCACGTCGATGCTGACCACCGCCGGGCTCTGCTTTTCGTAGAGTTCGGTGAAATCGGGCAATCCGCCAGCGCGGACCTGCGCCGACACCGGCGGGGCGAACGCGACGAATGCCGAGGCAAACGCGAACAGCGCGGCCGCAGGGTAGGAATGGATGCGAAGCTTCATGGTGGGCTTTCTCATGGCGGGATTGCGGATGAAGGGTGAAACGACAGGGAGCGACCCCAACCTAGCGGCGCGTCACCGAATTGCCAATCTGGCGAACCGTGACGCCCGGCGCTTCGCCGAGCACCGTCACGACGTGGTCATCGAGCGGGCGCACGTAGACATTGATGCCGCCCTGCCGCGACAGGCCGAAGGGACGCGGCGCCGATCCGGCATGTTCGACGAATACCGACACCGCCACCAATCCGTCCGAAAAAACGAGGTGGGCGACCGGCTCGCGTCTGCCGCGCAGATTGCGGTAGCCCTCGACCGTCTTCGCAAAGCCCGGCGGCAGCTTGGCGACCGTCCAGCCGGTGTCGTGGAATTCGATTTCACCGGGTGCCAATTGCTGTACCCGCCAATCGGGCGGTGCGGCAGCCCACGTCGGCCGCACCATGTCGCGGTCGATCTTGACCCCGATCGTCAAGTCCGTGAACGTGAACTGTTCGACGATTTCGTTGCGGTCGTTGAAGATGCTGGCCTTGAGCAGGAGGCCGGTTGCCGCGTCGGCCCAGAACTTGTGGCCGTAGCGTAGCTCGTCCTTCGGTTCGAACACCCACGCCTGCGCGTCGAGACCGGCCACTCGCCCGGTTTCGGCCTTCCGGAACTCGTAGAAATCGGTGAGCGCCTTCTGCTGCAGCGCCGACAGCGACGGGAACGCATTGCGAAACGTCCGCGGCTCGACGCGGACGATCTTGGCGTCGGGGTAGTAGCAGCGAACCTCGCCGTGGCTGCGGATGATCTCCCGCGTCGGGCCGTCGAGATTCACGAGCTTTTCGAATTCGCCCGCCGCATCGTTGAGGTGGACCAGCCTCGACGTTTCGACCCGGCTGCCGTGCTGGTAGACGACGGTGCCGACGTAGTTCAACTCTCTTGCGGCCGTCGCCGCGCGGGAGAGCCACGCCGCGGCATCGTCGGCGAAGGCCGCCGGGGCGATCGCCAGCGTTGCCAACGCGAGCGCCGCAACCGGGCCAGCCAGCCCGCGGCGGCGGCCGGCCTGCGCCCCGACGGGCAGGCGAGTTCGCTGACGCGGACCGCCGGGCGCCGGGCACTGCAGTGGCCTACGGCCGAGCATCGGGGCCGGGCGCGGAAGCGGCGCGCAGGTACGGGCCGACGCCCTGGATCTGCGCGGTTGGCGAATATTCCTGGTGGGCGAGCAGATAGTCGGCGGGCACCGCCTGCGGCTTGAGTTGCGCCGCGCGCACGGCGCCCGCTTCGGCCGCCCTGGCCATCGCCGTGGGGTCGGTTTGCATTGTGCCGAACGCCACCCAGCCTACCAGTGCCATCGCCGCAATACCGGCCGCCGCGGCCCAGGCATACGTCGCCGGGCGGCTTCGCGCCAGACGCGGCGCCAGCACCGTCGGTTCCGCGGCCAGGCGGGCCGAGAAGCGTCGGGAGAACCCCGCTGAACAACTCCCCGACCCGCGCAAGGTGTCGCCGATCACGTGGTAGCACACCCAGGTGGCCATGGCGTCGGGGTCCTTCAGCTTGCCGCACACGGGATCGATCTGTGCGTCGTCGAGTTCACCATCCATCAACCGCGAAATTTCCTCACCCATCACCATCTCCGGTTTTCTTCCGTCCCCAGCAACGGCCGCAATTCCGTTGCGATCGCTTCCCGCGCCCGGAAGATCCGGGAGCGCACCGTGCCAATCGGACAGTTCATCGCGCTGGCAATCTCGTCGTAGCTGAGGCCCTCGATCTCGCGCAGCGTGATCGCGGTCCGCAAGTCCTCGGGCAACGCGTCCATCGCCTTGTTGACGACGGCCGCGATCTGCTTGCCCTCCAATTCACTCTCCGGCGTACTCGAGTCGCGAAGCTGCTCGGCATCCTCGAATCCCTCGGCCTCCTCGTTGTCGAAGGTGGTCGACGTCGGCGCGCGCCGGCCGAGCGCCACGAGGTAATTCTTCGCCGTGTTGATTGCGATGCGATACAGCCATGTGTAGAACGCACTCTCGCCACGGAAGCTCGGCAGCGCCCGGTAGGCCTTGATGAAGGCCTCCTGCGTCACGTCCTCGACCTCTGCCGGATCGCGCACCCACCGCGACAGAAGCCGCCCCAGCTTCCGCTGGTATTTCATGACCAGGAGCTCGAAGGCCCGCTTGTCTCCCCGCTGCGCGCGCAAGACGAGCTGCTGATCGACTTCCCGATCACCCATCTACCGGTACATTCCCTGAATCATTCGTTGTTATGCCTGCCGCACGGCAGGTGCGGTTGCCGCCGGCTCCGCCAGGCCCGCCTCGACGAGCGGCAAGCCTGGGACTGCGCGGCAGCGCGCGCTTGTATCCACAGACCACCCGGCAGGCCGGAAGTTCACGGTGAACCCGGGGCAATCGCCACCGTGATGCGGACGTCCGCCCGCCCTGCAATCTTGTCCATGACAACCACCGGTTTCACGATCCCCGTGGCGAGGCCCCGGTAGTTCCGGATGGTCGGCTCGCGCCATCCCGCGAGTTCCGCGCGCTGGTCCGCATCGAGCATTCCCAACTGGTCGAGCACGGCGACGGTCGCCGGGTGCAGTCCCCGCTTGCCGCCATCGGCAACCTTGATCGCGATCCCTGCCCCCGTACTGCGGACGCCGACGGCCTGGACACCCTCGGCTCCGATCTTGGTGACCCAGTCGCCGCGGCCCGCGCGCATCAGCGCCAGGTCGTTGCGCCCTTCTCCGGAGACCATTTCCGGGTGCGCGGTCATCGCGTCGGCGAGAATCCGCGGCGCGTGACCGTAGACGGCGTCACTGCTCTCCGCCGCCAGCCGCGCGTAGGCCAGGGCGAGCCGGGCGAGCGGCACCGCATAGTTCGGCGCCGAGCAACCATCGATACCGGCGACGAGCTCCGCTTCGGGCGTTTCGGCAAAGTGCGCGACCGAGCGCCGGATCGCTTGCTGCAGCGGGTGGTCGAAGGCCAGGTAGCTGTCCTTCGGCAGTCCGCAGTGGACGCAGTGCGCGAGCATGCCGCTGTGCTTGCCCGAACAGTTATGCGCAAGCGGCGAATAGGGCGGCGGTGGCGGCACCTCCCCACGCACGTCGAAATAGCCCGGTGCGTGCGTACCGCATTGCAATTCCTCCGCCGTGCTGCCCGACCTCGCGAGCATGTCGGCGACCGCCGCCGTATGCCGCGGTTCCCCGGAATGGCTCGCACACAACAGCGCGATCTGCGCGGTGGAATAGCCGAACCGCTCGACCCCGCCGGCCGCGACGAAGGGCATCGCCTGGAACGGCTTCAGCGCGCTGCGGGTCATCGTCAGGAATTGCGGGTCACCGGCCCCGTACAGGAGTCGGCCATCGCGGTCGACAACGGCGACCGAGCCGTAATGCACGCTTTCGATCGCGTCGCCGCGGGTGGCGACGGCCAGAGGGACATGCGGAGGCGCGCCGCTGAACCGCCCCGTCATTTCCCGGCCAGCGCGTTCCTTATCTGCTCGAGCGCAGCAGGATCCTCGATGGTCGTCAAATCTCCCGGATCCCGGCCTTCGGCGAGCGCCTGCAGCGACCGGCGCAACAGCTTGCCCGAACGGGTCTTCGGCAGCAGCGTCACGAAGTACACGGCGCCCGGCCGGCCGATCGCGCCGAGTTGACGGTCCACCGTGTCCATGACCTCCTTGCGGATTCTGGCGGCCGCTTCGGGCGTCGCGACCGTGGCCGGGTCCTTGACGACCGCGAAGGCGACCGGAATCTGCCCCTTCAGCTGATCGGCAATGCCCACCACGGCAACCTCGGCAATGCCCGAATGCGCCTGCACCGCTTCCTCGATTTCGCGGGTGCCGAGACGGTGGCCCGCGACGTTGATCACGTCGTCGGTGCGACCGAGCACGAAGTAATAGCCGTCGGGATCACGAGTCGCCCAGTCGAAGGTCGAGTAGGCGAGCGTGACCTGGAAGTCGGCGAAGTACGTCTTGACGAAGCGCTCGTCGTCGCCCCAGACGGTGGTCATGCAGCCCGGCGGCAGCGGCGGCGCGATGGTCAGCACGCCTTTTTCGTTGGCGCCCACTTCTTCGCCGGTGCCTTCGTGCAGCAGCCGCACGTCGTACCCGTAGACGGGAAACGACGGGCTGCCGAACTTGCGCGGCGTCTCCTCGATGCCCAGCTGCGCCGAGAGGATCGGCCAGCCGCTCTCCGTCTGCCAGTAGTTGTCGATGATGGCGACGCCCAGGGATTCCGAGGCCCAGCGCGCGGTGGGTTCGTCGAGCGGCTCACCGGCGAGGAACAGGTAGCGGAGCCCCGAAAGGTCGTGCGCCTTCATGTACGCGGTGTCCTGCTTTTTCAGCACGCGGATCGCGGTCGGCGAACTGAACATCGTCTTGACCTTGTGCTCCGCAACGATCTTCCACCAGATGCCCGGGTCGGGGCGGATCGGCAGGCCTTCGTACATGATCGTCGCGTTGCCGTTGAGCAGCGGACCGTACACGATGTACGAGTGGCCGACGACCCAGCCGATGTCGCTGGTGGTGAACATCGTGTCGCCCGGCTCGAGACAGAAGATGCGGCGCATCGACGACGCGAGTGCGACGGCGTAGCCGCCGGTATCGCGCTGCACGCCCTTGGGCTTGCCGGTGGTCCCCGAGGTGTAGAGGATGTACGAAGGCTCGGTCGCCTCGAGCCATTCGCAGGGCACCTGCGCGTCCATGTGCTGCGCGCGCAAGGTCGCGTAGTCGAGGTCGCGGCCGGCGACGACGGCCATGTCCTTGTCCAGCCCGCGATTGAAAATGATGACCTTGTGCGGCGGATACTGGGCGAGGCGGATCGACTCATCGACGAGGTGCTTGTAGGGGACGGGCTTGCCGCCGCGCATGCCGGCGTCGGACGTGAGCATGACCTTCGGCCGGGCATCGTCGATCCGCGTCGCCAGGCTTGCGGCGGCGAAACCGCCGAACACCACCGAATGGATCGCCCCGATGCGCACGCAGGCCAGCATCGCGAACATGGCCTCGGCCACCATCGGCATGTAGATCAGAACCCGGTCGCCCCTGCCGACGCCCTGCGCCTTCAGCACCGCGGCGAAGCGGTTGACTTCGGCGTGGAGCTGGCGAAAGGTGTAGGTGCGCTCCTGCCCGGTCTCGGTCGAAATGTAGATCAGCGCCTTCTGCTCGCCTCGCGTCGCGAGATGGCGGTCAATCGCGTTGTGGCAGATGTTGGTGCGCCCGCCGACGAACCACTTCGCGAACGGCGGCTTCGAATAGTCGAGCACGGCTGAAAACGGCGTGTGCCAGTCGATCAGCGCTGCCTCGTCGCGCCAGAACGCGTCGCGGTCGGTGATCGAGCGACGATGGAACTCGCGATGCGTTGCCATGGTTCTCTCCTCAGTGCGGTGCGGGCAAGATTACGACCAGTGCCGGAATCAAACCTTGCGCCGGATCAAGCCGGCGCAAGGCGGTGCGCGATCAGAGTCCAACCGGATCGGCCGCGATCTTGACGACGGTCCGGCCCCGGACCAGGCCCTTGATGTATGCGTCGAAGTGGGTCGGCAGCTCGTCGAAGTCGATCGTCCGGACCTGGTCGTGCACCTTGTCCGGGCGCCAATCGACGGCGAGCTTGTTCCAGATCTTCTGCCGCAGCGACATCGGGCAGTTCGCGCTGTCGGCGCCGAGCAGCGCGGCCCCGCGCAGGATGAACGGCGCGACGGTCGTGTTGAGCTTCATGTCCGCGGCCAGGCCGACGGCGCCGACGGTGCCACCGATCTTCATCGTCGCCAGCAGCCATGCCAGCAGGTCGCCGCCCAGGTTGTCCACGGCACCCGCCCACGTGGCCTTCTCGAGCGGGCGGATCTTCGCCAGATCGATCGACTGCCGCGCCAGAACTTCCTTCGCGCCGAGGCCTTTCAGGTAGTTCGCCTCCTCCTCCTTCCCGGTGATGGCGACCACGTGGTAGCCGATCTTGGCCAGAATCTCGACCGCGACCGAACCCACGCCGCCGGTGGCGCCCGTCACCGCGACCGGCCCATTGCCGGGCTCGAGCCCGTTGTGTTCCATCAGCATGATCGCCTGCGCCGCCGTGAACCCCGCGGTGCCCAGCGTCATCGCGTCGAATGCGGTCATGCTCTCGGGCCGGCGCACGATCCAGGCGGCGGGAACGCGGACGTACTCCGCGTACCCGCCGTCATGGGCGACCCCCATGTCGTAGCCGTGGACGATGACCTTGTCGCCACGCTTCCACCGCGGATCGCCGGACGACTCGACCGTGCCCGCCATGTCGATGCCGGCATTGGTCGGGTACTTGCGCATGATCCTGCCGGCGCCGTTGTAGGACAGCGCGTCCTTGTAGTTGATCGTCGAGTACTTGGTCTTGACGACAACCTCGCCCGGGTCGAGCTCGCCCTGGGTCATCTCGACCAAGCGGCTCGACACGACCTTGTTTTCCTCGAACGTCCGGTAGGCCTTGAATTTGTGCACGGGGATCTCCTTGGAATGGATGACGGTGACGTTGACCTGCCGCCAGCGGAACGGGGCCGGCGTCGCTTCAGGCGGCGCGTGCGGTACCCGACAGGTGCGGCAGCGCCATGTAATCGTGCGTCTGCATCTCGACGAGCCGGCTCGCGGTGCGCGGAAAATCCCGGCTGTTCGGCCCCTCGCGGTAGAGCTCCCCGGGCGCCACGGCCGCGGTCAGAAGCAGCTTGACCCGGTGATCGTACAGGATGTCGACCAGCCAGGTGAAGCGCCGGGCCCGGTCGGCCATGGCGGCGGTCAGCTGCGGGACCGAGGACAGGAAGACCACCGAAAAGCGCTCTGCCAGCTCGAGGTAATCGCGCTGCGACCGCGGCCCGTCGCACAGCGCCGCGAAGTCGAACCAGACGGCACTGCCGGCGCGCCGCTTCGCGACCAGGGTCCGGCCCTCGATCGCGAGCCGCGGGTCGTCGTCGGGGCCGCCGCGCATCCGCTCGAACGCCCGGGCGAGCGCCGCGTCCGCCACCGCGTCCAGCGGCGTGTGGTAAGCCTCCACCTGTTCGAGCACGCGCAGCCGGTAGTCGATGCCCGCATCGACCTCGACCACGTCGAGCCATTCGCGGAGCAGCCTGATCGTCGGTACAAAATTCTGCCGCTGCAGGCCGTTCGGATAAAGCCCGTCGGGCGGATAGTTCGACGTCATCACGAACACGACACCGGCGGCGAACAGGGCGGTGAGCAGCCGGCCCAGGATCATCGCGTCGGCGATGTCGGCGACGTGGAACTCGTCGAAGCAGACAAGGCGCCACTTGCGGGCGATCCGCGCCGCCACCGTGGCCAGCGGATCGGGCTCGCGCTTCAGCGTCCTCAGCTCCTCATGCACGTCGCGCATTAAGGCATGGAAATGAACCCGCGTCTTGCGCCGGATCGCGACGCTGGCAAAGAAACCGTCCATCAGGAAGCTCTTGCCACGCCCGACGCCACCCCAGAGATACACGCCGCGGGGGACAGCGGGCGGCGAAAAAAGGCGCTTCAGCTTGGACTCGCGCGCGACGCGAAACGCGACGAGTTCCTCGGTGAGTTGCTGCAGGCGGTCGAGCGCCGCGGCCTGCGCGTGGTCGAGGGTCGTGCCGCGGGCGGTGAGAATGCGATCGATGCAGGCGGCAAGCGCATCGTGCCGCGCGGTGACCTCGCCGGATGCCGCGGCGTCGTTCATGCCGCAGCTGCGCATCTCGCCGGGCGCGTTGGCCGCCGGCGTTCAGACATTGAGCGTGCGCCCGGCGACCGCAAGCGCGGCTTCCTTCGTCGCCTCCGACAGGGAGGGATGGGCATGGCAGATCCGCGCGATGTCTTCGGCCGATGCCCCGAACTCCATCGCCATCACGCCCTCGGCGATCAGCTCGGACGCAAGGGGTCCGATGATGTGCACGCCGAGCACGCGGTCGGACGCGGCGTCGGCGAGGATCTTGACGAAGCCGGTAGTGTCGCCGAGCGCACGGGCGCGGCCGTTGGCGGAAAACGGGAACGTCCCGGCACGGTAGGCGACGCCGGCGGCCTTCAGCTGTTGCTCGGTCTGCCCGACCCACGCGATTTCGGGCGCCGTATAGATCACCCACGGCACGGTGTTGAAGTCGACGTGACCGTGCTGGCCGGCGATGCGCTCGGCGACCGCGACGCCCTCCTCCTCCGCCTTGTGCGCAAGCATCGGTCCGCGCACGACGTCACCGACCGCCCAGACGTTCGGCAGGTTGGTCCGGCATTCGGCGTCGACGGCGACGAAGCCGCGCTCGTCGACGGCGAGCCCGACCGTGTCGGCTCCGAGTCCATCCGTGTTCGGTACCCTCCCGATCGAAACGATCAGCTTGTCGAATGTGGCCGCCTGCGCCCGGCCCGCGGCGTCGGTGTAGTCGACGCTGACGTCCGCCTTGCCGAGCCTGACCGACGTGATGTTGACCCCGGTCTCGATCGCGAGGCCCTGCTTGCCGAATACCTTGCGCGCCTCCTTGGCGACCGCCTCGTCCGCGGCGCCGAGGAACTCCGGCAGCGCCTCCAGCACCGTGACGACCGCGCCCAGCCGTCGCCAGACGCTGCCCATCTCCAGCCCGATCACCCCCGCGCCGACCACACCCAGACGCCTGGGCACCTCGGGAATCGCCAGCGCGCCGGCGTTGTCGAGCACGCGCTCGTTGTCGATCGCGATCATCGGCAGCGGGCGCGGCTTCGATCCCGTCGCGACGATGACGCGCGATGCCGCAAGCTCGGCCGGCTTCCCGCCGGCGACGCTGATCTTCCACTCCGCGCCGTCCTTGCCGGCGAACGCGCCGTGGCCGTGGAAAAACGCGATCTTGTTCTTCCTGAACAGGTAAAGGATGCCGTCGTTGTTCTGCGCGACGACCTTCTCTTTCCGTGCGAGCATCTTCTTCACGTCGATCGCGAGGCCCTTCACCTCGATCCCGTGATCCGCGTACGCGTGGCCGGCGTGCTCGTAGTTCTCCGATGACTGCAGCAGCGCCTTCGAAGGTATGCAGCCGACGTTGGTGCAGGTGCCGCCCGGCGCCGGTTTGCCGCCCGCGCGCGTCCAGTCATCGATGCAGGCGGTCTTCAACCCCAGCTGGGCGCAGCGGATGGCGGCGATGTAGCCGCCCGGACCGCCGCCGATGACAACGACGTCGAATTGATCGGCCATGGCTGTGTCCTCAGCGCCCGCCCGGCCGCCCGAAGGGCGCTGAGCGCCCCCTCGGGGGGAGGCGAACGAAGTGAGCTTCGGGGGTCGTCATCTCTAGAGATCCAGCAGCATCCGCGCCGGATCCTCCAGCGCCTCCTTGATCGCGACCAGCGACAGCACCGCCTCGCGGCCGTCGATGATCCGGTGATCGTAGGATTGCGCAAGGTAGTTCATCGGCCTGACCACGACCTGCCCGTTCTCGACCACGGCGCGGTCCTTGGTGGCGTGCACGCCGAGGATCGCCGACTGCGGCGGGTTGATGATCGGCGTGGACAGCATCGAGCCGAAGGTACCGCCGTTGCTGATCGTGTAGGTGCCGCCGGTCAGGTCCTCGACGGAGAGCTTGCCGTCCTGCGCGCGCTTGCCGAAATCGGCGATCTGCTTTTCGATTTCGGCGAGGGACATGAGGTCGCAGTCGCGCAGGATCGGCACGACCAGTCCGCGCGGGCTGCCCACGGCGATGCCGATGTCGAAGAAACCGTGGTAGACGATGTCGGTGCCGTCGATCGACGCGTTGACGATCGGGTACTTCTTCAGCGCGTGGACTGCCGCCTTGACGAAAAAGCTCATGAAGCCGAGCTTGACGCCATGCTCCTTCTCGAAACGATCCTTGTAGCGGTTGCGCAGGTCGATCACCGGCTGCATGTTGACTTCGTTGAACGTGGTCAGGATGGCGGCCGTGGACTGGGACTGCACGAGTCGCTCGGCAACCCGCTGGCGCAACCGCGACATCGGCACCCGTTGCTCGGGGCGGTTGCCAAGCGCGGCCGGCAGCGGCACCGCCGGCGCGGGTCGCGCGGCGGGCACAGTCGGGCTCGCCGGGGCAACGGCGGTCGACGCTGTCGCCGCAATCACGTCGCCCTTGGTGATCCGCCCGCCTCGGCCGGTGCCCTCGACGTCGGCGGGACCCACCGCTTGCTCGGCCATCAGCTTGCGCGCCGCCGGGAGCGCGGTCGCGGCCGGCGCAGCGGCTGCGCTCGGCGCAACCACCGCGGCGGGCGTGGTGGTTGCGGCGGCGGGCGCGACGGTCGCCGTCGCCTCGCTGTCGATCACCGCGACAATTTCGCCTCCCGTGACGATCGTGCCGTCACCCTTCCGGATTTCGAGCAGCACGCCGGACTGGGGTGCCGGCAGTTCCAGCACCACCTTGTCGGTCTCGACGTCGATCAGGTTTTCGTCGCGCTTGACCGCCTCGCCGACTTGTCGGTGCCAGCTGACGAGCGTGGCCTCGGCCACCGACTCGGGCAGCTGGGGCACTCTTACTTCGATTCGCATGAATGGCCTTCCTGTCAGGTCCCGACCAGCATTTCGCCCTCGGAGAGCTTCGGCGCGAACGCGTCCTCGATCAGCTGTTTCTGGCGCGCGAGGTGCATGGACATGTATCCGACCGCGGTGGTCGCGGCGACGGGGCGGCCGGCGTAGGCAACGACCTGTTTCGGCAGCGCGTCGGCGCGGAAGTACGCGCGGAGCCGGTACCACGCGCCCTGGTTCTGCGGCTCTTCCTGGCACCAGACCACTTCCTTCGCCCCGGGAAACTTCGCGAGCACCGCCTTGAAGTCGGCATGGGGGAACGGGTACAGCTGCTCGAAGCGGATGATCGCGACGTCGGTGATCTTGTGTTCGCGCCGGTACGCCGCGAGTTCGTAGTACACCTTGCCGCTGCAGACGATCACCCGCCGCACGTTCTTCGCCACGATCTTCTCGACCTCGCCGATCACGGTCTGGAAGCGGCCCTCGGCCAGTTCCTCGAGCGTGGACACCGCCTCCTTGTGGCGCAGCAGGCTCTTCGGGCTCATCACGATCAGCGGCTTCCGGAACGAGCGCAGCATCTGCCGGCGCAGCAGGTGGTAGATCTGCGCCGGGGTCGTCGGCACGCAGACCTGCATGTTGTGTTCCGCGCACAGTTGGAGGTAGCGCTCGGGCCGCGCCGACGAATGCTCGGGGCCTTGGCCCTCGTACCCGTGCGGCAGCAGCATCGTGAGCCCGCAGATCCGGCCCCACTTGACTTCGCCTGAGGCGATGAACTGGTCGATCACCACCTGCGCGCCGTTGGCGAAATCGCCGAACTGCGCCTCCCAGATGACGAGGCGTTTCGGGTCCGAGGTCGCGTAGCCGTATTCGAAACCCAGCACGGAATACTCCGAGAGTACCGAGTCGATCACTTCGAACTCGGGCTGACCGTCCTTCAGGTGCTCCAGCGGCACCCAGTTGCCCGAATCCCATTTCTCGCGTTTCTGGTCGTGCAGCACGGCATGGCGATGGGAAAACGTGCCGCGGCCGGAGTCCTCGCCGGACAAGCGCACGCCGTAGCCGTCGTTGAGCAGCGTCGCATAGGCCAGCGTCTCGCCCATGCCCCAATCGAGCGGGAGCTTGCCGTCGGCCATTCCCCGACGGTCCGCCATCACCTTCTCGACCCGCGGATGCGCTTTGAACCCTTCCGGAATCTCCGCAACCTTCCTGCCGAGGGCCCGCAGCGTCTTCAGCGGCACCGTGGTATCGCAGGGCTCGTTCCATTTCCGAGCCTTGTATGGCGACCAGTCGACCGAGAATGCCGCCTTGTAGTTCGACAGGATCGTCGTGTTGGTGTGATAGCCGTTGTCCATCGCGGTGCGATAGGTCGCGATCATCGCCTCCGGATCCTCGGGCTTGATCACGCCCGCCGCAATCAGTCTGTCGGCGTAAAGCTTGCGCGTTCCCGGATGCTGGGTGACCTTCTTGTACATCAACGGCTGGGTGACCATCGGTTCGTCGGCCTCGTTGTGGCCGAGGCGGCGATAGCAGACGAGGTCGATGAAGATATCGCGATGAAACTGTCGCCGGTAGTCCATCGCCATCTCGACGGCGAGCAGGCAGACTTCCGGATCGTCGGCGTTGACGTGCAGGATGGGGGCCTCCGCCATCTTGGCGATGTCGGTGCAATAGAGCGTGCCGCGGGTGTCGCGCGGATCGGACGTGGTGAAGCCGATCTGATTGTTGACCACGATGTGGATGGTGCCGCCCGTGTAGTAGCCACGGGTCTGCGCCATGTTCAGCGTTTCCTGGATGACGCCCTGTCCCGCGACCGCGGCATCGCCATGGATCAGCACCGGCAGCACCTGGTCGCCGTTGCCGTCGCCGCGGCGGTGCTGGCGCGCGCGCACCGAACCCTCGACGACGGGGTCGACCGCTTCCAGATGCGACGGGTTGAAGGCCAGCGTCAGGTGCATCGGGCCGCCCGGCGTGACCACGTCCGACGAGAACCCCTGATGGTATTTGACGTCGCCCGCGGACAGTTCCTGCGCGTGCTTGCCCTCGAATTCCGAGAACAGGTCGCCCGGCATCTTGCCCAGCGTGTTGACGAGCACGTTGAGCCGGCCGCGATGCGCCATGCCGACCACCATTTCCTGGACGCCCTCCGCACCGGCTTTTTGAATCAGGTGGTCGAGCATCGGGATCATCGTATCCCCGCCTTCGCCCGAGAAGCGCTTCTGGCCGACATACTTGGTGTGCAGGTATCGCTCGAGCGTTTCGGCGGCGGTCAGCCGCTCCAGAATGTGGCGCTGCTGTTCGGCGGTGTAGGTCGGGCGCGAGCGGATCGGCTCCAGCCGCTGCTGGACGAACCGCTTGGTCGCGGTGTTGTTGATGTACATGTACTCGGCACCGAGCGAGCGGCAGTAGGTGTCCCTCAGCGCGGCGATCAGATCCCGCAGCCGCATCCGCGCGGAGCCGACCTGGAACGATCCGACATCGAACTCGGTGTCGAGGTCGGCCTCGGTGAAGCCGTAGGTCGCAAGGTCGAGATCCGCGAGGTAGGGCTTCTCCTGGCGCTGCAGCGGGTCGAGGTCGGCGTGGAACATGCCGAGCGTCCGGAACCGGCCGATCATCTGCAGCACCAGCACCTGCTTGTGCATCGTCCCCGCGTCGACCATCGCCCCGGCGACTTTCCGGCTCTTCCCGAGCTGGATGAACGACTCGATGACGGGCGCGTGCGCGACGTCGGCGGCGCCGCCGCGCAGCGAATCGAAGTAGGCGCGCCAGTCAGGCGCGACCGAGCCCGGATTCGCGAGGTAGTTCTCGTACTGCTCCTCGATGAACGGCACGTTGCCGCCGAACAGCGTGCTGGTGGACTCGTACTCGCGCATGGAGCTCATCGTCGGATCCTCGTCAATTCCTCTTGGTGCCGCGTCCGGCGACTGGCGGAAAAGCGTCGAGCGCCGCAGCGGCTTTCACGCGCGGCGCTCGACGCTCGACCGGCAACGCTCGACCGAATGTCACCGCTGCGCGATCGGCTGCACCATCCGCCGCGTCGAGCCGCTGAACAGTTGTCGCGGCCGGCCGATCTTGTACTCGGGGTCGGCGATCATCTCGTTCAGCTGCGCAATCCAGCCGACGGTGCGCGCCAGCGCGAAAATCGCGGTGAACAGCGGCACCGGGATGCCGATCGCCTTCTGCACGATGCCCGAGTAGTAGTCGACGTTCGGGTACAGTTTGCGCGACACGAAATAGTCATCCTCGACCGCGATCTTTTCCAGCGCCATGGCGAGCTTGAACAGCGGGTCATCGCCGAGACCCAGCTCGTTCAGGACTTCGTAGCACGTCTCGCGCATCAGCTTCGCCCGCGGGTCGTAGTTCTTGTAGACGCGGTGGCCGAAGCCCATCAGCTTGACGGTGCTGTTCTTGTCCTTCACCTTGGCGATGAATTCGCCGATCTTGGCCACGCCACCCTGCGCCTGGATGTCGTAGAGCATGTTGAGGCAGGCCTCGTTGGCGCCGCCGTGCGCCGGACCCCACAGACAGGCGACCCCGGCCGCAATGGCCGCGAAGGGGTTGGTCCCCGACGACGCGCACAGCCGCACCGTCGACGTCGACGCATTCTGCTCGTGATCGGCATGCAGGATGAAGATGCGGTCCATCGCGCGCACCAGGACCTCGTTGACCTTGAAGTCCTCGCATGGCGTCGCGAACATCATCCGCATGAAGTTCGCGGCGTACGACAGGTCGTTGCGCGGATACATGTACGGCTGGCCGACCGAGTACTTGTAAGCCATCGCGACCAGCGTGGGCATCTTGGCGATGAGGCGGATCGCCGAGATGTCGCGCTGGTGGGCGTTGTGGAGGTTGATCGAGTCCGGGTAGAACGCCGACAGCGCGCCGACCAGCCCCGTCATCACGGCCATCGGATGCGCGTCGCGGCGGAACCCGCGCAGACAGAACTGCATCTGCTCGTTGACCATCGTGTGCTTGGTCACGCGGCTCCCGAACGTGGCTCTCTGTTCCGGGTTCGGCAGGTCGCCGTAGAGGAGCAGGTGGCACACTTCGAGGAAATCGCACTTCACCGCGAGTTCCTCGATCGGGTAGCCGCGATAGAGGAGCTCGCCCTTGTCGCCGTCGATGTAGGTGATCGTCGAGTTGCACGCGGCGGTCGACATGAACCCCGGGTCGAACGTGAACTTGCCGGTCTTGCCATACAGCGTCCGGATGTCGATGACGTCCGGTCCCACCGAGCCGGAAAGGATCGGGAACGAGATGGACGGCGAGCCGTCCGAGAAGGTCAGCGTGGCGGTGCGGTCGGTCATGATGTTGGCTCCATGCGCGATTGATCTTGCGGGCGGGGCGTCCATGATGCGCGGACGTCCGCTCGCGACGTTCTCCTCAAGCTCTGCCTGGCTTTACCCATCGTTGGCTCGTCGATGGCACGTTTGGCGTGGATTCCCGGGATCAGGCCGCGCGCAATGAGCCCACCAGCGGATGCAGAGTCGCATCCCCGGGCTCCGCACGACCCGAAAACAGGTCCCACAACTCGTTGTCGGTGAGGTCGAGCAGCCGGTCGAGCGCCACCACTTCGTCCTCGCTGATCGCCTCGCCCCGCGCGTCCAGGAACCGCGTGAGGATCAGATCGTTCTCAAGCATTCCCCGCCGGCAGCGCCAGCGCAGGCGGGCAAGCGTGCGTTTCTCCGCGCCCGAACCCATCACACTGCCCTTTTCACCATGATCTCCCGGATCTTGCCGATGGCCCGCGTGGGGTTGAGGTTCTTCGGACACACATCGACGCAGTTCATGATTGTATGGCAGCGAAACAGCCGATAGGGGTCCTCGAGATTGTCGAGCCGCTCGCTGGTCGCCTGGTCGCGGGTGTCGGCGATGAAACGGTACGCGGCGAGCAGCCCGGCGGGGCCGACGAACTTGTCCGGGTTCCACCAGAAGGACGGGCACGCGGTCGAGCAGCACGCACAGAGGATGCATTCGTAGAGGCCATCGAGCTCCTCGCGATCCTCCGGCGCCTGCAGGCGCTCTTTCTCCGGCGGCGGCGTGTCGTTGACCAGATACGGCTTGATCGAGTGGTATTGCTTGAAGAACTGGCTCATGTCCACGATCAGGTCGCGAATCACGGGCAGTCCCGGCAGCGGCCGCAATTCGACCGGCTCGGTGATTTCTCTTAGATTGGTGATGCAGGCGAGGCCGTTCTTGCCGTTGATGTTCATCGCGTCGGACCCGCACACGCCTTCGCGGCAGCTCCTCCGGAACGACAGCGTGTCGTCGACCGCCTTCAACCGGATCAGGGCGTCGAGCAGCATGCGGTCATGCGGGTCGAGCGCGATGTCGTAGTCCTGGAGGTACGGTTTCGCGTCCTTCTCGGGGTCGTAGCGGTAAACGCGGAATTTCATCGAAGGCCTCCTCGGTGCCCGCACGGCCGCCCGAAGGGCACCGACCGCCCCCCCGGGGGGCAGCGAACACCAGGCCGAAGGCCGCAGGACAGCCGAAGGCTGGTCCCGCGAAGCGGGATGCGGCGCAGCCGCACAAAGTGAGCGTGGGGGTCGTTCATCTCGCTCAATAGGTCCGCGTCTTCGGTGGAAACGCGTCCACCGATAACGGCTTCAGGTTCACCGGCT
>Ga0315287_10001837_pt1 | contig 19805 bp, 17 predicted proteins | sample YL17G11_0_MG_FD_205037 | JGI IMG/M metagenome (GOLD analysis project Ga0315287, IMG submission 205037) | Sediment microbial communities from Yellowstone Lake, YNP, Wyoming, USA - YL17G11_0 | ecosystem: Environmental > Aquatic > Freshwater > Lake > Sediment | place: USA: Wyoming | collected...
GCAACCGCTATTGAGGCTTATGCTGTGGACTCTAATTCCTATCCTCCAGGATATAAAACAGCGCCCAGCCATGGTCTTATCGCTTTGACAACGCCGGTCGCTTATATCACGAACGGTTATCCTCTTGATCCTTTTCGACCGGCAGTGTTTGCAGCTCCCAAAGCCAGCTATACTTATGAATTGATGAACGCGCATAACAAGATCATCGAACAGGGTGGTGGAATTTATAGCGTTGATCCTGCGAATCCCGGGACCGAACCTTTCAAAGGCGTCTGGTGGTGGCTGGCAAGCAGGGGGCCGAATAACACATTCGGATTTCGCGCAGACGAGCCTGAATATGATCTGCGTGAAAGAATTTTTAAAGCGGAAACAAATCCTCTTATGCTGGCGGCAACGGTTTATGATCCGACCAACGGGACGCAGAGCAATGGAAATATTTACCGGGCAGGCGGAGATGTTCCCGCTTCCCATTCTCGATTGATGAATAAGTGATTAAAAAATTCCATTAGGGTTGGGTTTCTCATTTAAATCCGCTCGATAACTGCTTGCAGCCTGGCTTGGACCTGCCCGGCTATGTCCACGAGCTTCGGATTCCGGACGGATTTCATGGTTTCCATGGGATTGATGGCAGACACCTCTGTCTGCCCGGTTTCCTTTTCCTGGATAATGACATTGCATGGCAGCAACAACCCGATTCTCTCCTCTTCCTTCAGAGCCTGGTATGCGAAGTTGGGATTGCATGCGCCCAGAATCCGATATTTCCGGAACTCGACATTGAGTTTCTTTTTGAGCGTTTCCCTGACATCGATTTCAGTGATGATGCCAAATCCCTCCTTTTTCAGTTCCTTTGTCACTTTTACCAAAGCCTCCTCAAAAGGGATCGAAACAGTTTTGGTCAAATAATAAGCCATGGGATTCTCCTTTCCTCTTATCAGTATAACAGTAAAAAACATAGGAATAAAATTTTCAGGATTTGTCAATCATCTTCCCTCTGGCGGGTGCATCTTTATGAAAAATCATTGAACATGATTCTCCGGGTTGTTAGGGTTAATAATATATCCTTTTACAGGGGGAGAAGAATATGCTGTTATTTCCTTCATGGGTCAATCCGGGTTTGGGGACTTTTTCGAATTCCCGTCGTCCAGCCGCTCTGTTTCTCATGTTCTCATTTTTATTCATGAACGGATGCGCTCATTGGGGCGTTCAGAAAGGAGACAAATGCTGCTGCCGACAAGCCATCTTCCTCTCCCCTGAGGCAACAAATATGGAAAAGCTGGCAGCGCTGGAAATAAGGCGATATATATATCTGCGCACCGATCAAATCCTTCCTATTGTAGAAAAGGAAGGAGAAATACCCTCCAGGATGAGGGGTGTGCTGGTGGCGCAAAAAGATTCTGCCTCGCTCAGCTCTTTATCCCTGGATCGTGAAACGCTTCAAATACTTGGAAGTCTGCAAAGCCAGGAGTACATGATCAAAACAATAAACAATAATGAGAAAAGGATTGTCCTTGTTGCGGGCGGGGATGCGGCAGGGACATTATACGGGGCATACCGGTTCGTCGAACATCTCGGCGTCAGGTTTTATTTAGACGGAGATGTGATCCCTGATAAAAAAATCCCGCTGGAATTTCCGGAACTCGATGAACAGGGGAAACCGCTTTTCGCATTGCGCGGCATCCAGCCGTTCCACGATTTTGCCGAAGGCCCGGATTGGTGGAACGAAGACGATTATAAAGCAGTTATCGCCCAACTTCCCAAGCTCGGAATGAATTTCATCGGACTTCACACATATCCGGAAAAAGCGCCACATGCAGAACCCACTGTGTGGATCGGTCTGCCGGAGGATGTGCTTCCGGATGGGCAGGTGCGGTTCAGCTATCAATCCACTTATATGAACACCATCCGCGCGGATATTGTTCCGGGCAACTGGGGTTACGAATCCAAAAAAACCGGGGATTTTCTTTTTGGAACGGATCAGCTGTTTGATCGGGACGCATTTGGATCTGATGTGATGAACAATCATTTCCCGGGACCGAACACGCCCGAAAGCTGCAACGATGTTTTCAACCGCACAGGCGCAATGCTCCGCAACGCGTTTGAGTGGGCGCATGCCCTGGGTGTAAAAACCTGCGTGGGCACGGAAACGAAACTGACAATCCCGGATGCAGTCAAGGAGCGCATCAAAGCCACGGGCCGCAGCCCTGATGACCCGGCTGTCCTGAAGGAGGTTTATCAGGGAATCTTCACCCGCATCATGAAAGCCTATCCCATTGATTTTTACTGGATGTGGACAAACGAAGGCTGGACTTGGCAGGGCATTTCCCCGGAAACGTGCGATGCAGTGATCAAGGACATGCTGACAGCCTGTGAAGCGGCAAGTTCGGTCAAGGTGCCTTTCCGCCTCGCAACCTGCGGCTGGGTTCTGGGGCCGCAATATGACCGTTCCTATTTTGACCGCGTCCTGCCCAGGGATATGGCCATAAGCTGCATCAACCGCCAAGTGGGATTCACTCCTGTGGACAAGGGCTTTGCCAATGTTCAGGCGCGGGACAAGTGGGCGATCCCGTGGCTGGAGGATGATCCTGCCCTGACCGCGCCGCAGCTGTGGGTGGCGCGGATGCGGCGCGATGCTGGCGATGCGCTGGATTACGGATGCACCGGACTCATGGGCATTCATTGGCGCACGGGCATCATCGGCCCGAATATTGCAGCGCTCGCCCAGGCAGCCTGGAACCAAAGCCCGTGGAAGGAGGAATGGAACGGAAGAAAACAGGTTGAGATCAAGCCCGGCCCCCTTTCCGGGAAATATGCCAATTATCCCAATAATCCCATCGATGGCACGGATGACGATCCGCTTTACCAGACAGTAAGGTGGGATGTTGCCGGGTATCGTTTCCCGCTGCCCAGTGGATCTTTTCAGGTGACGCTGAAATTTTGCGATCCGCATTATGATAAGCCGGGCAAGCGCGTTTTCAACACACTGATCCAGGGCGATAGGTTGATCAAGGATCTTGATATTGTCGCACGCGCGGGAAAGAATGTCGCCCTGGATTTTGAGTTCAAGGATATTCAGGTCAAGGATGGATGGCTCAAGATTGACTTTGAGTATGTGGTGGAGTTTCCGTGCATTGCAGCGATTGTAATCCAGGGAAAAGATTACACGGAGAAGATCAATTGCGGCGGACCGGCTTACAAGGATTACAAGGCTGACTGGCCTGCAAATGAATTGGGCGGAGTTTTGCCCGGGACAGGCGATTTCTACCTGGATTGGGCCTTACACCAGTTCGGACCTGAAGCTGCTTCCGAGATCGCGGGGATCTTTGAGAAGATCGACGGCAAACTTCCCAGGCCGCTGGATTGGATCGACGGTCCGGGCGGACTTGCTCCTGATTCAAGGCAATGGGAGGAAGTCACAAAGGAATACGGCTTTGTGTACGAGATGGCTGAGTTGAGACCCATGATCAAGGGCAAGGGAAATCTGCATCGTTTCGATTATTGGCTGCATCAGTTCCGGTATTTAAAGTCCGCAGCAGCCCTGCGCTGCGCATGGTTTAAGTTCGAGCAGATTATGGCCCCCATCAAACCGGAAAAGGCAGATCCGAATAAACCCATGATCACGGATCCGGAACAATGCAAAAAGATCGGGCAGGAACAGGCATTGCCTCTTTATATCCGGATGATCGGGTATATGAAAGACATGGAAGAACATCTGCTTGCCACAACTTCCAACATCGGTGAGATGGGCACTATTGCCAATATCGAGCAGCACTCTGTTCCCAGGATCATTACAAGGGCGGGAAAAAGGCTGGAGCAGGCTCTTGGCGCTCCTCTTTCTTCCGGGGCGCAGCCTTCGAAAAAATATGCCGCTCCCCCGCGGATTTTCATCCCCACGAATCGCACTTCAGTCCTTCAGGGCGAGAAACTCAGTCTGAAAGTGATTGTCCTTTCCAGGGAATTACCATCCTCTGTAAAAATCCTTTGGAGACCTCTGGGTGCTGAGAAATTTCAAACCATACCGGCGCAACTGATCAACCGCGGCGTTTACAGCGCTCTTTTACCTGAAGAGGCGCTGGAAACCGACACTTTTGAATATTATGCAGAGGCAATAACTCCTGAAGGCAATGTGCAATGGCCTGTGACAGCGCCGGAGATATGCAGGTCTGTGGTTGTCATGCCTTTCCAATGAAGGATGGAATAAAGCGGTTGGAATGGGGGGATCAATATCACTCGGGATCAATGGCAAAGCCCTGTTCCCTGATGCGTTTGATTTTGTATAAAAGGGCGCGTCTGCTGATGCCGAGAGCCCTGGCGGTTTCGGTTCTGTTAAAGTTATTTTCGCGAAGGGTTTGAAGGATGACGGCTCTTTCGACTTCTTCCATGCGGCTGCCTGAAGGGACTTTCACGGCTTCGGGTTCCTTTCCGGTTCCCGCCTTCTGAATCCTTTTTGGAAGGTGTTCGGGAAGGATCATTCCGCCCTGAGCCATCAGTGTGGCGCGTTCCATTGCATTGCGGAGTTCCCGGACATTGCCGGGCCACTCGTAAAGTCTCAGGCAGGCAATCACAGACGGTGAGAAACGCAGTTTGCCTTTAAAGAACTGGGAAGCGAAGAACTCTGCCAGGGGAAGAATATCCTCCTGCCGATCGCGCAGAGGCGGGACATAAATTTCAAAAACATTCAGGCGAAAGTACAGGTCCTCCCGGAACTTTCCGTTTCTGACTTCCTCATCCAGATTGCGGTTTGTGGAAGTCAGGATCCGGGTATTTGTGTATTGTTCCCTGTTCGATCCGACTCTCTGGAAGGTTCCGTCCTGTGTTATGCGGAGGAGTTTTGCCTGAAGCTGGGAGGGCATTTCCGCTATCTCATCCAGGAAAATGGTGCCGTTATTGGCCTCTTCGAAACGCCCGATGCGTTGATTGGTGGCGCCGGTAAAAGCGCCCTTCTCATGGCCGAAAAGTTCGCTTTCCAAAAGCGTTTCTGGAATGGCGGCGCAATTAACCTTGACAATGCAGCCGGCAGACCGGGGGCTCAATTGATGAATCATGTCAGCCACGATTTCCTTGCCGACGCCGCTCTCACCGGTTATCAATATCCTGGTTTCCGAGGATGCAACGAACATCACCTCCCTGAAAACATCCCTCATCTGGGGGCTTTGGGCGATGACATTTTCCGGTAATTCAAGTGTATCGGAAACCATGGATTTCCCGGGGGCGTCCATACCCAGGGCATATTGAACGGATGAAAGCAGCTCATCCAGGTCAATCGGTTTTTCCAGATAATTGATAGCCCCATCGCGCATGGCGCCGACAGCATCGCGAATAGCGGGGAAGGCAGTGACCATCAATATGGGAAGAGATGAGTGTTTGACGCGAATCTGACGGAGCAGATCAAGTCCAGACATGCCCGGCATACGAACATCGGAGATCATCATGCTGACGGAACGGGAATCGAGGATGCCAAGCGCCTCCATGCCCGAGGATGCAGTCAGGATGGGAAATCCCTGTCTGGAAAGAAAAGACTCCAGGAGGCTTCGTTGTCCGGAGTCATCATCAACAACGAGGATGGGATCAGGGATTTTGTTTTTGTCCGACTTGTTATCCGCCATGGCGTCCAATAAATCCTATATCGTTTTCATTCCGCTGATACGAAACCTGGCACCCTTTTCTTCGGGAACACACTCAATTTCCCACTGGTGCGCAAGGACGATCTGGCGAGCCACGGAAAGGCCAAGCCCGGTTCCCTCTTCCCGCGTGGTATAATAGGGACGGAAGATTTCCTCCCGCGCCTCGGGAGGCACGCCGGGACCGTTGTCGCACACGTCGATGCCTGCCTCGCCCCTTGTGTTGGTATCAATACGGACTTCCACCATTCCTCCCTTATCCACTGCCTGGCAGGCATTGAGGAGGAGATTAAAAAGAACCTGACGCAGGAGCGATTCGTCCGCCTCGATAGAGATGTCCGGACCGCTGACAGTGAAACGGATGTCCTTTTCTTCCATGTCCGTCTTGAGCGCGCGTTCCACCTCATGGATAACCAGGCGCAGATTGGTTGGAGCGGGCTTTGGCGCGAGCGGCCTTGAGTAATTGATGAATTCATTGAGTCTTCCAGTGACGCGATCAACCTCCTCGATGATTCTGTCCGCCATGGCCTGCACATCCTTGGAGGCGGAGGAATCGCGTGATATGATCTGGGACTGTCCCCGAACGAGGTTCAGGGGATTTCGTGTTTCATGCGCCAGTCCTGCGGCTGCCAGATTCATTTCATTCAGATGTATATTCATCTCGCTGGCTTTCAGAAGACGGATGCGAAAAACCTCTGATCGCTCGATATTCCTCCATGCCACGCCAAGACCCAGGCTGGCAATCAAGGCAAAAAGTATAAGAGCATTCCGGAGCCATAAATCCCTGGCACATTCAGCCCGGTATCCATCGATGGACATCTGAAGCAAAAAGCCGTGTAATCCCTGCTTTGCAAGAAGTTCCTGATACTGTTCTTCACTCATCCAGGGCGGGCGGCCGAAGCGCCTTGGGGAGCGGTCTCTCCGTCTGCTTCTTCTTTCATGGCTCTCTTCCTGTGCAGCGACCTTCGTTCCGCTTGTCCTCCTGTCATCCCGGAATAGTTCCCCCGGATCGGGATCTTTAAGGACGATGGGCGCGGTACGCGTTGTCGAGCGCTCATCTGTCTCATGTCCAAGGTCAACCAGATTCATGATGACAACAGAATTTCTCTCCCAGACCTCTTTGCCTTCCGAGAGAGCGCCGACCTTCACGTCGATCGGTTTTCCGGCAGATGCCACAACCTGGCCTGAGGCATTCAGCAAAGCCACGGATTGGAGTTCCGGAGATTGGACCAGGTCTGTGAGCGCAGCTTCAATGCGCGATTGGGGAAGGATTCCAAAACGATCCTGGGATCGAATGACAACGCTGATGGAAGAGGAAATATCCCTGGCGCGGCTGAGCAGGGTTTTCATTGCCGCCTGCTTCACACGGCTATGTTCGTAAATCTGCCAGAAAGAGAAAAGGATCCATGCGACGCTCAATAACAAATAAACAGTCTTTTTTCTTTTCAAAGCCATGAAGGAAATCCTCTCCGCAACAAAACGCCATTATTAATCCAGATTATCAATATATTTGTCAATCTGCTTATCAGTGAAAGCCTTGGGAGCCAGTTCGGTCTTGCCTTTCTCCGACACAGAGATATCCCTCAGTTCCGCTGATCCTTCCACTACATGGGGGGTCAGGAAAATGAGGAGTTCCGTTTTGGACTTGGACTTGATCGTGCGCCTGAACGGCGCTCCCAATATGGGTATATCCCCCAGGATGGGGATTTTCGTGACCGTTTCCGTATTGTTATCCTCCATCATGCCGCCGATCACCACGGTTTTCCCGTCTTCGACCACGACCCTTGTCTCCGCCGAACGCTTGGCTATCACAGTCGCATTCACCGTTTCAGAAATGGGGACTGTATCGCCCGTCATGGCGGAAATTTCCGGAAGGACCTCCATTTCCACAAGTCGATCCGAAGTAATATGGGGTGTGACCCTGAGAATAATGCCAATATCGTCATATTCAATGGTATTGATGGTTTGGCCATCGGAAGTAATGCGGGAATTGCGAATGAAAGGGACTTCCTGGCCCACGGTAATCGTCGCCTGCTGATTGTTCCGGACGAGGACCGAAGGGCGTGACAGGATTTCCAGCTTTGTTCTTTCTGCAATAGCCCGGATGGTCACCTCCAGGTCTTCATCCAGGATCTTATAGAATCCGCCGCGTGTTTCACGGGAAAGACCGAATATGGTTTGAATGACGTCCTGGTTGCCGTCTCTTTTATACGTATATTTCCCCTCCACTCCGAGATCGAGGTTCTTCGTATGCGTGACTTCAAGAAAAAGAACTTTGATCAGAACCTGGGGAACGGGTTGATCCAGATTCGTGATAATCTTCTCTATCTGTTTGTTGGTTTCGTCATCCGTTATAACAATCAGGGAGCCTGTTTCCGCGTCATACTGTATGACCGCATTTCCCACCAGGCCCGAGCTATAACTTTTCGCGGCGCTGGTACCTGTTTGTTGAGCCTGTAAAGGATGAAGAAAAAAGATCCCAAGACTCAGGATCAATAGAATGAATGATCGTTTTTTTGAAGAATTCATCATTGGCATTTACCTCGTTTTTCAAAAAAATAGTTATCAGAAATCCCTTTCGGATCAGGGATTTGACTGATTGCTTCTTTGAGATGTGTTGCTTCCTGATGAGGTATTTCGTGTTGTGGTGGTTCGTGTCGATTGTCCGGCTCGTGTGCCTGAGCTTCCGGAACGGCCTGTCTGGTTTTGAAGCATATCCTGCACGATCCCTGCGACTTTCTCCACATCTGCGTTTTTGATTTTATAGAGATAGACTCCCTGTTTTTTCGCCGGGTTTTTATCGAGATCTTCAACGATCTTTTCTATCTGGGGCATGAGTTCGCTGGCAGCGCTCACCACCACGGAATTCGTTCTGAGATCCGGCTTGGCCAGGACTTTGCTCTCTTCCTTTTCGCGCCTGCTTGCTGGCGTTTGCTGCTGATTTTGTGTTCCCTGCGCGAGCATCTGCATGAATCCTCCTCTTCTCCCGCCTCCGGTTGAAGAGGCTTGGACCTGGCCGGTCTGGGCGCTTTCGGTGAAAATATCGGTTATGATGGTCGCCATTTCCGTGGCATCTGCATATTGCAGGGTGAAGATGCGCACCTCGGTCAGCGGCTCCCGGGTCTTATCAATCTCTTTTATCAAGATCTCAATGGTAGGCATGACATCCTCCGGAGCGCCGACCACAACCGCATTCGTGCGTTCTTCCGCAACCGCAACCACGCGCGTGGCAGCCTGGCGCGCTTCGCTGTTTTCATTCCGGGCCGATTGGGATGCATCATCACCCCCTCTGAACCTGCGGTCAAAAAAAGGAGGCATGCGCCCACCCTGGGTTCCCTGACCGCTGTCCTGGACCTTGAATAACTCGTTGATCAATTTCGCGGTATCTGTCGCATCGGAATACTGAAGCACGAACACCCGTATCGTGGCGATGTCGGAAATCGAGGTGTCAAGAGCCTGGATGATTTCCGTCATCCGGCGAATGTTGGTCTGGGTATCAGTCAGAACCACGGCATTACTGCTCTCATTGGCTGAAATGACGGCATAGGATGGGAGAAGAGGCTGGATATTCTCGATTAATTTCACCGCGTTTGCATAACGAACAGGGATGATCTGGGTAACCATCTCATCTGTCTTTGGAATGTGCCCCGGATCCCTTCCCACCTTGACAGGGATGTCTCGTTTGCGGGCGCTCTCCCTGTCCACAATGGTGAGGATGCGATCATTCCTGATGACAGCATACCCCTTTTCGTTGAGCACGGTATTCAGCAAATTCACCGCTTCATCTTTGTTGAGGGGTTGATGGCTCCAGACATCCACGCGGCCGCTCACCTCGGTATTGCGGAGAACGACAAATCCGGCTGCCTTGCTCATATAGTCCAGCACCGTATCCAGGGGAACGTTTCGAAAGTTGAAACGCAGCCCGTCTTCCTGCGGGGCATTATCCGTGTCGAAGGCAATCGTTCCGGAACTTGGAGAATCGATCTCCTGGGCCTTAATGCCCCTGCCGCCGAGGAAAAAAATCAAACCTGCAACAATCATGCAGAATAATCCACAGGAATAATATTTTCTTTTCATTTCCCGGTCTCCTTTTCACGTCGTTCCATCATCTTTTTCAGCAGATCGCTTGTGTCCGTGTCCTGGCCTTTATCCTTCGCAGGATTCTCAGGCGGGACATTTTTTACAGAATCATCTTTCACAACAGTACCCGTTCCCGAGCCGACTTCCCACTCTTCCCCGTCAGTGGAGCTCATGCCTTGACCGACGGGGATGGGGATTTTCCGTCCTTCTTTTTCCAACAGGACTTTCTCTGTGGAGATTCCCGCAATGCGAAACCCGGCGATGGTTTCTCCCGGCTTGAATTCCCTGCGGAATTCTGTTTGTGATCCTTCAAAAAAAGCCAGAGGGTCGCCGTTGTGTATCAACACGCCCAAAAGGGTGAAGCGATCTGTCTGTTGGGGATTTGGCCTGGATTTTCTTGACTGATCTGAATTTTCCCTGAAAGGAGTTCGATTCGGATCGAAAATATTTCGCTGCAAAATAATCTTGAAGGATGTGAATTCCGGAGAAGAGGAAGCAGCCTTCGCAATCACAGGGCCGAGAAGGGGGGTAAAAATCAACAGATAAAAACTGAAAGTCCCGAAGGGATTTATATGTTTTCGAATCATGATTTTTCCTTCATTAATATAAGTCCGGTAAACCGCACGGAAAGCGCCAGATCCCTGGTCTTTTCATCTCGGGACGAAATCTCGATGTCCTCCAGCTTGATGGCAAGAGAATCGCTTTCAATCTCGTACAGGAAACGATATAGGGATTCCACATCACCGGTTCCGGAAAGTCGGAATTCCAGTTTCTTGGAGTTGACTTCATCATGCAACCAGCGGGGTTTGATGGAACTCAGGTTAAAACTGCTCCTGGAAGCCCAACTGTTGACGGCATTAAGGATCTTATTCTCTGCTTCTGCAATATCCGCGGAAAGGCTTCTCTCATTCATGTCCAGCCATCTTTGGTCAATATCCCCCTTTCGGTCCAAAAGCAGGGCGCCCTTTTCCAGGTTTTGTTTCAGGAGAGAAATGCGTTCAGCGCGCGCCTTCCACAACCTGTAAAGTGGAGTCACAATAAACCTGTCTCCCATCAGGAGAACAATACAAACACCCGCTGCCACGACTAAAATACGTTCACGAAATTTAAATCCCATCCGCATCCTCACCTCTCCATCGAAAAGTAAATGTAAACAGCAACGGGGCGTTTCCCCGCACCTGTAAAACCTGCAAGTCATTGATCCCTGCGGTTTTCCGCAGGCGTTCAAGCATCAAAAGCCAGTCGCGGCTGGTTCTTGCCTCCCCGGAACAGGACACTTTCGATAATTCCTTGATCTCCAGTGTTTTCACCCAAACAGCATCGCCCTCGGGAAATGCCAGCGTGATTTTTTTGATGATGGAAAGGCTCTGGATGGAATCGTCATACCAGGGCCGGTACATCCTGATATTTTCCTGGAGGGATTGGATTCGATCGGCGCCTGGGGCGATCCTTTCCCATTGTTTCTCAAGGCGGGATAAATACCAGTATTGAAGAAGAAATGCTGCTCCAAGAAGCGCAACGAAGGCAATGGCAGCGCTCGTAAGCCAGAAGGTGTAACGCGCGGAAAGCCGGTTGACAATCTTTTTTCTTAAACTGGACCTGGGGGGCAGGAATTCAAATTCCACGCCTGCGCCGGAGAGAAATCGCGCAGCCATCGCATAAGAAATTGGCGTCATCTTTCCAACAGCTTCGGGATTTGCCAGATGCAATTTTTCCGCCAGGGGCATCTGATCCACAGATATTTCCATGCCGGACAGGGCGTCATTTAATTCATCGGAAACGGACAGAATCCCCTCGGCCGCGCCGAATATGTACAAGGTTCGAATGGAGTCTTTCAATGCGCCGGAGAGTTGCCCCAGGGTGATCCGCAATTCCCTGACGATAATCTCGGTATCATAGAGTTTTCCATCAGGGCTCACTTCCACAGCTTCGGGCAATGACCTGAGAGCGGCAATCCCTCCTCCTGCGACAATCATAATATCAACACAATTTTTATTGAGCAAAAGCACGGCAAAGCCGGATGGCATCCTCCGATCAAAAAGGGATGTGATTCCGAGGGTGATGCTCAGGGGATGAAGACCGGCCGCCTTGAGAACCCTTTGAAGAGCGACAAGATGGCTCAAAGGCATGGCCACAACCATTGCCTGCTTCTGCGCCTGCGACGTCTGAAAAAAGGAAACGGACATGCACAGATCATCCGGGCTGAAGGGGAATTCCCGTTCTGATTGTATCCTGATAAAGCTGTCCCTGTCCTCCTCTGAAAGACCCGCGGGCAATTCCGTCTGAAAAGTCAGCATCCACCTGGCAGGAATGGAGACAACACATCGCTTCTCCCGGATCCCTGCCTCCTCCACATGCCTCTTGAGTTCCCGCCCCGTCAATTCAGGATCACTATTGAGCAGGTCAAGCGTCAGAGCGGTGTTCAGGGTTTTATCAAGCGTCAAGCGTTCCCCTGTGAGACGTAAAACAGAGGCTGTCATTCGTTTATCGTCAAACGAAATTCCAAGAAGGGATTTATATTTTTGAAATGTCTTTGTCATGATCTTCGCTCTTCCGTTACGACATCAAATTCATCGCGAATTGCAGAGCCAAGCGGCCACCCAATCCGCGTCAGGTCTCTTCTATAAATAACCGCCGGTTGACCGCTGCTCGTATCGAAAATGAAGAGGGTGCGCCGGAAACCCCTTCCCAGATGCCCAAGAGCGGCCACGTCCGCAGAGAACTGGTACGTTTTTGTCGTAAGACAGGGACCTGCCTGGATGCAGCGCTGCGTGTCCAACACCTCTGTCACCCAGCTCACGATTTTCAGATCTTCCGAAGATTTTTGGCTTCGCGCATCCACGAGTTTACGCGCAAATTCCTCTCCCACCCCGGGCAGGCAGGCAAGCACTGCGGCAGAAGCGGTGTTGACGTTGATCCTGCCTTCCAGGTACTGATCGTTGGAAACGGTGAGAGCGTCCTGAATTTTCGAAAATTCATCCTGTGTCATCCGGCTTCGGATATAATATTCCAGAACGCTCCTGATATCCTGGAGACCTTGTCCGACCGCCCGTTCGATCTGCTCCCCCCTCTGCTCTCCAAAAGTTTCACGGAGCAGCCTCGAAAGATCAGGATTGGGGGTATTGCGGATATTGATCCGTCCGGAGCCGTCCTGCCTTGTATTTGGCTCCCTGGTGTAAACAGTCAGATATTCCACAAGACCGGGATCGAGTTTTCCGTCGCCATTATCTTCAGGGAAAGATTTATCCCCATCATCCTCATTCGGATCAAGAATCCCGTTTCTATTGGTGTCTTCTCCATAGATCAGATCCCATTCTGCGCCCATCACAAGACGCAGTTCATCGACCGTTTCAAAAGGGGCGTCCTTGCAATTATAAGGAGGGTCCCGCATGAGATAGTATTGTGATTCCGCCCCGTTGGGCGTCAGGTCCATGTCTGTGTCGCGCCAATCGATTATGGAGGCTGCCAGATCGTTTGTCATGCCGGGAAGACCCTCCAGCATCTCCGGGGTTGCTGTATTGAGATCGAGTTTTGAGGCTTCATCAACCAGGCCAAAAGCCGGCGTTATATCAGAACATTCCTCTTCAAGACACCTGCCGATGATCCAGAACGAGGCGTCTCCGATAGAAACTTTTTCTGCTTCATAGTTTTCAATATCCGGCATGGAACCGGATACCTCAAGGTTTCCCAACACAAAAGATATATATCTTCGCGCGCCTTCAATGGCATGTTCCGCCTCAAGCCCGGCTGTGGTATTGTCCGATGCCCTGTATTCAAGGACCATGGCATCGCAGAAGAAGAGGGTGATGCTCACCAATCCCAGCATTATCCACATGACAACGATCAAAACCGTTCCCCGTCTGGTTCGGCTCCTGGGACCAAAGTGATAAAGTATTTCACCTGCCGGCTTCATTCGCGTTTCCTTTTCCCGCGCGGGGATTTGTAACAAGCTCACATACAATTTCGAGCGGTTGTATGTCCGCTCTCAGAGGCTCCTCGTTTGCAAATTCGATCCTTATTTTCACAGCGACCGGCGCTTTATTTTCCGTTGTTGTAGAATCCCAAGAATCCAGCCACTGTTCTCCGTCAAAAAAAGAAAACGCAAGGGACGTTATCCCATGGAGCATCCGTGTTTCCTCTGGTTCCTCAATGACGGAGGACAGCAGGTTTCTCGTAACAGCTCGCGCAAGATCATAACCTGCTGAATTTCCCGATGTTTCCGGCTCCAAAAGCTCATAGACAACCATCTGAATTTCGCCCCAGGGACTTGTGTCATTGATCACTCCTGAAGATGTATAAAATTCCAGCCGATCCCGTCGAGATCCTCCCTTCTCTTCTTTTTCACCCAGCATCGGCCCTGCCAAAACCCCGGCCGGAGCAGCCATATTCACTAAATCCCGCTTCAGAATCGTTATGAAGTATGATTTGGGCAATTCTTTTTCCATCGCTTCAAAGCTTTTTTCCCGGAGTTTGAGCGATCCATGAAAGAGAAAGTAAAGAGATCCGATCAGTGTGGTGAATATAACGGATGCGACAAGGACTTCGAGCAGCGTGAAGCCGGGAGAGCGGAAAAAAAGATATCTCCTGTTCGTTATCATTCCTGCGCCTCTAGTTCCTCTGGCGCCAGCGTACTCAGGCTGACGGTATATTCCTTCCCCTGAACATGGTACAAGACTTGAAGGGTGACCATTCTCATGGTATCCAGGTCCCACGCCTGGGTTTCAAGAATAAAGGAGTAATCGGGCCATTCTTCCCCGAAGTCGCCCTCCTGCTCCCCGTTCCGCCAGTCCCCTGTGATCATCATATCTGCCAACATGCGGTCTGCCAGCTGGGAGGCTATTCGTTTCCGTTCAGCCACCACTCCCGCGCGATTCGCAATTACCAGTCCCTGCACGATAATGGGAACCAGAATAGCCATAAAGAGCATCGCAGCGAGAACTTCGACAAAAGTAAAACCGCGGGAGAAAAATGGATTGTCCGTGACGATATGTGAGGATAAACCATGCTTCATCATTTTTCACTCTCGTCTTTGAGGGAATATCCCATACCGATATCGGTCTGAGCGATTTCAACTTCTTCCTGCCCCTCGCGGATAAAAAGGCTTTTCAGGCTCGTTTCATCAATGGCGCCATCGGGCCAGAACAGGATGTTTGCCCTTCCTTCCTGGTCAAGAACCCCCTCTTCCACTTCAAAAGCCAGGCCTTCTGCCACATGGTATTGGATGGGATATTTTGCCTTTTCGCCATACTCGACCTGTGGGGAAAGGCCGTAATCGCCGGATCCGGGCTGGATCCACAACTCCATGATCACGGAACGGGAAATCGCCTGACTTCGCGCATAGCGGGTCAGGGAGAGGAATCTGCGGGATTCCTCCATCAAGGACCTGCCCTTGAAAAAACCCGAAAATGCCGGAGCGGAAAAAGCCATGACCGTTGCCAGGAGCGCCATGACGCAAATAAGTTCCAAAAGGGTCATGCCGTGTTTTTCAATCCGGGTTTTCATCTTATTTCTTACTCTCATCCCAGTTGGTAATGTCATCATCTCCGCCCTTGCGGCCATCAGGTCCCATGGACATGATATCATATCCATCTTCATTATATTTCCCGGGGCATTCATAGATATAAGCATTCTCCCAGGGATCGAGAGGAATGCCCTTTTTCAGATAGGGGCCGCGCCAATTCTTTGCATCCTTCGGCTTTTCGACAAGGAGGGTCAATCCATCATCGCCCTTGGGATAATAACCATTATCCACTTCAAACGCCTCAAGAGCGGTTTCGAAGCTGGAGATCTGCGTTTTCACAGCGGTGACTTTCGCCTGCTCGCTTCTGCCCGTGAATTTCGGCACGACAATGGCAGCGAGCGTAGCCAGGATCACCAGCACAAGAAGCATTTCAATCAGCGTGAATCCGCCTCGATGGCAGGAACCTGGCACAGTCATCCTGGGAAGATATGATCCGGATTTCAGCATATTATTATCTCCTTTTGTCCTTCTTTATTCACTGCATTATTTTATATATTCCTGAATCGTAAAAATAGGAATGACCATGCCGATAAAAATCATCCCAATGAAACCGGCCATGACAAAAAGCATCAATGGTTCCACCAGGGCGACGGATGTCTTCAGCTGCCTGTCCAGATCCCCTTCCGCAGCCTGGGCAAGCCGGACCAGCTCCTTATCCAGCCGCCCCGTCTCTTCAGCAACGGATATCATTTCCAGCACGGAAGAGGGAAAGAGTTCGGGACATCCGGACAAACTGGCAGCCAGTCTGTCCCCCTGCTGGACCCGTTCAATAGATGTGTCCACTGCATCAACCAATGTCTGGTTCCCGATGGATTCGCGCGCCACCCTGAGGGCGCTTATCAGAGGCACACCTGCGCCGATAAGAGTCCCGAGCATCCGGCAAAAGCGCGTCATGGCAAACCGGGCTGTCAATGAACCGATAACCGGTATTTTCAGCAGCCACCGCTCCCACACACGGCGCCCCTGATCCATTCTCAAGACCTTGCGGATCAGAAAGACAGCTGCAACGCCGACAAGAGCGGCAAAAATACCATACCGGATGACAGCTTCGCTCAAGGCAACGATCAGGCGCGTCAGCCAGGGAAGCGATGCGCCGAATCCGGAAAAAATGATCTTGAACCTTGGGATGAAAAACACCATGAGATAAACCAGCACCCCGCAGGCAAGGGTCAAAAGCACCATCGGATAAATCAAGGCTGAGAGGATCCTGGATTTGAGCTCTTTTTCACGGCTCTGAAAATCCGAGATCTGCTCCAGGACCAGGTCGAGGAATCCGCCTGTTTCCCCGGCATGCACCATGGCCACATACACGCGCGGAAAGATGTCGGGCGCCCGCGCCATGGCCTCGGCAAGAGACGTTCCGTCAATCACAAGGTCATGCACTTCCTTCCACCGTTCCCTTGCCGATGAGGACGAAGCCTCCTTGCAAAGAAGATGCAAGGCGCGGCTGAGCGGAACGCCCGCAGCAAGAAGGCTTGAAAGCTGCCGGGTGAAATTCTCCAGAGCCTGGAATGATACCCTTTTTCTTTTCAAACCTTCCGCGAATTTCTTCTCCGCATCGGAGGGGGCTTCGAGCCGCTCCTCCAGGCAAACGGGCTTTAATCCAAGAATTTCGAGCTGCCGGAAGGCCTCCTGCCTTCCGCCTGCTTCCACCCGTCCCTCGGTCATCACTCCTTCTTGATTGACGGCTCTATATTGAAACACAGCCATAAACATCGCGCCTTTTCAATTTTGAAAAGATCTCCCTGGCCCAATCTCATTCCTTGCGTAAACCGTTCCCATTGATCCGTTCATCCTTTGTCACGCGAAGCACCTCTTCCACTGTGGTGGCGCCCTCGGAAACAAGGCGCCAACCGTCCTCAGTCAGGGAACGCATACCGCTCTTTCGAGCAGTCTCCCTGATTTCTCCGGTGGAGCGGGAGGTCATGATCAACTGGCGGATTTCCTCATTCATGGTCATGAGTTCGAAAACGCCCCGACGTCCATGGAAGCCCGTTCCCCGGCATGCCTCGCACCCCACGGCCCGGTAAATGGGTATGTCGGCCAGCATGCCGACATCCTTTTTGAAGGCAAAAGTTGCGGGGGAATGGTCCTCTATTTTGCAGCTGTTGCACAACACCCGAACCAGGCGCTGGGCTAGAACCCCCTCAAGAGCGGAAGCCACAAGATATGGCTCCACTCCCATATCAACAAGCCGGGTCAAGGCGCCCGGGGCGTTATTGGTATGAAGCGTGGAGAAAACCAGATGACCCGTCAGGGAAGCCTGAATCGCAATCTGCGCAGTCTCGGAATCACGGATCTCCCCCACAAGGACCACATCCGGATCATGGCGAAGAATGGAACGCAATCCACGGGCAAAAGTCAGGCCGGCTTTTTCATTGACCTGGATCTGGTTGACGCCTCTCATGTGATATTCGACAGGATCCTCAATTGTAATAATTTTGCGGATGGAGTCATTGATTTCATTCAGCGCGGAATAAAGAGTGGTTGTTTTACCGCTTCCCGTGGGGCCTGTGACCAGTATAATGCCGTGGGGTACCCCCAGCATCGCATGAAAAAGACGTTCCTCGCGCTCCGCCATCTTGAGTTCCTTCATGCCCAGGAGGGTCAAGTCCTGGGGCAAAAGCCTCATGACAACTCCCTCCCCGTAAAGCATGGGGATAAGAGAAACACGCACATCCACTTCACGCTCGGATAGGCGCACCTTGATACGTCCATCCTGGGGCAGGCGCTTTTCAGCAATGTCCAGATGGCTGAGAATCTTCACACGCGAAACAATGGCCGGCTGGTAACGCTTGATCTGGGAAGGAACAGGAACATCCTGTAATATCCCGTCAATCCGGTAACGGATACGCATTTCGTTCTCAAACGGCTCCAGGTGGATATCCGTCGCCCGAAGGCCGATAGCCTCACTCATCACCTGGTTGACGAATCGAATGATGGAGGCATCCTCCGTTGCTTTATCCAGATCCACATCATCATCCGGATTCTCATCAATAACCTGGATGGAGGATTCTTCTTCGAGGGAATCAAGGGTGTCAGCGCCCACGCCAAGCCGTCTTTTCATCTCCCTTTGAATGTCCTGGCTCGAAGCCAGTACGGGCGTGAGATTCATACCGGTTAAAACTTTCAGTGTATCCAGCCCTTCGGTTGAGAAAAGACGGCTTGTGGCGACTTCAACGCAATTATTCTTCCGCCTGATCGGGAGAATCCCCTGCCTTAAAAGCACACGCGCGGGAAAAAGCGAAAGGAGTTCTCGATCGGGTTCAATATCGTCAAGATTTGTGAAAGAGAGTCCATATTGTCCTGCCAACCACCTTAATACAACTTCTTCGGACAATTCCGTATCCGGACTGATCTCCTTTTGAAGGAAAATCTCCGCATCACTGGGGGAGATCTGCTTCGTCTTTATCATGATGTCTAATAATTCATTCATACCAGCATCCCTGTCACTCGGAAACGAAACGAACTCCTGGGAGGATGTTTCAGCGCCCTATTAGTCCAGCATACCCATCAACACAAGGTTGGCTTCCTGTTTGGCAGTAAGAACCTTGCGCAGATCCGCGCGGGCTTTCTGGAGCGCTTCCTCGTTTTTCTTCTGGAATTCCCTGTAAGCTGCCAGCTTGGACTTGATTTCTTCCGGTGTGGATTTTTCCGATTCCAGGACTGTTCTCAAGGCCGCCACCTCAGGACTTTCATCCGGCGAAGGGCCGCCTGGACGACGGCGAAAACCACCAGTGCGCATTTTCATCTGAATATCATTCAGGTTTTTCACAAGAGGCTGCACCAGCTTCCACTCTTCATCCGTTGATCCCAGGGTGGTTTTGATCCGCTCCATCATCATCTCCTGCATGCGGGCAGGATCGAACTGGCCGCGCCTTCCCCGTTCGTCATCCCCGCGGCGCCTGTCCCCCTGCTCACCTCTGGTAGCTTCCTCTGATTTCTGGAATTTTGTCAGTTCGTCCTCTGTCAGAAATCCGTCCTTGTTATCATCCATTTTGGTGAAAACACTTTCAGGTCCCTTGTATTCTTTGGATGAGATTTTTTTGTCGCTGTCCTTGTCCATTTCCTCCAGCATTTGCTTAAAATCACGAGTCCCATCTTCCCTGCCCTGCTGCCCTCTTCTTTCCCTTTCCTGTCCCGACGCAATCTGGAGACTCAAGACAAGAATCATGAGCGTGACAAGCGCTGTCCATAGAGACGACTTCAAGATCTTCATAATCTGTTCCCCCTTTTTGACAATTGATCTATATATAGGAATTGTTTATCCTATATTCAGTATATTCAGGGAAATAATGAGCAAAAGATATGCCAGTGGGGATAACTCCATATAAAAGAATGTCTTCCATAAATATGGAAGACAAAATCTGCGCACATTATTTCTTCAGGGAGTGCAAATATTGCATACCATGATGAAACGATGATTATTGACTATATTTGTGGTCGAACTATCCCTTTATAGAGTCCGACCAAGAATTTGCCGAAATGGCCTGAGATATTTTTTGACGTTATTGTAGGGTCTGACCCCAGAATTCTCTTCCGAATTATCCCCGGAATTCTGAACAACAATCTTTAGGGGAGTTGCT
>Ga0315287_10001838_pt1 | contig 19801 bp, 20 predicted proteins | sample YL17G11_0_MG_FD_205037 | JGI IMG/M metagenome (GOLD analysis project Ga0315287, IMG submission 205037) | Sediment microbial communities from Yellowstone Lake, YNP, Wyoming, USA - YL17G11_0 | ecosystem: Environmental > Aquatic > Freshwater > Lake > Sediment | place: USA: Wyoming | collected...
TGGCTCTACGAGGCGACGGACGGCTTCAGCTTTCTTAGCCCAGGCCAGAGCAGACTCCAGATCTGCAGCAACCGATTCGCGCTCGATGTATATTCGCGTGACCTTAATACGTACAGCTACGTGCCGGCTGAGCAGCAGTCTACTTTAATCCCGCAGCTTGGTATCACTGTTTATAAACAGCCCTACCGGCCCTTTAATCCTGATGAGCCCAAGATCAGGCTAAAGTACAAGTACCTGTCGGAAGATGAGCTTAAGCGGCTCGGGCCGCTAAAGCCCGCTCCCTAGATCCGCCTATAATGAGCGCTCAGTGAGGTGCGCTCATGTCTAGCTCCTGCTCCCGCATCTTGGCGCTATCAGCCTGCCTGTGCATCGCTGCCAGCTTGTTCCTCGCCGTGGCGCCCGCACCTGCGCGCGCGGCGGACATTCCGCAGATCGCCGACGTCGAGCTGGAGCAGGCGCTGGCGCTGGCGGGCAGCAACCGCCCGCAGCTGCAGCAGGCGCTCGACCGCTGCCAGCAGAAGCCGTACACGATGGCAGCGGTGCGCTTCCTCATCGCCAGCCTGCCGGTCGTCGACCTGGGCTGCGCCACGGGCGCCGAGCTGGTGGAGCACGTGGACCTGGCGATGCAGGCGCGTGGCGAGTTCGCCTATGGCGCCAGCTATGACGACGCGCTGTGGGCGCACTACGTGCTGCCGCCGCGCGTCAGCCAGGAGCCGCTCTCGCCCTGGCGCCCCTACTTCTATGCGCAGCTGCGCGACGCGGTGAAGGACTGCGCGACGCTCGAGGAAGCGGCGATCAAGGTCAACTACTGGTGCGGCGAGCGCGTGCGCTTTCAGCAGACGCAGCGCCGCGACCAGGGCCCGCTGGCCACGCTGAAGAGCGGCTACGGGCGCTGCGAGGAGATGGTGATCTTCTACATCGACGCCTGCCGCAGTGTCAGCATCCCCGCGCGCCAGGCCTACTGCCCATACTGGGCGGTTTCCGACAACAACCACGCCTGGTCCGAGGTGCTGGCCGCCGACGGGCGCTGGCACTACGTCGGCGCCTGCGAGCCCTCGCCCACGCTGGACACGGCGTGGTACGGCGGCGCAGTGAAACAGGCGCCGATCATCGTCTCCGTCTGCTTCGGCCTGCCCAGCGCGGCCAAGTGGAGCGACTCCTATCAGCTCGTCAATGAGAGCGGCGAGCCGATCCTGAATATCAAGAGTGATGCTGGCGCGCGCTACTGCACGCTCAACAGCACGGCCAACTACCGCCGCACCGGCCTGCTGGTAATCGAAGGTCCTGAGGAAAAGACGGACGCAGCCGATACGCCTTACTACGTCACGGTGCACGTGTTCAACTATGGCGCCATGCGGCTGGTGGCGCGCGTGCCGTTCACCGATGGCAGCGTCGCCCTGGAGCTGGGCGCGGGCGATTACCTGCTCAGCAGCGACGCACCCGAGGGCCCGCGCACGGCGCTGTTTCACATGGAGACGGGTACGGAGTCACGCATCGCCTGGGCTGAGCAGGCCGAGGCGCCCGCCGAGCTGATCCTTACCTTCCCGCCCGATCCGCCCGTAGCGTAGGGGGATGGCGGACAAGATGTCCGCCCCACCAGCGCGGAGTCCCGCCCCACCGGCAGGCGAGCCGCATGCCACACCAACCTAGCTGACGCCGGGGCGGTTGCGCAGCTGCACTTCGCGCAGACCCCACAGCGTCAGGTCGGCCTCGACGTGGTCGATGCGGCTGGAGGCGCCGCGGATCAGCTGCGCCAGCCCGCCGGTGGCCACTACCGTGGGCTCGATGTTCAGCTCCTCGCAGATGGCGTCGATCAGCCCGTCGATCATCGCGCCCGTGCCCCAGTACATGCCGCTGCGGATGGCGTCCACGGTGTTGCGGCCGACTACGCGCTCGGTATCGCGCAGTTCGACCTTGGGCAGCTTGGCGGTGCGCGAGACCAGGGCGTCCAGGCTGATCAGCGCGCCCGGCAGGATCACGCCGCCGAGGTAGACGTTGGGCTTCAGCACCACGTCGAGCGTCGTCGCCGTGCCGAAGTCGGCGATGATCAGCGGCGGGGTATGGCGCGAGAGCGCGCCGATGCAGTTGACGATGCGGTCCGCGCCAACCTCGCGCGGGTCGTCGAGCTGGATGTCGAGGCCGGTGCGCAGCCCGGGGCCGACGAGCAGCGCCGTAACACCGGCCAGCTCGTGGATCACCTGCTCGATCTTCGGGGTCAGCGGCGGCACGACGCTGCTGATCACCGCAGCGGTGATCGGCCGTGGCCGCTCGAAACGCGCCAACAGCCCGCCCATCATCACGTGGTACTCATCGACCGTGGCGTTGAGCCGCGAGGTCAGCCGCCAGCTGGCGCGCAGCTCCTCGCCGTCGTAAATCCCGAAGACGATATTGCTGTTGCCGATGTCGCAGACTAAAAGCATATGCCTACCCCGCTGCCAGACTCACCATCACCGCCGCTGTTCCGGCGCCAGACATGATTGCCGCGGCCACTGCCTCACTTCTTCAGCCGCTGGCGGGCATCCTCTGCTTCCGCCTCCAGCTCCGCTTCCTTCGCGCTGTAGCGCCGGCGCGCGTCACCGTACATCACGAACGGCGCGATCACCGGGAAAAGGATACTCAGCACCACGACGCGCGGCGGGCGCGTCAGCACCCCATCCAGATCGAGCCAGTACAGCCGCCAGCCCAGCGCGCTCAGGCCCACGCCCGCCAGCGCGGCCAATGGCCACACCGAGACCACGCCCCATGCCAGCCAGCCGTGCACCGGCCACACGCCGACCAGCGCCGGCCACAGGTACGGGCTGGCGGACAGCGGCGTGCCCAGCGCAACGTCGATGATCAGGCGCACTGCCAGCAGCGCCCAGGGCAGCCAGCACAGGGCAGCGATGCACCACAGGATGGTGGCGATCAGGCGCACGCGCTGATTGTACCCGCCGCTTGAGCCTGCCGGTGAAACTTCCGCCGCACCATGGCAATCATTATTTATATAGGCGGCACGCGACTGGCGCGAGCCGGTAGGTGAAGCCGCGCCGCCGTGTGGCGTAGAATGTGATGAGCATGCCGATCCTGAACTTCAACCGGCGCCTGGGCTGGGTCGTGGCCGCAGCACTGCTGTGGATGCTGGCCGGCCTGACGCTGGCGCTCGGCGGCCCGCCGCCGCGCCGGCCGCACGAGCAGCCGCCGTTCGGGTTCAGCTTCGGTCCGCCGCCAGGCGGGCTGTGGCTGCCCGGCGACGTGCGCAGCATCGTGGAAGAACCGGACAAGCTCGTGATCACGCTGGAAGTGCCGCCAGGCGCGCCGCGCGACGTGCGCGGCCCCCGCGGAGAGCAGGCTGAGCAGCTGCCACGAGGGCTGGAGGTACGCTTCGTCGACCGGCCGCTGGCCGGCGCGCAGCCCGCCCCGCCGGAGGTCATCCTCAAGTCCGGCTACGCGCAGCCGATTGTGCTGCCGGGCGGGCGGCTGGTGACGCTCACCGACAAGTGGGTGGTGAAGTATGGCAACGGCGGCGTGCGGATCATCCAGCGCACGCCGGAGCTGAACCGCGAGCATCTCAAGCGCTGGCTGAGATGGGAAGAGCAGCAACCGCCTCCGCCGAGGCCAGGTGCCCCCGCTGGGCCTGACGGCCTGGGAGGGCCGGGTCAGCAGCTGGGGCCGCCCGACGGTGAGCGCCCGCCCTGCCCGCCGCGGCAGCCGGACGGGAAGCGGCCGCGGCTCAAGCGCTGGCTTGAGCGGCGTGGCGAGGATGACCAGCGCCGACAGCAGCCGCCGGATCAGTAGCCGCTAGCTGACAAGCGCTACGGCGCGCCAGCGTATTGCCCATTATCGGCGTTGTAGCGCATAATGGTGCGCATGGGCGGGACGGCGCGCGCAGCAAGCATGAGCGCGCCGCCGGACGCGTTGTACATCGCGGCGACGGCGGCAACGGTACTGCTGGCCGTCTATCTGCCCGCCACGGCGGGGACGCGTTCGATGCTCAGCGGTCCCGGTGCCGTCTGGCAACTCCCCTTGCTGCTGATTCCGGCTTTCATCGGCTGGGCGCTAATGCGCAGCATGCGCCGCCTGTGGGCCTGGCCTTACGCCTACCTGGCGGCGCTGGCGCTGGCGCTGCGCGGCGCACGCGGCAATGACGTGGACCAGGCTTACGCCTACGCCGGCGAGGTGGTGATCCTGCTGGCGATCCTGCTGGCGGAGGTGCTGGGGCTGTCTCTGGGGCGCTGGCTGCACCGCGCGGCGGCGCTGGCCTACTTCGCCGCCGCCGGGCTGTGGCAGCTGAGCGAGGCCGCGCGCAGTGTCTACACCGGACCCGGAGGCATCTGGCACGCGGCCACATTGAGCTGCGGCGGCGTGCTGTTCATGGCGCAGTCCGCCGTGCAGTATGTGCGCTACCGGCGGCAGGCCGCGGCTGAAGCCGCTGCCGCGGCGCTGCAGGGCCCGGCCGAGCTGCCAGCTGGCGAGCCGTGGGTGATCCGCAAGGGAGAGGCGGATGCCCAGCCGGCTGAACCGCCCGCGCCGCCGGATAAGACTACTTCCGCGGGTGCCACTGGTAAGAGTGAGATGATGCATGGCATGGCACCCGATCATCCCGCCGCGGGGCTGGTTACGCCCGAGAGCGTCGCGCCGCCGCGCGACAAGGGTGGCCGGCGATGATCCTGCGCGCGCGCTATGCGCTACTGGGGCCGGGCGTGGTGCGCCGCGACGTGCGGCTTCAGATTGACGGCCAGCGCATCTCGGCGATCCAGAGCGGCTACGTGCCCGGCGCGCCGCAGCCCGATCACGACTTCGGCCTGGCGCTGATCACACCAGGGCTGGTCAACGCGCACGCGCACCTGGAGCTGGAGTTCTGCCGCGGCCGCGTGCCCTACCGCGGCAGCTTCATCCGCTGGCTGCAGGACGTGCGCGACCTCAAGCAGGAGCTGCCGGACACCGCGACAACGTTTCCGCGCGAGACGCTGGCAGCCCTGCGCGCCGGCGGCTGCACCACCGTACTCGACCACCACACGATCAACCTTAACTGGGACGCCGTCGCGGGCATGGGGCTGCGCTACCTGCCGTTCCGCGAATTCTTCATGTTCAACAACCACCGCCCCGACCTGGAGCGCATGCGCGCGCAGGCGAAGCTGAGCTATGCGCCGCACAGCTCCTACACGGCGAGCATCGAGGTCGCTGAGGCCTGCCGCACGCTCGCTGACGCCGCGGGGCTGCCGATCAGCGTGCACCTCTCGGAGTTCCCGGCAGAGCTCGAGTTCATCCGCAGCGGGCACAACCCCGACGTGGAGCGGCTGCTCGAAATGGCCGGCGCGACGGACAGCGCCTGGCACGGCGCGCGGATGTCGCCGATCGCGCTGTTCGCCAAGCATGGCGTACTCAGCGCCCCGACGTACCTGATCCACGGCAACTACCTGGAGCCCGGCGACATGGAGCTGCTCAGCGAGCTTAAGCCGACGATCGTCTACTGCCCGCACAGCCACGCCTTCTTCCAGCACCCGCAGCATCCGCTGGCCAGCTACCTGGCCGCGGGGATCAACGTCGCGCTCGGCACGGACAGCCTGGCCAGCAACGCTGCGCTCTCGCCGCTGCGCGAAGCCGCGCTGGCCCGCCAGCGCCTGCCTGAGGTGGATGCCGCGGACCTGTTCGCCGCGATCACCGTGCGCGGACTTCAGCCGCTGGGCTGGGATAAGTACCTGGGGCGGCTGGAGCCGGGCTACCTTGCCGACTTCGCCGTGTTCACGCTGCCCGCCGACCCCGGCGCGGACTTCGGCGCGCTGTTCGACGCGCTGCTGGCTACACAGCGCTGCGCGATGACGGTCTGCGGTGGCAAGGTGATCCACGGCAGCCTGCGCGACGCCGTGGCGGCCTAACCCCTGACGCCGCGCTGCATCAGCCTGACTTCCGCGGCAGTGCGAGGTACCGCCTGGCAATCCGCCGGCCGGCGCGGCATTTGCTGCGCTTTGTGAACAAAGTACAGACATGCTTGGTCAGTACAGTTAAGAGGCCGGCGATCGGCTGACGCCATGCAGCTTAATTCCCCTGGCATCGCATAGTGGCTGCGTGGCATGATGGGGCCACCAGGGTGGGTTTTAGGAGAGGTGGGTTATGTTTCGGATAGTCCTGACGCTGCTTGCCGCAGCTGGCTGTTTGTGCATGCTGTGCGCTGCGGACGAGCCGCCGGCGGCCACGCCTTTGGCTGCGCCAAAGCCGGCCACGCTGATCGCCAAGACGCGCGACGGCGCGCAGATCGAGATCAAGGCGCTCGACGACGCCGCCAATCCCTACCGCGAGAAGTACGGCGCGTGGGACCGCTGGGTCTATGACCATTACGATGCGACGATCGACCCGGCGACCTACAGCGGCGGCTGAGGCACGCCGGGCACTGGTCAGTGCCTGGGCCCCGATGGCAAGCCGATGCCGCCGGGCTGGCAGATCCTGTTTGCCAATGTGGACGAGCAGGGCTACCTGGTCCCGCGCGCGGTAGAGCTGGAACGGAACAGGCAGCACGATGCAGACCAGACTATTCTGGACATCGTGCAGCAGCGCTACGACCGCGAGCCGGCCCGCAAGTTCTACTTCTTCTACGGCTCTGGGATGCCGGCGCCTGAAGTGACACAAGGCCTGCAGGACCTGTACGCCGAGGCCAGCGCGGCAGCCTATCCGTCGATCCCGGCCTGGCTGGGCGAAAATCCGCCGCTGCAGACGGTGTTCATCCCCAACGGCGAGATCCTCTGCTACGGCCCGCTGGGGCGGCACTACATCGAGCAGATGCCGAACCAGTACGGCTGGGACTTGCCGAAGGGCGAGAGCTGGTACCGCTACAGCGCGCAGGGCGAGCTGCTGGAGCAAAGCAAGCGACTGTCCAGCAACTCGCGGCAGGACTGGCTGCTGCTGTACTTTAAGGACTTCGAGCAGAAACAGCGCGAGGCACGCGAGCAGAGCAAGAACTTCACCACCCACTACGCTTATGGCTATGTCGCCTTCATGGACTACGAAGGCGGCTACCCCACGGGCTTTCCAGGGCTGCCCGGCGCTGAAGTCAAGCCTCCGCGCATCATCGCCGCCTACGACTATACGGGCACGCCGGTTGATCCGACGGCCAAGCTCACGCACTACATGACCAACTATTTCAGCCCAGTTCCGCAGGAACCGCTGGCCAGCACGTATCAGACGCAGGTGCGGCTGGAGATCAGCGATCCGGCGGCCGTCTCGCCGTTCGCCGGCCTGCCCAACGGCCCGCAGGTCGTTGACCCTACGCCGATCGCGCCGCGCCAGTTCGCCACACGCTACAGCGACCAGTCGCTGATCGAGGTGCGCCCGAGCGACGACCCCGCCAGTCCTTACGCGGGCAGCTACGAGGCGTGGGATGAGTGGATGATGCTCAACGTCGGCAAGGTCAACTTGGCGGAGCAGGCGCGCATGAACGAGATCCTCCGCGAGCGGCAGGCCAAGGCCCAGCAGCTCGCCAAGGAAGGCAAGGAGGTACCCAAGGAGCTGCTGGATCCAGGCATTTCTCCTGATCCTAACGATCCATGGGAGTACTACTCGCTGAAGGTGGATGACGCAGGATTCATCCTTCCGCAGCGCATGCTCTGGGGGGAGGACAGCGCGAGCTGGGTTACGGGCGACCTGCGCCAGGAGACGCATGCGCGCGGCGCGGACCGCGGCCACCTCTCGGCGGGCGGCGTGATGGAGCCGCAGCTGTTGCAGCAGATGAATGCCGCGCGCTGGGATATCGAGGCGCAGTACTATCCGACGATCCCGGCCTGGCTGGCCGAACAGCCGGTGTATTACGCGGCGCTGATCCCCAATGGCGATGTGGTCACGCTCGGCGAATTGGGCAGCCGTCCGGCGGATGGCGGAGGATTCCCAGCTGAATACTATGCCAAGGACGCGGTGCGCACGTTCTACCGCTACAGCGCGGACGGCGTGCTGATCGGCCAGCGCGCGGCGGCGGACTGGGACTGGCAGTCGATGTACTTCCCGCAGCGCAAGGCGCTGCTCGACGATGCCAAGGCGCGCGGGCTGGAAACCGAGGACGAGCTGGGTTACTTCATCGTGCGCAAGCCCGCGGGAGGCGCCATCGAGGCGGTCTTTGACTTCGACGGCCGGCCGGTGGACCCTGGCCAGCCGCTGATCCGCGGGAAGATGTACTGCTCGCTGATCGACTGGGACACCATCGCCCAGCTTTACGCCGCCCAGCAACGCGCCGCGGTCAAGTAGTCCCAGCGCACGTTGCGAGGCTGATCGGCTGCGCGGCTGCGCTGCGCCGCTGCGCCGTGATTCGCGCATGGCGCGGCCTTTGCTATCATTTAGCGCGTAATCTCGCATGCAGCGCCAGCCCCGCCACTTCACGGCAGAGGGCGCGCCGCAGGAGGCTGCTATGTTGCGCAACTTATTGGCCCTCGCCATGGTCCTTGTGCTGGCCACGCCCGCGCTGGCGGAGCTCAGCGACGACCAGTACGTCAGCCAGTACTTCGGCACCAGCGCTGTCTTCACTACCACCACACGGCTGGTCGATCCCAACGTGGGCTACTGGACGGACAAGCTGCCGCAGCAGCTCAACAGCTACGACTGGGGCTTCGTCGTCGGCGTGGTCAACACGCTGCGCTCGACCAAGGGTGTCACCCCGCTGCTCGACATCAACACGGCCCAGGTGCTGCCGGGCTGGGAAGAGGAGCTGGAAGGCTACGGCTACAAGTACAACATCGATTTCGTCGACATGCGCCCCAGCGAGGTGCAGGCGGTGTTCACCGCGCTGGGCGGGCTGGAAAAGCTGCTGCCCGGCGTCAACGTGTCTTACGCGCCGCTGCTCGTCCGCAACTACTGGGCCAGCAATACCAACCTCGACGATCCAGTGCTGCTGACGATCGGCACGCAGGAGCTGAAGATCATGACCGGCACGCCGATCCGCGAAATCCAGCAGATGGTGCAGGGCGCGCTGCGCGAGAGCTACAGCCAGGATGTGCTCGTCGATGTGTCGGTCGATGAGTACCTGCAGCAGGAGGCCAGCGGCCTGAGCATCAGTGTGACGGCGACCATTCCCGCCGGGTAATCCAGCAAGGAGCAAGAACGTCGATGCGCGAGTGGTGGCCAGCGATCTTTGTATTCACGCTGCTGATTGTGCTGACCTGTTTCGTCTACTTCACGGCCTACCCGCCGAAGAAGGGCGGGCAGATGGCGCAGCCGGCGGGACAAGTTCCGGGCAAGCCGCTGACCGCCGAGCAGCAGCAGGCGGTCGAGCGCTTCTGGCAGCTCGTGGAGCAGCATAAGCCGCAGTACGTCACCGACAAGCTTAACTGCCTGGTCGACGGCACGAAGGTCGAGCTCGGCAACCTGCTGAACAAGGATTCTGACAACCGCTACGGCGGCGTGACGAGCGATGTGATGTCGATCGCGCTGGCGCCGCCGCCGGGCGGCATGGGCCAGCCGGACTTCCTGTTCCAGGACTGGATGAAGCTGCCCGGCACCTGCCCGACCTGCGGCGCGACGTACATGGAGATCGACCTCCATAACATCAGCATCGGGCTGGTGCCCAACGGCGAGAAGGCGCTCAAGGCCTGGAAGCTCGCCGAGCAGGCGCCGCCGCTGGCCAAGGTACCCAAAGACAAGTGGACCTCCGACGAGCGGCTGTTCGTGCGCTACCTGACGATGCGCGTGGCCGGCTTCCCGCGGGGCGAGCTGGGCTTCTACTCGCTGCCCTGCGCCTACGCCAGCAACTTCTGCGGCTGGTACGGCGACCCGCTGGCCTACCGCGTGCCGGCGCCCGCGTTCTACGCCCTGGCTGCCACGGAGCTGAAAGCTGAACTGGATGACCCGAGCAGCCGCGCCAGCGACCTCGACAAGGCCACCGCCGCGATGATGATGGGCGAATGCTACCGCCTGCTCGGCCGCTTTGTCGATGCCGCCAAGGGCTATGAGCGGGCGCGCAAATTCAATACGCTGGACGACGTGACGCTCGACGTGCTGAAGCAGCTCGAGAGCTGGCAGACTCAGGGCGACAGCCAGCTCCACCGCGTCGAGGTCCAGGACGCCAGACGGCCGCCCGTCGGCTGGTACATCGAGGAGATGCTGCCGGCGATCAACGCCAACCTCGACGCCACGCGCGCCCAGTGGGCGGCGCTCGACGACCGCGACCAGATCGTGCAGCAGATACTTGCGACCATCGACCAGGCGGAAAGCCAGATCGCAGCTGCCACCAAAGCGCAGCCGCCCGCCAAGTAACCATTCCCAGCAGGCAATAATCCAAGGCAGGACGGACTGATGAAATTCCTGAAGCAATTAACCGAAACCCCCGGCGTGCCGGGACGCGAAGAGCGCGTGCGCGAGCTGATCCGCAACCACACCAAGGGCTGGTGGGACGAGCTGCACGAGGACGCCATCGGCAACCTGATCGGCCTGGTCAAGGCCGCCAAGCGCCAGCGCGGGCAGAAAGAGAAAGCCGTGATCCTGGCCTGCCACATCGACCAGATCGGCTTCTACGTGCGCTTCGTCGACGACGACGGCTTCCTGCGCCTGCAGCATGCCGGCGGCTTCGACGCCCGCAACCTGTTCGCGCGCCGTGTGCGCGTGCTGGCCAAGAGCGGCGACCTGCCGGGCGTGCTCAACCCGGCGACCAAGCCGATCCATGTGCTGCCCCCCGAAGACCGTAAGAAGATCCCCGAGCTCGGCGACTTCATGGTCGACCTCGGGATGAGCGGCGCGCAGGCCAAGAAGCTGATCAAGCCCGGCGACCCGGTGGTCATCGAACAGACGACGATCGAGATGGGGCAGCTGGTCTGCGGCCAGGCGATGGACAACCGCATTTCGCCCTGGGTGGCGCTGAACGCGATCAAGAAGGCCAAGGGCAAGAACATCTACGACATCTGGTTCGTCGGCTCAGCGCAGGAGGAAGTCGGCGTGCGCGGCGCGCAGGTGGCGGCGCAGAACATCGAGGCCGAGGTGGGCATCGCCATCGACGTCACGCTGGCGGTGGATACGCCGGGCGCGCGCAAGGACGAGGCGATCAGCCGCCTGGGCGACGGCGTGGCGATCAAGGTGATGGACTCGTACAGCATCAGCACGCGCTCGCTGTTCGACGAGTTCGTGGCGCTGGCGGAAAAGAAGAAGATCAAGTTCCAGTACGAGATCCTGCCGATGGGCGGCACCGACGCCGGCGCGCTGCAGCGCTTCGGCAAGCCGCGCCGCGCGATCACGCTGTCCGTCCCCTGCCGCTACGTGCACACCATCGTGGAGACGGTGCACAAGAGCGACCTGAACGCGGCGGTGGACCTCTTGGCAGATTGGCTGACGGGGAGTTAGAATATAGCTGCGGGCAGGGCTGGTGCCAGCCAGTGCGCAGCCGGTGGGAGCGGAGCCGGCAGCGCCGCCCGCAGGCAAGCGGAAAACGGGATCACCGAGTATCGACAGGCTTGAGGAGGTGGTCCCATGGGGCAGTTGGCTGAAAATGCTGCGCAATGCGGCGAAGTCCTTACGGGCTACTACCTTGCGGCCCTGCATTACATCGATCCGCTGCTGTCCGCCGAGAGCTCCATGGATGAGGTGATAGGTGCCGCTGCCCGCAAGCAGCGCTACCTGCGCCAGCACGCCACTAAAGGCACGCCGCAGGAGCTGTCGCAGCTCAGCGAAGCCGTGGTATTCGTGCAGCGCGTGCGCCGCAACCTGAGCTCGTAAAGCACCAGCTGCTCCACCGCAGCTGAGGGCGTCCCTGAAGGGAATAGGTTTGTTGCGCCTATTGCAGCGGCACGGGGACCTGGCGCAGCAGGCTGGCGACCACGCTTTCCTCGGTGATGCCGGCCAGGCGCGCCTCGGGCTTCAGCACCAGCCGGTGGCACAGGCAGGCGGGAGCCAGCGTCTGGATGTCGTCGGGCATGACGTAGTTGCGGTGGCTGAGCAGCGTGTAGGCTTGGGAGGCATGCATCAGCTGCTGGCTGGCGCGCACGCTGACGCCGACCAGCACGTCGCGGTGCTCGCGGCTCATCGCTGACATCTCGGCGATGTACTTGCGCAGGCTGCCCTTGACGTGGATGCGCCGCACCTGCTCCTGCAGCGCGATGATGTCCTGCGTGCTGCAGACCGCCTCCAGCCCGTTCAGCGGGTGCACTTCGCGCTGCGCCTCGAGGATCTCAGCCTCCACCTCCGGCGCCGGATAGCCGATCTTGATGCGCAGCATGAAGCGGTCGAGCTGAGCCTCGGGCAGGTCGTAGGTGCCCTGATGCTCGATCGGGTTCTGCGTGGCGATCACGGTGAACGGCCGCGGCAGCGGGTAGGTTACGCCGTCGACCGTGACCTGGCGCTCCTCCATGCCCTCCAGCAGCGCAGACTGCGTGCGCGGGCTGGTGCGGTTGATCTCGTCGGCCAGCACGATGTGCGCGAAGATCGGCCCGCGGCGAAAGGTGAACTCGGTGGTCTTCTGGTTGAAGGTGTTGCTGCCGGTGACGTCGGCGGGCAGCAGGTCTGGCGTGAACTGGATGCGGCGGAAGTCCGCGCTGATGCTGCGGGCCAGCGCGCGGGCGAGCATCGTCTTGCCCACGCCGGGCACGTCGTCCAGCAGCACGTGGCCGTCGGCCAGCAGGCCGACCAGCATCAGGTCCACGGCCTGGCGCTTGCCGAAGATCACGCGCTCGACATTCTTGGCCACCTTGTTGACCAGGATCTGCGCGGTATCGAGCTCACGGGGGCTGAGGGTGGTTTCGGAGGCCGCTTCGTGGACGACGTTTTCAGTCATGTGGCCAGCTGACGCATGGGACAATGATGATCGCCGATTATAACACGGAGGGTACAGCAGTGCGCATCGACCCGAGCACCCTCAGTCCAGGCCGCCGCTACTACCTGCTGATCAGCTGCGTGATCCCGCGCCCGATCGCCTGGTGCGGCACGCTCAACGACGACGGCGGCTACAACCTGGCGCCGTTCAGCTTTTTCAACGCCTTTGCCGGCACGCCGCCGATCATCGGCATCGGCTTCAGCCCCATCGAGGAGAAGCCCGAGAAGGATACGCTGCACAACGTGCGCCGCAGCGGCGAGCTGACAGTGAACCTGGCCGACATGGAGCTGGTGTCCAAGCTCGACGCCACCAGTGACGTGCTGCCCTACGGCGTCAGCGAGTTTGAGCACGCCGGCCTCACCCCCGCCGCGTCGGAACTCATCGCCGCGCCGCGCGTGGCCGAGGCGCCGATCAGCTTCGAATGCACGACGTACCAGATCATCCCGCTGGGCGAGGGCGGCTCGACGCTGCTGCTGGCAGAGGTAAAGCTGATGCATATTCTCGACACGCTGATCGACAACCGCGGCGCCGTCGATCCGCACAGCTTCCACTGCATCGCGCGCATGAGCGGCGGCCGCTACGCGCCGGTGGGCAGCGTCTTCAAGGTCGAGCGCGATACGGAAGGCGCCGGCCTGCTGTAGCTGCGCGAGCCCGCCTTACCTGGGAGCGCCGACATCCATGTCGGCCGTGATCTTCATCACGCGCGCCGCAGGCGTGCTCCAATGAGGCTTTACTGCAGCGGAGCACTTTTCTCAGCTACGCTCTTCATCCGCGCGCTGCTGTACTGCCACTGCTCAGGTGTCTCTGCCAGCCGCGCTTTCACAGGATTGCCTTCGATGTATCGCACGGCGTTGCGGTAGTGCTCCTCATTGCGGATGAAGCGGTCGAAGCACTCGCGCTGCCAGAAATCGCCACTGCGCCCCAGCAGCTGGTTGCCGAAACGGGCGATGTAGCCTTTCCACGACTGCACGATCTTGCTCACGGGGAACTCCGCGCGCAGCGGAGCGCGCCTGCGGCGCGACTGTCTTAAGATGCTTGCCGACATGGATGTCGGCGCTCCCAGGGAAGACGCCGCAGCTACTGCTCATTCGTGGTATCTTCTAGGCGATGCGCAACATCGCCGGCATCTGCGGGGCGCCGTGCACCGGCAAGACCACGCTGGCGCGCTCGCTGCACGCATCGCTGGCCCGGCGGGGGCTTGAGTGCATGCTGCTGCCCGAGCCCGCGCGGCTGCTGGCTGAGCGCGGCGTGAAGATCGACGCGGCGATGCGCGACGCCGACTACGACGCGTTCCTGACTGCCTACGGCGAGCGCGACGCGCATCCCGCGCCGCTGTGCATCGCCGACCGCACGCCGCTGGACCACTACTGCTACCTGGCGGTGAACCGCAGCCTGGGCCGGCACTGGCAGCCCGACGAGCAGTTCCTGGCGCGCCACCGCGCGGCGGCGCTGGCCGGGATGAGGCGCTACCGGCTGCTGATCTACCTGCCCAACTGCCTGCCGCTGATCGACGACCGCTTCCGCGTCACCGACCCCGCTTATCAGCAGGCGCTGGACGGGGCGCTGTGCGAGATCGTCAGTGCCGCTGACGTGCCGCTGGTCACTGTGCCGCTGGCGAAAAAGCAGCGCAAGGAGGCGGCGCTCGCCGCGATCAGCGCTGCGTGGCCGGAGTTGTTCATGCCGGCGCCGCTGGAGGCCCAGGCCGGCTAGCGGTACATGTTGGCGAGGTCCACCACTTCGGGCACCTTGGCCTTGTGCGCGCGCTCACGCAGATCGATCTGCGTCTCCTGGTAGCTGGCCAGGCGCTCGCGGTAGAGCACGCCTACGTGCATCTGGCTCTTGTCGCGGCTCAGGCGGTGCGCGGCGTCCCAGTCGTGCTCGTCGTGGTTCTCCGGCGTGAGCATGTGCTGCATCGCGCGCAGCGCCTTGTACTGCTCCATCCCGCCGCGGTACGTCGGGCAGGGGCTGACCACGTCGACGAAGCTCAGGCCGGGGTGCTTGATCGCATCCAGGAAGAGGCCGCTCAAGTACTTGACGTCGCCGGCAAAGCCCTGGGCGACATAGGTGCAGCCGTAGGCCAGCATCACTTCCAGTGGATTGAACGGCTTTTCGTAAGCGCCGTAGGCCGTGGTCTTCGTCTTGGTGCCGATCGGCGTGGTCGGGCTGGCCTGGCCCTTGGTCAGGCCGTAAATGCCGTTGTCCATCACGATCAGCGTCAGGTCGATGTTGCGCCGCACGGCGTGGGCGACGTGCCCGCCGCCGATGGCGAAGCAGTCGCCGTCGCCGATCGGCACGATCACCGTCAGTTCGGGGCGCGACAGCTTGAGGCCCGTGGCGATGGGGATGGCGCGGCCGTGGATCGAGTTGAAGCCGTAGCAGGTGAGGTAGCCCGGCAGGCGCGAGGAGCAGCCGATGCCGGAGATCACCGCCACGTTCTCAGGTACTAGCTCGAGGTTCGTCAGCGCCGTCACCAGCGCGCTGAGCACCGAGTGGTCGCCGCAGCCCGGGCACCACACCGGCTTGTTTTCATTCTTGAAGCCCTGCTTCTTCTCTACAGCGCTGGCCGTCATTTCACTGGACATGTTTTGCACCTACTGCCAATTACCAACTGAGACGCGTCTCGATGACTTCCTCATTGAAGCCTTCGGGCAGCGTGAGGTTGTACATCATGAAGTTGAGTACCTCGGTCAGGTACATCGGGATGCCGCCGGAGCGCGAGTAGTGGTAGGAGTTCTGCGGCAGGTCGAGGTAGCCTTTGACGTAGTGGTAGAACTGGTCGCTGTAGTTCGTCTCCACAGTCACCAGCTGGTCCAGGCCGTTGAGCCACTCCTGGATCTGCTTCCAGGGCAGCGGATAGAGAATCTGCGGCGCCAGCAGGCCCGTCGGCAGGCCGGCCTCGTTGAACAACTCGCAGATCTCCTCGCACACGCCGAAACAGCTGCCCCAGGTGAGGATGCCCAGCTTGGGCTTCTCCACGCCGCTACGGTCGAACAGCACGTAGTCGCGGGCGATGCCGGCGAACTTGCGGTAGCGTTTCTCGTTCTGCGCCTGGTGGATGATGTGCGAGCTGGCCGGCAGGTTGCTCTCGGTGTGTTCGATGCCCACTGCCGTATGGCCGCCACCTGCCATGCCCGGCACGGTAATCGGCGACACGCCGTCATCGGTCAGTGCGTAGCGCTTGTAGCCCTTCAGGAGGTCCTCCGGCGTGGCGTACTTGCGCCAGGGCTTGTGCTCCTCGGTGTCGCCATTGCCGTTGGCGCGCTCAGGCTCGAACTGCTCGGGCTGGTAAGTCTTCACCGCCCAGGCGTGCTCCGCCTTGGGATCGTTGTGGCGGATGTTCATCTCGCTGCACGTCATCCAGGAATGGCCGAGGAACTGGTCGAGCAGCACGATCACCGGCGTCTGGTAGCGGCCGGCGATTTCAAACGCCGTATGCGCCAGCTCGTAGCATTCGGTGACGTTGGTCGCCGCCAGCACGACCCGCGGGCTGTCGCCGTGCCCGCCGAAGATGGCGATGTTGAGGTCGCTCTGCTCGGTACGCGTTGGCAGGCCGGTCGCCGGCCCGCCGCGCTGCACGTCGCAGATCACCAGCGGCAACTCGGCGATCACCGCCAGGCCGATGCCCTCGCTCTTCAGCGACAATCCCGGGCCCGAAGTAGCGGTCAGCGAGCGCAGCCCGCCGAAGCTCGCGCCGATGGCCATGCAGACCGCCGACAGCTCGTCCTCGGCCTGTACGCATACGCCGTCGAAGCGCGGCAGCTCGCGGGCCAGCCACTCGAGGATCTCCGTGGCCGGCGTGATCGGGTAGCCCGCCATGAAGCGGCAGCCGGCGCACAGTGCGCCGTAGGCGAAGGCATCGTTGCCCGAGATGAACACCAGCGGGTCAGTGCGCTGGTACTCGATGCGCAGGCCGTCCTTGGTCTTGAAGTTGTCGCGGGCATACTGGCGCCCGGCCTCGACGGCGGTGATGTTGCCGGCGATAACCTCGGCGCCCTGCTTGGCGAAGCGTTGCTCGATGTACTCCTTGATGCCGTCCTCGGGCCAGTTGAACAGCCCGCAGGCCACGCCGGCCAGCACCATGTTCTTGGCCTGCTTGGTCTTCACTGCTTTGACGGCGATATCCTCGAAGGGAACGCGCTTGACGCGGCTCTTGTAGTGCTCCGGGATCGGGATCTCGGCTTCCGGCGTGTCGTCGACGCTGTCCACGATGATCTCGGCGTCCTGCTTCAGCAGCAGTTCCGCCTTGAAGCGCAGCATGTCCGTCCAGTGGAAGACCATCACGGCGTCCAGCTTGTCGCCGCCCCAGGACAGCGGCCGGTCGGACACGCGAATCCGGCTGGAGCTTTCACCGCCGCGGATCTGCGGGCCGAAGCTCTTTGTCAGGATGGTGTGCAGGCCGACTTTCGCCGCCGCCTTGGCCATCATCTCGCCGAGCAGGACGACGCCGTCGCCACCCGCACCGGCAATGCCAATTGATAGGTCAGTGCTCATGCAATAAGCCCTCGCACAACGCGGCCAACAGAACCACCCAGAGGGAGAGATATTCTGTTATCCGGATAGGTTGAAGTCCGGTTATTGTACCACGCTCGGTCGCGCGACAATTTAACGGCAGGCGGGTTGCTGGCAAGGCTTGCCAGAACGCCTGCCGCGTCCGTGGCGCTGTCTCAAGCGCTGCGGTGATTCTCAACGCATCTTTTATCCCCGCTGCGGCAAGTGATATAATTTCGCGCTTAGCAAAGGCAATTGTGCAGTTGTCAGGAGGAATTTATGCGTTTGATCATGAGCATCCTGTTGGGTGTGTTCGTGCTTGTCTTAGCGGCTTGCCCCAAGGAGCCGGTGGATAACACGACCAACGACCAGGCTGGCATGAAGCAGCCGGTTAAGTTAGGTGGCGAGGCCAACACCCCGCCCGATACCACCACGCCGCCGGCTCCGCCGGAAGGCACTACCCCGCCAGAAGGCACTACTCCTCCGCCTCCTCCGGAAGGTGGCACGACGCCTCCGCCGGCTCCCCCCGAAGGTGGCACCACTCCTCCGCCGCCTCCGGCTGGTGGCAAGTAGGATCGACGCGCGGCTGGTCCGCGCCTGAAGGCCTGAGGCCCGGCTGCAAGATGAGCGCCAGTTGTGGCGTGATTTTGCAGCCGCAGTAACGGAACCGATGAAGGGCTCGCTTCACACAGCGAGCCCTTTGCTTTTCTGCCCAGGAGTTGCCCCCCCGCAGGTAGCTATGCCGCAAGCCGCAGGCAGCGGTGTTTGCGATACGCGCACTGAAGCCAACCTCTGGCTGGAAGGTACAGCGCGAGGAGAATGCGCGGCGAGATAACGAGTCGGCTTACTTGAACTTGCTGCGGGCAGCTTGCACCGGGGCTTCTTCAGTCTTGAACGCCTTGGCGTCCGCGGTCCGGCGCTCCGCCACCGGCGTGTCGCTGACCACGTGGCCGTCGGAGAAGCGGATGATGCGCTTGCAGCACTTGGCCACGTCCGGCTCGTGCGTCACGATGACCAGCGTGATACCGCTGTCGTTGAGCTGCTGGAAAATCTCCAGCACTTCCTCGCCGGCCCGGCTGTCCAGGTTGCCGGTCGGCTCGTCGGCGAGGATGATCGACGGGCTGTTGACCAGCGCACGGGCGATGGCCACGCGCTGCATCTGCCCGCCCGACAGCTCGTTGGGCTTGTGGTGCGTGCGGTCGCCCAGCCCGACGCGCGTCAGCGCATCGATTGCCAGCTGGCGCCGGTGCGGCACGAAGCCGCTGTAGACCAGCGGCAGCTCGACGTTCTCCACGGCGCTGGTGCGCGCCAGCAGGTTGAAGTTCTGGAACACGAAGCCGATGTCGCGGTTGCGGATGCGCGCCAGCTCGGCGTCGTGCAGCCGCGTCACGTCGCGGCCCTCCAGCAGGTAGCGGCCGGCGGACGGGCGGTCGAGGCAGCCCATGATGTTCATCGCCGTGGACTTGCCCGAGCCGCTGGCGCCCATAATCGCCACCATCTCGCCCTGCGCCACGACGAAGCTCACCCCGCGCAGCGCGTGCACTTCGTACTCGCCCATGCGGTAGACCTTGGAGACGTTCTCGAATTCGATCAGCCCTGGCATTGTTGCTCCTATATCACGCCGGCCAGCAGCTGGATCTGGCGGTACCTCTCCTGGTACGACACGCGGGCCTGCAGCAGCGCCAGCTGGGCGCCGAGCAGCTTCTCCTCGGCATCGATCACGTCCAGCATCGTGGCCAGGCCGACGCTGTTGCGCTCCAGCTGGATGTTGTACGTCTCCTCCAGCACCTTGACGTTGTTTTCGGCCAGCCCGATCTGCTCGAACTTGGTCTCCAGGTCGCGCTGCGCCGTGCGCAGTGCCGTCTTCAGCTGCAACTCGGTGTCCTGGATCGAGAGCTCCAGGCTGGCCAGGTCGATATCCGACTGCGCCAGCTGCGCCTTGGTCGCGCGCTCGCCCGGCGTCTTGGCCCAGTTGAGGGCGACGGAATAGCTCTCGTCCTCCAGCCCGGTGGCAGCCACGCCCAGGTTACTGTCCGATCCCACGCGGCCGTAGGAGACGCTGAGCCCCAGCTGCGGCTTGAGCTTGTCGAGCTGCTGGTCACGGCTGAGGCGCAGGTTGGCCAGCTGCACGTTGAGGCTTTTCAGATCAAAGCTGTTAGCCTGCACGAGGACCCACAGGTCCTCGGGCAGCCTGCTGCCAAGGTCGATCAGCGCGCCGTCGGCATCAATCCCCAGCTTGTACTCCTGCGGCAGGCCGATGATTGTTGTCATCTGGTCGAGCAGGCTCTGGTAGGTGCTGCGCGCCGTCAGCAGCTGCGAGCGCTGCGTCAGCACGCTGTTTTCCGCCTGCAGCACGTCCGCCTGGATCGCCAGGCCCACCTTGTAGCGCTCGACGGCGCGCTCCAGCTGCTTAAGCGCCAGGTCGAGGCTGGCTTCGCGCACGCTGATGGATTGGCGCGCCGCCACGGCCTGGAAGTAGACGTCGAGCACGCTCTTCTTCAGCTTGCGGCAATCGTCGTCCAGTTTATCGTAGGAGAGCTGCAGGCTGTTGCTGGCCAGGAA
>Ga0315287_10001843_pt1 | contig 19785 bp, 18 predicted proteins | sample YL17G11_0_MG_FD_205037 | JGI IMG/M metagenome (GOLD analysis project Ga0315287, IMG submission 205037) | Sediment microbial communities from Yellowstone Lake, YNP, Wyoming, USA - YL17G11_0 | ecosystem: Environmental > Aquatic > Freshwater > Lake > Sediment | place: USA: Wyoming | collected...
GCTCTGATCGAGTCCCCGCACGCCGCGACACTGCTCGCGGCCGCGGACTCCATGCTGGCGCCCAATGGCGCGCAGGCCTTCGCCTGCCGCGTCGCTGCGGACCGTCGCGCCGTGCAGGTCGTCGTCGCCGCCTCGCAGGCCGAGGCCGTGCTCGCAAACCTCGCGGCGACGCGCCGTGTCGCGCTCGTGGCCTGCCACATCCGCAGCTACCAGACTGTCCAGCTCAAGGGCGACGACGCCGCGATCGTCGCGGCCTCCGACGCCGATCGCCGCGACGCATCGCGGTACTGCGAAGAGTTCGCGGCCTACGCCGACAGCCTCGGCTATCCGCTGCCGGTGATGAGGGCCCACATGCAATGCCCGCCGGAGCAGGTGGTCGTCGTGCGCTTCTCGGTGCGCCACGCCTTCAACCAGACGCCGGGCCCCGCAGCCGGCGAGCCGATACCGACGGCCGCGCCGTGACGGGCGAATCCCTGAAGCTCGACGCGCTGCGTCCCTGTCTCGAGGGCGCGATCCCGAGCGCGCTCGCGACCTGCGCACCCGACGGTACGCCCAACATCTCGTTCCTGTCGCAGGTCGAGTACGTTGACGCCGAGCATGTCGCGCTGACCTTCCAGTTCTTCAACACCACGCGCCGTAACGTGCTCGCGAACCCGCAGGCGGCGCTGCTGCTCGCGAACCCGCAGACCGGGTCGAACCACCGCCTCGCGGTGCGCTACCTGCGCACCGAGACCTCCGGGCCGCTGTTCGAGCGAATGAAGGCGAAACTCGCCGGCATCGCCTCCCATGAGGGCATGAGCGGCGTGTTCCGCCTGCAGGGCTCCGACATCTACCGTGTACTCGCGATCGAGACCCTGCCGGGCAGCTACCTGCCGGCGCCGCCGCCACGGCGCAGCCTGCTCGCGGCCTCGCGCGCCTGCTCCGAGCGCATCGCGCGCTGCACCGACCTCGACGGCGCGCTCGACGCTGCGCTCGCGAGCCTCGAGTCCGACTTCTCGATCCGTCACGCGATGATCCTGATGTACGACGCCGGCGGCGCGCGCCTCTACACCGTCGCGAGCCGCGGCTACCCGCGCTCGGGGGTCGGTTCCGAGGTCGCGCTCGGCGAGGGCATCATCGGCGTCGCCGCGCGCGAGCTCACGCCGATCCGCATCGGCTTCTCCGCGCCCGAGTACGCCTACAGCCGCGCGGTGCGCGACGCCACGGCCGCGAGCGGCCTTGCGCCGATGCTCGAGCGCGAGATCCCGTTCGCCGGCCTCGCCGAGCCGCGCAGCCAGCTCGCCGTGCCGTTCCTCGCGCTGCGGCGCCTCGTCGGCGTGCTCTACGTGGAGGCCGCCGAGGAGCTGCACTTCGGCGACGACGACGAGGACGCGCTGGCTTCCGTGGCCGGCCAGCTCGGCATGTCGATCCAGTTGCTGCAGGCCGCACAGGACGCCGCCGACGAGCCGGCCGGCGCACCCGCCGCCGACGCGCAGCCCGCCTGCCCGGATGCGCCCAGTGGCCCAGTCGTCGTGCGGCACTTCGCCGAGAACGACAGCGTGTTCCTCGACGACGGCTACCTGATCAAGGGCGTCGCGGGCCAGATCTTCTGGGCGATCGTCAGCGACTACGCGCGCCAACGACGTACCGACTTCTCGAACCGTGAGTTGCGGCTCGACCCGCGCATCCGGCTCCCCGAGCTCGCGGACAACCTCGAAGCGCGGCTGATCCTGCTGGAGCGGCGCCTCGCCGAGCGTGACGCCTGCGTACGCCTCGACAAGACCGGCCGCGGGCGGTTCCGCCTGCGCGTGAACCGCCCGCTCGAACTGGTCGACGTGCCGCGCGCGTCGCACTGACCGCGCCGCTCCTCCCGCCGCGCCTCAGCGCTTCGCCACCACGGCGGGCGGCGGCGCGACTTGCGGGTCGGGCACGCGGTTCGAAACGGCCGGCACGCTGCGCAGGTAGGCGAACATCGAACGCAGGTCCTCGTCCTCCATCCGCGCGGTCGTCATCCAGGGCATCGGCGGCAGGATCGGACGGCTTGCGCCGAGGTGGCGGCCCGTCTTCAGCGCCGCGACGAACTGCTGTTCGGTCCACTTGCCGAGTCCCGTGTCCGGGTCGGGCGTGAGATTGAACGCGTAGCTCACACCCCAGGGTCCCGCGAACGCGGTGTTCGTCGCAGACCCCGCCCACAGCCACGGGCCCTCGCCGAGCTTCGGCGCGGGCGGCATCTTCAACTGCGCGGGGTGACCCGACAGCTGCCGCGTCATGTCCGGCTCCGGGCCCTTTGGGCCCATCTTCAGCGGCGTATGACAGTCGCCGCAGCCGCCGACGAGCACCAGATAGCCGCCGCGCGCGACGCGCGAGCGCGCTGCGGCATCGACCCGCGTGCCGGCCGATGTGACGGCGGGGTTCGTCCCGGACGGCGGCGCGGCGGACGGTGGCGCCGCGAGCGCCGCGCCGGCGCACCACAGCAGAGTGCCGAGCGCGAGGGCTGTCGCGGCCCGCGTTCCGGGCAGCGGCCGCGGCGAGAGAAGCGTGGATTCGGCGTTCATGACTGGACCTCCGTTGAATGACTTTCCTGGGGCACGACGCCGTGTTTTCGCGTCGGCCGATGGAGCGCATCCTACGAACCCCGTCTCCCGCCGTTTCTTAATATCATCCGATGGATTCCCTAAATTTCCATTACTCCGCCACGCTGGGCGTCCGGCGCACCGGTCACCGTGCGACGGCGCTGACTCTTTCTTTCCGGGGCGCACCTGTACGCAACCAGACCTGCGTCGGCAGACATGGACAACCGGGTCATCTTCGCGGATGGAGCACGGCGCGGCCCATAGGGCCGGTATAACGCCTGCGGGCAGGGCTACGGCTGCCGCTGCCGCCGCAACTGCTGCTGGCGCAGCCGCTGCAGCATCTGCTGGCGCTGCTCCGGGGTTGCATTGTTCCAGCGCTGGCGCAGCTGCTGGCGCCGCTCCGGCGGCAGCTGGCGGAAACGCTGGTAGGCGCCGCGGACCGCGTCCTGCTGCTCCGGCGTCAGGTTGCGGAATTTCTGCCAGCGCTCGCGGACCACCTCGCGCTCGTCCGGCGTCAGCTCGCGCCAGCGCTCGAACTGGCGTCGACCGCCGGCCCGCTGCTCGGGCGTCATCGACAGCCAGCGCTCAGTGCCACGGGCGAGCGCGGTCTGGCGCCCCGCCGGCAGCTGGTCCCAGCCGGCCTCGAAACGACCGAGCAGCTTCTGCTGCTCGCCCGACAGGGAGGTCCAGGGCACGGGGGCTGCGCTGGCGGACGCGGCGGTGGCGCCGCTGGCCAGGCTGCCCTCGGCGGCCGCCGCCTGCGCCCGCGCGAGGGGCATCGCGACGAGCGCCGCGAGCAGCGCCAGCAACAGCGCGGTCACTGTCACCCGCGGCGACGGCGCAGCGCGCAACGTCGTCGCGGCCTGCGATCGCGACGCGCGGCGGTGCGCCGCGGACCGAACGGGGAATTCGATGTGCTGAGGTCCCATGACCCGTACTCCTTAGCTAGCGGCCGCGCGGGGCCTTCGACCCGCGCTTCGCGACCTTGTCGATGTCCGTGTGGGTGAGGAAGTCGAGCCAGTCGCCCTCCTCCCCGGTGTCGCCGACGCTGCCGAGAAACTCGATCAGTTCGTCGTCGACGGCCGTCTCGTCCGCGGCCTTCGATGGCGGCGCCTTCGCGGGCGACACCGCGGCCGGCGCGCCCGGGACGGCCGGGCGATCGGCCGCGAGCCCCGTCGCGGGCGCACCCGCGGCGGCCGCAAGCGACAGCGCCGCGCCGACGGCGGCGATGCGCGACGCGGCCGGGCAACGCGCGCGGTTCACGTGCCGACCGGCGCTGCGCCCGACGCGGCGTCGGCTTCGGCCAGCGCCCACTCGTAGAACTCGACGTCGCCGTCGCGGGCGAGGTCGAGCGCGTCGTTGTCGGCGAGCAGCTCGAGGTCCTCGAGTGCCGGCGCGCCGTCGCCATTCAGCGCGCCGAGCGGCCCCTGGCCCGCGGGACGGCCAGTGAACAGCACCACGGCGAGCACCGCGACTGCGGCCACCGCGCCGACGGGCGCGAACAGGCTGCGGTGGCCGAACCAGCGCGCCAGCGGCGAACGCGCGCGCGCGGCATGCGCCTCGAGCGCGGCGTGGCGCGCCTGGTTGAGGCGCGAGCGCACGCGGCCATCGAGCCGCGCGGTGCTCTCCTCGAGAACGGCCTGCGTGCGCTGTTCGAACTCGCTGCGTTCCTCCGTCGCGCCGACCTGCGGCGGCACCGCACCGGTCTGCGGGACGCGGGAGGCGGAAGTTCCGGGTTCTTCGGATCGGGTGCTCATGTCCAGAATTCCCCGAGCTGCGCGCGCAGCGTCTGCAGCGCGCGGAAGTAGTGGGTCTTGACGCTGCCTTCACTGCAGCCCATCGCCGCCGCCGTCTCGGCGACGTCGAGGCCCTCGAAGTTGCGCATCAGGAAGGCCTGCTGCTGGCGCGCCGGCAGCGCCGTGATCGCCTGCTCGAGCGCGCCGATCGCCTCGTCGAGCTCGAGTCGCATCGGCGGCGCCGGGTCGGCGCTCGCGGCCTGCGCGATCGGATCCCAGTCCGCGTCGTCCTCGCCGTCGCTGCCCTGGCCACCGACGGGCAGCCAGGCCATCACACGACCGCGCACCGTGCGGCGGCGCTGCAGGTCGCGGACCTTGTTGTCGAGGATGCGGTAGAAGAGCGGCTTCCACTCCTCGCTCGGCCGCTCGGCGTAGCTCGTGACCAGCGACAGCATCGCGTCCTGGACCGCGTCGAGCGCATCGTCCTCGTGCCGCAGACCGATCTGGGCCACCTTGAACGCCTTGCGCTCGACGGTCGCCAGGAACTGCTCCAGTGCGCGGGTTTTCGAGTCGGAGGCGGCCAATTCACCGGGGCCGCGCTGCGCGGCGGGCATGCTATAAACGGCCGGGAGCGTAGCAGCAATTGCGGTCATGCCGTCTACAACGCGGCTCCCCGGCCCGCGTTGACCGGACCGTCTCCCTGGCGTTTCGTCGGCCGAAATCAGGGACTTGCACACACTCCGCAGAAACGGCGTCACCTGTTTGTCATAAAGAGAGCCCCGATGGGCGGTTCAGCAGCGCAAGCCGTTGACTCTGTTAGGTTTTTTGCCGGATGGTCATTTCTTGACCAACCCCGCACGAAACCGTGCATTTGCGGGCCTTTTGGCGCTTGCAGGGGCATCGCTCCACAGAGTTATCCACAAAGTCTGTGGACAACGTCGCCGCCCGGCGATCGACGCCGGCTGGGCTGTCCGCACCGGGATCCGCACCTGGATCAACGCCGGTTGGAACGATGAAGCCGGACGCCTCTGCAGCGGGTTCGCCGATGGTACTGCGAGTGGCGCTCGACACCCCGCTGCGCCGCCTGTTCGACTACCTGCCGCCCGACCCCGGCGCGCCCGGCCTGAGGGTCGGCGGCGCGCCGGTCGCGCCGGTCCCGGGCCTGCGGATCGCCGTGCCTTTCGGCCGTCGCCGGCTGGTCGGGCTGATCGTCGAAGCGGGCGTCGCCAGCGAGGTGCCCGCCGACAAGCTGCGCCGCGCCTTCGAGCTGCTCGACGCCGTCCCGGTCGCCGACCCGAAGCTGCTGGCGCTGCTGCGCTGGGCCGCGGAGTACTACCACCATCCGCTCGGCGAGGTGATCGCCGCGGCGCTGCCGCGACTGGCGCGCGATGGGGCGAAGGCCGTCGTGGCGGTGGAGTGGTGGTCGCTGACCGCCGGGGGCGAGGCGGCGCTCGCCGACGGCGAGCCGCGCCGCGCGCCGAAACAGCGGGCGCTGCTCGAGCGCATCGCGCGCGATGCCGGGGTCGACGCCGAAGTGCTTGCCGAAGACGTGCCGGGTTGGCGCGAAGCCGCACGCAACCTGGTGACGCGCGGCTGGATCGCATCGTCGGAACCACCGCTGCCCGCGGCGGCGCTGCCCGCGGCGAGCAACGCGGCGGCCGCAGACGACCCGGTCGGCGCCGCGGCACCGGCCGGCGCCGCGGCACTTGCGGGCGCTCCGCCGCTCTCCGACGCCCAGCAGGCCGCCGTGGACGCAGTCATCGCCGGCGGCGAGGACCGCTTCCATGCCTGGCTGCTGCACGGCATCACCGGCAGCGGCAAGACCGAGGTCTACCTGCGCCTCGTCGAGCGTGCGCTCGCGCGCGGCCGGCGCGCGCTGGTGCTGGTGCCGGAGATCGGACTGACGCCGCAACTGGTGTCGCGCTTCGCCTCGCGTTTCGCCGGCGTGCCGCTCGCGCTGCTGCACTCCGGCCTGACCGACGTGCAGCGCCTCGGCGCCTGGCGCGAAGTGCTGGGCGGCGCTGCGCGCCTCGTGCTCGGCACGCGCTCGGCCGTGTTCGCGCCCATCGCGGACCTCGGCCTGATCGTCATCGACGAGGAACACGACGCCTCGTTCAAGCAGCAGGATGGCGCGTTCCGTTATTCGGCGCGCGACCTCGCGCTGGTGCGCGCGCAGGCCCTCGGCATACCGGTGATGCTCGGCTCGGCGACACCGGCACTCGAATCGCTGCAGAACGTCGCCGTCGGCCGCTTCAAGCGCCTGTCGCTGCCGCGCCGCGCGGCCCACGCGATGCCGCCGACGCTGCGCCTCGTGGACCTGCGCCAGGAATCGGTGCACGCCGGCCTCTCGAGCACCGCGAACCTCAGCATCCAGCGCCACCTCGATGCCGGCGGCCAGGTGCTGGTCTACATCAACCGCCGCGGCTTCGCGCCGACCCTGGTCTGCAAGGCCTGCGGCTGGATCGCGCCCTGCAGCGAATGCGACGCGCGCATGACCGTGCACCGGCACGCGCAGCGCCTGCGCTGCCACCACTGCGGCGCCGACCGGCCGCTGCCGAAGCAGTGCCCCACCTGCGGCTTCGAGTTGCGCACCGTCGGCCAGGGCACCGAACGCGTCGAGGACACGCTCGCCGAGACCTTCAAGGGCGTGCCCATCGCCAGGCTCGACCGGGACGTCGTGCGCGACAACGCCGCGCTCGAAGCGGTGGTCGGGCGCGTCGCGAGCGGCGAGGCGCGCATCCTGGTCGGCACGCAGATGGTCACCAAAGGCCACGACTTCCCGAACGTCACGCTGGTGGTGGTGCTGAACGCCGACCAGGGTCTCTTCAGTACCGACTTCCGCGCCGCCGAGCGGCTCGCCCAGACCATCGTCCAGGTGGCCGGCCGCGCCGGTCGCGGCGACCGGCCGGGCGAGGTGCTGATCCAGACCGAGTATCCGCAGCACCCGCTGCTGACCAGCCTGCTCGCCACCGGCTACGACGGCTTTGCCGAGAAGGCGCTGGAGGAGCGGCGCGAAGCGGCCTGGCCGCCGTTCATCCGCCTCGTCGCACTGCGCGCCTCCGGCACCGCGCCCGAGGCCGCGACGCTGTTCCTGTCCGAGGCACGCCGCATCGCGCGCCCGACCGAGGGCGTGCGACTGCTCGGCCCGGCGCCGGCGGCGATGGCCAGGCGCGCCGGGCGTCACCACGCGCAACTGCTGCTCGAGAGCGCCGAGCGCGGCGCGCTGCACCGGTTCCTGGACGAATGGTTACCGGAGGTCGAAGGGCTGCCGGAGGCACGCAAGGTACGGTGGGCGCTCGACGTCGATCCGCTCGAGCTGTTCTAGCGCGAGCCGAATCCGGCAAGCGTGGCAGCGGACGGACCTCGGACGCCTGGCATGAATCTGTACAGTCTGTACACTTTGACCGAGGAGGTAGCGTGCCATGGCTGACGACCGTTTTGGCGTTGAGGAAGCGCGGCGCAGGCTGCCCGAGTTGCTGGAGCGCGCGCACCGCGGAGAACGCGTGGTGATCACCCGGCACGGGCGGCCCTATGCGACGCTTGGCGAAGTCGCGCCGGCGATCGCAAGACGGCCGGCCTTCAGCGAGTTGCGGGGCAGCGGGCGTGGGCTGTGGCGCGGCTCGGACGCCGGTAACACCATCGAGCGGCTACGCGAAGAGTGGTAGCCCGGACGGGCAGGCGGGTCCCGCGGCCGTCGCGCCCCATCGCGGTGCCGGATGGCTCGCGGTTGGCAGTCGATTCCGCGCCGATCATCTATTTTCTCGAGGACCACGCCCGGTTTGCGCCGCACTTCGCGCCAGTCTTCGCAGCGGCGGACGAGGGACGCGCGTCGATCCTGATCTCTACCGTGACGATCGCTGAAGTGCTTGCGGGGCCCATCTCGAAGGGCAAGGATGCGGAGACATCACGGCTCCGCGCCGCATTGACGGGCTCGCCCAACTGGACGGTCGTGCCGCTTGACGCGGAGCTCGCTGAAGATGCCGCACGCCTCCGCTCTCGCTATCGGCTGCGCCTGCCCGATGCCATCCAGGTCGCAGCCGCGATCCACGGACGGGCCGACCTGTTCGTGACCCACGATCGACGGCTGCGCCGGGTGAAGGAACTGAACATCGTCGGCCCGACGTGAGGGAGTGACGCAGGGGCCGCTGGGTCCACGAAGGCCGATTCCACCACTGAGGACGCGCCATGCACGGTTTGAGCGAGTCCTCTATTGTCTCTCCTTCGAGACAAATAGAGGCTCAGACGTTGCGACATGTTCGAATTCGACCCAATGTGGCAGTTCCTGGATGGCGGGCATGAATGTCGGGAGTATCGATCGCAACGCTCCGGAAGAAGAAACGACTACTTGAACAGCGCCCGTCCAGGATTCATGCACACCAGGTCGACCCGCTTTCCCGCGGTCACGGCGCTGCGCCGCGAGCGTGCGAAGTCGGCGGCTGAACCTCGACCATCCGCAGCTCGAAGTCGCCAGCGCACGACCGTCACGCCCGCCCCGGACGCGGACCGTCCGGCTAGAATCGCGTTCCTTCGAAGAACCTGGTCTCTCCCCCCTTGAAAACCGAGCTCGCGCGCCTGCTGACCGCAGCGCTGCAGACCCTCGAGGGCCGCCTCGTGCCCTCGCCGATCGATCCCGAGTGGGTCAGCCTCGAGCGCACGCGCGATCCGGCGCATGGCGACTTCGCCTCGAACGTCGCGCTGCGCCTCGCCAAGGCCGCGAAACGCAATCCGCGCGAGCTCGCACAGGCCATCGTCGCGGCGATCCCGAAGAACGAGCTGATCCAGTCGGCTGAGGTCGCGGGCGCAGGATTCATCAACTTCCGCCTCGCCAAGGATCTCTACCTGCGCGAGCTGGTGCGCGTACACGAGCAGGGCGCGCAGTGGGGTCGCGCGACGCTCGCGACGCCGCATCGCGTGCTGGTGGAGTTCGTCTCGGCGAACCCCACTGGCCCGATGCACGTCGGCCACGGCCGCCAGGCCGCCTACGGCGACGCGCTGGCGCGGCTGCTCGCGGCCGCCGGCCATACGGTCGCACGCGAGTACTACATCAACGACGCGGGCCGGCAGATGGAGATCCTCGCGGTCTCGCTCTGGCTGCGCTATCTCGAGGCCTGCGGCGAGACGCTGGCGTTCCCGGCGAACGGCTACCGCGGCGACTACGTGCTGCCGGTGGCGGCGCAGCTGCGCGAGCGCGTCGGCGAGGCGTTGCGGCGCCCGGCCGACACGGTGTTCGCGGGCCTGCCGCCCGATGCGCCAGTGGGCGACAAGGACCAGTACATCGACGCACTGATCACCCGCGGCCGTACACTGCTCGGCGAGCCCGCCTGGCAGCACCTGCTGATGGACGGCCGCGACGCAATGCTCGCCGACATCCGGGAGGACCTCGACGCCTTCGGCGTGCACTTCGACGTCTGGACCTCCGAGAAGGCCTTCGCCGACAGCGGCGCGATCGACCGCGCGCTCGAGCGGCTGCGCGAGCAGGGCCGGCTCTACGTGAAGGACGGCGCCACCTGGTTCCGCGCCACCGAGTTCGGCGACGACGAGGACCGCGTCGTGATCCGCGAGAACGGCGTGAAGACCTACTTCGCCGCCGACATCGCCTACCACCTCGACAAGCGCGAGCGCGGCTTCGACACGCTGATCGACGTACTCGGCGCCGACCATCACGGCTACGTCGCGCGCGTGCGCGGCGGCCTGCAGGCCTTCGGCCACCCGGGCGACTGCCTCGAGGCCTGCCTGATCCAGCTCGTCAGCCTCTACCGCAACGGCGTGAAGCTCTCGATGGGCAAGCGCGAGGCGACCTTCGTCACGCTGCGCCAGCTGCGCGAGGAAGTCGGCAACGACGCCTGTCGCCTCTTCTACCTGATGCGCGGCAACGACCAGCCGCTCGACTTCGACCTCGAGCTCGCCAAGTCGAAGTCGAACGAGAACCCGGTGTTCTACATCCAGTACGCACATGCGCGCGTCGCCAGCATCATGAAGGAAGCGAGCGCCCGCGGGTTCGCCTACGACGCCGCGAAGGCGCGCGACATCGTGATGGCGCGCGGCAACGAGCTCTTGGGCGGCGAACAGGCGCAGGCGATGCTCGCCAGCCTCTCGAAGTATCCGGAAGTGATCGTGCAGGCCGCCGCGAACCGCGCGCCGCATACGCTGGTGCACTACCTGCGTGACTTCGCCAACACCTTCCAGACCTTCTACCAGGTGGAACGCGCGCTCGTGCCCGAGGACGAGCTGCGCCACGCGCGCCTCTACCTGATGACCGGCGTGCAGCAGGCGCTGCGCAACGGACTCGCGCTGCTCGGCGTCTCCGCGCCGGAGAGCATGTGAGCGGCCGGCCGGTGGCGCGCGACTACAAGCGCAGTCGCAACGGCGGCTCCGGCTTCGACGTCTCGCGCTGGAAGGAGTTTGCCGCGGGCCTGGCCGTCGGTCTGGTCGTCGCGGTCAGCCTCTTCGTCTACCAGCGCAACGCCCTCGATCGCGCCACCGCAGGCGCCGAGTCGCTGCGGCCGGAGCCGCGCCGCGGCGCCGGCAAGGGCCGCGCACTCGATGGCGACGAGGCCGCGGCGATCGCCGACGAGGCGAACAAGTCCTACGATTTCTACGAGATGCTGCCGAAGTTCGAGGTGGTGGTCCCCGAGAAGGAACAGGCGGTCAAGCGCGACCTGCCGAGCTCGCCGATCGAGCGCCCCGGCGTCTACGTGCTGCAGGCCGGCAGCTACCGCAAGCTCGAAGACGCGCAGCGCGTGCGCCAGCAGCTCGCGCTGCAGGGCATCGAGGCGAACGTGCAGCGCGTCGCCGTCGATGCCGACGTCTGGCACCGGGTGCGCATCGGGCCGCTCACGGATCTCGCCGAAGTGAACAAGCTGCGCGACAAGCTGCGCAATGCGGAGTTCAACGCGCTGGTGGTGCGCGTCGGGGATTGAGGCCGCCCGGGCCGGGCTGCGGCCGGACCATCACCGCCGTCGTCGCCCGCGTGCGCCGCGAGGTGACTCAACCTGCTATCTGCAGAGGGCCCCTGCAGTCATCTGGATGGCCGTCGTCTCGACCATGTCGACGCTGCGCAGGTCGTCGGTCCCCGGGCAGGTGCCCGAGCGGGCCGTCGCATATCGAAATACGGGTCCGGCGGTGCACCAATGGACAGCTCACCCGACTGCGTGCAGTCATACGTCCTGTCGGTCCACTTCGGCGAGACGTTCGCGTGCAGGGTGAACGGCGTGATGGTCTCGTCGTAAGCGAGCGTGTTCCGCCTGATCTGGAGACGGATGAGATCGCCTGCGGCGTTGGTGACCTCGATCGTGCCGACACAGACGCGTCGTCATTCATAGTGAACACCGTTGCTCGGATCGATCAGCTGGCGATTGGCGTTGCTGAAGCACTGCGTCCCGTCAATGTGCCCACCATTGTCGGAACAGCGGGTGTCTGGGGCCTGTGTGCCTGAGGTCGACGATCCGCCGTAGTACTGCGGCGGATGATCGTATTCCCAGGAACGCAGGTTGGCCGCGGCCTGCCGGGCGATCTTGTTGCCCTTCGCGGCGGCGCGATCGTAGTAGAAGAGCGCTTTCGCGCGATCCGCCCGTACGCCTTCGCCGAATTCGTACATCCAGGCGAGGTGGCGCTCGCCGTCGGCGAGACCGCCCGCCGCGGATTTCTGCAGCCAGCGAAACGAGGCGCCCTGGTCCGCGGGCACGCCGAGGCCGAAATGATAGGCGCGGCCGAGCAGCAGCTGCGCGTTGGCACTGCCGGCGTTCGCCGCCTTGAGGGCGTACGGAATCGCAGCCTCGGAGCGTTTCAGGTCAGTCAACACGCTGGCGCGACGGAAGTCCCGCTGTCCGGCCAGCTTCTGGTCATCGGCGAGCTGGCCCCGCGCGGTCGGATCGCCGGCCTGTGCGGCACGCTGACGCCATTGCGTTGCCTGGTCGGGATCCAGTGCAACACCCTGACCGACATCGTAGAGCGCCGCCATTGCGACCATCGCCTGCGGCATGCCGGTGGCCGCGCTGGCTTTCAACCAGCGCACGGCCTCGGGGATGTCCTGGCGCGTGCCGTCGCCGAACAAGTACATCATTCCCGCCACGTACTGGGCTCCGGCGTTGCCGGCTCTGGCCGCCGGGAGCGTGTCCCGAAGCGAAGGGCCGGCAAGCGCGCTCGACGTCCAGAGGGACGCCGCGAGGGTCAGTACGAGGCCGATGGCACGGATCGAATCGCCGAGGCCTCCGCTCGCGACAGTCCTCCAACGCAGAATCGGGCGGGCCATGGCGACTCCAATGTTTGGGTGGCTCACGGATAGTACTGCGGCACGTCGTGGCGTGGGCAACCAGGACAGATTGCAGAAATGCGATACGCTACTGTGGCAATAGCGACGCCGCGTTGCAGAATAAGCGGCTATTGGGGGAATTGTCCTGGCACGAGCCTCCGTGATCGGCAAGCGTATACGCCACCGACGCAAGCTGCGTTGCATCGTCATTGCAGGCCCCAATGGCGCCGGCAAAACCACCTTCGCATTGCGCTGGCTACCCGGCCAGAGAATCGGCGAATTCGTCAATGCCGATCTGATCGCCAAGGGCATTTCGCCGCTCTACCCGGAGCGTGCGGCGGTCGCGGCGGGCCGACTGCTCGTCAAGAAGCTGGACGCGCTCGCCGTACGCGGAGTTTCCTTTGGCTTCGAAAGTACACTGAGCGGGCTTGCCCACGTCAGGCGCCTCGAGCGCTTCAAGTCGCTTGGATATCGAGTGGAGATCGTTTTCCTTTCGTTGCCCTCCAGCGCGATCGCGGTGCAGCGTGTTCAGTCGCGCGTGGAGCAAGGCGGACACGATGTGGCGCGGCGAGACATCATCCGGCGTTTTGCGAGGGGTCGGGAGAACTTCCGGAAGGTCTACGGCCCGCTCGCGGATTCCTGGACGTTGTACGATAATTCCGGGCCGATTCCCGTCTTCGTCGAGAGCGGACCATGAAGAGCGCGACAGGAAGCAAGCGCGGCAAGACGCCGATGTCGCCGCTCACGAGGTCGGTCGGTGTCGGCTTGAGGAAATCCGCTGAGGACGCCCGGCGCATCGCACGTATGTACGGAACGCGCATCTGGGTCATCGAAAACGGCAAGCTCGTGGGCAAGAAGCCGTAGGCCCTGCTCGCCGGGCAGGGTTGTCCGCGCGTTCGACCCGCCGTGCCCGCGCCGGCACCAAACGCGCGCTCAGCCCTCGCCGTCGTCCACGACGCTGCGGAAATCGACGCCGAGCGAGCGCAGCTTGCGATAGAGGTGGGTGCGCTCCATGCCGACCCGCTTGGCGAGCTGGCCGACCTTGCCGTGGCAGAGCAGCAGCTGCTGCTGCAGGTAGGCGCGCTCGAACTGCTCGCGCGCCTCGCGCAGGCTGAGCGCGAGCAGGTCCTGCTTGACCAGCGGTTCGTCGGCCGGCTGCGCCTGGGCGAGCTCGCGCTCGATCTCCTCGAGGCGGATCTCTTCCGACCCGCCCTGCACCAGCAGCCGCTGCACCAGGGTGCGCAGCTCGCGGACGTTGTCGGGCCAAGGGTAGTTGCGCAGCCGGTTCTGCGCCGCGACGCTGAACTTGCGGAACGACAGCCCCTCGGAATCGACCAGGCGATCCACGTAGTGCCGCAGCAGGTCCGGGACGTCCTCGGCGTAGTCACGCAGCGCCGGCACCCGCACCACCAGGCCGTTGAGCTGCGCGAGCAGGTCGCGGCGAAACGCGTCCGGCGCGGAACCGGCGCGGCTCTCGATGCCCGGCTGGGCGGCCGAGACGAGGCGCGCGGCAAACGGCACCTGGCGGGTGTCGCCGACGCGGGTGAAGGACCCCGTCTCGAGCACGCCGAGCAGCGCCCGCTGGGCATTGGCCGGGAGATCCTCGATCTCGCTGAGATACAGCGTGCCGGCGCCAGCCTGCTCGAGCAGGCCGGGGCCGGCGCCCTCGGCGTCGGCGCCGTTACCCGACAGGGGACCGCGCCCGAACAGCACCAGGTCGGCATCGGCGGCGCGCAGCGCGCTGCCGACGACGGCGACGAACGGCAGGCTGGCCCGCGGGCCGGCGTCGTGCATGAAGCGCGCGAACGCCTCGCGGCCGGAACCGTGCTCGCCGATCAGCAGCACCGAAGTCGGCGCGCCGGCGATCTGCTGCAGGTCGGCGCGCAGCTGCTGGATCGCGCGGCTCTTGCCGACCGGAGCGACCGCCGAGGCGGCCAGCAACTTGCCCGAGGAGCGGCGCTTGCGGCCGGCCTCGAGCGCGCGCTCGACGGTGCGCAGCAGCTTGGCCAGCGACAGCGGCTTCTCGACGAAATCGAAGGCGCCGAGGCGGGTCGCCTCGACGGCGGTCTCGACGGTGCCGTGGCCGGACATCATCACAACCGGGCTGCCGTCCGCGGCGGTGACGGACCATTCGCGCAGCAGGGTGATGCCATCGGTGCCGGGCATCCAGATGTCGAGCAGGATCAGGTCGGGCGCCTGGCGTGCGCGGCACGTGCGCGCCTGGGCCGCATCGGCCGCGACCTCGACCTCGTAGCCTTCCTCTGCAAGGATTTCCTTCAGCAGGCCGCGGATCTCGGCCTCGTCGTCCACCACGAGAATGCGCGCTGCGCTCATGCCCGCTCCCTCCGCAACTCCGTCCGGCGCTCGCGGACTGCGGCGGTCCGGGAACGATCCTTGAGCGGCAACATAACACGGACTCGCGCCCCGCCCTCGGGGCGATTGTCGGCCTCGATCCGGCCGCCGTGCTCCTCGACGATCTTCTTGACGATCGCGAGCCCGAGGCCGGTGCCCTTCGGCTTGCTGGTCACGTAGGGCTCGAAGACCCGGCCCAGGAGCTCCTTCTGGAACCCGGGCCCGTTGTCCTGGACGGTCAGCATGGCCATGGGCTGGCCGTCGACCTCGCCGAGGCCGGTGGCGAGCTCGATCCGTGCCCCAGCCACCCCCTCGAGCGCCTCGAGCGCATTGGTGACCAGGTTGTTCAGCACCTGGCGGACCCGGCCGCGGTCGGCCTCCAGCGCCTCCAGCCGTTCATCCAGCACAGGCCGGATCTCGACCGGGGTGTCCTGCGAGCGGTAGAGGTCGGCGACCTCGGTGACCAGCTGGTTGAGGCTGAAGGACGCGACGTTCATGGCCGGCGCCCGTGCATACTCGCTGAACGCGTTGACCATCTGCTTCATCGCCTCGACCTGCTGCACGATCGTGTGGGTGGCGCGGTCCATCACCTTGGCGTCCTCCTCGTTCATGCTGCCGAGGAAGCGCCGGCGCATCCGCTCGGCGGACAGCTGGATCGGTGTCAGCGGATTCTTGATCTCGTGCGCGAGGCGCCGCGCGACCTCGCCCCAGGCGGCGTCGCGCTGCACCTGCAGCAGCTGGGTGATGTCGTCGAACACGATCACGTAGGTGCGCTCCTGCGCGCCCTCGCCGGCGAGCGGCACGCAGGCGCAGGCGAGCGTGCGCGTCTGCCCCGGCGAGCCGCCGGCGGTGCCCGCGGGCAGCTCGACCTGCTCGCGCCACTCTTCGCGCCCCGAGGCAAAGCGCGCGCCGAGCTCAGCGACGAACTGGCGCAGGCGCTCGTCGCCGCCGCTCAGCTGCGGCAGCGCCTCGCCGAAGTGCGCGGCGAAGTCGATTCCGAGGATGCTGCTCGCCGCCTCGTTGGCGATCAGCACCTTCAGCTGCGGGTCGACCACGATGACGCCGGTGGAGAGGCGCGCCAGGATGATCGCCAGGCGCTCGCGCTCGCGCTCGACGGCGTGCCGGCTGCGCTCGGTCTCCTCGCGCGCACGCCGCAGTCGCTTGGTCATGTCGTTGAACGACTGCACCAGGAAGCCCATCTCGTCGCGCGAGGTCAGCGGCAGGCGCGTGCCGAAGTCGCCCTTGGCGACCGCGCGCGTGCCGGCCATCAGGTCCTGCACGGGCTTGAAGAGGATCTCGGCGGAGAAGATCGCGCCGTAGATCGCAGACAGCAGCGTCACCAGCAGCACCAGGGTCAGCGTCAGGCGGAAGCTGTATTTCAGCGGCTCGCGCAGCGCGGCGAGGTCGCCGTACTGCGAATAGGAGCGCTGCACCGCGTCGGCGAGCGCGGCGAGCTGGCGCGGTACCTCGTGGATCGCCAGCACGAAGCGCCCGTCGCGATTGCCGCCGCCGAGGTCGCCGAGCGGCGCGGCAGTACGGATGATGTAGAGCCCCTCGGAGATCGGCTCGAGGCTCACGTAGGTGCGCCCATCGCTGACCTGGCGGATCACGTCCGCGGGCGGCCGCTGCGGCAGCGCATCGGGCACGGTGCGACTGCTCGCGGCGATGATGCGCTCGTGCTGCCCGTAGAGCACGAGCTCGACCGCGCCCGAGGCGCGCCGCTCCTCGTCGAGCGCGACGATCGCCTCCGGCGCCGACATCGCCGAAATGCGCTGCGCAAAGCGCTCGGTGCGTTCCGAGTATTCGCGCATGCGCAGGTCGAGCGCGGCGCGCGACAGCACCAGCGCGTCGTTGAGGCCCTGGCGGATCTCGACGCGAAACCAGCTATCGATGCCGCGGTTCAGGAACTCGAGCGAGAAGAGATAGACCGTCAGCAGCGGGATCGCGACCAGGATGCCGAACACGGTGACGGTGCGGGTCGTGAGGCGCGAGCCGGGCACGTGGTCGCGCCAGTTGCGCACCAGCTGGATGATCTTGCGCGCCAGCATCGCGCTGAGCACGATCACGCCGAGCACCGAGACCAGCAGGATCCACGGCTGCAGCCGGCCGAACTGCGCGGAGTTCTGCGCGGAGAGCGCCAGGGTGAAGAGCGCGCCGAGGACGACGACGCTCGAGATCGCGATCAGTGCCGGCGTGCGGTACTTGTTCAGCGCGGCAGCGACCATGAGTACCACTCGCTCGCGCGCTGCCACCCGTCGTTCCAGAAGAGGATCGCCCGCAGCGCGTCGGTGAGCTTGCCGCGGCGCACGCTGGCGCGGACGTTGACGCGGTAATCACCCTCGTTCGGCACCTGCGAGGCGACCAGGATCGGCCAGCCGTCGACCGTGCCGATGAACTCCAGCGCCTCCTCGAGCGTCGCGAACGAGGACTGCGCGCCGCTGCGCGGGTCGCGCACCACGTAGCGCTCGCTGACGGCGTGGTAGGTGAGCTGGCGCCGCAGCGTCACGGCGGTGATGCCGGCGTCGAACCAGAAGCGGCGCGCGCGCGCGATCTCGACGTCGAGGTCGTAGGACAGCGAGACGCCATCCTGCAGCGCCATCGCGATTTCGTCGTTGGCGGGGTACTTCACCCGCGCGTGCAACTGGTAGACGCCGTCGTTGAGATTGACGAAGGCCGATTGCACCTCGAGCACGCCGTCGAGCGCATCGGCACGCGCGAGCGGCGCGCCGCTCGCGAGGCACAGGGCGAGGACCGCGGCGGCGAACAACCGCAGGATGCTCTCGGCCCAACGCTCGATCGAGGTCGTCATGTCAGCGGGGTCTCCGGCCGAGCACAGCATAATAAAAGCCGTCGGTATCCGCCTCGGTGCCGGGCAGCAGCTGCACGCCGGTCTCGAGGCGCCGCGCGCCCGGAGGCAGCGGCACGGCGTCCGGCCAGGACAGCGCCATCGCCTCCGGCTGCGCGGCCAGCAGCCCCAGCACCTGCGCCGCGTTTTCCTGCGGCAGCAGGGAGCAGGTGGCGTAGACCAGCCGCCCGCCGGGGGCCAGCGCCGAGAACGCCGCGGCCAGGATCGCGCGCTGCTGGCGCGCCAGCGAGCGGATGTCCTCGGGCCGGCGCAGCAGCTTGATGTCCGGATGCCGGCGGATCACGCCCGTCGACGAACAGGGCGCATCGACGAGGATGCGGTCGAAGAGGCCGGCGTCGGCGAGCGCGCCCGGGCGCGCGAGGTCGTCGACGACGCAGCGCGCGCGCCGGTCGAGGCGCTTGAGCGTGTCACGCACCAGATCGAGGCGGCGCGGGTCGACATCGACCGCGACCAGCTCGCCGAGCTGCGGCGTGAACTCCAGGATGTGGCCGCTCTTGCCGCCCGGCGCCGCGCAGGCGTCGAGCACGCGCTGCCCCGGCTGCGCGTCGAGCAGCGGCGCGGCGAGCTGCGCGCCGGCGTCCTGCACCGAGACGCGGCCCTCGCGAAAGCCCGGCAGTGACGAGACCGGCGCGGGATGCTCGAGCACGATCGCGCCCGGGCGCCACTCGAGCGCGCGCGCCGGACGACCCGCCGCGCCGAGCAGCGCGAGATAGTCGGCGACGCTGCCGCGCGTCAGGTCGACGCGCAGCGCCATCGGCGGGTGCTGGTTGCCGGCCTGCAGGATCGTCTCGAGGTCGTCGGGCCAGGCCTGGGTCAGCGCCTCGACCAGCCACTGCGGGTTTGCGCTGCGCGTCGCGAGATCGCCATCGACCGCCGCGAACAGCGCCTCGCGATCGCGCACGAAGCGGCGCAGCACCGCATTGACGAGGCCCGTGGTGCGCGCGAGGCCGAGCACGCGAGCCGCGTCCACCGCGAGATGCACGCTGACCTCGGGGGCGCCGCGCGAGTACTCGATCTGGTGCGCGCCGGTCACCAGCAACACGCGCAGCAGCGGCTCGAGCTCCGACGCCGGCCGCGCGACCAGGCCGGCGACCACCGGCGCGAGCCGCAGGTACCAGCGCAGCGTGCCGAGCGCGATCGCGCGCACCGCCGAACGATCCGGCCGTTGCTCCGCGCCCTCGAGCGCGTCGTCCGCGCTGTGGCCTTCGTGGGCCACGAGCGCGACCGCGCGCACCGCCTCGGCCAGCGTTTCGGCGCCCGGCGCAAAGCGCCCGCGCGCGCCGCGCGCCGTCGCGCCCTGGCGTTCGCCGCCGTCCTGGGCGCCACCCGCAGCGCGAGCGCCGTCGTCGCCATCGCTCCCGCCGGCTTCGCTCCCGCCGCCTTCGATCATGTCCGTCGTCGTCATTGCAGTACCGCTCCGGCGAGCGCCACCGCGTTCGCAAATTCACGCGCGGTCACGGGTTTTCGGCCCGCACGTTGCAGCTTCTCGATCGCGAGGCAACCCTCGCCGCAGACCACCCGCAGTTCGCCGCCCTGCGTCTCACCCCCCTGCAGACCGAGCACCGTGCCCGGCACGATCGGCTCGTGCGCGCCCGCACCGACACCGCGATCGCGCGGCAGCAGCCCCGCGTCCGCATCGGTGAGCGGCCGCGCGCGCAGGATCTTCACCGGCTCCTCGCCGAGCCGCGTCTCCGCGACGGGCCACGGGTCGAACGCGCGCACGCGCCGGTCGATCGCCACCGCACTCTCGCGCCAGTCGAGGCGCGCCTCGGCCTTGTCGATCTTCGCCGCGTAGGTGACGCCCTCGGCCGGCTGCGCCACGAAACGCGCCGCGCCCGCCTCGATCTGCGCGATCGCCTCGATCAGCTCAGCCGCGCCCAGCGTGGCGAGCACATCGTGCAGCGAGCCGCTGGTGCTGCGCGGGCCGATCGCAACGCGCCGCGTGCGCAGCACCGGGCCGGTGTCGAGCCCGGCCTCCATCTTCATGATCGCGACGCCGGTCTCGGCATCGCCCGCCAGCACCGCGCG
>Ga0315287_10001844_pt1 | contig 19774 bp, 21 predicted proteins | sample YL17G11_0_MG_FD_205037 | JGI IMG/M metagenome (GOLD analysis project Ga0315287, IMG submission 205037) | Sediment microbial communities from Yellowstone Lake, YNP, Wyoming, USA - YL17G11_0 | ecosystem: Environmental > Aquatic > Freshwater > Lake > Sediment | place: USA: Wyoming | collected...
GCCAGCCAGAGGAAGAGGTAGAGCTCGGGGCGGCCGAAGGCGGTGAACCCGGCCAGGATCACGGCCTGGGTGCCGAGGATGCGCAGGGCCACGCCCCGGGTGCGCTCGTGGCGCAGGCCGCGGAACAGGCCCTTCAAGTTCTTCCAGCCCGAGATGCCCAGGGCGTCCCGCCGGAGCTTGCGGCCCAGCGAGTCCCGGGTGATGGGGTAGTGGGCGTAGAGGTTGACGTCCGGCTCCTCGGGCCCCATCTCGTCGCGGTGGTGGGCGAAGTGGCTCCGCCGGTAGACGTCGAAGGGGACGAAGCCGGGATACGACAGGCCCCAGCGACCCACGAGGTCATTGGCCCATCGCCTGGAGAACAGGAGCCGGTGGGCCGCTTCGTGGCCGAGGATCCCGTAGAGGGCGAAGGCCCGACCCATGAGGACGAAAGTGGCGGCCCACATCAGGGGATGGCGGATCCAGCAGGCCAGGGCGATCAGCCCGAAGGACTGGGCCCAGACGGACACGACGTTGCCCACGTTGCGCAGGTTCGGGATGCGGCGCAACTCGGCCCGCAGGGCGGGCACGGGCTTGCCTGACACCAGCAGGCGGTGGGTGGGCAGGGTGTCGGGTCGCAGCACGGCGGGCGGCACCATCGTCTGCTGCTCGCGCACGTGGTCGACCAGGATGGTCACGGTGTCACGTTACACTTTCTCGACACGCGATGGAACTTCGTGACGACACCCGCCCCCTGACCGCCCGGTCCGTCGTGGCCTCGACCCTGCTCGGCGTGCGGCCGTCCCGCCTACCGGTGCGCTCGCTGGTGGCCTCCGCCGCCCTGTTCGGCATCGCCGAGGGCACCGTGCGCACCGCCCTGTCCCGGATGGCGGCGGCGGGCGAGCTGGTGGTCGACGACGGTGGCTACGCCCTCGCCGGACCGTTCCTGGCCCGCCAGGAGCGACAGGACGAGAGCCGGTCGGGAGCCACGGTGGCCTGGGAGGGTGACTGGGACCTGGCCGTGGTCGAAGGCGAGCGCCGCCCCGCCGCCGACCGGGCCGCGCTCCGGAGGGCGACGCGGGCCCTGCGCCTGGCCGAGCTGCGCGAGGGGGTCTGGTTACGCCCGGCCAACCTCGACCCCGACCGCCTCCCGGCCTCCCGGGCCGTGCTCGCCGCCCAGTGCCTGGCCATCACCGGCCGGCCCGCCGATGCCGTCGCCGCCCGCCTGTGGGACCTCGACGGCTGGGCCGGGTCCGCCCATGCCCACGAGCGCCTCTTGGCCGACCTCGAGCCTCGTCTCGGTGCCGACCCGGACGTACTGCGCCGGGCCTTCGTGGCCCTGGCCACGGTCCTCCGCCACTTCCAGGCCGACCCCCTCCTCCCCGAGGCCCTCCTCCCGCGCGACTGGCCCGGCCCCGCCCTGCGCGCCGGCTACGAACGAGCCGACGCCGCCTTCAAGGCCGCGTGGTCCTCCCAGCTCCGCGCCCGCCCCTGACCCGTCCCAGATCCAGGACGCCGCCGTTCTGGGTCCTGTTGTTCGCGCTGGAGCGCGAGCTCCAGGTCCCAGAACGGTGCTCGGAGGTGGACTCGTAGGCTGAGCCGATGGCCGACGACCGCCTCTACTTCCGCCAGCTCCTCGCCGGACGGGACTTCGCCACCACCGATCCCGTGGCCCGCCAGATGGTCAACTTCGTCTACCTGATCGGCGATCGGGAGACCGGCGAGGCCGTCGTCGTCGACCCCGCCTACGGCATCAAGGACCTGCTCGGCCTCCTCGACGAGGACGACATGAGCCTGGTCGGCGCCCTCGCCACCCACTACCACCCGGACCACGTCGGCGGGGACATGATGGGCTACTCCATCGCCGGGGTCGCCGAGCTTCTGCGCCTGCGCCCGGTCCCCATCCACGTCCAGGCCGACGAGGCCGAATGGGTCAAGCGGGTCACGGGGGCCGACGACCGCGACCTGGTCACCCACGCCAGCGGCGACGTCGTGCGGGCCGGGGCCATCCCCATCGAGCTCATCCACACCCCGGGCCACACCCCGGGCAGCCAGTGCTTCCTGGTCGACAACCGCCTGGTCGCCGGTGACACCCTCTTCCTCGAGGGTTGCGGCCGCACCGACCTGCCGGGGGGTGACCCCCGGGCGCTCTACGAGAGCCTCACCCAGAAACTGGCCAAGGTGCCCGACGACGCCATCCTGTTCCCGGGCCACCTCTACTCGCCCGAGCCCTCGCAGTCGATGGGCGACACCCGCCGCTTCAACTTCGTCTTCAAGCCCAAGACCGAGGGGCAGTGGCTGGCCATGTTCGGCGCCACCTGAGCCCTGGACGTCAGCGCGGGGCGCGGGCGAGGGCGGCGACCACGAGCTGGGCGTAGGCGGTCAGGGCGGCCTCGTTCCGGGCGCTTACCTCCTGGTTCACGACCAGGTAGACGAGGGCCGAGCGCTTGACCACGGCGACCTCCCGCACCATCTGCTGGTCGTCGAGCAGGATCCCCACGGTCTGGCCTCCCGCCTCCTGGCTGACGACCTGGCCGCCTTCGGCGAACCCGGTACCGGTGGCCAGGACATCCTCCAGGTGTTGGGGGCCGTCGGCCGCGGTGGTCGGGGCCAGATAGGACAGCACGAGGGTGGGGTCGTCGGCGGACGGCCACGAGCAGGCGCCGGTCACGAAGCCCGGCACGCCCGCGCCCTGATCGGCTTCGTCGACCGGAGCAGCTTCGCCCACGCCGGCGTCCTCCAGGACGGTGTCCAGGTCGGTCTCGTGGAGCAGGGAGCACACGTCGACCTCGGTCACCGAGCGCGGGGGCAGCGTGGTCGTGGTGCTCGACGGCGGCAGGGTCGTCGTCGGCGCCGTGGTCGTGGAGGCCGAGCCCCCGCCCCCCGAGGAGCAACCGGCAGCCAGGAGGAGGACCACCGCCCCGGCCGTGATCCGACGCACAAGGCGAGGCTACCGAGGCCCCGCCGTGGCCCCGAGGGCGCGATGGAGGTCGTGGGGGGCCCACTGGTCCCGTACCCCGGGGCGGCCCAGCAGGTAGGCCGCGGCCTCGAGCGGGGTCAGGTCGTGGGCCTCGCGGAGGCCGGTGGCGATGCGCCGGAGGTAGGCGGCTGCGGGTCGGGTGCAACTCGCCGGGTCGAGGCGGGCGGGGCCGGTGAAGGTCACGACCGGGATGTCGTCGTGCCGGCCGAGGCCGACGAGCACGTCGTAGCGCCCGGCGCCGACCACCCGGACCTCGCCGTCGGCCAGCGAGGCCGGGTCCGCACCCGGGTGGTGGTCGGCGCCGGACTCTTGAGCGTGCAGGTCGGCCCACTGGGCCCGGGTCAGGAGCCAGGCCCGGGCCCTCGTCACCGGCCGGACGGCGACGACGTGGTCGACGTAGGCCCGGCCCCCGCCCCACGTCAGGGACTCCTCGGCGAAGAAGAGCGGGTGGCCGATCGTCAGCGGCCGGTCGGCCCGGGGCGGCGTGGGGTCCGGGCCGTGGTCGAGGTACTCCTGCAGGCGGGCCCCGCTGAGGTTCGACCCGTAGGCCACGTACCAGACGAGCTCGGCCATCGCCCCGTGTGGTAGCACCCCGGAGGACGGAGGGGGAGCGATGGCTGACCTGTTGGCCCTGTCGGAGCGGGTGATCGACGACGGCGAGTACGCGGGCCCGTCGTCGGTGAACCGCATCACGACCCAGCTGTCGGAGGTGGCTGACGGCATCGCCGTGGTCGAGTCCTTCTCCCACGTCGTCGCCTTCCGCACCGACGAGGGCCTCGTCCTCTTCGACACCAGCCTCGACGCCCTCGCCCCGGCCTGCCTGGCCTCGCTGCGGGGCTGGTCCGACGCCCCGGTCCGGTCGATCGTCTACACCCACGGGCACCGGGACCATGCCGCCGGCACCCGGACCTACCTCGACGAGGCCGAGGCCCGGGGCGCCACCCGCCCGGAGATCGTCGGTCACGAGAACGTGGCCCAACGCTTCGACCGCTACGAACTCACCGACGGCTACAACGCCGTCATCAACGCCCGCCAGTTCCCGGGCCCGGCGTCCGCCACGTTCTTCGGTGACTGGGTCCGTCCCGACCGGACCTACCGGGCCGAGGACACGCTGACCTACGGAACCACGGTCTTCGATCTCCACCACGGCAAGGGCGAGACCGACGACCACACCTGGACCTGGGTGCCCGAGCACCGGGCCGTGTGCGCCGGCGACTTCTTCATCTGGGTCTTCCCGAACGCGGGCAACCCCCAGAAGGCCCAGCGTTACCCGCGGGAGTGGGTCGAGGCGCTGCGGGCGATGGCGGCGACCGAGCCCGAGCTGTTCCTCCCCGCCCACGGCCTCCCCATCGCCGGGACCGAGCGCATCCAACGGGTGTTGCACGGTGTGGCCGACACGCTGGAGGAACTGGTCCGCGACGTGCTGGAGCGCATGAACGCCGGGCAGGCACTGGACACGATCGCCCACGAGGTGCGGGTTCCCCAGGCTGTCCTCGACCAGCCGTGGATGCAGCCCGTCTACGACGAGCCCGAGTTCGTGGTCCGCAACATCTGGCGCCTCTACGGCGGCTGGTACGACGGCAACCCGGCCCGCCTCAAGCCCCCGCCCGACTCGGCCCTGGCCCACGAGGTGGCCGCACTGGCCGGTGGGGTCGATGCGCTCGTGGGTCGCGCCGGCGAGCTGGCGGCGGCCGGTGACCTCCGCCTGGCGGCCCAGGTGGCGGAATGGGCCGTGCAGGCCGCCCCCGACGACCCCGCCGCCCACGGGGCGCGGGCCGACGTTTATGCCGCGCGCCGGGCCGCGGAACCCTCCCTCATGGCCAAGGGCATCTTCGGCGCCGCCGAACGAGACAGCCGCCCGCCCGCCTGAGGGCGATGGGCTTCTGCTCAAGTCCCTGCGGGAGGTGCCGACCCTTGCTGTAGGTCATCCGGCCTATTCCAGGAGACACGCATCATGCCCGACGCCATCGCCCCCGTCCCGATCAGCGACGAGACCACTCGCCGGCTGCTCGGCGAGCCGAGCTTCCGGATCGCCCGGCGGGGTGGGTACGACCCCGGTGACGTAGCCGAGTTCCTGGAGAGCCTGGGGAGCCAGATGCTCACCCTCGTCGGTCGCCTGCGCAAGGCCGAGTCCGACGTCGACGTCCTGAAGACCGAGGTGGCCCACTGGCAGGCCCGTACCCGGGACGCCGAGGCGACCCGCGAGACCTTCGAGCGCACGCTGGCCCTGGCCGAGGACACGGCCAACGCCGCAGTCGCCGATGCCCGGCACCGGGCCGCAGGGATCTTGAGCAAGGCCGAGGCCAACGCCGACGACCTGATCGGCCAGGCCCGTCTCCAGTCCTTCCAGATGGTCGAGCACTCCCGGGAGGAGGCCCAGCGTTGCTACACCGACGAGCGCATGAAGGTGCGCGAGGAGTGGCAGCGGATCCAGGACGAGTCCGGCGAGCTGGAGACCCTCCGCCTGGCCGTGGCCGCCGAGACGATGGCGCTCGAGGAGGTCCGCAACCAGCTGCGGACCCGCATCCGCATGGCCGCCACCGAGATGCTGAAGGTGGCCGAGACACCCGACTGCCTGGGCCGGCCCGTGGCCCAGGGCATGCCGGAGAAGCCCCAGCCCCTGGCCCCGCCGGCCCCCGCCGAGGTGACGGCGTCGGCGCCGGTCGACGCCGTGGCCACCGAGAAGGTCGAGACCGCCCTCGAGGCCGCGGCCCTGCCCGCCGAGCCGGCCAACGTCACCCCGCCCGCCATCGATCCCATCGGTGTGGGCGAGGGCTTCGGTAACGCCGCCGCCGACGCCGCCTTCGAGCGCTTCATGTCCGACGACATCGACGACGAGCCCAGCCGGGAGTGGATCCTCGCCGGTTAGGTCGTCACCTCGGCGTGGCTTCACGCCGTCCCGCAACGCCGGCGCCCCGAAGCTGCTGGTCGGAGCCGCGGGTCCACGCCGTCGCGCCGCGTTCACGCGGCGGGTCACCCGTCGCTGTCACCCGGCTGCGACCAGTCGGCGAACCTCGGCCATCCGCTCGAGGGAGGCGAGAGCGTCGGACTGGCCGGAGGCGAGCTGGCGGACCACGATCTCGTCGAAGCCGATCTCGCCCAGGGTCCAGAAGCGCTCCGCCACCTGCGCCGGCGTGCCCGTGACCAGCGCCGACAGGTCGAAGCCCCGGTAGCCGCTCTGCGCCAGCGGGCCCCGCACGCGGGCCACGTCGGCCTCGTCGGCGCCGACGTACACGTCACGGCGCAGCGGGCGACACGGGGGGTCGACGCCGTGGTCGAGGAACTGGGCCAGCTTCTCGGCGGCGTCGCCGTCGGTCAGCTCCGGCCCGGCGTACCAGGTGTCACCGAGGCGGGCGGCCCGGGCCAGAGCCTTGGGCCCCGCCCCGCCGATCCAGACCTCCACCGGCTCCGGCGGCGTCGGGCTGATCCGGGCCTGGCGCAGCCCCCACGGTCCGTCGGGGTCGTCCACGACCTCCCCGGCCAGCAGGGCCCGGATGGCGGCCAAGCCCGCTTCGAAACGTCGCCCCCGTCCTTCGAGGGGGATCCCCATCGGGCCGAACTGGTCCTCGCCGCCGCCGATGGCGCACTGGAACACGAACCGCCCGGTGCCGAGGGTGGCCAGGGTCCCCACCTGCTCGGCCACCACCAGCGGGTGCCAGAGGGGCAGCAGGTAGAGGGCGCCGAAGCGTCGGTCGGGCCACTCGGCGGCGATCCGTCCCAGGATCGGCGAGTTCTGGTAGTAGGGCACGCCCGTGGCGTGGTGGTCGCCGACGTACAGCCCCTCCAGGCCGGCGGTGTAGGCGGCCCGGGCCCGGTCGATCATCTGCGCGGCCCCGGCTCGGCCGTCGTCGACCAGATAGGTGCTCGACAGGGAGGTGGTGACCCGCATGGGGCCAGTATGTCCACCTCCTCGACGAGTGGAGGGTGCCGTCGAGCGGGGCGTCGCCGGCGGGCTCAGACGGGATCGGTGGACTGCTCGCCGTCCCGGGTGACGTGCTCGGTCCAGAGCTGGCCGTCCCAGTAGCGCAGGTCGTAGCGGCCGGTCGGGTCGGGGTGCCACGCCGGTGGGGACGCGGGCCGGGACGCCGCCACCCACGCCGACGCGCCATCGGCTCCGCCGGGGCCGAGCAGGGCCGCCGTCTCGGCCTGGCGGCGGGACAGCCCGACGATCATCGCCGCCCCGAGGGCGGCGGCCACGATCATCAGGAGTTGACCGGCCACGAAGAGGGTCACGCCCAGGTGCACGTCGTCGATGCGGCCCAGGAGCTCGGTGACGGTGATGTCCCCCTGCGGATCGTCGGACGGACCGGCCAGGGTGAAGCCCACGAAGGTCAGTGCCTGGGCGGCCACGTAGGCCACCCACCAGAACCAGATCTGGACGTGGGCGGGAGCCCGTCGCCAGCCGGGGTCACCCCGGGGGACGGTGCTGTCGGCCCCCTTCCACAGCTGTTGGACCAGCACGCCGGGGATCACCAGGCTGCCCACCGGGATGAACCATCCCCCGATGGCCCAACCCGGGGCGAGGGCGCCGGGTCGACCGAAGGTCCGGTTGTTCTTCGCCGCCCGCCACAGCCAGACCACGAAGAGCACGCCGGTGCCGGCGAGGGCCAGGAAGTAGACGCTGGCGCCGCCGAAGAAGGCGTCGACCTCGCTGCCGGCCGCGGCCTGCGGGCTGACGGCATCGGGGTCCACGTTGTCCAGCGCCGCCCGCATGCGCACGGCAAGGTAGGCGAGGGCGGCCGACAGGACGGCGGCCAGAGCCAGGAGGACCCGCAGGGCGTTGGCCAGGCCACTGAGCTCGGCGATGGGGGGCGCCGACGGGCCCATCGGCGTGGACGAGTCGCTCACCGGGGCGACGGTACAACCCTCCCGGGGGCCCCACCCCTTGACCTGGGCGGGCGGTTGGAGTGGACTGTCGGCGGGGAAGTGGGATGAAAGGGCAGGTGTGGCCGGTGGCCGCGACCATGACCGACTCCCGCCAAGACAACTCGCCGTTCGGGCCCTCTGAGCCGTTCACGCCATCCCGGCCACAGCTCCGCGTCACACGTCACGGTTACGACCCGGCCGACGTCCATGCCCTGCTGGCCTCGGCCCGGGCCCGGCTGGTGGCCCTGGCCGACCGCATCCGGCGGGCCGAGGCGGCCAACGTCGCCCTCGTGGCCGAGGCCAGGGCGTGGAAGGAGCGGGCCCGGGTCGCCGAGTCCGACCGTCGCCGTCTCGAGGACGCGCTCGCTGTGGCCGAGTCCACGGTGGCCACCTCCATCGCCGAGGTCCAGGTCCGGGCCGACCACCTCGTCGAGCGGGCCCGCTGCGAGGCCGAGCACCTGACGTTGCGAGCCAAGGAGACCGCCCGCCGCGTCCGCGAGGAGGTCGAGCTCGAGCGCATGGCCCACGAGGCCGGCGCCTTGGCGGCCGGCGACCTGGGCTTCGACACCGACCCGGAGGAGGACCGGGTGTTCTCCCGGTTCATGTCCGACGAGATCGCGGACGAGCCGTCGCGGGAGTGGGTGATCGGCGGGGCGTAACGTCCCCGCCGTGACGGCCACCGACTTCGACCCCATCGCCTCGCCCACGACCGAGATCGCGGGTCACCGCGAGCCTCAGTTCGTGCACGAGGCCGAGGTGGCCACCGCCACGGCCCGCATCACCGGCTTCCGAGAACGCTCCGGCGGGCGCGGCCCCAACCTGCTGGTCATCCTCATGGACGACGTGGGCTGGGGGGACTTCGGCTGCTACGGCGGCGGCGTCGCGGTGGGGGCGCCCACGCCGAACATCGACCGCCTGGCCCGCCAGGGCCTGCTCATGACCTCGTGCTATTCCGAGCCGTCGTGCACGCCGAGCCGGGCGTCCATGCTCACCGGCCGCCTGCCCATGCGCCACGGCCTCCAGCGCCCGCCGATGTACGGCGAGAAGGGCGGCCTCCAGGGGGAGGTCACGATGGCCGAGCTGCTGTCGGCCGCCGGTTACGTGACCCAGGCCGTGGGCAAGTGGCACCTCGGTGAGAACGTCGGGTCCCAGCCCCAGAACGTCGGCTTCGACGACTTCTACGGGTTCCTCTCGGTCTCGGACATGTACAGCGAGTGGCGGGACCCGCACTTCTTCCCCGAGGTCGTCTACGCCGACGCCCGCACCGAGTGGATCAAGAACATGCCGTTCAACCGCTGCTTCGTGCACGCCGAGCGGGGCGGCGAGGTGGAGACGGTCGAGGAGGTCACCATCCCGGCCCTGTCCCTGCTGGACGAGAAGTGGTGCACCTACACCGAGGAGTTCGTGCGTCGGATGGGCGCCGGCGACCAGTCCTGGTTCTGCTACCTCGGCACCCGGGGCGCCCACTTCGACAACTACCCCCATGACCGTTTTCTCGGCTCGTCACCGGCCAAGCACCCCTACAAGGACACGATCATCGAACTGGACGACATCGTCGGCCGGCTCGTCCGGGTGCTGGAGGAGACGGGACAGGCCGATGACACGATCGTCTTCTTGTCCTCGGACAACGGCCCTCACATGGAGAACTGGCCCGATGCCGCGTTCACGCCCTTCCGCTGCGCCAAAGGCTCGACGTGGGAGGGGGGCATGCGAGTGCCGGGGATCGCCGTCTGGCCAGGGATGATCGACGCCGATCGCTCGAGTGACGGGCTCTTCTGCTTCACCGACCTGCTCCCCACGATGCTCACCCTGGCCGGGGAGGAGGGTCGCATCCCCGCCGACCGCTTCATCGACGGGGTGAACCAGTCCTCGTTCCTGCTCGGCGAAGACGCCATGTCGAACCGGAAGTACGTCTGGTACTGGCTCCTGAACACGCTGTCGGCCGTGCGCTGTGGCGAGTACAAGTTCATGATCGCCTCCACCAGTGACGGCGACACCGACACCTGGGGCCCGGGCGGCTTCACGGGGGTGACCCAGAACTACACGTACGCCCGTATGTACAACCTGTACCTCGACCCCAAGGAGCAGCACAGCTACATGACCCGCAAGATCGCCTACAACGAGGCGTTCGTGTCGGGCATCGGCCGGCACCTCCACAGCTACCGGGACTACCCGCCCAAGAAGATCATCTGACCGTCGGTCGGAGGGGGCCCCGGGGGGTCCCCGGCTACGGTGCCGCGATGGCCTCGGGCAACGCGAAGCGAAAGAAGGCGCAGCAAGCTCAGGCCCGCCACCGTGCGGACAAGAGCCACGAGCGGGATCGCACCCAGTCCCACACCCCCCTGCCCAAAGTCGGCACCAAGGCCGACCAGGAGCACCTCCACCGCCAACGCCAGGCCGACCTGGTCGACTTCGGACGCGGCGGACAGCGCCGCTACCTGGGCCTGGGACTGGTCGTGGTGGCCTTGCTCGTGCTCCTCGCCTTCCTGGCCATTCTGATCCTCTTCACCTGAGGTTGACCTCGGTCACCCGTCCGTCGTCGACCCGCAGGGTGCGGTTGGTGATGACGGCCTCGAGCAGCCCTCCGGGCTGTCGAGTCGATGGGCGGGCGGGTCAGTCCTCGCCGCCGCCGTGGCCCGAGCCGCGGTTGCCGCCCCCGTGGTCGTCGTCGATGTCGTGGCCGGCGCCGTCGTCGCTGCCGCCGCCCGAGTTGCCGGACCCCGAGTTGGCGTCGTCGATGTCGTGGGCGGGGCCGTCGTCGCTGCCGCCGCCCGAGTTGCCGGGCCCCGAGTTGGCGTCGTCACCGTCGTCGCTGCTGCCCGAGCCGGAGGAGCCGCGGTTGTCGTCGTCGTCGGACGAGCCGCCGCTGTTGGCTGAGCCGGCGTTGGCCGACGGGCCCGAGTTGTCGCCGGTGCGGTCGTCATCGGTGGCGTCATCGCCCCCGTTACGGGGACCGGAGTCGTCGACCCGGTCGCCGTCGTCGCCGTCATCGTCGTGGCCGTTGTCGTCGTCGACGTCCTGGCCGGGGCCGTCATCATCGCGGTCACCGCGGTCATCACTCGTGGTGACCCGGACCTGACCGTCGTCCAGTTCGACGCCGAGGTGGATGCGCTGCGTCCCGTTGGTGAACGTGACCTCCACCTCGCGTCCCGTCTGGCGATCGATGACCGGCGTCCACCCGGAGGCGGGATGGAGGGTGACGATGGTGAGGCGGTTGCCGATGCGCTGGACCTGCAGCGTGCCCGCGGCCCCGGCGTCGGCGTCGGCCGTAGCGCCGTCGGCCAGGGGGAACGAGGACGCGGCGGCCTGGCTGCCGAAGGAGACGATGCCGCTGGTGCTGACGGCACCGACGGTGAGGGCGATCCCGGCCAGGAGGCCGAGGAGGGCTCCTCGCATTCGGGAGAGCTTGCTGGTCATGGGAGGTCTCCTTGGTGGGTGGATGTCCGTATCGTCGGGGACCGCTGGTGAACGGCGCCCCGGGGCGGGCCTAAGTGATGGCTAAGGCGCTGTGGTCGCCGACGGTTCATCGTCGTGACCGCCGCCCCCGGAGCCAGAGTGGTCATCGGTCCCACCACCGGAACCGGGGTTACTCGAGCCTGAGTCGCCGGACCCGGAGCCGGGCCCCGAGTGACCGGAGCCTGAGCCGGAGCCCGAGCCCGAGCCGGAGCTCGAACCCGACCCGCCACCGTCGTCGGAGGAACCGGAGGTGTTCGACCCGCTGGAGCCCGAGCCGCTGTTGCTGCCGGAGCCCGAGTCGTCCGGCGAGCCTGAGGACCCGGAGCCGCTGGACCCGGAGCCGCTGGACCCGGAGCCGCTGGACCCGGAGCTGCCGGAGCCCGAGTCGTCGTCACCGCGGTCGTCGGTGCCGCGACGGTCGTCGTCGCTGCGGTCCCGGGGGACGGTGGTGGTCACCGATTCCTCGAGCTCGGAGGCGATCTGGACGGCGGAGAGCGGGGCGGGGTGGTCGCCGAGGACCTGGTCGGTGACGACCCGGACGCCCTGCAGGGTGATCAGCACCGCGGCCGCCGTGCCCAGCATCCAGATGCCGATGACCGCGGAGCGTCGCACGGGCCCATCCTGGCCGTCCGGACCTTCGGCGGGGGTCAAGGCCCGGTTAACAGCGTCCTAAGCCACGACCGGTCCTCCGGGTGGGTCCTAGGGTGCCTCGGTGGCCACGGTCCTGTTGGTCGAGGACGATCAGCGCATCCGCGAGGCGGTGACCCGAGCCTTGGCCGACCGCGGCCACGTCGTGCGCTCGGTGGCCCGTGCCCTCGACGGCCTCGCCGCGCTGACCGGCGAGCCGCCCGACGTCGTCCTCCTCGACCTCGGCCTCCCGGACCTGGACGGGGGTGAGGCCCTGAAGATGATCCGCGCCGTGTCCTCGGTGCCCGTGATCGTGGCCACGGCCCGCGACGACGAGCGGGAGATGATCCGCCTCCTCGACGCCGGAGCCGACGACTACGTGGTCAAGCCGTTCACCGGCGACCAGATCGAGGCCCGGGTGCGGGCCGTCCTGCGCCGGACCGGCGACCCGGATCGGGCCCCCGAACTCGAGATCGGTGGGCTCCGGATCGATCGGCCCGGACGGGCCGCCTTGCTGGACGGGGTCGAGCTGGAGCTGACCCCGAAGGAGTTCGACCTCCTCACCTGCCTGGCCGAGCGCGCCGGCGAGGTCGTCACCAAGGACGAGCTCCTGGCCCAGGTGTGGCACCAGCCCCTCGGTGGTGGCGACAAGACCATCGACGTCCACCTGTCGTGGTTGCGACGCAAGTTGGGCGAGTCGGCGGCCGAGCCGCGGTACCTCCGCACCGTCCGAGGCGTCGGCGTCATGTTGGTCGACCCCGACCGGTGAGGCGCCGGATCGTCGTCCTGATCGTGGCCGTGTCCGGGATGGTCGCCATCGCCTTCCTGGTGCCGCTGGCCTTCCTGATCCGCGAGTTCGCCCGTGACGAGGCGCTCACCGACGGCGAGCGGGCTGCCCAGGCGGTCGTCCCCGTGCTGTCGGTGACCACCGCGCCCCGCGAGGTGGCGGCGGCCCTGGAGTCGGCCGGGGACGAGGCGGCCGAGCTCACCGTCTTCCTGCCGAACGACCGGGTGGTGGGCGATCGGGTCGAGGCGGATGCGGATGTCGAGTTGGCCCGCCGGGAGCCGGCCAGCTTCACGGCGGAGGCCGAGGACGGGGTGGCCGTCCTCACCTCGGTCCGGGGAGCGGACGGTGACTTGGCGGTGGTCCGGGTCCTGGTCACCGATGCCCAGCTGCAACAGGGGGTGGCCCGGTCGTGGCTGGTGCTCGGGCTGGTGGGTGTGGCCCTCTGGCTGGTGGCGGTCCTGGTGGCCGACCGCCTGGGTCGGAGCACGGTGCAACCCGTCCGGGAGTTGGCTGACGCCGCCCGACGCCTCGGGGAGGGTGACCTGACGGTCTCGGTCACCCCGGCCGGACCGCCCGACGTGGCGCAGGTGGGGGAGGCCTTCAACGAGCTGGTCGGCCGGGTCCGCCGGTTGCTGGCGGCCGAGCGGGAGCTCGTGGCCGATCTCTCCCATCGTCTGCGCACCCCGCTCACCGCGCTGCGCCTCGACGCTGAAGGCGTGGTCGGCCCGGAGCTGGCCGGCCGCTTGGCCGCCGATGTCGATGCCATCGAGCGGGCCGTCGACGACCTGATCCACGAGGCCCGCGCCGGCACGCCGGGCGGGGTGTCGGACCTGGTCGCGGTCGTCGCCGACCGGGTCGCCTTCTGGTCGGCGCTGGCCGACGAACAGGGCCGACGGGCCGAACACGACCTCCCCGTCGGACCGCTACCCGTGCCGGTGGGCACACGCGACCTGGAGGCCGCCGTGGACGCCCTGTTGGGGAACGTGTTCTCCCACACGCCCGAAGGCACGGCCTACACCGTGCGGGTCGGGTGCGACGCGACCCACGCCGAGCTCATGGTGGAGGACGACGGCCCGGGCGTCGACGCCGAAGCGCTGATGCGGGGATCGAGCGGGGGCGGCTCGACGGGGCTCGGCCTGGACATCGTGGCCCGGACCGCCGAGGCGGCCGGTGGCGAGTTCGCGATCCGGAGCTCACCGTCGGGCGGCGCCCGCCTCCAGCTCCGCTTCCCGATCGCCCACGTGGTCTCCGAGGGCCGGGCGGAGGCGTAGGGCGTGGTTGGTGGCCGCGGGCGGATCGTCCAGGCCAGGACCGGCGGAGCGGCGGTGAGGACCTTTGCCCCTGGGGAGGTCGTCGTGGCTGGGCGAGGATGTCGCCGGGACGACGAGAGGCGGCCATGACGACAGGTGTGGGACGCGTGGTCGAGGTGTTCGCCGACATCGTGTGCCCCTTCGCCCATGTCGGGCTGAGGCGATTCGTCGAGGCCCGCCGACGGACGGGGGCCGATGAGGTGTTGCTGCGGGTCCGGGCCTGGCCGCTGGAGCTGGTCAACGGTGAGCCGTTGGCGGCCGCGGTGGTGGCCGAGGAGATCGACGACCTGCGGGCCCAGGTGGCCGGCGACCTGTTCACGGGCTTCGCCGTCGAGTCGTTCCCGACCAGCACCATCGCCCCGTTGGCGCTGGCCGCCGTGGCCTACGACCTGGGTCTGGTGACGGGCGAGTCGGTGAGCCTCGCCCTGCGCCACGCCCTGTTCGAGCGGGGTCGACCGGTCGGCGACCCCGAGGTGCTGGCGGCGATCGCCGCCGACCACGTCCTCGCCGTCCCCGACCCGGCCACGGCGTCGGCGTTGGTCGAGCGGGACCTGACCGAGGGCCGGGAACGGGGCGTCATCGGCTCGCCCCATTTCTTCCTGGGTGACGGCTCGTGGTTCTGCCCGGGTCTCGGCATCGAGCGTCGGGGCGAGCACCTGCACATCGAGCCCACGGAGGGCCTGTTCGAGGAGTTCCTGACTCGCGCCTTCGCCTGACGTGCCGGTCGGCGTCAACCAGCCGGCGGCGCCCAGGGCATCCGCCGGGTTCGGAGAGTTGATCGCCCGTTGGTCAGGCCATGACTTCGAGCACCAGGTTGAAAGGGGTCTCCGCGACCCGGCGCACGGATGAGAAGCCCGCGTTGTTGGCGATGTCGCGCAGGCGGGCTTCGTCGGCCTGCGCGCCGAGGGCCGTGCCGACGTCCTGGGACAGCGAGTCGGGTGTGCACAGCAGGGTCGAGAAGCCGTACCAGCCTGTTCCCGTTCCATGAACCGGTTCGCTGTCCTCTAGCCCCCGCCGTCAGGGCCCGAAGAGGGAACGCCGGGGTCGATACGGGAGACGGTCCCGTCGTCCTGATTGGTGACCCAGACGGCGTCGCCGGTGGCGGCCACCCCGAGCGGGTTCGTGCCGACGGCAATGGTGGCGACGACCTCGTTGGTGGCGGGGTCGATGCGGGTGACGGTGTCGTCGGAGAAGTTGGTGACCCAGACGGCGTCGTCGGTGGCGCTCACCCCTTCCGGGTTGGTGCCGACGGCGATGATGTCGACGACCTGGTTATTGGCGGGGTCGATGCGGGTGACGGTGTCGTCGGAGAAGTCGGTGGCCCAGACGGCGTCGTCGGTGGCGGCCACCGCTCCAGGGTCGTTGCCGACGGCGATGGTGGCGACGACCTGGTTGGTGGCGGGGTCGATACGAGAGACGGTCCCGGCGTCCCCATCGCCGACCCAGACGGCATCGCCGGTGGTCGCCACCCCGAGCGGGTTGGTGCCGACGGCGATGGTGGCGACGACCTGGTTGGTGGCGGGGTCGATGCGGGAGACGGTCCCGTCGTCCTGATTGGTGACCCAGACGGCGTCGTCGGTGGCGGCCACCCGCCACGGGAAGGCGCCGGGCTGGTTCAGGGAGGCGACGACCTGGTTGGTGGCGGGGTCGATGCGGATGACGGCGGCGCCGTTGTCGTCGGAGAAGTCGATGACCCAGACGGCGTCGCCCGTGGCGGCCACTGCGTACGGCGCGTTGACGCCGCGGATGGTGGCGACGACCTGGTTGGTGGCGGGGTCCACACGAGAGACGGTCCCGGTGTCCTGATTGGTGACCCAGACGGCGTCTTCGGTGGCCGCCACCCCTTCCGGGTCGTTGCCGACGTCGATGGTGGCGACGATCGGGGTGGTTGGCGTGGTCGGGGTGGTGGTGCGGGCGGCGGCGCTGCTCTCGCCACCGCTGTCGTCGCTTCTCGTGGTGGTCAGGACCACAGCACCGACAGCCAGCGCGGCGACAGCGGCGACGATCATGCGCCGCCGGTGCGGCGGGGGACCGGTCCGGGTGGGAGTGGAGTCGTCGCTGGGGGGCGGGGTGGGGGTGGAGTCGTCGGCGGGCGGCGGGGTGGGGGTGGCATGGTCCGGGGGCGGCGGGGTGGGGGTCGCGGCGCGGTGGATGGTGGACTGGGCACCGCCCACCCTCTGGTCATCGGGGACCGGTCCTGTCGACCGAGGACCGGGCTCGGCTGGCTCCGGGTGGATCGCACCGGCCGGCTCGGCCGATGGTTGCGCGGCGGCGGGTGCCCTCGGGTCGGGGGTCGCGGTGTCGGGTGCACCGACGGTCAATGGGCCCACCGATTCGGTGGGCGCCAGCCGGAGGTCGGTGACCCGCTGGCCGCTGTTGGTCTGGACGTCCTGGAGGCGTCTTCCGAACGCTTCTGCGGTCTGGGGCCTGTCGTCGGGGTCTTTGGCCAGGGTGCGCTCCAGCAGGTCGGCGAGCTCGTCGGGTATGGCGTCGAGTCGGGGGGCCGGCGCCTGGAGGACGCGGGTGATGTAGGTGGCGATGGGCTGGTCGGCGTCGCTGGCGAAGGGTGGAGTGCCGGTGATCAGGGTGTGGAGCGTGGAGGCGAGGCCGTAGAGGTCGGAGCGTTCGTCGGGCTGTTGGCCTCGTAGGGCTTCGGGGGCGACGTGGGCGACGGTGAAGGAGCCGTGACCGGTGGTGGTGCGGGTTGATCCTTCGACGGCGGCGATGCCGAAGTCAGAGAGCTTGGCTTCGCCGAACGGGCCGATCAGGATGTTCTCGGGTTTGATGTCACGGTGGACGACGCCCGAGGCGTGAGCGGCGCCGAGCGCGCCTGCGACCTGGACCCCGACGCTTAGGGCCTCTTCCCACGACAGCGGGCCGCCTCGGGCCAGGCGGTCCCCGAGTGATCCGGCGTCGAGGTACTCCATGGCCAGCCAGGGTCGACCGTCGTCGTCGATGCCGGAGTCATGGACGGCGACGACGTGGGGGTGCCAGGACAGGCTCCCCATTGCGCTGCACTCGCGTTCAAAGCGGCGTCGGCTCCGGTCATCGAGGTCATCGACGTTGAGGACCTTGAGCGCCACGAGGCGATTGAAGCGGTCCTGGCGGGCGCGGTAGACCACAGCGAACCCACCCCGGGCCACCCGGATGGGCTCGGAGTAGCCGGTTATCTCAGGTCCCGTCGCCACCCGGCCCCCTGTTCGCCCGTCGGTGGCGTCACACTAGACATCCACGGGCCCCGGGAGTCCCGTCGGTGGTCGCGAATCGAGTGGATGGGATTGATCATTCCCCTGATTGCCGGCCCGGCCGCCGACGAGGGCCTGTGGGCAAGGGGGGACTCACCAACTGCTCACGGGGCAGATGACCCCACCTCGATGGAGGGGATGGTCTTGCCGGACCCATTGTGGGCCACCGCATCTTCGGCCGCAACCATCGTCCCTCCTCGGCGACGACCGCTCGCAGGCCTGCGCCTACAATGAGGCGCGAGATGTCGACCCCTCACCCCGCTCCCGAGCACGACGAGAACCTCGAGCTTCCCGTCGAAGAGTTGCTCCAGCGCGCCATGGTCCATCCGCCCTATGGCGAGCAGGTCATTGACGATCTCACTCCTGAGGAAGCCGATGCCTTCCTCGACGCTGTCCTGAGCTGACGGTGGCCCCCGAGCGAGGGCCAGTCGTCGTCGACACCGACGTCTACAGCGCCCGCCTCATCCCCGACTCGACGCTCGCACGCCAGTACGAGCCGCTGCTGATCGGGCGCGCCGAGTTCGTGTCGTTCCAGACCGTGGCCGAGGTCCGCTACGGAGCGCTCCTTCGTGGATGGGGCGACGCGCGACTTCGCCGCATGGAGGCGGCGCTCGGCCGGATCGAGATCGTCTACCCCGGCCGCGACCTCATCCGCACCTACGCCGAACTCCGCGTCGCCTGCCAGAGCGCCGGCCACGCGCTCAGCCAGCGTGAACACGACGCCGACCGGTGGATCGCCGCCACAGCCATCCGACTCGGGATCCCGCTCGTCTCGAACGACGGGATCTTCGAAAACACCCCTGGCCTCGCCGTGGAGACCGCCCGGACCTAACCGGCGGTCGAGCGTTCTGGGGCATCTCACCGGCTACGCCCACTCCGGCACTTCGGTGGCGCGGCGATCACCGGGTCGGATGCGTGTTATGGGGCGATGTGGCCACGCACTTCGCCGGATACCGGGTGCGTGCTGTGCCGGACGGTGACGGGGACAGACCCAAGTGTGCGCCTGATTCGTTGGCTCGGCGGCCGGCTATGGCGAGCACCGCTACGACGCAATGGGGCGGCACGTGAGGACGCGCAGACTCACGACACCTGGCCGACATCCTTCGGTTCGGAGCGTGCAAGAGTTTCGTCGCGGTGAGGCGGGGAACGGGCTGACGGCTCCACTCAGCCAAGCCGATCACAAGAGCAGCTCCCCGGCTGCGAAGCTCGCCGCCATCGTGAGGACTCCGACGGCGAGGGTCCTCGCCAGCATCCGGCGGGGCATGAGCTGACCGGCGTGCGCTGCGACCAGAGACGACAGCACCAGGGCGCCAGTTACGGCAGCCAGAATCGCCCAGGGCCCGACGTCGACCGGCGCGAAGAGGGTGATGAGGAGCGGGACCAGCGCACCGGCCATGTACGCCAGTCCGGCACCGACGCCGAACCAGATCGGAAACGTCACGGGCATCGGCTGATCGAAGCTGAACTCCCACTCGAGCTGAGCGGCGAGGGCATCCTTGTCGGTCAGCTGACGCGCGACCTCCTCGGCCGTCTCCGGGGTGAGGCCGCGCTCCTCCCAATGACGCGTCAGCTCCTCCAGCTCACCGTGGGGATCCGTGGCGAGGTCGTCGCTCTCGCGCTGCGCGTAGAGCAGCTGCGCATCCCGCTCGGCGGCCTCCTCCGCCCACGACGCCCCGCCGACACTGAGTCCGCCGGCAATCGTCGCCGCTGCCGCGGTGAACAAGAGCACGCGATTCGACGCGCCCGCTCCGGCGAACCCCAACAAGAGCCCGGCAGTGGCGATGATCCCGTCGTTCGCCTCCATCGTCCACGAACGGAAGGCGGACGCGTCGCGGAACCGTGCACGCAGGTCCGCCCACGGTCCCGCCACCGAACCCCACGCCATCACCACCTCCGAATGCTCGTTACGAGAATAGATAACCTTCAAGATCGCCCCCGATGGACCGCAACCCATTCCCCACTCCACGGAAATCTGCTCGGTCCTCACCACTTGCCCTGGCGGACGGACCGGCCCGCCGGCTCGACGGTGCCAGTCGCCTCGTGGAGGAGGTCGATGTTCAACGCCGTCAGGGCGGTGTCGTCGGTGGCCTCCTCGTTGAGCTTGGCGACGTGGCGGGCGAGGGCGGCGAGCAGGGCGGTGCGCCGCACTGTGGGAGACTCGACATCGTGGTTGCGACCGAGGAAGAGTTGACGGAACGAGCGCGGGAAGAAGACCGCTCGCGGCCGACGACGCTCGCGATCGACATCGGGGGCACGGGCCTCAAGGCGTCCGTCCTCGACGCGACCGGCCGCAAGATCGTCGAGCGGGTTCGGACCGAGACGCCCTACCCGTGCCCGCCGCGCGTCCTCATTCGCGCGCTCGACCGGCTCACGCACCCGCTGCCGTCCTGGGACCGGGTGTCCGTCGGCTTCCCGGGCTTCGTCCGCCACGGTCGGGTGCTCACCGCGCCGAACCTCTCGACCAAGGCCGGGCCGGGCACGAAGATGGTGCGCAAGCTGGTCGACGCCTGGGCCGGCTTCCCGCTGG
>Ga0315287_10001848_pt1 | contig 19766 bp, 14 predicted proteins | sample YL17G11_0_MG_FD_205037 | JGI IMG/M metagenome (GOLD analysis project Ga0315287, IMG submission 205037) | Sediment microbial communities from Yellowstone Lake, YNP, Wyoming, USA - YL17G11_0 | ecosystem: Environmental > Aquatic > Freshwater > Lake > Sediment | place: USA: Wyoming | collected...
CTCCTCGTCCTTGAACCGGGCCGACTTGCCGCCTTTCATGTAGCCGATGCGGCTGATGCCGTTGATGATCGTGCAGGAGTGCTGCTTGTCCGCGCCTTGCTTGAGTAGATCGGGGCGTTCCAAGCCGGTCGGTTCGTCGCTGAGGTTCGTGACATAGCTCACCTGTATCGTGTCGGCGGGATCGAGGGTCAGCACCTTGTGATTGTCAATCCACACGCTCGGCACGCGATCCACGGTGGCGGGAATGATGTGGGCATAGTCGAAGCCGGTTTCGAGCGGACCGGGTTGGACTTCGCCATTGAAATCCACCCGCGTCTGGCCGTCGCCGAGACCGAGATGCCATTTGCCGACGATGCCGGTCTGGTACCCCACCTGGCGCAACATCGCCGTCAGCGTGAACCGGCCCGGCTCGATGCAGAGCGGCGCGTCGCCGTCGAGGATGCTCGTCGTCTTGGCCTTCTGCCGCCAGGCGTATTCACCGGTCAACAACGAGTAGCGCGACGGCGTGCAGGTCGCGGACGGTGCGTAACCCTGCGTGAAGCGCACGCCCCCCGCCGCCAGACGGTCTATGTTGGGCGTCTTGATTTTCGTCGCACCGTAGCAGCCGAGATCGCCGTAGCCGAGGTCGTCGGCGAGAATGATGATGATATTGGGTTTGGTCTGCGGCTTCGAAGGCTCAGCGGCAGGGAGCGCGACCCGCGGCATCAGCAGCAGGGTGACGAGACAGGCGTTGAATGAATATCGCATGGTTATTTATTTTTCGTTGGGTGGGGAACCCGAATCTTCCTCCATCGTAGACTGTTTGTGCTTCAAGATTGAATGGGAGGTATTGCTCATTTACTTGAGCTGGGCAGCGGCTCGTTTGGATTTGATGGTCGAGTCGAGCGTCTTGGCTTCTTCCTCTTTTTCGCCTTTGTCTTTTTGGCTGTTGACCACACCGGGTGCAAAAGAAGAGGGGAACAAAGCCGCGAGCCGCGACTTCTGGGCGCGGATTTCGTTATCTTTTGAAGTGGCGAGATTGGTCCATTGCATCGGGTCGCGTTCCATATCGTAGAACTCCTCCGTCCCATCCTGGTAGCGGATGAAATACCAGCGCTCGTCGCGAACGGAGGCGTTGCCTTCGCCATTGACTGTGATGGACGGGTAAGGCCAAGGCATCTTCGGGGCACGCAGCAGCGGGGCAATGCTCCGTCCGTCAATATCCGGTTTGGGCGGCAAACCGCACAAATCTATGAGCGTTGGAAAAAGATCGATCAAGTTCACCAGGCGGGTACAATCCTGCCGCCCTTTCATCCCCGGCACGCGGATGGTCAACGGCAGACGGGTGGATTCGGCCCAGAGCGTGGCTTTGCGGAAACGCAGCTTCTCGCCCAGATGCCAGCCGTGGTCGCCCCAGATGACGACGATCGTGTTATCCCGGGAGGAACTCTTCTCCAGCGCATCCAACACCTGGCCCACGCAATCATCCGCCAAGCTGGAAGCGGCCAGATAGGCCTGCACCGCGCTCTTGAACAAATTCGTGTCCTGCTGCACCCACCGGAAATCCGGGGTGGGCGTGAACTTGATTTTTCCCTTGGCATCCACGATATCGCCGAGGTCATCGAGCCGGAACTCCGGGATCTTGATGTTCTCGATCGGATGCCGGTCGAAATATTCCTTCGGCACATACCAAGGCAGGTGCGGCTTGGAAATGCCCAGCGCGAGGAAGAAGGGTTTTGTCGATGGCTTGGCCAGTTGCGCCGCAGCCCATGCAGCAGCCTTCCAGTCCCTGTTTTCTTCTTTGGGTCCCTTGCTCTGTCCCCAAGCAAAGTCCACGCCCTCACCGCCGCCCCCATCGTTCCCAGTGCTCTTCGTCGCGGGGAAGGGGGCGGGCTTGCCATCAATCAGGTTCCGACTCCGGGAAGTCGCATGCTCTGGGTCAACCTGCGAACCGCTCCCGCCCTCTGTGGCGGCCCATTCATCATACGCCCATTGTCCGTCGTCGCCGGCGTGTTTGTGGAAAATCTTCCCCGTGGACAAGGTCCGGTAGCCGTGTTTGGAAAAATACTCCGGCAGCGTATAATGCGTCTGCACCAACTTGGAATTGAGCATGTTATGGCTGTTGCCGTAAACCCCGGACCGGTTCGGCATGAAGCCTGACAGCAAGGCCGAGCGCGACGGACAGCAGACCGGTCCGGCGCAATTGGCCTGTTGAAAAACGACCGCCCCACCCTGGGCAAACTTGTCCATTCGCGGCGTGGCCGTCTGAGCCTGCGGCGCCCCGCCAAAAACTCCGACCCAGTCGTTCAAGTCATCGATGGCGATGAACAAAACGTTGGGCTTCGCGCCGGCGGCTTGGATCAGTTGACAGCCCAAGAAGAGGGCGGAAATCGCGGCTAATCTGCGCCCCGGTTGGCGTGGTTGCTTGGTTTGGCTGGTTTGGGAGTCTGTTTTCATGACGTCACTTCCTTTCATCTGGCCGGGCTGATTTCCAGCCGGCGTTCAGCAAGGCCGCCATTTCGCCTCGGACCTTCGCGTACCAGGATCGTTTGCCAGATTCACGATCTCCCACGGGTCATTCTCCAAGTCGTAGATCGCCACCGGCCCCTTTTTGAACTCCATGTAGCTGTATCGCTTGTTGCGCACAACCTGCTCGTCCGGGCTTTGCACCATAAACACTGCCTGCTTCCAGGGCTGAGTCGGATTGGCCAGCAGGGGCACGAAGCTGACGCCTTCGAGGTTCTTCGGCACATCCAGACTGAGCAACTCGCCCACGGTGGGCACGAAGTCCACGAACTCGACGAACTCGCGGCAGACCTTCCCGTTGGCCGGCGCGCCGGGGACACGCACCCAAAGGGGCGTGCGGCGTGTGGCCTCGAACATCGAATACTTGGACCAGAAGCGTGGACATAGGTCTTATGATTACACCTATTTGCCTTCTTTGCCTTCTGTGTTCCCTGGTAAGGGGTGACGGCGGGCCGGTTCTCGACCGGCGGATTCCCTGTCGCCGGTCATGAAGCCCGGGCGGCTGTGGCCCTGCCCACGAATCTGTTCAAGACGCGAAGTCATTGCCTCCATCCGTTCGGGTTCCTGTGCGGCGAGGTTGTTGGCCTGGGACAGATCCGCCGCGAGATTGTATAGCTCGCTCTCCGCCGAATCGGCTTTCTTCTTTTCTGGGGTGGCCGTCTGCTGGCCGGCACTCTTGCGGATCAGCACCCAGTCACCTTGCCGCAGCGCCAGGGGCGCCTGGTTGTTGTTTTGCAGAACCAGATGATCGCGACCCTTCGCCGCTCTTTCGCCGAGCCAGGCGGACAAGACGTTGAAGCTATCCGGGCCGGCGTCAGCCGGGAGCTGCTGTCCGGTGAGCGAGGCAAAGGTGGCAAGGGCATCCACGTGGGCAATGAGTTGCCCGGACGTGCCGCCCGCGGGAATCCGCCCCGGCCAGCGGGCAATGAACGGCACGCGATGCCCTCCCTCGTACAGACTGCCCTTGAAGCTGCGCAACTCGCCGTTGGGTTTTTGGCGACCGTGCAGCGGATTCGTGCCGTCGTCGTAGGTGTTCTTGATCGCGCCGCCGTTGTCGCTGGTGAACAGGATGAGGGTGGTCTGGGTGAGCTTCAGCCGGTCCAACGCGGACATCACTTCGCCGACGGTCCAGTCGAGCTCGCCAATGACATCGCCGCGCCAGCCGCAGTCGCTCGTGCCGCGGAAACGCGGATGCGGTACCATCGGCTCGTGGATGTCGTGCGGCGTGAAGTAGAGGAAGAACGGGCCGGTCTTGTTCGCCTCGATGAACTTCACCGCCTTGGCCGCCAACGTGTCGGCGATGTCTTCGTCCACCCAACGCGCAGCCTTGCCGCCGGTCATGAAGCCGATGCGAGGGATGCCATTGATCACCGTGTCCTTGTGGCCCGGTCCGCCTTGGATCTTCAGCTTCACATCGGGATCCAGGCCCGTTGGCTCGTTGCCGATCTTCGTGCCGAAGCTCACCTGAATGGGATCGGCCGGATCGTAACCGACGACACCGTGATTTTCGACAAACACGCATGGGACGCGGTCACCCGTGGCCGGAATAAGGAAGGCGTAGTCGAAGCCCAACTCCAGTGGGCCGGGCTTGATCGGGCGATTGTAATCCGTCTTCTCGCCGTCCCCCAGGCCTAGATGCCATTTGCCGACTACGCCCGTTCTGTAACCGGCGGACTTCACCAGCGAAGCCACGGTGGTCGTGCCCGGCTTGATGAGCAGCGGCGCGTTGCCTGCCGCGATGCCCGTGCCCGATTGTCGCCAAGCGTAACATCCAGTCATGAAGGCGTAGCGCGTCGGCGTGCAAACGGACGCTGTTGAATGGGCATCCGTGAAGCGCAAACCCTCCCGGGCGAGCCGGTCCAGGTTGGGCGTCTTGACGTGCGTGGCGCCGTAGCAGCCCAGATCGCAATAGCCCAGATCGTCGGTCAGAATGAAAATGATGTTGGGCTTCTCCGCGGCTGTCGCTGCGAGCGAGAGGAAGGTTGCGAGTGCAAGACCAGCGGTTGTTTTCATGGAGTCCGATTCCCCCGTTTCTTCGCCTTGGGAGCAACGTCGGCTTCGCCGCCTGATTTCGCCGGCGGCTTGTTCTCGCGGGGAAGATGCTTGCCCAATTCACGCTTCGTCGAATCATGATCCCCAGGCTGTTTGGCAAGATTGGTCCATTCGTAAGGGTCCTTCGTTTCGTCGTAGAGTTCTTCGCCGCCGTCGGAGTAGTGCGTGTAGCGCCACGTCTCGCTGCGGACCGTGTGGTTGTTCTGCCTGAAAGTCGTCACGGCGGGCTGATCCCATGGCATCTGCGGATTGGCGAGCAACGGGCGGATGCTCTTGCCTTGAACATGCGCGGGCGTCGGCAGGCCGCAGAGGTCCGTCAACGTCGGGTAGATGCTCATGTAATCCACCGTGCGTTCACAGCGGCTGTCGGGCCTCGTCACGCCGGGCACGACCCAGATGTGCGGGGCACGGGTCGTCTCTTCCCAGAGGGCGAATTTGCGCCAGTGATGCTTTTCTCCGAGATGCCAGCCGTGGTCGCTCCAGAAACAGATGATCGTGTTGTCCCGCTCAGACGATTTGTCGTAGGCGTCGAGCAGGCGGCCGACCATGGCATCGCAGAAGTTGATCGTGGCGAGGTAGGCGCGGATGGCCTGCTTCCAGGTGTTGGTGCCGCCTTGTTTCAAGATGGCCTCGTGGTCGCCGCTGCGCGTGGCCATTTGCAAGGCTACGGGTGGCAAGTCATCAAGATCGTCCTCCTTGTAGGGCGGAAGCTGGATGCCCTCCAGCGGGAACTTGTCGTAGTACTTCTTGGGCACACTCCAGGGCAAGTGCGGCTTGGTGAGGCCGCACGCGATGAAGAAAGGTTTGTCGTGCTTCTGGTTCAACTGGGTGATGGCATAGTCCACGAACTTGAAATCCGGCATGTCTTCGTCGCGGCAATTGAGCGGTGTGATCGGCAGCTTGCCGGCCAGGACCGCGGCTTGCGGCGAACCATCCTCGTCGCCCTCGCCAGCCCTGGCTCCCTTCAGCCAGTCATCCCACTCGCCCGGACGATACACGCTGGAATGGTAGATCTTCCCGGCGCCGCAGACGAAATAGCCCGCGTTGCGGAACTGCGTGGAAAGCGTGATGGACTCCGGAATAACCGGCTGGAAGTTCTCCCCGTTGTCATAGATGCCCGTCGCGCCGGGGCGGAGGCCGGACATGAGCGCGGCGCGCGAGGGATTGCACACGGGTGCCGCGCAGTAACTGCGAGTGAACCACACGCCGCGTTTCGCGAGCCGGTCTATGTTCGGCGTGATTGTCTGCGGGTTGCGGCCGAGGTAGCCGACCCAGTGGTTGAGGTCGTCCACGGCGATGAACAAGACGTTGGGCTTCGCGCTGGCGGCCTGGATCAGTTGACAGCCCAAGAAGAAGGCGGAAATCGCGGCCAGTCTGCGACCCGGTTGGCGTGGTTGCTTGGTTTGGCTGGTTTGGGAGTATGTTTTCATGACGTCACTTCCTTTCATCTGACCGAGCTGCTTTCAGGCGTTCAGCAAGGCCGCCATTTCGCCTCGGACCTTCGCGTACCCGGGATCGTTTGCCAGATTCACGATCTCCCACGGGTCATTCTCCAAGTCGTAGATCGCCACCGGCCCCTTTTTGAACTCCATGTAGCTGTATCGCTTGTTGCGCACAACCTGCTCGTCTGGGCGTATCTGTCTAGCGGTCTGACCGGCCCACGCGGCCGACCATGTCTGCTTTATGGTATCCTCCCCCCCACCAAGGATGCAAGCATGTTCTCGTGAAGGACTCATGCTTATCGGGCCTGTTGGCCGAAATACCTTGTGTTGGCGGTCCCCATGTTCGGGATCAAAATGCCGACAGGAGTGGCCAGGATGGCCCAGCCGACCTACCAAGACCTGCTTGATGAGAACCGACCCCATCGATCAGCCATTCCAAAGGGCTTCGGTATGCGAGCAGGCCATTCGACGATGTTGGGCACGCGCAGACCGCCTTACCAAAGCGTGGTTTTCGAGCCTCGCAGGTCGCCGGTGGACTTCGGCCCCGCGGGGCACGTGCGGTTCAGGCAGGCCGATGCTGAGGAAGAACGGCTGGTCTGTCCTGGCAGTGAATGGCGATTACATCGGCACTGGTATGAAAACACCGCTCTGGGTGATCTATTGGGGGCGGACCTATCTCTGGCCGAGGCCCATCGGCTGTACCGCTGCCACGACCGCTTGCTGGAGCACAAGACCGCCCTGTTCACGCACCTGATCGCCCGTTGGCGGGATCTGTTCAATGCCCAGTTCGATGTCCTGCTGTACGATTTGACCAGCACGTACTTTGAGAGCAATCCTCCCTTTGCCGAAGGTGACAAACGCCGCTTCGGCTACAGCCGGGATAAACGTCCGGATTGTGTACAGGTCATCATCGCCCTGATCGTCACGGTGGAGGGCTTTCCCCTGGCTTATGAGGTCCTGGCGGGCAATACCTCCGACAACACAACCTTGCGGGACTTCCTGGCTAAGATCGAGAGCCAGTACGGCAAGGCCCGTCGTACCTGGATCATGGATCGGGGGATTCCCACGGAAGAAGTCCTGGCCGAGATGCGGGCCTGTGAGCCGGCGGTGCAGTACCTGGTAGGGACCCCCAAGGGACGGCTGACCAAGCTGGAGAAGGACCTGCTGGACAAGCCCTGGAACCAGGTGCGTCCTGGCGTGACCGTCAAGCTGTTGCCGTGCGAGGGAGAATTGTACATCCTGGCCCGCAGCGAGGACCGCGTGAGCAAGGAGCGGGCCATGCGAAGACGCCAGTTGAAATGGCTTTGGAAGCGGCTCCGGGAAGTGCAGGCCATGGCTCTGGACCGGGAGGAGCTGCTGATGAAGCTGGGGGCCGCCCGCCAGCAGGCTCCCCGCGGCTGGGGTCTGGTGCGGACTGAGGTCCATCCCACAGAGGCATCGTTCACCTATACGCTGCTCAAAGACAAGCTCCGTCAGGTGCGTCGGCGGGAAGGTCGGTACCTCCTGCGGACCAATCTGACCTAGACAGACCCCTCGGTAGTATGGGCCTACTACATGCAACTGGTGACGATCGAGCAGGTCTTTCGGAATCTCAAGGGGGACCTGGCGATCCGACCCATCCACCATCAGGAGCAGTGGCGGATCGAGGCCCACATCTTCATCAGCTTCCTGGCGTACTGCCTGCACGTGACCCTGGGCCGTTGGTTGTGGAACTTGGCCCCAGGCCTGACGCCCCGGAGGGTCTTGGAGAAGCTCGGCAGCATTCAGATGGTTGACGTGCAGATCCCCACCAGTGACGGTCGTATGGTCCTGCTACAGCGGACGACCCAGCCGGAAGCGGATGTGAAGCTGCTGCTGGGGCGTCTGAAGCTGGAACTGCCGGCCCAGCCACCGCCCCGGATCACCTGCTCAGAGGGCCGGATGGAGGCTACCATGTAGTGAAGACTTTCAGCCTAAAACGCCCTTTTCGACCGCGCCAGGTGGGTTCCAGCCGTCGAATCGGCGAAGTCGGGCTAAAGGTGATGGTATTGGCTCCGGTGCCAGTGATCCAACCGCTGGGAGCACTGGCGGTGTTGACGCTGGCGGCGGCTTCAACTGTGGCGGGCAGGGCGAGCAGCAGGAAGAGCAGCAGGGCGGCGAGGCTGCCGGCGAAGGCAATGCCCACGTGATGCTGCATTTCTAATGGAGCTTGCTTCGCTCGCGCCGAACCTCTCGGAGTGTCTCGGCGTAAGATTGCAGAATTGATTTCCATTATCTTCCTTACCCTGATGGGTTCAGAACTCATTGCGGCGAAAGGCTTCCATCGTCTCCCATGCGGTGCGTTGTAGGAGCTTGCGCTCGGCTTCCGTGAACACCCGCCTGAGGGGATTGCCATCCGGGTCACAGCCGGGTTTGTTGGAATCTACAATCTTGGTTTCGACCACTTCAGAGAGCGACAGGCCTTCCGGGCTCTTGTTGAAAACTGCCGCATAGAACAGGCACGCGGTCAGATAGGCGCAACACTGATTCGGGTGACCGTCGTTCTTGTAGCGAAGCGTGAGTGGAATGCCGGCCTTTTGCAGGCGATATACCGCGAGTGGCACGGGCACGACGAGAGCCCCGGTTTTTTTTGCGAGATCTGCCGCGAGCCGCACCTCCATCAAGGCGCGTTCCTTTTCAATCGGCTCCGTCACCGGCACCATGTTCTGCGAATAGGGCGCAGTGATGTAGAGGATGGGTTGCGTGTTCTGCTGCCTGGCCACTTCGATGAATTTCGTCGCGTATTTCAGATAACCGATCTCGGGATCGGGATTCACGTCCTGCCAGCTTTGGAGCACGACGTAATTCCAAGCCGGCGGAAAGTCTTTCCGGTGAGCCATCCATGATTTGTGATTCGGAATCGCATTCTTGATGATTAACTGCCGGTCGCCCATCCATTGTGCCGCTTCGCGTTTGGAGGCGTTGGCGCGAGTGCGCTTCGGCGACGGATTGGTTGCCTCGTATGCTTCCCATGGGCGCAGTGCGGAAGAATCAATCTGCTTCCAATACTCGGTGTAAAACGCCGGTTCCGTTGGTTTGGCGAGCGCGTCCATCTCCGCGATGGAGCGTTTGAGGTCCGCGTCGGAAAGCGTTTGGAGGCGCAGCAAATCCTGGCTGCGAAACAGTTCAAAATGCCGGAACAGATCGCGCCCGCCGTAGACGACGCGTTCGGTGATGAAGTTCTTTCCCGGATTGCCTTCCGCGGCGAGCGTTTTGAAAATATCATTCAGATCGTGCCGGAAGGTGAAGCTGTTGCCAATGAAGAGAAAACTTTGCGTTTTCTTCGCCGCCGCATCTGCCTTGGCAGGCAGGGTGGACTCTGCAGCACCGCAAAGCGCGGCCAGCGGCGCGAGCAACAGGGTGGTGAGTGCGAGGGAGTGTTTCATGGTTTGTTCTGTCAGATGAAGTTTGTTGCCGCATTCATGGCTTGGAAACGGCGCTGGGTGAAAAGATAAGCCCGTCAACGAACTCGTTCGTTTTGAAAAAATCCGCGTTGAGCACGCGCTTCCCTCCAAGCGTGAGGTTCTCGAAGGTGAGGTTGCGGATGCGTGCGTCGGCCTGGCCCCACAAGATTTGTGGTTCACCCAAAACACTGGGCGCTGCGATGGTGATATTCTGAAAAAGAATGCCCGACAAGTCTCCAGCTGCGCGCTTTTTTTGGGTTTTCGAATACGGCTCCGGTATATTCATGCAGATGAAGAACTGCTGCAGTGTCGGCCTGGGGTCCTCAATGTTAATATTGCGGAAGACCACTCCAGCCCCTGCCACTCCTTGACCTTCACCACGCATATTAAAGATCCGTCCCCCGCTCCATTGGTGATTCTCCGCCCGCGCATAGATGACATCACAATCCTCCACCACCAACTGGCGGTCGGTTAGCTGCGGCAGGGCGCTAAGGACGAACGTCGAACCATTGGCATCGTTCCACAGCACGGTGCGGCGAATACCCAGGCCGTTCACGTAAAGAGAATCATCCTGGGTCCGGATGAAACAGTCCTCGATCAAAGTATTCCCAAATGGATTGATCCCATCGCCGTTGGCACGCCAAGTGAAGATTTTGGTCCACTTGACCTCGTTGGGATGCCCCTCTTTGTAGGGGCTCACCAGCATGAGTGTGTGATAAGCCGAGTCCGCGATGGTGATGCCTTCCACACGGGTGTCGGTGGTGCCAATGACAGAAATCGGACTGTAACGCCCTTTATCCTTTCCTGAAATCGCGGGTTCAACATACCTCGGATGTTTCAGCCGCGCTCCCGACAAGGTGCCAAGGCCGAAGATGCGGATGTGATGGCCGTCGCCCGATTTCCGATTGACGAGAGTTCCATAAACCATCGCATCTCCAGGGATGTAATATTTGCGGTTCGCGTGAAGAGGGAAAGCCACCCCAACATCATGAACACCCGGCAGGAAATAAAGCGTGGTCCAAGACCCCTCGGAGGGAGGAGTCTCACCGGGTTTCACGGTTAGGACGCCAGGATCATTTGGATTTGGTTTCCCGACCAAGGGCGGGTTGGCAAAGATCGAGATCGTATGGATCGGCGGTCCCTTGTAGCCCTTGCCCGTATCCTGCGCGTCCATCTGACCATCAATATCGACGGCGACCAGACACGGTTTATCGAGTCTGACGAAAGCTTTGCCGTCCTTGACGGAGCAAGCCGAAGCTTTGCGCAACGGGTGAACCGCAGCGGTATGAATCGGCTCGCCGTTGACGCGTGCAATCTCGACCTCCACTGCGCCAGTCGTTTCAAAGTTCACATAAGTGTGCGTCCAGCCCGCGAGACTCGCGAAGTAGGCGTCCGTCTTCTTCTCGATGGTTTTGCACCCAGTCTCCCAAGCGAAGGCACTCTGCCACTTGCTACCATCGCTGGCAGAACGTACACGCACCGTGTAATGCTCCGAGGCGGCGAGCCCCGGCACCGGCGGATACACAACCAGTTCGTGAACAGCTGACAATCCAGCCAACGGGGCCAGCAGCAGGGCGGCAAGCGTGATGATTTTGAGTTGGTTCATAGTAAGCGTGATGATTTTGAGTTGGATCATAGTGATTGTGGTCCGAATTTATTTCGCCCGAACATGCAGCACCAGCGGCGCGCTGCCCCAGTCCGACGGTGGAGTGAGCTTCGCCGTCCCGTTCCCATAATTGCCCGCCGCTGTTTTCTTGCCCGTGAACGGATTGAACCACTCGGCGAGAAGCGGCGCGGCGGCCCCGGCGATTTCCAAGGTGAACGGCTCGGGTGTATTTTGGCAGATGACATACTCCTTCCCTGGATCAGCCAGACACCAGCCGGCGCTAATGAGCTTGTCCGACGGTTGCAGCCGCCAGTAATCAGTCGAACGCCAGAAGTCGCCAAAGTGTTTCATGAACGCGTAACCCGGCGTCACCTCGAGCGGGCGGATCACGTCCCACGCGGTGTAGGTGTAATAATAGGCCGTGTAGCCGCCGGCCATCGCGATGGCCCAAAGCGTCCGGGCCGTTTGCTCCGGCGTTTCAGACCCGCTGAAGGTTTTGTCCTGCCGACCGCCGGGGCCGCATTCGTAATCGGATTCGACATTGGCAACCGGCCAGGCGCGGCGGTCGCGCTGCCAGAGAATCATGTCGTGCTGGTTTCTTCCCTGTTGCATGCCATGGTGCTGGTCGGCGCGGAAATCCGTCAGGTCATCATACGCGCCACTGTCATTCGCCACATCGTCGTCATGCACGGTCATCAGATGATGATACGGATCGTTGGCGCGGATATATTTCAGCCAGCCCTGCTTGTAGGCCAGATCCTTCTCGCCGTGCGCCTCTTTGCAAAAATCCCATATGAGGTTCGGATACGCTGCGTAGCGCGCGATGAGCCAGCGGAAGAACAGTTTTTCCTCGACGCTGCCGTGTGCGGGCCATTTGACCTGCTTGTTATTCACCTTGATGAGCATGTGATCCTGAATGCCGCGCTCCATGAGTGCATTCATCATCCGATCGTAATGATTCCAGTAGGCCAGGTTCATGCGGGAGTGATCGGGTGCAGCGTTGCTTCCCAACCACGGATACAAGATCGACGGGCCGTAGTCATCCGGACCGGTTTTGCCTTTGCGCCACTTCGTGTCATCGGCATAGGAATTTACGATGACGTAGTTAAACCCGTAGCTGCTGATCATATCCAACGTCTTTTCGATCGTGGGCACGCTGGTCTTGTCCTGATCAAGCGCCCAGAGCCAGTCGTATTCGTAGCCTTGCATGAAAAAGCGCGTGCCGTCGGCGAAGAGGAAATGATGCGGATGTTCCGGATCTACGCGTAGCACCCCGTGGATTTTAGGATTTGAGTTCTTCACCCCGGTAAATGTAGCAGTTTTACCGTCGAATTCCGGTAGTTCGGATTTGGTGACAAGCGACCATTTCCCCTCGGTGGTCGGCGAGACGCGGATCTTCCAGATGCCATCGCCGTCGAAAAAGCCGGGCATGGTGAAGGTCTTGCCGTCCGGCCCGGTCACGGTGGCGGAAATGTCCACCAGGAACGGATTTGTCGGCGATGCCTGGGCCGTGAAAGTGAAATCTCGCGGTTGCCAGAGCGGAACGTCGAGGGAATCCGCGGCGAGCGCCACGTTCAGAACGACGGTCGCGACGAACAGCGTGGCGAACCAGGTTTTCAGTATCAGGGCTTGGATCTTTCTGGCGCGGCCATAGCAGCGCGCCGCAGGGTTGGGGCATATGTTAATGTTCATGGCAGTAATATTCATGGTATATTGGTGGTGGGGTCAATCATTAGCTCGATCCAAGTGTTGCGGCGCGGCAAAGAGCGCGAGGTCGGGCAGCTTGCCATCGGTCGGGGAAAAACTCTTCGCCGCGTGTCGGCAAGTGTCGCGCAAGCTTTGCCCCCCTGTCCATAGCTGAAGGTGTTGCCCGGCGAAGTGACTCGCAAGACAGGGCCATCAGGAGCGAGGTGATGTGCCGGCTTATCATGGCGGCGAACCTATTTTGAAGTCTTCTCCTCGCATGAAGGCGTCCCGGTGCCACCGAGATCGGTATACTCCTTCAGCACCGATTTATCATGAACATGCCAGTCGGCCAGATCGGCAGTGCGCTGCATGGTCATTCCAGTATACATGGCGTCCATCAGGTTCGAATACTTCATCCACCAGCAGTAGGCTGTGCCCAGCGAAGTCCTGGCCTTATCCTTGTCATTGGCCTTCAACCAGGTCGCCCCGCGGATTTTGTAGGCGTAGTAAATCGTCAGGTAGGACATGGCTTTGATGTTGTTTATCGTCACGCCCAGCTCGGTATTTGGCGTTGCGCTCATGGTGTTGACAATAGAAAGTGCCGACACGGCATCCGCCTCGATTTCATCGGCAAGTGCATAGGAGCTCTTCCTGCCGTCACAACTGTTTGATGCGGACTTGGCAATACTGCAGAGCGTCGAGCCGTTGCCGGGGAGGGCGTCCGCAAACTTGGTTGCCGTCACAAAGCCATCGCCCGATTGGCACGCCTCAGGGTACCAATGAAAGTCGAGTTTCAGAGTCCCATGAACAAGCTCGGTCGCCTTGGGCAGACCGCGTGAGGCCTTGCTCCAGGCCGCAAACAAGTTCTCCGGGGAAACTTCAGGATATTTGATCGCCATGTAGTTCTTGAGCACCGTGTCGGAGGTTGCCGGGTTATAGGCGAGACGCCCCCATAACATGAACATATACCACTGCCGCTGGACTTCGAGGAGACCCTGCGTAACGCTGTTCTTGCTGAAGAAGGTCCTGGTGGGGGCGAAACCGTCCGAACCCATGTAGAAACCTCTGAACCAATCGCCTTTGCCCGGGATACCGTTCAGGTAGGCGCGCACGAAAACAGGATCCCCCCAATGATGACAGTAGAAGTCGTCATTCCGGACCGTCAGCCAACACTTAATGCTGTTTTCCCGGAGAGCCTTGTGTTCCGATTCGCCCATCCAGCCCGGCACGGCAGTCGCATACATATGGGCTTTGCTGTACTTGTAGGACATGTCAAACGTCACGTTGGGGAGCTTCATGAGTTCGGCGAAATTCTTCTTGATCGCCGAAAAATCGGCCATGTGCCAGCGATGGATGAAGGTCAGTTTTCTCTCGGGATGACGCTTGGCGTATTCGGCCATCCCCAGGCCATAGGTCTCTCCCAGGAAGGCCGAATTGTCCTCATCACTATCTGACATGTGTTCGCCCTCCGTGACGCCAAATCCATCAAGGTCCGGGTAGGTCTCAAGGAGGGTGGTCATGCACTTGCGCATGTAGGCAAGGGTCGCCGGATCGGTCGCCGCTTTCTTCTTGTCGTCGGTAATCCCATACTTTCCGGTCGCGCCGTCGGTCCAGATGTTCCAGTTGACCTGGTAGAAATCGAAGCCCCGCGAATGCGCATAGGCCATGACCTTTCGCCAGAAGTCAATCTTCTCATCAATGGACATGACCTTTGAGTAGCCGTCGTATCCGGTCACGTTTTGGATGGCCACATCGGGATAATCCGCCATCTTGATCATGGATGTGAAAGGATGGTTGTTCCAGATGGAAACAACATTGTATCGATTCCTCGCCATTTCGTCGAACCAGGTTGTCCAGAAGGTCATGTCCCATACATTGGGAATCGCCCTCTTGGTGGCCGTGCTCTTATTGGAGCTCGAGTAAGTGACACTGTTCTTGTCCAATGGAAAGTTGAGCTTGATTCCCCGCTTCAAGATAGCCGGAGACTCCTCGTTGTTATAGCTGCCTGCGAGTCGGTTGAATTTGATGTTTTCGGCAATCTGCAATCCGCCATACATTGCGCCGTTCACGTCGCCGCCCAGCGCCCAGTAAGATTTCTGCGGAGCTTCCGTGGTGCGCAAACCATACGCCTGCTCGCCCAAGCCGGCCACCTTACCTCCACCCTGAGTCGCGAGCACAGCGGTCACTGTGGTATTGGACGCCAACGCAAGAACAACCTTCTTGTTGGGATAGGATGCATTCAGAGAGGCGACCGGCAGCAGTTCAACCGTGAATTTGGTTTTCTCCAACGCTGCTTTTACGTCGCCGGCGGCAAATTTGATCTGCTCCACAGCCGGGTCGAAAAACACGCCTACTGTTTCGGCGCAAACGATTGCCGACATGACATGAGCCACGGCGGCCATTGTGCATAAACGCATCCACCTCTTGGCTAACGGATAGGGCTGCGCCCAACAGGAGGCTGCGGTCTTCTTCGCCGGGTCGTGTTTTCTTGGTGTTTTCGCAATGTTGTTCATGTTTTCTCCTAAAGTGTATTGGGAAGCTATTGTTTGCTGCGAGGCTCCTGAAACAGCAGTTGGACCGTACCGGAGGGCGGGGAAAACGGGTTGAAGAGGCAGAGGTTTTTCATGGCTGTGTCTTTTTCTTGCCTCTTGGAGCCTTTTCACTCTTTCCGCCCTGTCCATACTTGGTGCCTTTCCCATAGCCGGGGAAGGCAAGCACCTCGGCGGGGGGGCGCAGCGCCGGCAGTTCCGGCTCACCGCGGTGAACTTCGATGAGGCTGAAGATGTCGTCCTTGGCGTCCGTGTTCACCAGAGCCAGGTCAGCGCCCTTGGTTCCACCACGGCGGAGGATGGCGTCTCTCAGGGTGACGGCCTCATGGTGCCATTGCCTGTCCCCTTTCCCGGTTACCATCAGCCCCGTTTTCATGGTCGACGCGCCGGCGTCATAATCCAGCTTCCAGGTTGAACCGGCCTGAGCGTCGTACCACACGACGGTGATCGACACGACCTTGGGTTGGGCGTCCTGGGAGAAGCCGTCATGCAATTTGAAATACAGGGCGTCCTTGCCGGAGGAATGCTCGAAGCCGCGCGCAAACCGCGAATAGATGGGGGACGTCGGGGTGATGGGGCCGCCGACGCGCCAGAGCGCGATGGAGGTGGCGTCGGCGTCGATCTGGTAGAGAAACCGGGAGTAGTTGTCCGGCCAGATATCCCAGCCGACGTCATTGAATCCGGCTTGATCACCACGTTGTCCGACCTGCCCCAGCATGAGGGCATTCTTATCGTCAACGGCGGCGCCATACTTGGCATATTCGGCGCAGATGTTCAGCATACGATCCACATTCTTTCTGCCGGCAGTCCCGAACTTCGCCTCGGGATAAGCCTTGGTATCGGCGGCATCCAAACCCTTGTGCAGGGCGCAGAACGCATCGGTGGCCGTCTTCGGATAAATCTGCCCGGCATAGCGATTGAAAAAGTAGAAGGAATAGTCAAAGCCCTGTTCCTTGCTCACCCTCATGGCACTCCTGCCTACGTTCCACACGCTCTGGCCTCCATTCAGGGCATTGATCGCCCCCCAGTAGAAGTTGAGCGGGACATTGAGCTGATACCACGGTCTCGTCCAGGTTTGATCCATCTCTGACCGCCGAAACAGGGTCAGCCCCTTGGGGTCGACGAGGTAGGGAAGGAAAGGGGTCGTCGCCGCACGTTCACCGCTCAGATGGTGTCCCCGGGAGAGCGCGCCGTTCTTAATGCCGAAGCTTCCGGTGATGTTACTAATCACCCATTTCCACTCTTCCAGGTACTTTCCTTCTCCTTCTCCCTCCTCGTCATCGCCGCTGATGCTATTAAAAAGCAGGCTGATTTTCGGGTCAGGACCTTGATCAAAAAGCTTCGCATACAATGCGAATGTCTCTATTCGGAAGGCGCGCCATTCCGGGGAGCTCTTGGGCAAGTCGTATTTGGGGTCAAGCGGCTTACTCTTGTAAGCACACTCGTCCCCCGTGCAACCGGTTTTGACCTGGATGAAGGCGATGCGCTCCTGTTTTTCCTTGGGATAACTTCGGATATGCTTACCGAACTCCAAGAGGACACGCTCATAATACCTCTTGTAAGCGGGGGCCAGGTAGTAGGGGTAGTATTTCCACTTGCCCAGATGGAGTTTGTCATCCGTGAACACCTTGGGAACGCCTTGCTCATAGATCCACTCCGGCGATCCTGGACCAGCCTCCAATGCAAGAAACATGTACAGCTTGTTCCGGAAGGCTTTTTCAACCGCTTGATCCAACCCGCTCCAGTCAAAAACGCCCGTCTCTTTTTCAATATCAGCCCAGGTTTCATTGAACGCCAATCCCTTCAGGAACGGATACTCCTTGGAGTCGGACGAGTCAGCTTCTCCCCAGACTCCGAACGAGCTCGGCGGGGGCGCCGCTTGAACCAACGACAGGGAGCAGGTGGCGATCAGGCCGATGAGGCTGAACGTTCTGGCGAAGCCGGTGAACTTGGGGTGTATGTGGTTCATGTCAGGTTACGCGACGATAACTTCTCTGTGGGATTGGCCCGGCCACCATACAGCCTCATTCCAGGACTCGATTTTGATGTTGTGGAATTCATCGTGATTGGAGCTTCTGACAGAGTTGGGCAAACGAATCCTTCCCGTCGTATTTCAGGATCACCGAATGACGGCCTGCCAATTTGACGGGCTCCGACTTTCCGAACGCCGCCATCGCGTAGTCCTTCGGCGTGTCGCTCCAATTGAAGACGCCCAGATAGATCTCCTTGCCCTTGCGAGCGAGCACCTGTTCGAAGCCGTCGCCCTTGTGCGTGGCATGGCGCCAGAGATCCAGCGGAACGGTCTCGTCCATCGGCGGATATTGGAACACCTCTTTCACCAGGGCCTGACGTTCCGGCCGGAGCGTCATCAGGTTGTCACCGCTCAATCGGCAGTTGCCGTAGAGCTTGTTGAAGTCCGCCCACATTTGCGCTTCATTCATCGTCATGCTGCCGCCGTGTTTGACTCCTTCTTTGGAGACCTTCTCATCTTCGTCAATGGCCTCGCGGAAGACGAGGTAGTCGGCATCGCCATTGAAGACCTTGCCGCTCAGATAGAAGTGGCCGAGATTGGCCAGACATCGCTCGGGGAAGGACTCATACCTCGGGCTGATGTCGCCACCGGTGCGCATGCCGTCAACAAACCCGATGCAGGGGCCGAACACCGCGGAGCAACCCAATAGATAATTTTCCGGCCCCACCGTATCACGCAGGGTCTTCAACCCCAGGCGCATCCGCTCCACGTCCGTGATGGTCGGATCATAGGTTTTGATACTCTTGACTGCCGGCTTGTTTCGCATGATATCCTGATTCAGGCCATATCGCATGAAGTCGATCTTGAGGTAAGGGAAGCCCCATTCCTGTTTGATAACGCGGATGCACTCGGCCATGTGGGCGCGAGCGCCGGGGTGCGAATAGTCGAAGTAAACACGGTCCCGGTCTGTGCCTTCCTTCCTCCTGACCTCGATGATCAAGTTTCCATCCTGATCGTGCAGGAAGTATTCCGGGTGTTTTTTACAGACCTCCGAGGTTGAATTGGCCCGGAATCCATCAATCCAGATGCCAGGCGTCATCCCTGCGGCTTTGATGCGATCCGCGATTTCCTTCATGCTTCCAGCCAGATTGGTGCGAACCGTGTAATCACCGCGTGCCGAATACCACCCGGCGTCAATCTGGACCAAATTGGCAGCATAGCTCAGCTTCTTGAGTTTCTCAAGATTGTTATAGATATCGTCGGCGGAAAACACGTAGGCATAATAGTCCCACGTCGCCCAGCCTTTGAAGTCGGCGGGCTTCAGCTTGGTGATGCCGTTCTCTTTGGCAATGGCGGTGCCGAATTGGTTGAGCACATCGAGCCAGTTGCCGGCACGCCGGAGCACGATCTGTTCATACTGGATGGTCTCGCCCGGTTTGAGTTGTTTGCCTTCGCCATTAGACCAGATCTCGATCGCACTATTCTTCAGCGTGAAGTTCGGCAGGAAAATGCGCCACGACAGCGAGCCGGCGAACAGATACTGCCCGTCCGCAAGCCGCACCATCTCATACATGTGGCTGGAACTCAGTTTGGTTTGCATGCCGACATTCTGGCGCAGCAAGGGCGTTTGCCCCATGCAACTGCCACCATAGAGCATCTCCAGATTGTCCGTCAGGCGCTCGGCCACCGGAATGTGAATGGTGATTTTCTCAATTGTCAGCGGCTGCTTGCCTTGGTTGGAAAGCGTGATTGCCAGTCGGTGGAAACCATCCGCCTGTTGCTTCAGGCTTTGCGCCGTCGTGACCGGCTGGTCCGCCTTCACCTCGACCTTGATGCCCGGCCACGCCGGCGCCGCCGCGAGGGAGAACGACCCGGCGCAGAGCACCGTCACCGCAAATAAACTCAACACGGATTGCTTCATATGTCTTGCAGTCCTGTCTTGATTTGCATTTGCATTGGATTGATTGTTCATTTGCTTGAGATCGGCAGCGGTCCGCGTGGGTTTGATACCCAGGTCCAGCTTTCCGGTCTTTTCTCTTTGTCGTCCTTGTCCTTCGCATCTGTTTAGCGGCCTGACCGGCCCACGCGGCTGGCCATGGCTGTCTTATGGTATCCTACCCCCCAACAGGGATGCAAGCCTTTTTCTCCTGAAGGACTCATGCTTATCGGACCTGTTGGCCGAAATATCCTGTGTTGCCGATCCCCATGGCTGGGATCAAAATGCCGACAGGAGTGGCCAGGATGGCCCAGCCGACCTACCAAGACCTGCTTGATGAGAACCGACAGCTTCGGCAAGACCTCGGATGCCACCGGGGCGGCCGCGTCGAACAGCTTCTACCCATCGGCATTCAGCACAGAAAACCTCTCGTTTTGCAGGAACAGATACATCGGCCGCGATGGCGCCGTGCCGGTGGCATCCGCAGTAGTTGCCAGCTCGTTGCTGATCGCCTGCACCGTGTAGCCGTAGGTCTGGAGGCGGTTACGAATCGCCAGGTCGGATGGCCCCATGGTGGTGGCATCGGCCATGACGAA